>Ga0066787_10000076_pt1 | contig 14137 bp, 11 predicted proteins | sample OrgsoiDNA2013047_FD_70942 | JGI IMG/M metagenome (GOLD analysis project Ga0066787, IMG submission 70942) | Permafrost soil microbial communities from the Arctic, to analyse light accelerated degradation of dissolved organic matter (DOM) -... | ecosystem: Environmental > Terrestrial > Soil >...
AGAGGAGGATATCATTGTACCGGCGTATAATGTCGGGTGTATCGTCATCTGAACCATCCGTAATAAAGATCCACCTGAGTTTGCCCGCCGGATATTCAAGTTCAAAGCTGTTTTGAATTTTTCTCAATATAAAAGCAGATTCATTATACGCCGAAACCACCAGGGTTACTTCGGGTTCAAAACCGTTGCCGGATTGAAATCCGGGTGACCTGAAAAAAAGTCTTTTCAGTTTCACCAGCAGATAAAGAAGGATACCGTATCCGATATAGCTGTAAAAAACAATCAGAAAACTGAAAAAGAATAAAAATTTCAGCATTATCCCGTTTTGGCTGGCCGCTAATTTAGAAGATTCGTCTGAAGGCAAGGCGGTTAATAATTATTATTACTGCAAAATCGTATAAAGCTTAATAACCGGAAGGTGGCAGCGTCCTAATAAATTTTAGTTTATGGAATTTATTATTATTTTTGACCCGGTTGTTTTATCATAAGTAACTGATTACCTGAATACAATAAAGATATCTTATAAGCCCGGCGTGAGGCCCTGCATCGTACGCTCAGGCGGCCGGGAATTCCAATAATCCATTTATTTCCTGTCTAATCTAGTATCTTCAGAAGGACCCTTGTCGGCGTTTCTTTAAAATGAATTTGTAAAAAGTCTTACCCATGGATATTATTTATCTGCTAAAAGTACTGGTCAGAAGAAAATGGACCATTTTGTTCTGCTTGGGAATCGGCCTTTTGGGTGGTCTTTTATTTAAAGCTTTTACACCCCGCGAATATCTTTCCACTGCTCAATATTCCACAGGGTTTGCACAAACACAGAAAGTGAGCCTGCAGCTTACTGAAATGTTCGATCTGAACCAGATAGATGCCAGGATCAATAACGTCATTGAAACTTTTAAATCGCCCGTCGTGTTGTCCATGGTTTCTTACGATCTCATGCTGCACGACCTGGATTCGGGCCACCCGTTCCGGCAACTGAAAGAGAAAGACAAAGAAGATACGGCATACAAAAATGCCGACCTGACCAAAGTACGTATGATTTTAAGGGACCGGCTCAGCAACCTGACTTTACTGACCACCTATAATCCGGAGGATAAAAAAGTCTGGAACCTGCTCAATCTGTACGACTATGATGAAGAAACGTTACTAAAGAAATTACTCGTGGAAAGGGTTCCGAATACTGATTATATCAATGTATCCTTCCGGTCTGAAAATCCGGAACTTTCGTCCTATGTTGCCAACAAGATCGGTGTAAAATTCAAAGAGTTCTTCAGTTCGCTTTCTTCCACCAATACCAAAGAGTCTTTATATAAGCTGGACAGCCTTCGGGAAACTAAACGCAGGGAGGTTGACACGCTGCGCAACAAACTGCAGCTGTTCAGGGATAAAATCGGAACGCCCAATCCGGGAGATGCAGCCACTGCCGCCATGAGCGGACTACAGGAACTTACTTCGTCCATGACTGCGCAGCAGGCGAACCTGAACGACTACCGGCAACGACTGATCAGTATCAATGACCAGTTGAAAGATCTTGGAACAAACCCGGCTTCTGTAACAGGGGGTGCATCCAACAATCATGGCGAGGAGATACTGAAACTCCGCCGCGCGAATGAAGAGCTCGCTTCCAAACTGTCTTTAAAAGGCGGCGTTGATCAAAATTTGCAGAAACAGATTGATGACAACGTGACAAAAATAAACCAGCTCAGCCGTGGAAGTGGTTATTCAAACATGAACCCGGCCATGAAAGCGGAAGAAAGGAAAGAAGAACTGATCAAGGAAAAACTCGAACTGCAAAGCGCCATAGCGTCCACCACCGACAATATCGAAATGTACAGATCCCGTGTTGAACAGTTCAGGAAGATTGCATTTTCCGGCGGAGGACAGGAAGTAATTGCCAATGCATATCTGAACGACCTGACCATCGCGGAAAAGGATCTGGAAAAATATAACAGCAGTATTTTTGCTTCACAGGATATCGAGGTATCCCCGGATTTTAATTTTAAACAGATTATGCTGGGACAGCCGCCGATCAAACCGGAGCCAACCAACGGATTACTCGTCACCTCGATTGCGGGTTTATCCATGTTCTTCCTGTCGGTACTATTTATCACGATCCTAGAACTGCTGGATTCGTCTTTGCGTACACCGTCGATTTTCAGAAAAGAGACAAAACTGGAAGTTTTATCGACTGTGGGACAAATTGAACTTGAAAATAAATCCCTGAAAGAATATTTTGAATTCTCGGCTAGCAGCGACAGGGAAAGAAATAACCTGCCTTTCGTCGAAAACCTGCGTAAGCTGAGGTATGAACTGGAGAGAAGCGGTAAGCGGGTGATTTTGTTTACCAGTACCAAACCGCAGGAAGGTAAGACAACGATATTGGAATCCATGGCACATACGTTCAGTATGACGAGAAAAAAAATATTACTAATCGATTCCAACTTCAGCAACAATACGCTGACGCGGGATTTCTCAGCGAAGCCGATCTTGACGACCTTCAGCTCAAAAGGTCAGGAGCCCGCAGAAAGGGTATGGAATATCAGCACCATTTCGAATATTCCAAACGTGGATGTGGTAGGTTGTGAGGAAGGAAATTATACCCCCTCTGAAATTCTGCCGAAGAATAACCTGCTCGAACAACTGGAAAAACTCAAGGAGCACTATGACTATGTGCTGATCGAGGGAGCCGCGCTCAACTCGCATGCTGACAGCAAGGAGCTCGCGCGGTTTGTGGAAGGTATTGTGCTTGTATTTTCTGCAAAAAATACGTTGGGAGAAATTGACCGGGAATCGATCGCGTTCCTGAAGGAACACCGGAGTAAATTTATAGGTGCCGTATTAAATAATGTTGATGAAGAGAACCTGGAACTCTGATCCTACCAATTAAAAGATGTTGCACCGATTCATAAAAAACAGGGATATCGTGATGTTTAGTTTCCAGCCATGGAATTCCGGTATCGCCTTTAATTTTCAGGATATGGCGTATGAACTTGCCCGTTATAACCGGGTGCTGTTCATCGATCGTGCGCGCGACCGCAATACAATCCTGAAAAATAAGCTGTCAGGAAAACCGGCAGATCCCGTGAAAGAGGAAAATCCCGAACAGATACAGGATAATTTCTGGGTGCTTCATCCGAAATCAACGCTTGAGTCCGGGAACTGGTCACCCGGTTATTCTCTTTTTGATTTCTTCAACCGTATCAACAACAAAAGACTGGCGGCTGAAATAAAGAATACCATTCGTTTGCTCGGATTCAAAAACAGCATACTCATCAACGACAATGATTTCTTCAGAGGCTTATATCTGAAGTCTCTTTTGCCGGTAACGGAATATATTTTTTACATCCGTGATTTCTTAACCACCCAGCCTTTCTTTAAAAAATTCGGACCACGATGTGAGATGGAAATGATCCAGAAGGCAGACCTCGTGGTCGCCAATTCGGCCTACCTGGCCGATTATGCGGGCCAGTGGAACCCCAATAGCGTGGATATCGGCCAGGGTTGCAACCTGGACGCATTTCTGGCAGAAGACCAGGCCATGCCGGAGGACCTGCGAGCCATCCCAGGGCCCATTATAGGCTATTGCGGGGCCATTACGGCCATGCGCCTGGATGAAGCTCTTTTACTGCATATCGCCGTCTCCCTGCCTGAAATGAGCCTGGTGATGGTTGGGCCCAGCGACGGGAAATTCGAAAAGGGAAGCCTGGGGAAGATGAAAAATGTTTATTTCCTGGGTGCCAGAAAGCCAGAGGAAACGGCGGCTTATATCCATCATTTTACGGTTTGTATAAACACGCAACTCGTAAATCCCCTGACCATAGGAAACTATCCTAGAAAAATAGATGAGTACCTGGCTTCGGGAAAGCCCGTGGTCGCGACAGCCACCCAAGCCATGGACATGTTCAGGGACTACACAGAACTGTGTGATACAAAAGAAGAATATGTCAGGAGCATACAGAAACTGGTCAACGAGCCTGTCTGGACGTCGGAGAAAGAAAAGAACAGACGCAGGGATTTTGCGTTGACGCATACCTGGGAGAATTCGGTCGGTGCTTTAGGAGACGCTTTTTATTTTATGGAGAAAAACTACCAGCGGGTTGAACTATGAAAGATAACCGGAAACAAAATACAAAGGTTTTTGAATTGATCACGTCGCTGGCGATCGGGTTGTTTCTACTATTCATATTTATCAAATTCCTGTATTTCTGAGTTTATGGGTAATGTGGGTTATTTAAAAAATACATCATTCAGGCAGTGGTTACGATATCATTTCCTTGAGAAAAAACTGAATACGCGGTTTGGTTTGTTGTTTTTGTCGGTGATGGGTCTGTTGCTGGTGTATGCAACCGTACTGATCGATGTCAAGACCGGACCTGTTGTGATCGTTTCATTTGCCGCCCTGGTTCTCTGGATCGGCATTATCAAAAGCCCTTATTTCGGATTTTATTTTCTCATTGCATTTTCTTCAGTGACCATCACGCTTGACCGGCTGATCGAACTGCCGCTGCCATCCGGTACACTGATAGAATTATTTACCTATCTCGCATTATTCAGTCTTCTTGTTAAACACGAGCTGAAAAAAAATATCGACAAACGATTTTGGACAAACCCGGTCAGTATTGGCCTATATATTTTATTTGCCTATTACATCGTTGAATTATTCAATCCTGAAATGTTCAGTGCAGTGGGCTGGTTCAGTTTTGTCAGGAAACAGCTTAGCTATTTTGTTTTTTTCTATCTCTGTTACTGTTTGCTGGATTCACGAACCCGGATCATTTATTTTGTGCGTTTCATGATCGTGCTGACCACTATCCTGGCGCTGTATGCCTGTAAACAACAATGGTTTGGTTATGCAGGTTTTGAAAAGGCATGGATCGGTAACGGCAATGGGTATTCACTTTTATTCCAGGGAGGCATGTTGCGGAAATTTTCTGTCTTTTCCGATCCCGCTACATCGGGCATTCTGTTTGCCGCCATCGCCATGTTGTGCGTTGTTTTGTTATTCCGAAACACGAACAAAAAAGAAAAAATATGGCTGGGCGTTGCGCTGTTCATCAACCTGCTGGGATATAGCTATTCGGGCACGCGAACGGCCACACTCATGATCGTGGCCGGCATTCTCATTTATTTTGTGGCAACAATGTATGAACGCCGCACATTGATATTCATGATGTATTCAGTTTTAATTTTTACGGCGCTGATGCTGAATCCGCATCAGAATGCTATCACAAACCGTATCCGTTCTACATTTGAAGGAACCCGCGATGCATCGGCGGCGCTCCGCGATTATGACCGGCACCAGGTGCAGCCATATATACAGGCCCATCCGCTAGGCGGTGGCATATTCACTTCCGGCGGCGAAGGAAATAAATACAACAAAGGACATTACCTGGAATATCTGCAGGCTGACAGCGGATATTTAAAAACGCTGGCGGAACAAGGCGCTGTTGGTCTGGCGCTCCTGTTGATTTTTTATTTCATCATCATGCGTTGGGGGTTTCATCAGTTTTTCAGGGCCAGGGATCCGGAGATACGTACTTATTATATTGGTTTGCTCGTTATGATGTTTACCTTGCTGGTGGCTCAATACGCACAGATGGCGATTTCACAGTATCCCGTTGTGCTTTACTTTTATGCCACCCTTGTTATTTTTATAAAACTGGCGGATTACGATACGAAGAATGTAAAGAATGTAGAGAATGTATAGAATATAGGAAATGTAGTTAATTGAAATATGGCGGGGAATCTTCAATCAATTTTTTTCATTACCATACTTTAATTCAATTATATACATTAATTCAACGAATTGAAACAACAGAAATCTGATCAAATGCGATATTTTTTTATAACCCTTTTTCTCTTTTCCGAAATTGTACATGCTCAGAGTCCCGGCCCTCTTTACCGTACGGATAGTACCAGGCTAATAGATATCCGGGAAAAACTGGTTCAGCTTGCAATGCAGAATCCCGCGTACGAAATGGTGGACCATGCTTCACTAGCCGCTTCATACCAAATCAAGATTGCAAAATCAGGCTATCTCGGTCTTCTCAGCGCACAGGGAAACATCAACGAATTCACGATCACAAAACCCACTTATCAGGGCACGACAGTTCCATATTATTATCCCCGGTATAACCTCGCCCTGAATATTCCCTTCGATATTTTCACACGCACGCCCAACACCGTCAAAATAGCCCAGGAGAATTATCTGATGACGGCTGCGGCAAAAAACCAGAAGTTCCGGGAAATCAAAGCCGATGTACTCACCAAATACGAAAATTACCTGCTCGCCAGACAGCTTGTGGAATTGCAGGGTAAGATCGCACAGAGCGAATATGCTACCCTCAAAAGGGCAGAAAGTGACTTTTCCGAAAACCTGATCAAACTGGAAGATGTAGACAGAACTCAGAAAAGTTATGTTGCGGAGCAGGTCAAGAACCTAACCCTCCAGCGGGATCTGAATGTCACAAAAATAGAATTGGAAAAGGTGATCGGAGTCAAGATTGAGGACGTGGAAAAAGGAGTGAGGTAAATTTGACACCATGACTGTTGGAATAAACAATATCACTCAGTAACAGGCATGGGTATAAAAAAACAGGCCCAGGCACTAGGAATTCCGGAAACCTGCGGGCGGAAAAGAAATGAGATTGAGAAGCAATTATAAAATGCTTTTTCCGTTCAGTCTTATCAAAAACCGTAAGGAATACACGTACGTATATATTTAAGAGAAGAAGGAAATATGTCATTAAATTGCAATATTATGCATTCCGGCCGTTTTTGTAGCTTTGAGGAAATTTTGGTATATTGTATGCCTGGGATCTTATCCAGTAAACTATGAGGTTTTTTTACCTGTTTCTCCTTATGGTGTGCTTTTCAACGGCCGGAGCAAGAGCTCAGAGCCGTACCGCTGGCTTTCCGGATAACGGTGCAGCAACAACGGTCCGTTTTTATCCGAACCCCGCGACTTCTTTCATTACATTCGAAGATTATTTTAAGAAATACGATAAGAATTATTCTATCCAGCTTTTTAACTTCCTTGGTAAAAAAGTATATGAATTCAGTCTTTCCGACCAGAAGAACATCGTGAGTCTTTCCGATTTCTTCCGTGGTATTTATATCTTCCAACTCAGAGACCCGAACGGAAAGATCGTTGAGAGCGGAAAGTTCCAGGTGAACAAATAATACATTTAATGTACAGAATGTAGAAAATGTAGAGAATGTACAGAATGTGCTAATTAAATTCCCGTATTTTTCTTTCTTCAATCGGGTGCAATCACTTTTTGTCCCCCACAAATATTAAATGATATTGAATCTGTTTTTCACAGATCTGCATTATTGGAATGAAAGAAAATATTATAGTAAATAAATCCATTAGGTTTTCTGTTGCCGCGTTAAACTACTGCCAGATTCTTTTCAGGCAAAAGCAGGTGGTGATCGCAAATCAGTTATCAAGGGCGGCCGTGGCAATTGGCGCCAATATTTCAGAAGCCCAACAGGCGGAAAGCAGAATTGATTTCATTCACAAGATCAAACTGGCTGCGAAAGAGGCGAGTGAAGTTCAATACTGGCTTGAAATATGCCGGAGGCCGGATGAAAAAGAATTTCGAAACGAGTTAATGAACGACATCCGGGAGATCAATGCCATTCTCTCCAGAATTATTGTGACTTCCAAAAAAAACACGAAATGATTTAACGCTTTCCAAAATTACTTTTATAGACTGCATTTTGTGCATTCTCTACATTCTTTACATTCATCGTATCCATTAAATTTCGCTTACTTCAACAATCAAGAACTTCAGATAGTGTGTATTCTCAAGTCCCCAGGCAATCGGATGATCGGGAGACTGGGACTGGAACACGACCTGTCGAAGTTTCTTGCCCGCGTCTTTGGCTGCAGAACGGATGATGTCCAGAAACGCCTCCGGCGAAACAAGGTTCGTACAGGACGAACTGACGAGGAATCCACCGGAACGGAGAAGCTTCATCGCACGCAGGTTAATTTCTTTATATCCGCTGATGGCCTTGCTGATATTCTCCCGGCTCTTGGTGAATGCCGGCGGATCGAGCATCACGACGTCGAATTTCCGGGTTTCCCGGCTCCATTTTTTCAAAACATCAAACGCATTCAGTGCCTCAAAACGCACTTTTTCTCCCAGGCCATTCAATTCTGCATTCCGCCGGGCATGAACAACGGCATTTTCAGATATGTCAATCCCAAGCACCGACCGGGCGCCATAAAATCCGGCATGCAGTTCGAAACTGCCGGTATAGCAGAAAGCCCCTAGCACATCGGCGTCTTTTACAATATACCGGATGGCTCGTCTGTTATCCTGCTGATCGAGAAAATACCCTGTTTTTTGACCGTTTTCCAGGTCAACTTCAAACTGCAGGCCGTTTTCCTCTATGATGATGTTCGTATCGAAAGGAGCCGATAAAAATCCCTTTTGCTGAATCAGCCCCTCCAGCTCGCGTACGGGAACGTCATTTCTTTCATATATTTTGTCCGTCTGAAAAATCCCCTGCAACGCGGATATTATGGCTGGTTTCCAAACGTCCATGCCAAGGGCAAGCGTCTGGATCACGAAATATTTTCCGAATTTATCAATGATAAGAGCCGGTAAGCCATCGGCTTCACCGAATACGAGCCGGCAATTCACGGTATACCCGATTTTTTGCCTGTACAACCAGGCCGCTTCGATCCGTTTCCTTATGAACCCGTCGTTTATCAGTTCCTCTTCATTCCTGGTCATGAGCCGGATCGCGATCTGGGACCTCGGATTGATAAACCCTTTGCCTATGAACTTTTTTTCGCTGTTGAACACCGTTACAATGTCCCCGGGCTTCACGGTTTCCTCTGTTTCCGCGATCTCATTTCCAAATATCCAGGGATGACCGTTTTCGATCCGGAGCCCGATTTTTTTCTTCAGAATAACAGGAATCATGGCGCAAAAGTATGGAATGCGTAAACGGTTCCGAAAGAGACAATTTGTCTCAAATCAGCTGTTGGCAAAATAATTGACAATCTTACCTTTGCCAGAATTCCCAGAATATGCAATCGAAAAGAGAAAAATTTACGGAAGAAAGCGACATGGATGCCGCAAGTGACAGAGAATCAACGGTTGACATAAATACCGATGACAATGTTGCCGGTACCCATCACCTGAACCAGCATCTCGAGGAAGAAGACCTCGTGGAGAAGCTCAACGGCGAATTACAGGAGCAAAAGGACAAATACCTGCGTCTGCTGGCTGAATTTGAGAATTATAAGCGCCGGAGTTCCCGGGAAAGGCTCGATCTAAGCCAGACAGCGGGAAAAGAAATCATTGTCTCCCTGCTGGATGTGCTGGACGATTGTGACAGGGCTGAGAACCAGTTGCAACAGGAAAAAGGAAGCCAGGACATGAGCGGCGTTTTGCTCGTTTTTAACAAATTGCGCAATATCCTTCAGAACCGCGGACTAAAACCCATGGAAAGCCTGCATTCAGAATTTGACGTAGAAAAACACGAAGCAATCAGCGAAATACCGGCGCCCTCACCGGACCTGAAAGGGAAAGTGGTGGCGGAAGTGATGAAGGGTTATTATTTGAACGATAAAATCATACGCTTCGCGAAAGTGATCGTGGGAAAATGAACTAAATCCGAATGAAACGGGATTATTACGAAATACTGAGTATAAACAAATCTGCATCCGGGGAGGAAGTCAAAAAGTCCTACCGCAAAGTGGCCATGCAGTACCATCCGGATCGTAATCCGGGTGACAAGTCAGCGGAAGAAAAATTTAAGGAAGCCGCAGAAGCATATGAAGTGTTGAGCAACGCCGACAAACGTGCTCAGTATGACCGTTACGGGCATGCGGCCGTAAACAATGGCCGTGGCGGATTCAACAGCGGCGGCGGAATGAACATGGATGATATTTTCAGCCAGTTCGGAGACGTTTTCGGAGATGATTTATTCGGAAGTTTTTTTGGCGGACGCAGGGGCGGTGGCGGGAACTCCCGTTCGCATGGTGTGCGCGGATCCAATCTCCGGGTAAAAATAAAACTGACTTACGAGGAAATCGCCAAGGGCGTTAATAAAAATATAAAGGTAAAAAAACACGTGCCCTGTGCAACCTGTCATGGCAGCGGCGCAAAAGATAAAGCGAGTGTTCAGACCTGCGGAACCTGCGGTGGCAGCGGCCAGGTCAGACGCGTAAGCAATACTTTCCTGGGACAAATGCAAACTGTTACGACCTGCCCGACCTGTGGTGGCGAAGGGACGACCATCACCGCGAAATGCGTGGTGTGCAAGGGTGAAGGAAGGGTTTTTGGCGAAGAAGTAGTGAGTATCGATATTCCGGCGGGTGTGCAGGAAGGGATGCAGTTAAGCGTTTCGGGAAAAGGAAATGCCGGAGAGAGAGGTGGTTCCCCCGGCGACCTGATCGTGTTGATTGAAGAGGAAGCACATTCCGATCTCCAGCGCGACGGTTTGAATGTAGCATTTGACCTTCATATATCTTTTACAGACGCAATATTCGGGACACAGGTGGAAGTTCCAACAATTGACGGAAAAGCAAAGATCCGGATTCCGCCAGGCACACAGAGCGGAAAGATTTTCCGTTTGAAGGGGAAGGGATTTCCTTCAGTAAATTCTTATGAAAAAGGCGATCAGCTGATACATGTTAATGTATGGACACCACAACAGGTTTCCGCTGATGAAAAGATCGTTCTTGAAAAACTGGGTGTGTCACCTAATTTTCAACCCAAGCCGGATAAAAATGAGAAGAGCTTCTTTGATAAAGTGAAGGAAATGTTCAGTTAGTATTTCCGGTATTAAAATCTCGGACACAGTATTTTATTCTTCGCGGAATTTGCCCGGTCAAGAAATCCGATATAAGAGATCGATAATTCAAATCCTCCCTGGCCCTGGCTCACGGTATTTAAAGTTGAAATATTCACGTCATAGCTGATGGCCATGGACAATGGCAACATATCCAGTTTAATAACCGGGATAAATGCATCTCCCAAACGCATGAAAGCGCCGATTCCAAGCATATACTTCGACTCATCAGTAAAATCTCCCAGGTTATAACCATACATCAGACCACCGATCGTTTCCCTGGCTGCCCCCTGGCTGGAATAATCAGCCTGAACCGTGAGCGAGGATCTTTCATCCATAATAAATTTTGCACCACCGGAGACCACCCATTTTGGTTGCAGCTCTACGGCTGTATTCTGATAAAATGAATTCATCGGTCTGTTCAGGTGGTGATAGGCAATACCGACAAACATGCTGTTCCGGTCGTCGCGGCCGAAACTGCTGTTGTAGCTCATACCCACGCTGCCATCCCAATAATGTATATCAGGAGAAGGAAATGTTTCACCCGAAGCCAGGGATGGGTTAAACGCCGCGCCGTCAAACTGGCTGTTCGTTGTAATTTTTGAGATATCAATTCTTTTTTCAACATATCCTCCCATAAAACCCAGGGAGAGATAACTGGCATGCGTACTCGAAAGTGATTTATTGTAGTTGAGTGCCGGTAAGACCTGTGTTGATGTGAGACCGGCGCTTCCGGCTTTATCATACAGGATCTGTAAGCCAATGGTCAGAAAATCATCTGTTCTGCCAACCGGCAATTTATATTCTCCGTTAAATGATCCTGTTCTGTATGCATTTGTAAAACTGTTCCACTGATCCCGGTACACACCCTGGAACCGGTAGTCACCTGTAAAAATTCCGGCCAGGGCAGGATTTCTTAATAATGGCGCTTCGAAGAATTGCGAAAAATGAAGATCCTGCGAGTAAGCCGTTGCAAGGCTGGCCGCAAAGACTACCAGTGTTAAACAAATTCTTTTTATGGGTTTCAGGTTTCTCATTTTCTGTTTTTCTATCTGATCAGGGTTACGTTTCCATGGTAAGAAATCAGGGTTGCGTTGTCACAAAGTATCTGTATGGTATATATATATACATCGGCCGGAGCAGGCTGCCCGTTAAATGTTCCATCCCAGGCATCGGCAACGGTATTCGGCGCAAAATTGCTTTTCTGGAATACGATCTGTCCCCATCGGTTATAAATGGTGATGGATGGAATTACATTCAGTCCGGTGCCATTCACGATGAAATGATCATTCACACCGTCTCCATTGGGTGAAAATGTATTTGGTACAAAGAAATTCGAATTGTTACATACAACCTGTATCCGGATACTGTCTGATGTGGTACAACCGCCATCATTCGTAGCCGTCAGCACATACTTTGTTGTTTTGACTGGCTGCGCGATCGGCGTTAAACAACTGGCACAACTTAATGAACCGGATGGCGTCCAAACCAGTGAAACCACATTGGTGGAAGCGGTCGCGTTGATCTGGTATGTACCACCGACATTAATCGTCGCATCAGGACCTACCGTTAAAACGGGGTAGTTAAATACAGTGACATCGACGGATTTCGTATCAGTGAAACATGCTTTATTATCAGAGCCGGTAACCTGGTATGTGATGACCGCGCTGGGTGCAGTCCCGATCTGTGATGCGTCTGGTTTGGCCATCGGATTGCCGATGTTTGGATTATTTAATCCTTCAGCCGGTGTCCATGTATAAATCGCCGCACCCGTTGCAGTTAGTTGAACACTCTGGCCAAGGCAGACGGAATCCGGTCCGCTGATATTTACGGTTACAGGAGTATTTACAGTTACCTGGATAGTATCGTTGGCGGCACATCCCTGGGGGCTCGATCCGTTCACAACAAAATAAGTACTGACCGGAGTGGTGGCAATCGGATTCACGCAGGCATAGCAGCTCAGCGTTCCATTAACGGGCACTTGCCAGTTATAAGTTGTAGCGGCGCCGGAGGCATTTAACTGCAGTGGTGAACCCAGGCATATCGTTGTATCTGCTCCTGCATTTACAGAAGGAACCGGATAAATGAATAAGTGTTGAGGCGTCGATGTATCTGTGGTGTCACTACAGCCCTTGGTGTTGGTCGCAATCAACCGCACTACATATTCTCCCTGTTTCGGATAGCTGACCGGGGCCGGGTTTTGGCCGGTGCCTGTCTGCTGATTTCCAAAATCCCATGACCATGTAAGCGGTCCGTTTGGATCTGTTACCAGTTCCACACCTGAAAAAGTTAATACGGCAGGTGCGCATTGTGAAATCAAACCATTGATGGCAACCTGCGGCGACGCTGCAATAGTGATCGGGATGGTATAGAATCCTGAACACCCACCCTGTGTAGTAATATTTAAAGAAGCATTGAATACCCCGGCAACACCATAAAAATGGGAAGTGGTTGTATTCAGGCCCGTTACGGTTGGTGAGCCATCACCGAAATCCCAGATATAATTTGTGATCGTGGTACCCGTTGCGACAACCGTGGTGCTCGTAAAATTGATCGTTCCGTTATCGCAGAGGGAAGATTTATCTACCGTAAACGCCGTCTTGGCAATAGAATCTATTTCAATCTGGTCGGTTCCGAAAGTGGTCACTTTGCATCCTGCTGCATCTACAAGTGTGACAAACGGTGAATAGCTGCCTGGAATATTGTAAAGATGTGTGGTAGATGGCGTGGGGGTCGTTATTTGCGTTCCGTCATTGAAATTCCAGGTAAAGGAAATCGCATTGGAAGTCGTAACCTGGAAATTCACACTAAGCGAGTCACAGGCCGTGAGCGGTGAGTATGTAAGCGCACCGATCGGTCCGTCAATATGAATGTGATCCGTAAAAGAAGCAATACATCCACCTGGACTTACTATCGTTAGTTTAGGATCATAATCACCCGGGAGCGCATAAATACTGCTTGGATTTTGCAGCGTGCTGGACCCGCCGTTGTCGAAATTCCAGGTATACGTACGTGCATAGTGACCCGTGAATGTGAATAACTCGTTGAGTGGTGGACAGGCCGAATAATTTGTGGTCATAGTGAACGAAGCGACTGGTACATCAATAGTGATCGTCTTTGAAAAAGAACTCGTACATCCGTCGGCATCAAGAATTGAAACACTTACAGCATAGGTATTGACGAGCGGGAAATTATGCAATGGCGGATTGGTCCCGGTAAACATTGTTCCGTCCTTAAAATCCCAAGTGTATACCGGGTTGAATCCACCGGTAGACGCATTGATGAACCGGATAACGGATGAGGGACAATATTCTGA
>Ga0066787_10000077_pt1 | contig 14044 bp, 11 predicted proteins | sample OrgsoiDNA2013047_FD_70942 | JGI IMG/M metagenome (GOLD analysis project Ga0066787, IMG submission 70942) | Permafrost soil microbial communities from the Arctic, to analyse light accelerated degradation of dissolved organic matter (DOM) -... | ecosystem: Environmental > Terrestrial > Soil >...
AAAATATGGGAGGGGGCCTGGGCCGAAGGAAGGGCAAAAACATACGGGATTACCGTGCAAGAACTTCCCGCTTATCATGCAAAACGCACCCTGCTGGATGCAATCATTTTACCCGAAGACATTGCCAATGCCTGTTTCGCTTTTGTCTCCGGTTTGCTGAACAAATCCACCGGCAATATGCTGAATGTGGATGGCGGAGTGGCCATGGCTTTTGCCCGTTAAGTCAATCGTATCTGATGCATCCATTTTTCAACGGCATATATGAATGAAGCGTATTTTTTTAGGACGCCTCGGGTAAAATGATGTTGAATTCGCTTCCCTCGTCTTCTTTGGAATTCGCAAAGATGATGCCGTAGTGATTCAGAACAATTTTACGACAAATGGTGAGGCCGATGCCTGTGCCTTCATATTCGGATCTGCCATTCAGGCGTTGGAAAATCACAAATATTTTCTCTGAAAATTCGGGGTTGAATCCGATACCGTTATCCTTGAAAATAATCCGGTGATAATTAAATTGCTGATTCAGGGAATCAAATTTCTTTTTTTCAGTTTCGCTCAGCAAAGATGATTGTATTGAAATGACGGGTTGCCTTTCCCGGGGCATGAACTTCAGAGCATTACTTAACAGATTATGGAACAGCTGGTTCATACGAAGAGGTATGGCCATGATGGTGGGAAGATGCCCGATTTCAATACTGGCATGAGACTGGATGATTTGAAGATCGAAATCCTGCACAACCGATTCTGCGATTTTTTTCAGGTCGGTGGGAACCATGACACTTTCGGAATTTTGCAACCGGGCATAATTTAAGAGATCCTCAATGAGCCGGCTCATTCTTTTGGAAGCCTCTGAAATTTTATTCAGATGCGCATTTACTTCCGTTGTCTCTTCTCCATAGGTTCTTTCCTTTAGCTGTTGTGAATAGGTATTGATTTTTCTGAGTGGCTCCTGGAGGTCATGGGAAGCTACATAGGCAAATTCACTTAGGCTCTGATTGGATGCTTCCAGCTGATTATTGGCATCCAGCAGGGACGATGTTCTTTCCTGAACTAGTTTTTCGAGCTTCTCTTTTACTAATTCTTCGTGGTCTTTTTCCATCGTGATATCCAGCATGGTGCCAATGAGGCGGACCGCTTTTCCTCCGGCATCAAAAAAAACCTTCCCTCTTGAGCTTATCCACCTTCGCTTGTTTTCATTTTTTGTCGTGATCCGGTATTGCGTTTCATATCGACCGTTATTTTCTCCAGCCAGGGCTCTGGAAAGGATTTCTTCCCGGCGGACACGGTCAGCGGGACTGAGGCATTCCAGGAAATCGGAATAGGTAAATTCAGCATCACCTGAAAACCCAAATAATATTTTGCTTTGATCATCATACCTGGCAGTATTCTGCACGGGATCAAAATCCCATGTCCCGATACCCGTTGCATCGATGGCCAGTTTTATACGCTCTTCCAGCTGTTCTTTCTTATCCAGCAAAAAAATTTGCTCCGAGCGGTTGTTGGTTATGTCTTCCATCGATATTAAAATCAATGGGTCACCGGATGTTCTTTGAAATTCAACAGCATTCATCGAATACGTCCGTTCGCCGGCGGAAGGAATATCGCAGGTGAATTCATAGTCAATAAATCCTTTTTTGTTACGGGTAACTTCCTTTAATCTTTCAATTAATTCCTTATTAACCCAGGGACAACTCTTCAATTCATAAAATAAATGGCCTTCCATGGAAGATTCTGTTGGCCGGAACCGCTGATAAAATCCTTTTGAAGCCGTTCTGACCCGCAGATCCCTGTCAAGGATGATAATCGGGTCCCGGATGGTATCGATAATGGCCTCTATATACTGATTGTTTAAATTTAATTGGTTATTTCGGTCTATCAATTCCTGATTCAGTGTCTGGAGTTCTTCGTTTGTACTTTGCACTTCTTCGTTTGAAGTTTGCAGTTCTTCATTTAAAGTTTGCAGTTCTTCTGTGGTGGAAAGTAATTCCTCGTTTGCACTTTGTAACTCTTCATTGGATGCTTCCTGTTCTTCAGTAATGCTTCGCATATCCTCCCGTGCTAAAGACAGTTCCTGTTCCAGCTGTGCTATCCGCAATTCGGCCACGGAACGTTGATTGCCTGTCCCATTTGTTTTCTCTGCCGGTTCTGTTGAATGAACGGTGGTTGTCCCGTTTGAATTTCCGGGATGAAACAGTACGAGAAAATATGATTCCTCTCCGGGGATCGCCATGGCTTCAATGGTAACCTGTTCTTTTTTTGAGCCCGATACAAAGTTCAGATCTTCCTTTACCGCGGGTATATTCTCCTGCTTCACTTTATGCAAAATATTCCGAAGCTCAAAAGATAAACCCTCTTTCGCCATTTTCAACAGATTCAGACTGGCTCTTCCTGGTGCCGGCTCCAGCCATCTGCCCGTGGATCCCCTGAACTGCACAATATCAAACTGTTCATTAATGATAACACCCGGTGGTGAGTATTTGGACAGGATCAGTTCGTCGGCTGTCTTTTGAAAATCGGACATATTATTTTTTGAAACGGTTCTTTTGTTGCTTACCTGTAAGTTTTCCTCCATACGTCTTGTCGCGATCGGGAAAACTGACTGGGACAATCCCTTTTTGAAATATAATTTTACTTCTGGTTCAAACCCGTTTATAAATTTGAATGCAGGATTTGTCCCGGGGCTCTCCGATTTTCCAAGCAGCAGGAACCCATTTTCATTTAACGAATAGTGAAATGTAGCAAATGTTCTTTTCTGCAGAACAGGGTTCATGTAAATTAACACATTCCGGCAACTGATCAGATCCATCCTGGCAAAGGGAGGGTCCTGTAAAAGATTGTGATTGGCAAAAATGCACATATCACGGATCTCTTTATTGACCTGGTACGAGTCATCGCGCCTTGTAAAATGACGGCCAATGCGCTCGTCCGATAATCCTTCGATTTCCGTTCTGTCATAAATGCCGTTTCTTGCCTTGGCAATAGCAGATGGTGAAATATCGGTCGCGAAAATCTGGATCTTTCTCCCGGCATCTTTGATTTTTATAAATTCCTGAACGATAATGGCCATGGAGTATGCCTCCTGACCCGTGGCGCAACCTGCTATCCAGATCCGTATGGGGTTCCTGGCACTTTGTTCCTTTAAAAACACCGGTAAGACTTTTTTGGTCAACGCCGTGAAGCTCGCGGGATCGCGAAAGAACTGTGTCACGGAAATTAGGAAGTCGTTGAATAAATGTTCCTGTTCGTTTTTATATTTTTTTAGAAATTCAAAATATTCGTCGACATCCTTTATTTTATTTAGCGCCATCCTGCGGGCAATCCTTCGGGTAATGGTGGTTTTTTTATACTGGCTGAAATCGACGTTTTTTTTGATTTTAAGATAACTCAGCATTTGTTTCAGCATGCCTTCCTGATACAGCGAATGGCTGTCCTCAGTGTGTTCTTTTTCCGGAACCTGGTGAAAGGGCAGATTGATTTCCACCAGTTTCAACGGAATTTGTTCCGGGGGTAAAATAAAATCAACGTCTCCCGACCGGATGGCGCTTTGCGGCATACCGTCAAATGCAGAACTTTGGTCCTGGGCAAATGTCATACCTCCATATGCCTTAATCGTTTTAAGGCCCAATGTGCCATCGGATGCAGTGCCGGACAGAACAACCCCTACGGCAAAACTCTGATGAACAACTGCCAGGGAAGAAAAAAAAAGATCAATGATTTTAACGTTTCTATTCTTCTCATCCTTTTTCTGCACTTTTAATTTTCCGTCTGTAACCGTCAGGAATTTTCCAGAAGACATAACATAAATGTTGTCGGGCTTGAGGATGAGTTCATCGGAAATGGAATGTACGGGGACGGGAGTTACCTTTGATAATATTTCAGGCAACAGGCTTTCATGTCCTGCGCTCATGTGTTGTATAATAATATAGGCCATCCCGGAATGTAAAGGAATGGCGCTGAGGAATTTTTTAAATGCTTCCAGCCCCCCGGCCGACGCGCCGATCCCTACAACCGGAAAACCAGAAGAACCTGAATCGTTTATGTCCTGCATCGCACTGGCATGATTTATTGATATATAAAGTAATGCATTTACTCACAAAAAAATAAAAACTATACAACGTAAAATAACCGAAAATGAAGGACATCGGGCGGTCTGAATCAATACCTGTAACAGACGGCATTAATATTCATACCGGCCCCGACTGACGCAAACAGGATGATATCGCCCGCTGACAATAAGTGTTCCTGAAACCGGTTCTTTCGAACCAGGTCGAAAAGGGTGGGGATGGTTGCGACCGAACTGTTGCCAAGCCATCCGATACTCATGGGCATGATGTTGACGGGCGGTATTTCAATTCCATACAAGCTGTATAACTTTTTTATAATGGCTTCATCCATTTTCTCATTCGCCTGGTGAATAAAAATCTTTTTTATAGAGAGAATGGAACAACCGGATTTATCAACACATGCTTTCATGGCTTCAGGAACATGTTTTAATGCATATTCATAAACCTTTTTCCCTTTCATTTTCAGATACCGGATTCGCGGATTGCTCTCCGGGAAATAGGAGGCACCCATATTGATATAATCAAACTCCTCCAGGCTGTGGGTTTGCGCCACATATGCCAGGATGCCTGGGGAATTGTCGTCGCCTTCTTTTGCTTCCAGCACGATCGCTCCGGCTCCGTCGCTGAATATCATACTGTCCCGGTCGTACATATCTATGACCCGGCTCAGGGTTTCCGTTCCGACAATGAGCGCCTTGCGGGCCATACCCGCCTTGAAAAATGCATCTGCCTGTATGACTCCCTGAACCCAACCCGGACAGCCAAATAATATATCATAGGCAATACAATTGGGATTCGAAATGCCGAGTGCATGTTTCAGCTGGCTGGCCAGGGAAGGTACTGCAGCCGTCTGGATCGTATCTTTTATAACGTTTCCGAAGTTGTGTGCAACGATGATCTGGTCGAGGGTTTCAGGATCCACACGACTGTCGCCGATCGCTTTTCCGGCCGCATCGAAGCCGATATTGGAGGCATTCAGATCGTCAGTGGTATAGCGCCGTTCTTCAATACCGGTGATCTTTTTGAATTTCTCAACCACTTCGGATGGATCTGTAGGCAACGGCAACCCATCAGACGTAAAAAATTCATGTTGTGCAAAATCCTGGTTGGTTTGTACAAAAGGAGGTATATAAGATCCCGAGCCTGTGATGACAGAGCGTAACATGCAGATTCATTATGTGGTATGGAGCAATCGTGCCATCGCGCGAACTGGAAATGTTCCGACACCCTTAAATTTAGGTGGTATTGCACTAAAAATAAAATCTTCGTCCGGCAAAGCGCCCAGATTGCACATGTGTTCAACAATCAGGATGCCGCTGCCGAGCAATATCGTATGCACGGGTCTTGTATCGGTCCGGGTGTCGTCAATATTATGGGAATCGATACCCACCAGCCTCACATTCCGTTCCATTAAAAACAGCGCCGCATTTTCCGTCAGAAAGGGATGGTCACAAAAATAATTTTCTGTTTTCCAATGAATATCCCAGCCCGTATGGAAGAGGATCGCCTTCCCGCTGATATTGTGCTGATGAAGAAGATCGGTACCAACTCCAAGCCCGTCCTGGTATGGCACCCGTATAACCATTCCGGTCAATTCGGCAAAATGTTCGAGGGGCGTGTTGCTGAGATCATTACCATGTTCAAAACGATGGAAGGGACAATCGATGTAGGTGCCGGTATTGCTGACCATATCGATCTTACCAATCTGGAAACTAGTTCCTTCGGCATAATTTTTCTTTGATTCTTCGCGGCTCAGATAGTCGCAGATCACCGGGGCAGGCAATCCCTTGTAAGTAATCAATCCATTTTCAATGGTATGACTCAGATCGATCAATGGAGAGGCAGACATTTATTTTCTTTAGTCCCGTTTTTTGGTAAGTTATTTTGTAACCGCCACGCCTACAAAGGAATCTGCGGTTCCATAATATAAAAACCATTTTTCTTTGTAATAAACCAAACCTTCCGCAAAGGTAGTGCCCGCGGCATATTGCCCGCTGATTTCATGCGGCAGCGTTGGCTTAAGAAATGGCGTATCCGGGCGGCTGAGGATCGTTTCCATATCTTTTAAATCAAATAACACGCTGCCCACGGAATATGTTCCCCTGGGAAGGGAAGAGTCGGCATCAGCGCCGTTGGAATTCTTACCATTATATATCAGCAATATTCCCTTGTCGGTTATGATCGCCGGCGGTCCGCATTCATCCAGATCGCTGTCGAAATGACCGGGCCTTGTTAAGGCTGTTTTCTTTAGAAATCCTGCCGGATCCACCAGCGGATACCAGTCATACAAGTTTTCTGACCAGGCCAGGTTAACAAAATGCTCTCCCCAATACATCCAGTATTTACCGTTTATTTTTGTCAGTACCGGTTTCCCGTTGACCAGTTTTGTAATCATGGAAGCCGACTTAGATGCCGTATCCAGGAATCGCCGGTTATACGCTTTTGCAAATGCGGGTCCCTTTTTTTCCCAATGAAAGAGATCCCGTGAAAATGCGATGGACAACCTGGGTACTTTATAATTCCAGGCCGTATAAGCCAGGACGTACATGCCATCTTCTGTTTCGGCAATGCGCGGATCTTCGCATCCGCCGGGAGAATCATACTGCTGAAAAGCATCTTTGGCGGGATATAAAACTGGCCGGTCGTAATTGGTAAAATGAATGCCGTCATTGCTATACGACAGGCCGATACGGGATGTGCGGCCTCCGATCGCCGCTGCGGGATTGTCTTCACATCTCGACAATACGAAAATGGTATCATTTTTTACGATCGCCGCAGGATTGAACACATCCGCTTTTTTCCATCGGACGCTTTCATTCTTCAGGGAATCAAAAAAAGAAACCGTTGAATCATGCTTTAAAATAGGATAATCCACTGGTTTATAAAATGTGGTCAATGCATCGAACGGAGTGGGTCTGACGGCACAACTACAGAAAAACAGGATGGCTGACAGGTATCTGTATCTTTGGTTCATATATACGTGATTGGCATGATTCGGATGGGTGAATATAATCTGCTTAGAGTTGTTAAAGTGAAGGACATGGGTGTTTTCATGGATAATGGAGAAGAAGGGATACTCATGCCCAAGCGTTTTGTTCCGCCGGGAACGAGAATAGGGGACGAAATAAATGTTTTTCTCTATCATGACGGTGAAGGCAGGCCAATCGCCACCACGCAGAAACCGTTCGGCATCCTGGGGGATATTGTCAAACTAAGGGCTGTCAGCGTGACTGCTCACGGCGCGTTCCTGGACTGGGGACTGATGAAGGATCTTTTCATCCCGAAATCAGGTATGGTGAGTTTCATGCGTCCGATGGGCGAATACCTGGTTAAAATTGTGATGGATGAACAAACCGGGCGCGTTGCGGCAACGGAGAAACTGGAACGCTTTTTATCGAATGAAACACTGACGGTAAAAGAAAAAGAAGAGGTCGACATCCTGGTTTACCGCAAAACGGAGATCGGGTATGAAGTGATCATCAACAACAGGCATAAGGGAATACTGCATAATAACGAGATATATCGTCCCATCGAAATAGGCGACAGGTTCCCGGGTTTCATAAAAAATATTCTGCATGAAAATAAAATAGATGTTGTTGCAGGTAAGGCGGGCTATCAAAGAGTGGAAAGCGAGTCTGAAAAAATCCTGCGTCTTCTGCTGGAGAATGATGGCTACCTGCCCTATCACGACAAATCATCGCCCGAAGAAATCTATGCTTTCTTTAATATCAGCAAAAAGACATTTAAAATGACCATCGGCAATCTGTATAAACAACATAAGATTGGGTTTACAAAGACCGGAATAAACTTAATTTGAATGTATATTCTTTACATTATACGTATATCGTCCCGTTCAGAAACTCATTCCTAAATTTCCCGTTAGTATCAAAGGATGCTGCGAGTTTTTTGAAGTCGGCGAGTTTTTCATAACGGGATTCCAGAACCGACGCGGGCATAGTGAACAATTTACCCCAGTGGGGTCTCGCGTTAAAAGGATCTAGTTCTTTTTCTATCAGCGGAAGTAATTGACGCACGGCATCCCATTCCTGTTTCCAGGTAAAATGAATGGTAACAGAATCCTGGTTTCTGCAGGGACTCAGCCAGAGCGTGTCTGCAGCGATGGTCCTGATTTCAGTAATAAACAAATGAGGCCCGATTTGCTTACCCATTTTCTGTATGGCGAGAATGGCTTCCACAGCGTGTCTGCGTGGGATAAAATATTCTGATTGCAATTCTTTGCCGCTGCTGGGGGTGAATCCCATTTTGAAATGCGGAAGTCGTTCATACCATGGTCCGGGCACGCCCATCTGAGGTGTACAGTTTTCTGCAGAAAGATCAATAATCGGGTGAAGATCACGGGTGGCTGCCGTTGCTCCGTAAAACTCCCCGGCCGCAACGAATTGTTTTCCGGGATCTGCCTTATCCTTTATCCAGACCTCATTGATAAATTCCGATTGCCAGTCGGTAAACAAACTCACACTGTATCCTGCGGACACGATTTCTGTAAAATGATCCTTCAGTTGCGATAAAGGAAGTTTCAGAAAGACCTGCTGACGCATCAAATAAGTTGGTTGCACAGCCAGCGTCACCTGTGTGATAAAACCCAATGCCCCCAGGCCAACCACCAGGGCATCAAAATGATCTCCGTCTTTTTCTTTAGAAAATTTCATGAGGGTTCCGTCAGCGATAACAATTTCAAGACCTCTGACCGCGCTGGACAGGTTGCCATTACTTACCCCCGAACCATGGGTGGCAGTCGTAATACTTCCTGCAACCGAAATATGCGGCAGTGATGCCAGGTTATGCAGCGCAAATCCTTTTTTATCAAGCCAAGGGCTGAGTTCCCCATATTTTATGCCCCCCTCTACGGTCACCTTGTTGGATGCCGTGTCCAGCGACAGAACATTATTCATTTTACTGGATGAAACCAGGTTGTATTTACTGTCGGCAATGGTATTAAAACAGTGCCTCGTGCCTAGTCCCCGGAGCCGGTCACATTTTTTTACGAGAGCCTGCACCTCCGAAACAGTTTTTGGATAAAAAACATTACCGGTACTGTAAGTCAGGTTGCCGGCCCAGTTTTTTAGTTTTTCCTGCCTGGTCATTTCGTCGAATGAAGATAAAAATGGGGCAATGGCCATCGCGGAAGACAGCTTAATAAATGTTTTTCTTTTCATATTGCTACATTTTAATCGCGTGCTTATTTTTTCCAGACGACCACCCGCCATTCGCTGCCACTGGCAACAGAATATGTTTTTGCAAAGTCGCCCTGGTTCAGGGCAAAAGACAGTTGAAGCAGGCTGTTCAGATAAGCCAGTGGCTGTTGCTTGTCCACTGCCCCGAAAGTCTGGCTATACGGCATATCGCCTGTATATATTTTGTCCTGGTTATGAAAAATTTCGACATGCAGCGAATCGCCATATTTCACTCCAAGCTGGCTAAACAATGGGCCGCCAATATTTGTCCAGACATTTCCGTATTGTACATCGAGAATTGCAATGGTTCCCTTTAATTTATTTCCCTCTTTCAGCGCCTGCTGAAAAGGGATTTCCACTACCTTATCCGTAAGTTTTGGTCCCACCTGCTCGTAGGTTATGACGCCGGCAGCCAGGCGGGCGGCTGTGTACGCATATACATCGCGACCGTGAAAGGTATAGGATTCCTGGGAGTTTTTGCGCCTGTTTACTACCTCGTCAATCTGCCTGAGTTCGGCAATTCCCTGGGATGCCGCAATCAAAGTAAGCGTACCATTGTCCGGGGTTACAATAAACTGACCGGTTTTTGTTTTGAGAACAACTGATTTCCTGGTCGTTCCAACGCCCGGATCCACCACCGATACAAATACGGTTCCCGCCGGCCAGTACGGCACCGTTTGTTCAAGTCTGTATGCCGCTTCCCAGATATTGTATGCCGGTATTTCGTGTGTAAGGTCAAATAATTTCAGATCTGGTGAAACCCCCATCGCCACTCCTTTCATGGCAGAAACGGCTCCATCCTTCAATCCGAAGTCCGATTGAAACACAACGATTTTATTTTGTGATGAAACTGCGAAATACAATAAAAGCGAAAAGAGGAAAAGAGACAGCGACTTGCGCATAAGAGAAATTTTTATTCAATGTACGCTAAGAATCTTGCTAAACATCCGGCGCTTTATTTCAGGTACTTATCAAACCAGTCTGCAAAATCCTTTTCATACATGTCAACATCTTTCCAGCCTCCATGTCCGCCACCCTGCTTCACCAGCAGGTTACAGGGTACATTGTTCTGCCTGAGTTTGGCGATAAATCGTTCGGACTGACTGAAAGGAACAACCAGGTCTGCTGTGCCGTGCGCAATCAGTATGGGCGGGTCGTCAGGGCTGATCTGGTAAAACGGAGAGACCTGTCTGGTAATCTTCAATAATTTTTGTCTGTCGGTGATGACTGTAAAATGTTTATGGACGGGATCCCATTCTTTAAAATCAAATGCGGCATACACATCGGCTTCGTCAAGAACCAATTTATTCATGGGATCCACATCCATATTACCCCAATGAAGGAAATCTGATGGGGGAGAAAAGCAGGCAACTGCCTGCACGCGGCTGGAGATTCGGTCGACCGGATCATCCGATCCGGCATCCGGCCTGTCATCGTCGGTGGCAACGGCCAGGGATAGCTGACCCCCGGAAGAAGTGCCGGTTATCCCGATATGCCTGGGGTCGATTTTATATTCGGATGCATGAAAACGAATAAAGCGGACTGCTCTTTTAACGTCCGCAATGCCATCCACAATCGTGTACATGGGTCTGCCGCTGTGCATGACCAGAAATACCGTGTATCCTCTTTGCAAGAACATCTCGGAATTCGCGATATTATTTGTTATCCAGTCGTATTGAGAGTACCATCCGCCACTGATCAGGCTGAGTATCGCTTTTCCATTGGTGGTTTTTGGAGAAATCATGACCAGGGTCATCGCCAGTCCATCCTTTCTTCCATAGATCAATTCTTTTTGCCTGTACCCGTCCGTGGACTGGCCAAAACAGCATATGAAAAAAAAATAAAAAAGACCCAATGTGCAGATCGCCTTCATGTATTTGATTATTAGATAATTACTTGATTTGACAATAAATCTTTATATGATAATTTTCAGTGTCCTGACATTAATCTGATCGAATTTCCCGACTTTTGACGCGTAAACCCCAGTGCTTTTACGATTTTTTAGTAACTTGTAATAACAAATAATCACAGAGAAAATGAAAATACTCTCCACCACTTTAGTTGCTGCTTTTTGTGCGATAGGAACAACTGCTTTTTCGCAAGGTCCATCAAGCGGATCTGTTACCGTCATACGCAATGCATATGGGACCATCAGCCAATTAAGCAGCGGGATGACCTTCTCTACAAACATGGAGGTAACAAGTTCGCAAACATTTGCCAAGGATTTCGACCAATACTCGATGCGTCCCATTCTCAACCACGGGAACCTGTTTTCTTATGGAAACGAATATAATGCAAAAGGGACCCGTTTCCTCTTTGAAGAATGGGTTAAAGGCACCGTAGTTAAAAACTCTGGTGAAGAGATCGCAGGAGATAAATATTTTTTCAATTTTGATAAAATTACCAATAACCTCCTGGTAACAGTCGACAAGCAGGAAATCATTGAAGTATATAAGGATTCAATACAATCTTTTAAGTTCAGCGAACGTGGAAAGATTTATTCATTTGAGAAAGTAATGGCTATCCAGCGGTATAAATTTGTACAGGTACTTATAAAGAATGATGACAATTACAGCGTTTATAAAAGCATAAACACCCGCTTTGTTCCAGCAGATTATGAAACCAATGGTTTGACAGAGTCCGGGAATGCCTACAATGAGTTTGTTGACGCGAACAAATATTTCGTCATGTACAAGGGCGAGTTAAGACCCGTAGATCTAAAATTTTCATCCATCAAGCGGGCGCTGAAGGAAAAATCTTCCAAAGCGAAAGATTACTATGCCGACCACCTGATGGATGAAGTTGATGAAAATTATCTGACCCAGATTGTGGAATCTGCAAACAACTGATTAAACAATCAGCTGATTACATATAGAATTCTTCAGAAATTATCTTTCCGTCCTTCACCCGGTACACGCAAAGTTCTGTCATATCCATGCGGCCCTTGTCTTTGGTGGTCACATCCATGCGCATGGTGAGTGAAAAGGAATTCCCCGCAATGACCGGATCAGAGATTTCCACAGAATGAGTTTCGGAAACCATGTCATTCCACTTTTTCCCCTTTTCTATTATCCCGTCTAACCCCTTAGTTTCTTTCGCAAATCCCATGGAGGCAGAGGGTTCAATGCTGACGGCGTCCTTTGCAAACAGTTCCTTTTGCGCACTTTCAAAATCACCTTTTTCACAGAGATTTTTGAGTCTTTTGGCTATTTCTTTTGTCGTCATGGTGGCAGTTGATGTAGACATAATTGTAGATTTTAAATGAATAATGAAGTATGGCTGCAAAAACCATTCTCAAAAGCTCACTCTGAAAGACAACACATTAGGAATGTACCAGATGTAGAGAATGTACAGAGTGCACAGAATGTAGAGAATTTGGGATGTTCAGTATGTGGAGAATTTGGGATGCCGGGATTCTCTACATTTAACGTTTCGGAACGATCAGCGCATATATCACGTATAGCCATCCCAGAATACCATGGACAATCGCCCATAAGATGGATTTGTTTCGGCTCCAGGAAATAACGACAGCGATGATGGTACCCAGGCCCACGCCGGGTCCGACATACACTGGTTGCATATATCCTCCATCATTGGGTCCGTAGCAGGAAGCCAGAAATAAGATTGGGACAAGTAACAGGTAGCTGTTTTTGCGCACGAATATTTATTTGCGGGTCATGAAAATCTTCGAAATCGCAATGAAGCGCTTTTATGATGTTGCTTCTTTTTCCTCCGCTTTCTTTTCCTTCTTTGGCGCCTTGGCTTTTTCTTTATGAACAACCGTTATCTGTTCCTTTGTGAGGTAACCCGAAAGAATCTTGCCTGCCTTACGCAATTCCTTTTCAAATTTTTTGTCGCTGATCGTCTTATGATATCCTTTGATGGTATCAGTCAGTTTGATTTCAATTTCCTTTAACAGCGTTTTTTTTGCGGATTTGCCGGAATGCTGTTTCGTTTTCTTTGCCATAATATTTAATAACAATTTGATAATCTAAAGGTAAATGCTTTTACAAAAGTCCAATGTTAAGATTTCCGGTCCGGCCTGAGAAAGATGTCCTTTACGATATCGAAACCGGCTTCAAATCCAGCCGTTTTTCCAGGAATTATGTCCCCGATGGCGACTTCAGGGGATCATGGGATTTGACTGATATTTGTCTGAAAACATAAGCCCACACAGCGTTTGAAAGAAATAGTTGAACCGCTGCACAATAAAATTAACACGTTTATTTAGACACATTACAATCTATACCGGATTAAATCCCGTACATTGTTGCAGTCTGTCGTTACCGACGGTTGCGGGAAACCCGATTATTCATTAACTGTTCTTTTTTTATGGCTTTTATAGATGAAATCCTCCAGACGCCTTCGTATGGCTGGATGGATGCTAAGGGTGTGTTTCTAAAGCCCACAACTCGACAACTTTTTAAAGAAGCTTTTTCCCGAATCAATATATTCAAAACAAGGAAGAACTGGATCGCCCTCATAAGCTGGGTTATGGCAACCTGTCTGTTCCCGTTATTCGTGATTTTCCTTATATATTTTCTAACCTGGAAGACGGCCATCGTGCTGATCGTATATGCCATGGTTGTCATGAGTACCCATGGAACGATCTGGTTTCACCGCTACTGCACACACAGGTCATACAAATTCAGTCACCCGATATGGCGACTTATCACACAAAATCTTGTAATAAAGACTTTTCCTGAAGAAATTTATGTGATCTCTCATCATGTACATCACGTAAAATCTGATGAACCTGGTGACCCTTATAACCCGATGGGCGGT
>Ga0066787_10000078_pt1 | contig 14034 bp, 12 predicted proteins | sample OrgsoiDNA2013047_FD_70942 | JGI IMG/M metagenome (GOLD analysis project Ga0066787, IMG submission 70942) | Permafrost soil microbial communities from the Arctic, to analyse light accelerated degradation of dissolved organic matter (DOM) -... | ecosystem: Environmental > Terrestrial > Soil >...
TTGATATTACCAAACTACCCCCTTGCCAATCGCTGAACTATCAGTTTACCAATACATCCATACCACCGGCAGCTAAACCCTTCCAGAACGGAGATTTTACCTGGGACTTTGGTGATGGCACCCGGGTACCGGCAGCGAATCCACCCGGCGGCATTACGCATTCTTATGCAGGCACCGGAACCTATATGGTGCGCCTGGTGCTAAACGATACGAGTTATTGCAACTATCCCGACAGCCTGACGGATACGTTGAGGGTTTCCCCACTGGTGAAAGCACAGTTTATCGTGGGTGACGGATGCGCGCCATACAACGCATTTTTCAACAACACTTCCCTCGCGGGCCAGCAGTTTTTCTGGGATTTTGGCGATGGAAACACATCCACCGATGTAAATCCCACGCATTTATATTCGGATACCGGCAGCTATACTGTTCATTTGCTGGCCATTGATAACGGAACCTGTAATATCAGGGACTCGACCACGCAGACGATCCAGGTGCATAACAGTCCGAAGGCCGGTTTTAATACAACACCACAGCCGCCGGATTATAATATTCCAACCGTTTTTCATAACAACTCAACAGGAGCAACTCACTATACCTGGTTTTTTGGTGACAATGATTCGGCCGACAAACAAACCGCCGACACAGTGATCCATATTTATCAGTCGACCGGAACATTCAATGCCTGCCTGATCGCGTATAATGCATTTTCCTGCTCCGATACCAGTTGTCATGATGTGCAATCGCTGATCAACCCCCTGCTGGATGTGCCAAACGCATTTACGCCGGGACGCTTTGGTGAAAACAGTGTTATTTCCGTCAAAGGTTTTGGTATTGTCGCCATGAACTGGAAGATTTACAACCGGTATGGTCAGCTTGTATTTCAATCAAACACGCCTTACCAGGGATGGGACGGAACATTTAATGGTACGCCGCAGCCGATGGGTGTATATGCGTATACACTGGATGCAAGCTTTGAGGATGGAACGAAAACAACCAAGAAGGGTGATATCACGTTAATAAGGTAAAACGTATCTTTATTGTGCGCTTTTCCAGAAACTCTGTACCGATGACGCGGATGCGAAATTTTATATGGATTGCTCTTTTCCAAATAGCTGGCAGTTTAACCCTGAACGCACAGGATCTTCATTTTTCACAATGGTTTAACGAGCCGTTGCTGACCAATCCCGCCAACACTGGTTTCATTCCCGATGCTGATTACCGGCTGGGAGCCAATTACCGTAATCAGTGGTCGACCGTAATGGCGGAACCGTACAAAACAATGAGTATCTGGGGTGATGCGCAGGTTTTTCGCAACCGGATCGAATCCGGCTGGCTCGGACTGGGCGGCGCGATCCTTCACGACGTTGCAGGAGCCAGCAGCCTGAGCACCACGGAAGTATATGCCTCCATCGCTTATCACCAGATGGTTGGCCTTTCGAGCTTGTTATCCATCGGATTCAATACCGGCTGGGTGAACAAACGGATCAATAATTCAAACCTGAAATTTCCGGATCAGTTCGACGGAAAGTTTTTCGATACCAACGTGCCGACATCGGTGACCATCGATCAGCCGAACGTAAATTATTTCGATATGCAGGTCGGTATGAACTACGCTTATTTCCCTGATAAAAACACGTACGTGAACGCCGGCTTTTCGGTGCAGCATCTGAACCAGGCCAGGGAATCTTTTTTTAATACGGATCCTGTCGGCTATGATGACCGCATCCAGCCGCGTGTCATCGCGTTTCTCAATGGAAGTTTTAAAACAAGCGATATGGTCATCATCAACCCGATGGCGTATTATACGGAACAGGCCAGTGCGCATGAACTCGTAGCCGGTTTTAATGTCCAGTATAATTTATCGGGCGATGGAGATCAGCAACTGATCGGCGGTCTTTACTACCGGCCCAACGATGCGATCATCCCGATGGTCGGATTCATTTATAAAAATATCCGGCTGATGTTTACGTACGACGTCACCACCTCTTCCCTCACCCAATACAATAATGGAAACGGCGCCTGGGAATTTGCGGTTATACGTCCGGGTTATTATTCAGACTACACGGGCGATCGTCACCAGACGCTATGCCCTTCATTTAAAAATTAATTTTGACAACACATACCATTTCTATGAAGAAGATACTTGGAATGCTTTTAGTAAGCATCGCACTGATGCAGAGCGGCGTGGCGCAGGACGGTGACACAAAGGGTTTTGATAAATCAAAATTGTTTATTGGCGGAAACCTCGGACTGGCATTCGGAACTTATACAGTCGTTAATATTTCTCCCCAGGTCGGATATCATTTCACACCCATGTTTGCTGCAGGGGCGGGATTGAATTATTCATACTATGGCTATACTGATCTTAATTACACTAATTATAAACAGAGCTATGCAGGAGTGAATATTTTCGGCCGGATATATCCTATTCGTCAGTTCTTCATACAGGCGCAACCCGAAGTAAATTATATCTGGGGAAGCGAAACCTATGCGGCAAACGGACAATACCAACCAATCTATAAAATTCCTACACAGTTTGTGCCGTCTCTTTTGCTCGGTGGCGGCGCCGCCATCCCGGCTGGCCGTGGCGCAATTGTAATCAGTGTTTTATATGACGTGATTCAGAATTTTTGGTCACCATATCGTAACCAGGCGGTATATGGGCTTGGCTATAATATCGGGTTTTAAAAGATAAAGCCAATAGCCGAAAATCCGTCAGCTGATTTTATTAAACAGCTCCACCGGTGTTGTGCAGAAAAAAAGCGAAGCCAGCATCTCTGTTTGTAAAAAGCCTTCCTTTTGCATCAGGTTGATATGTTTCTGAAGATTGTTGTAGAATCCATCCGTGTTGAGGATATAGATTTTTTTATTGTGGATCTTTAACTGGTTCCAGGTGAGGATCTCAAACAATTCATCCAGTGTTCCAAAACCACCCGGCAAAACGATCACGGCGTCGCATCGATCATAAATCATTTTCTTACGGGCATGCATATCCGGAACCACCGCGAGTTCCGTGAGTCCCTTATGTTGAACTTCCCATTCAATCAGCAACTCCGGGATGATCCCCATTATTTTTCCTTCATGCGCAAGCACTGAATCCGCCAGCACACCCATCAGGCCTTTTTGTCCGCCCCCGTAAACCAGCTTGACATTTAGCATGGCCAGTAGTTTGCCAAGCTCCTTAACGTGTTGGGTGAACAGGGGATTTTTTCCACTGTGTGAGCCGCAAAACACGGCTACCGATTCAATATTCATAGAATGTTGCGATTGAAACAGCTAAAATTGAAATTTTAATATTGTATTTCCTAATTTTCAATCATTAATTTCACGCCCAGTCATGTCGCCCGTTCTACTATTCTCCTTTGTAGTCGCTTATTTCGTGTTGCTGCTCGTCGTGGCCTACCGCACCTCGAGGGGATCCAACAATGAATCCTTTTTCATCGGGAACAGGAATTCGAACTGGATGCTGGTCGCTTTTGGCATGATTGGCACATCCCTGTCTGGCGTAACATTTGTCAGCGTTCCAGGTGCGGTGGCCCGGGATTCCTTTTCTTATTTCCAGATAACGCTGGGATATTTCCTGGGTTATATCCTGATCGCTTATGTGTTGCTGCCTTTGTATTATCGCATTCACCTCACGTCCATTTATAATTATCTCAATGAACGGCTGGGATTCAGTTCATATAAAACGGGAGCTGCTTTTTTTATTCTTTCCCGCGTACTCGGCGCCACAGCCCGTCTTTATCTCGTCGTCAATATTTTGCAGGACGCGATCTTGTCGGGATTTCATGTTCCCTTCTGGCTCACGACACTGATCATTCTGCTGATGATATTGCTGTATACGTATGAAGGCGGCGTGAAGACGATCGTCTGGACCGACACCCTTCAAACAACCTGTATGCTCGGCGGTATGGTGATCTGCGTGATTTATATTTTGCATCACCTCAACTTAAATCTCTCCGGAGCGTACGATGCCATGCAGGCAAAAGGATATGCAAAGATTTTCTTCACCGATCCAAACAGTAAATTATTTTTCCTGAAACAGATTATTGCCGGCATGTTTATTACGGTTACGATGACCGGCATGGACCAGGAGATGATGCAAAAAAGTATATCTGTCAGAACGCTGGGCGATTCGAAGAAAAATATGGTGGTGCTGGGATTCATCATGCTGGTAGTGATTTTTCTTTTTCTTTTTTTAGGCGGCTTGCTGCACCTGTTTGCCGGGGCCGAACATCTTTCCGTGACCGGCGATCATTTATTTCCCGAACTCGCCCTTCATCATATGCCGCATTTCATATCGATTATATTTATTATCGCGCTGATCTCCGCGCTGTTTCCGAGTTCCGATGGCGCGATCACAGCGCTCACCGCATCCTTCTGTATTGATATTTTGGGCATCAACCGGAATGAAACCCTCGATGAAGCACGCCGGAAAAAGATCCGCCAGCATGTTCATCTTGTTTTTATTTTTGTCTTTCTTCTTTTTGTTTTGATTTACAAATGGATCTCGAGCGACAGCATGATCGGTATCATCCTGAAAGTGGCGACCTATACTTACGGGCCGCTGCTCGGACTTTTTTCATTCTCCATTTTCACCCCTCGTATACTGCGCGGCAACTGGGTTTGGCTGGTTTGTATGTTGTCACCCATTCTCTGCTATTTCCTAGATAAGTATCAGGAATCGATTTTCGGGAACTTTCATATCGGTCTTGAGCTTTTGCTGATAAACGGAATTTTCACATTTATCGGATTATGGCTGATCAGCAAAAAGCCGTCTTCGCCTGCCATCCCGGATTATCCGGGATAGCATAGTAAGGCCAAAGCCCTGGCGTAAAGCTGGCCGTAGTTTCAGCGCCGCAGGCTACATTTTCTACATTCTCTATATTCTCTACATTTTCATTCCGCGTAACTTTGCAATCATGGAACTCATACATTCTTTAGTTCTGTCATATGCCGAAAAATACTCTCCGCAGGAAGACATCCTGCTAAACGAGATCGAATTACAGAGCCGGCTGCATCCGCAAAGCCATATGCTTAGCGGTCAGCTACAAGGCAAATTCCTCGAAATGATCAGCCTGATCGTCAGCCCAACCTATATCCTGGAGATCGGTACCTTCCTGGGTTACAGCGCTTTATGTTTGGTAAAGGGTCTGAAAGCCGAAGGAGAACTGCATACCCTGGAGAACGATCCCGTGTCGGCCGCCACCGCCGACGCAAACTTTAAGAAATCTAAAACATTCAATAAAATAATTTTGCACGTCGGAAACGCGTTAGAGCTGGTCAATACACTCGACAAGCCCTGGGACCTGGTCTTTATCGATGCAGACAAAACCGGTTATGCAGATTATTACCAGGCCATTGTTCCCAGGCTAAAACCGGGGAGCCTGATACTGGCCGATAACGTTTTATTCCATGGACAAGTGCTGGAAGAAGAAGTAAAAGGAAAGAGCGCCCTCGCGATTCAGGCTTTTAACGATATGGTGGAGGCGGATGCCAGAGTGGAGAAAATGATGCTTACAATAAGAGATGGTGTATACCTGATCCGGAAAAAGTAACATTAAACCTGGTTCGCAAAAAATAATAGTATATACCGGATCCGGAAAAATAATAGCTGCTGATGAATCTAAAACTTCGGATACTTCTTTTCATGTTGCTATTTGCGCGATTACTTCCCGCGCAGAGTCCCGACCAGATCACCAATTATATCAATACGTATAAGCTGCTGGCCATCTCGGAAATGCAGAGAACCGGCGTGCCCGCTTCCATCATCCTCGCCCAGGGCATACACGAAACACAGGCAGGCACAAGCGACCTGGTGATCGCATCAAAAAATCATTTCGGCATAAAATGCAAGGACGACTGGACGGGAGCCGTGGTGTATCACGACGACGACGCGCGTGGAGAATGTTTCCGCAGCTATACAGCAGCAGAAGATTCTTACCGTGACCATTCTGATTTCCTGACAAGGAGCCCGCGTTATGCATTTCTTTTTAAACTGAGTCCGGAGGATTATGAATCCTGGGCCTATGGTTTGAAAAAAGCAGGCTATGCGACGAACATCAAATATTCACAGATACTCATCAGGCTCATTCAGGATTATAATCTGCAGAAATACAGCCTGATCGCGATGGGGAAAATGTCACCGGAAGATTCCTCGAACAGTCTCCTGGCCGGCGAAACCAGGCGACCGTCACTTCAGGGGTTTACGGATACAACGACGGAAAGGCTCGCCCCTGCTGTTTCTTACCCGGATGGCCCGTTTACCATCAATGCCGCCAAAGTGATATACGCCAAAGCCGGGGTATCGCTGCTTTCGCTTTCGGATCAATATGAAATACCGCTGGCGAGACTGCTTGATTTCAATGATATGAGCCAGGAAAATGTTTTGAATAATAACCAGCTGATATTTCTGCAACGCAAACGAAAAATCGGTATCACTCCTGTTCATATTGTTCAGCCGGGAGAGTCGATGTACAGTATTTGCCAGTCGGAAGGAATTCGGTACGAAAGTGTCCTTGAATTGAATCGCCTGAGACCGGGAGAAGAACCTGCTGCAGGAGAAAAGATTTACCTTCAGACGGAGGCAGGAACCAAACCGGCGCTTAGAAATAACGGCAGTGTGAAAACGGCTATCCCTTCTTCCTAAACACGTTTATGTCCAGCATCCGGATACATGATAAAACTTTCAAACCGTATATTTCCGCTGAATCGATACGGGCGAAAGTAAGTGAGCTTGCAGGATCCCTGAACAGCGATTACCGCGACAAGAAACCGATCTTCATCGCGATCCTGAATGGCGCCTTTATGTTTGCGTCTGATCTGTTCAAATTACTCCAGATTGATGCAGAGATCTCGTTTATAAAACTCGCCTCATATAAGGGCATGAAATCATCGGGACAGGTGATCACTGCCATTGGCCTCGACATCGAAATATTTGACCGACATGTAGTGATCCTGGAAGACATCGTGGACACGGGAAAGACCATGCATGAATTCCTGCCCCAACTCTGGCACCAGCAACCGGCATCTATAAAGATCGTAGCCCTGCTGCACAAACCAGAGGCCAAGGCCTACCCGGTGGAGGTAGATTATGCCGGCTTTGAAATACCGGATAAATTTGTGGTAGGATACGGGTTGGATTATAACGGGCTTGGGAGAAATACACCGGCTATTTATCAGCTTTTTGAATAAAAAGCGTTTGTATTTTATAGACTGCGGTTAACCAAAATATTCTACTTGAAAATCCTGCTTCCCATATGGATTGCCTTATGCACCTGTCTACAGGCCAGCAGCCAGTATTATTTACGCGGTGAAATAAAAGATGAACAAAAAAATCCCCTGAGCAACGTCAGGATCAGGCTCGCTTCGAGCGAATACCCTTATTATTCCGGCAGCATGGGTGGCTTTGGTATCACCGTTCCAAAAATGATCGATACCATGACGATCATGGCAGACGGTTTTTACAGCAATACGGTCGCCGTGAATGCCGAGAAATTTCAGACCATCATTCTGAAAGCGCGGTTTGCGCCACCGCCAAAACCGACAAACCGCTTGTTGTCACTGACAAAAAACTTCTCGCTGGAAATGCGCAACCGCTGGACGGTCGGCTCGGAAACATACAGTTCGCTGATGGAAAATCCGTTTATCCCCGCTGAAAAGTTTCCGGAAACCGGTTTCGCTGTGAACATCAATAAAGCATCCTACAGCAATATCAGGCGTTTTATTAATATGGATAATACCGTGCCTCCGGATGCGATCCGGCCCGAAGAAATGATGAACTATTTTAACATCCACTATACCCAGCCCGGCGGCGACAGCATGTTCAATTACCAGTCGATCCTGTCCTCCTGTCCCTGGAACGCGGAGCATGAATTATTATACCTGAATATCTGTGCAAAAAAAGCGGCGCTGGACGATATTCCGCCGGCCAACCTGGTGTTCCTGATCGATGTGTCGGGCTCGATGGACCTGCCCAACCGGCTACCTCTTTTGAAATCTGCCTTCAGTCTGATGATCAATAATCTCCGGCCGATCGACACGCTTTCCATTGTTGTATATGGCGGAATAAACGGAGTCTGGCTCACGCCGACCTGCGGATCCGAAAAGAAAAAAATTCTCGAGTCCATTGCCCAGCTCGAAGCGGGCGGCTCCACGCCCGGCGAAGCAGGTATACGCGCGGCCTACCGGCTGGCCAAGAGCACTTTTATCAAGGGCGGCACCAACCGCGTGATCCTCGCCACAGATGGTGATTTTAATGTAGGTCAACAATCCGAAGATGAACTCAACCAGCTGATCAACGGGTATCGTTCTTCCGAAATTTATCTGACCTGCCTCGGTGTGGGCATGGGGAATTATAAAGATTCTAAACTCGAAGTGCTCGCCAATCGGGGTAAGGGAAATTTTGCGTACTTGGATAATGAAAAAGAAGCAGAAAAAGTATTGATGGAAGAATTCTCGCAAACCATTTATGCCGTGGCCAAGGAAGCCTATATCGATATCACGTTCGATCCCGCGCTGGTAAAGAACTACCGGCTGATCGGTTTTGACAATAAAGTAAATGCGTTAGAGGATACCACCAACGAAATACAGGGAGGTGAGATCGGATCGGGTCACTCGCTGATGGCGCTGGTGGAAATAGATCCGGTAAAACTGGAAACAGGTTTTGTATCGCATCCCGAACCATTCGCAAAACTGAGGATGCATTATCAACTGCCGGGGCAGGACAAGAATTGCCTGGAAGAATATGATATACCGTATTATTTCAAACCCTTTAACGATATACCCAACTACTATCGTTTCTCTGCGTCCGTCGCACTGTTTGGCGGATTGCTGAAAAAATCATCCTATACGCAAAAGACATCCTGGGATGAACTGGACCTGCTGGCAAAATCGAGCTACGATCCACACGACGTATCACAAACCGAATACATCCAGTTGATCGACAAAGCAAAAAAAATCTATCATAAAGACAGGAAGAAAAAACAGGTAAAAGAATAAACTTAATTGTTAATTGATAATGGTTAATTGATAATTAATAATAGGATCTTATCTATCATTAACCATTAACCATTATCAATTAACAATTCTTTTCTGGAAGCTATAGATGAGGTAAAACAACGCGGGTAAAATAAAGACGCTGCCGATCAGCAAAGCCAGGGCGAGTGATTCGATCGCCTTATCATCGCCATGATGTTCCATCAGGGAAAGATATCGTTCTCCGGAAAATAAAATGATCCGGGGATAATGAAAAAAAGTTGTGGCGACGAGGATCATCGTCACCTGGAAACCCGCGAGTACACGGATAATTACTTTGCTCCCACGACGGATCAGTTGCCATTGCAGAATCAGTGAAACGAGGGCAGCAGAGATGGCGGTGATCCCAACCGCGTTTCCAAATAACCATTTCGCCAGTGGAATATGATCGTGGGCAGCGGCGGCGAATACCAGGGCGCCAGAAGCGGCAGCCGCCATGTTCATCGAACGCGCTTTTATGATATAGCGTTTTCTTTCCTCATCCGTTTCTGTTTCCCCGATCAGGAAAATGGCCGCCAGGTAACCGCAGATGCTGACGGTGAACAATCCAACAGCGATCGAAAAAAAATGTAGCCAGGAAAAAATATAGGCGTCCAGGTAGTTGTCGGCCTCCGGTTTGATCGTTCCGGAAACCGCGCTCGCCGCAATGATGCCGAGAAAAAAAGGTGTGATAAAACTGGAATAGCGGAAAATCTTATTATACAGTTTCTGCATATTGTCCTCGATCGCATCATAGTGACGGAAAGCAAATGCCGTTCCCCGCGCAATGATACCCATAAGCATGATCAGCAGGGGGATATGCAGATAGGTGGAAACGGCCGAATATATTTCCGGGAAACCGGTAAAGAGAATCACGATCACGATGATCAGCCACATGTGATTGGCTTCCCAGATGGGCCCGATCGTGCGGGACATGGTAATGGATGTTCTGTTTTTATTATTGTCCGACGTAAACAGTTCAATAATCCCCGCACCAAAATCCGCACCACCCAGCAAGAGATAGAGCAGCAGCGCGGTCCATAAATAAATGATGACTACATAAACCATATCATTCAGGTATGTCGTATAAAACAGGAACCATTTTTATCTGCCGGTATAAAAGCAGCACCACGAAAAAAGCCAGTGATAAATACACGGCCGTAAAAAGGTAAAAAGTATATTGGATTCCCGGCATCGGTGTTACCGCATCTTTCGTGCGCAGGATGCCATGCAGGATCCATGGCTGGCGGCCCACTTCCGTAACCGTCCATCCCGCTTCCACGGCAATAAATCCCAGCGGTGTTGTGAGCGCAAATAATTTGAGCAGCCAGCGGTTTTTACTGAAATCTCTTTTCTTCCACAGAATAAAAAAATATAAAATACTGATGCCCGCCATCAATGTGCCCAGTGCCACCATGATCTGAAAAGCAAGATGCGTGACCAATACCGGCGCCCGATCCTCCACCGGGAATGCGTCAAGACCTTTGACCATCGTATGCGTATTACCGCCGATCATAAAACTCAGCATGCCCGGAATTTCAATGCCATATTTTACCCGTCCCGTTTTTTCATCGGGGATCCCGCCTATCAGCAAAGGAACATGCGTGCCCGTTTGAAACAATCCTTCCATGGCCGCCATTTTCGCCGGCTGACGATCCACCACCTCGCGCGCGGAATGGTCGCCACTCAGTGGTTGCAGGATGGCAGCGGTACAGGCAAATATGGCTGCGATCCGGAATGCTTTTGTATGAAAATCAATATTGCGTCTGCGAACGATCATCAGCGCATGCACGCCCGCCACCGCAAATCCAGTCGCTGCAAATGCGGCGAGACACATATGCAGGGCCTCGGAAAACCAGGCGGGATTGAACATCGCTTTTACCGGATCGATATTGGAATATATTCCGTTGGAATAAGTGAAACCCGCCGGACTGTTCATCCACGCGTTAGCCGCGACCACCAGGATGCCTGACAGGAGACCGCTCAATCCCACCACTACGCCCGTGAACCAGTGAAACCATTTGTTGAATTTGTTCCATCCATAGAGAAAAAAACCCAGGGCAATCGCTTCAATAAAGAAAGCGGTTCCCTCCAGCGAGAAAGGAAGACCGAATATCGGACCCGCATGTTTCATGAAACCGGGCCATAATAATCCGAGTTCAAAAGAAAGTACGGTGCCGGAAACGGCGCCCGTAGCGAAGAAGATGGCGACGCCTTTGCTCCAGGCATTCGTAATATTCCGGAAAACAATTCTGCCCGTACGCAGATAATAAAAATGGGAGACGGCCATAAAGAATGGCATTACCATGCCGATGCACGAGAAGATAATATGAAATGCCAGCGACAACGCCATCTGCGACCGCGCCGCCATGAAGTCGTTCATGTTGTAAAGTTAATTCTTAATCTTCGGCCATGCCTGCGTATTCCATTTTCGGAGAAAGCAATTGCATAACAACCCAGGCCAGCAGATACGCGCCGGCGCAAATGCCGAAAATAATATTATACCCCGTTCCCAATAATCCCAGTATTTTAAAATGATCCAGGATGATGCCGATCAGGAATGGGAAGAGGATGCCGCCCACGGCGCCGGACATGCCGCCGATGCCGATCACCGAACCCAGGATGCGTTTGGGGAACATGTCTCCGGCAAGGGTATAAATGTTTGCGCTCCAGGCCTGGTGGGCCGCAGCTGCGAGACTGATCAACCAGACGGCGGGCCAGATACTACTCGTAAACCGCACAAAAAAGATGGGGACCACACAACATGCAAAAAACAACATGGAATATTTCCTCGCTTTGTAAACCGGCACGCCCTTTTTTATAAGCCATCCCGATAAGTAGCCGCCCAGTACACTGCCAAAACTCGCGACGACATATACTGTCGACACATGAATGGCCGAAGTCGTCAGTTTTAAATGATAGGTGGTATTGAAGTAAGAAGGGATCCAGAAGAGATAGAACCACCATACCGGGTCCGTAAGAAATTTCCCCAGCACAATCGCCCAGGTCTGTCGTAGTTTGAATAATCCCCCCCACCTTAATTTGTCTACAATATTTACATTCTCTACATTCAATACACTCTTTACATTATTGGGCGGACCCTTATAAAGCAGCCACCAAAATATCACCCAAACAAATCCAAGCATCCCCGTCCAGATAAAAGCGGCCTGCCATCCGTATAAAGAAAAGATCCACGCGATCAGCGGCGGCCCCAGGATGGCGGCGATATTGGTGCCGCTGTTAAAAATACCGTTCGCCAGCGCCCGGTCCTCCTGTGGAAACCATTCAGCCACGGCCTTCACAGCGGCAGGAAAGTTCCCTGCTTCCCCGAGCCCCAGCGCCGTTCTGGCGACGCCAAAACCAAAAGTGTTGGTGGCCAGCGCGTGACACATGGCGGCCACGCTCCAGATAACAATGGACAATGCATATCCCAGGCGGGTTCCGATTTTATCGATCAGTCGGCCGAATAGTACTAACGCAATCGCATAAGCGCTGGAAAAAGCCATCACGATCCGGCTATAATCTTTTTCCGACCAGTTAAAATCTTTTGCGAGATCGTCTTTCAATAATCCGATTACCTGGCGGTCGAGGTAGTTGATGGTCGTGGCGAAAAAAAGCAGGGCGACGATGACCCAGCGGTATGGAATCGTTCTATTCATGTAATGCGTATCACCGCAATTCTTTCTAACAGCGCAGTGGTATTCTTTTTCAACAGGTCAAAATCTTTTTCTTCCACAATCTTTTTTGTGATCAGGCTGCCGCCCATACCTACAGCGGACACACCCGCTCGGAACCAGCCTTCCATGTTTTCAGCTTCCACGCCACCGGTCGGCATAAAAAATAAATCAGGAAATACTTCCCTCATGGCAATTACAAAAGAGGGCCCGATAAACTGGGCGGGGAATAATTTGACAAGACCCGGTCCGGAGACCTGCGCCTGCATCAGTTCAGCCGGCGTCATGCAGCCGGGTATCCATAAAATGTTTTCATCATCAGCGAGCCGCGCAATCTCTTTTGAATAACCCGGACTCACCAGGAAATCCGCACCATGACTGATCGCCTTCAACACTGTTTTTGAATCCATCACCGTCCCGAGACCCAGGATCAGATCCGGGAATTTCTTATCCCGCATTTTCACCAGGCTCCTGAAATTTCTCAGCGCCTGCTTGCCGCGGTTGGTATATTCCACCACACGTATACCGGATTCATAGAGGGCCTGGAGTATCTGAATGCTGATCTTTTCATCAGGATGAAAATACAAGGGAAGAACGCCCTGCTGTACAATGGACTGGATAATTTTTTCTTTACTCATATTGCCTGATACTTTCCTGAATGGTTTCCAATGTCTGGCTGGTGGCATCGCCCTTCTCAAAAAACTTTCCAAATCCTGCGGCAGCAGCAAACTGAATAATCGCTTGTTCTTTTAATTTTTTATACAATCCGTATATCAGTCCGGCCATAAAACAATCTCCCGAACCCACTTTATCAACAATCTTATCGCTTTTGTAAACAGATGATTCTGCCCACTGATGAGATGAATATAAAGAGCCGTAATATAGAATTCCCTCCTCCCCTTCTTCAAACCGAAATGTGCAGGCCACTGTCTTGACCCGTGCAAACCGTTTCATGATTCGTAAGGAAGTATGGTGCGCATGTTGAAGATAGGACGATTTATCTTTTGTCAGGACCAGTCTCGCATCCAGCGGAATGCCCAACAGATCGTGGGCGGACCAGATATTGCCCATCACCACATCGCAGAAGGGCAGCAGCTCTGACATCACATCATGTGGGTTTCTTTTTTTCCAGAGTTTTGGACGGTGATTGAGATCGATGGAAATCGTGATATTCCTCCGGGATGCCGCCTTTAATGCTTCGAGGCAAACCGCCGCGACGTCTTCATTCAGCGCGGGACTGATCGCACTGAAATGAAACCAGGAAACATCCTGCAGGATATGATCCCAGTCGATCATCCCTTTTTTTAATTCGCCAAAGGCTGAATGGGCGCGGTCATAAATG
>Ga0066787_10000079_pt1 | contig 13869 bp, 13 predicted proteins | sample OrgsoiDNA2013047_FD_70942 | JGI IMG/M metagenome (GOLD analysis project Ga0066787, IMG submission 70942) | Permafrost soil microbial communities from the Arctic, to analyse light accelerated degradation of dissolved organic matter (DOM) -... | ecosystem: Environmental > Terrestrial > Soil >...
TGGTTTGAGGTCCAGGCATACAGGGTGAGTTGAACCTTCGACAGGCTGTCCCTGAACTTTTTTGCCTCACTCATGGTGGCGTCTAAGGCCAGTTTCATGTGTGTGCCGCTGGCAAAAATCATTTCAACCGTATCCGCCAGTGTGGCTTTAAGGGCGGCCATGTCATTGTCTTCCCATGCCTTGTAATTGTTGAGCACCGTGAGTACATCGGCCGGTTTACCCTGAACAAAATTGGAAGAATAGACGGCGGTATACGGAAGTGTGATGCTGTCCTTCGCGACCGATACACTGTCTTTCGTTGCCGACGCGCTATCTGTTGAGTTTCCGGTGCAGGCGGCAAAGCACAGCGGAATCAAAAAAAGAATGAGCACTTTTTTCATGTTGCTTATAGTTTAGATTAGGAAAAAATTGTGCGTTTGAAAATCAGTTATGCGTTTTCCGGGATGGTATTGAAAGAAACGCTTCTCATTCGTCACCTGGGTCGTGAATGATAAAGCTAAAAAAACAAAATGACTATGGATCAATAAAAATAAAAAGTCTAAAAAAAAGCGGATCACCACCCGATACCGTAATCTTCCCCGAAGTTGCTACTCCCACCCCAGAAACTGCCGTGCTTCCAGTCGTAAAAAATAGCGTTAACGGGTCCGCTGGTACGATCCGCAAAACGCATGGTGTATCCCATGTCTTTTAATTCTTTTCTGACCCAGGGACTGGTCTGATTATTCAGCAGAATATACCCCGGCCTGGGTTCACGGTCCGATTTTTTATCACCACCCAGCGAGAGCCAGAGCTGATCTGTATTGAAATTGGGCGCCTCCGTGGCTTCCTGGACGGTCATGTGAAATTCAACCATATTTAAGAAAAACTGCAGCAGGTTCTGGTCCTGCGTATCACCACCCCGTACCGCAAACGAAAGAAATGGTTTCCCATCTTTCATGGCCAGCGTTGGTGTTAATGTAACCCGTGGTTTTTTATAGGGCTCCAATACATTGAAAGGATTCAGCGTAGAGTCCAGCACAAAGCTTTGCATCCGCTGGCTCATGCCCATACCCGTATTACCCGCAATACAGGCGGGCAACCAGCCGCCGCTGGGCGTAACGGATACCACCCAGCCTTCTTCGTCAAGTGCGTCTATGGATATAACTTTTTTTGTTTTCGGATTGTAAATAATGCATTGCATTTCCCCGCCCCAGCTCAGTACCGCCCATTGCGTGCACATGGAAGCCAGCATGGCGCAAGCCGCATCAATCGCATTTCCACCCTGCTGAAAAATCTGCGCCCCGGATTCAGCGCCCAGTGGTCTTGCCTGTTATAGCCATCCAGTGTTTTCCATGCAATGGCGGCTTTTCTGTCTGCTGCGCAGAAATATTCTCCATGACGGTCAGCAGGAGAAGTAAAAGTATATATTTCATACAGGGAATTGTGTCTTAAAGATAAAGCGTAAAGCTTCAGAAAGGCCCAACAGATTAACTTTGCAAAAAAAGCGCATGCCCACGACCATCAAATGCCCGAATTGCCGACACGAATTTGCGATGGAAGAAGCCGTTTCGGAGCAATATAAAAAAGACCTGCGTGAACAGATGATTGCTTTCACCCGGAAAAAAGAAGAAGAATTCCAGAAAAAGGATCTTGAACTGGCAAAAAAACTCCGGGAACAGGAATTGACCCTTCAGCAAAATTTTGACACAGAGAAAAAAAATATTCAGCAGAAACTGGAAGAAGACCTCCGTAAAACGATTCACCATGATTTCGAGAACCGCCTGACCATCCTGCAGCAATCCAATGAAGACCAGCAGGAAAAATTAAAAGCCTCACGACAGAAAGAACTCGAATTTCTGCAAAAAGAACAGCTGTTAAAAATAAAGGAAGAAGAATTGGAACTGTCAACACAAAGAAAGATTCAGGAAGAGAGAGTAAAGATAGCAGATGAAATAAGGCGAACTGAAGAACAAAAGAATCAGTCGAAGGAAACGGATTTTCAATTTCAACTGAAAGAAAAAGAAAAACAGCTCGAAGACCAGCGAAAACTGATCGAAGAAATGAGGCGGAAGGCGGATCAGGGTTCCATGCAATTGCAGGGCGAAGTACAGGAACTGGCCCTTGAAAAATTATTGCAGGGCGCATTCCCCTTCGACCTGGTGGAGCCCATCGGGAAAGGCGTGCGGGGCGCCGACTGTACCCTCACCGTGCGGAATTCAACCGGTCAGGAATGCGGCAAAATCATATACGAAAGCAAACGGACAAAAAACTTCGAAACGGACTGGGTTGACAAACTGAAAAACGATATGCGTCAGCAAAGCGCCCAGGTCGCGATCCTCGTTACGAGGGTCATGCCCAGGGACATGTCCTGTTTCGGAGAAAAAAATGGCATATGGATCTGTAATTTTTCTGAAGTGAAGGCTTTGACAGAAGTCCTGCGCGATGCCGTGATCCGCATTTACCAGGCGTCCCGGAATCAGCAGAATAAGGGCGATAAAATGCAGCTGCTGTACGATTATCTGACCAGCAGTGAATTCAGCGAACAGTGGAAAGCCATCCGCGAAGGATTTTCATCTATGAAAATGTCCATACAGCGGGAACGCGACATGATGGAAAAATTATGGAAGACAAGGGAGAAGCAGCTGGAGAAAGTACTGTTGAACACCGCGCATATCAAGGGATCCATGGAAGGCATTTCCGGTCAGGATGAATTCAATATGAATCTGATCGACGATACGGATGAGATTTTGGGAATAGAATAATGGCCGGTCATGTGTACACAAACGTCAGCACCAGATCTTGAAAAATCTTGTAATAAACGAAAAGCGAAACGGGTTGTTCTTTTCTGAATTCAAAACACAGCGTGCCCATTTCGTCCGCGCGATCGTCCTTGCGGAAAAAATAAGGCTCGGTCCACCGGATATGTTCCTTGAAATTGACATTGCCCAGGCTGTACCATTTGAATATGGATTCTTTGGCGCTCCACAACATGGTTAACTGGCGAAGCCGGTGCCCAGATTTTTCAACGCCATCGAACGCGATCGCGGATTCCTCCGCCGATAAAAATTTAGGTCTTATTTTCTCAACAACCGGACCGGACTTTTCCACGTCAATACCCACCCGCATTGTACTGCTTACAATGGCTGCAGCGTAAGCCCCGAAGTGAGAAATGGAAAAATGATATTTTTCATCTTCCAGGTAGGGTTTGCGCGTATCGGCGATTACAATTTCACTTAGAGGGAAATCGGGAAACAACTCCTTCAAAAGGTAGCGACCCGCCAGGTGCTGGAGTCTCTTCTGGGCATGCGATACATCCCGTTTCAGTGGCACCCTTCGAAGAAAAAAACCCTCCGGTTCAGTGATTTGCCAGATCGCCAGTTTTGTGAATTCGTTGATATTATGTTGATAAAATAAGGGCATCAGGAAAAAGCTTAATGCGAAATTCGCTCCGTTTACATACTGAGTGTAAACAAATAAACAAATAAACCGCCAAAAGGATGATTTTATCTGATAAGCGTATCATGGAGGAGATGGGAAAAGGAACAATCAAGATTCAACCCTATTCGCGGGAATCCCTCGGCAGCAATTCTTACGACGTGCATCTGGGTCCGATACTGGCGACGTACCGGGAACATATCCTGGATGCCAAAAAGCATAATGAAATAGAGTCCTTTGAAATACCCGCTGAAGGATTTGTATTATATCCGCATATTTTCTATCTCGGTGTAACGGCCGAATACACGGAGACACATGAACACGTACCATTTCTAGAAGGCAAGTCATCTACCGGCCGGCTGGGTATTGATATACACGCCACAGCAGGAAAAGGAGATGTCGGTTTTTGCGGAAACTGGACCCTGGAAATTTCCGTGAAGCAACCCGTCAGGATTTATAAGGGCATGCCAATCGGCCAACTGATTTATTTCCCGGTGGACGGTGAAATAGAAGTGAAGTACAACCAGAAAAAAGACGCGAAATACAGCGGTCAGACAAATAAGCCGGTGGAGAGCATGATGTGGAAGAATAAATTCTAAAACGCCGCGTCGCCATATTTCCGGTAATACGCGATCGCGAGCCCGACCACTTCATCATAAGAAGCAATGCCCTGCGGCTGCCTGTTTGCTTTCAGGTAGTTTCCGTACAGTGCATGTATGTATGGCTCAAGGGGGTTCTGATATTTCCTGTAAAATGTTTTCAGGTCGCGCAGGTCCTGACGCACATCGGGTTTTAACGACTCACGGTATGGGATAAACGAAGTTGAGTCCAGGACGTACAGCGCACCTGCTGAATACAAATACAGATCCAGGTACACCGAATACCGGAAGGCCGGATCCGGAGACGTTTTGGTAGCCAGGAATCCGCAAAAATTGGCTTCTTCTTCTTTCGCATATCCAAGCTGGTGGCCGATTTCATGACATGTTGTGAATGGCTGAACAAACCGCGGCACGGTTGTATTCACCTGGGCCTCCCCGCTGAACGGATTATAATATCCGCTGAAACCAAGGTAGTTCGCCAGGTATCCATAGAAAGAAAATTTGACGGATGGATTGGGATAATTCAATGCCGGATACGCATGACCCAGCACGTGATACGCTTCCACCGAATGACGGAAAATGCTATCGTTGACGGCCAGGTCTTTCCGCGCTTCCCGGGAAACAGAATCTATGTTATTTATCCGCGATACCAAAACGCCCAACAGGGATTTGAGTTCATCTTTGGAGTAGGCCTTCGTTTCCAGTTGCATTTGCCGGGCAACAGGCAAACGATCATAGTTGAGTCCCCACAAAATATTAAACACCAGGTAGAGCCACAATACGATGGAGACGCATCTTTTCACACAAAGCCTCAGGTACTGGCGGTGCATCGTGCGTCTGAATGCACGGACAAAAAAACGTACCAACGATACGATCAGGTAAATAAAACAGGCGGTATATAAAATATCACCTATGCTAAACGGAATCCAGCCGAACAATAATCTGAGCAGCCGTGCAATCCATGGATAGATACCCGTGGAATAATATCTTTCAACCGCATTCGGGAAAAAAGAAAATATTTTAATGCAAAAAGCAAAAATAAGCGGGATGAGCCAGGGCCTGAAACGTTTCCAATGCATACCCTTAAAAATACATATTATTAAAACATCCATACTATATTGCAGTTTATACAATTTGCATGGATCTTGATTTTAACAAGAATGAAGACAACATGAAGCAGGCCATGAGCCAGCTTCGGAACCGCTTTCAAAAAATTGCAGTCGGAGGCGGTTTGAAATCGATCGATAAACAACACGAGAAAAATAAACTCACCGCGAGGGAAAGGATCGCTTATCTGCTGGATTCCGGAACCTCCTTATATGAAATAGGTGCTTTTGCCGGTTATGATATGTATGAAGAATATGGCGGATGTCCGTCTGCCGGTACCGTGGCGGGAATCGGTTATGTAAGCGGAAGACAATGTATCGTTCTTGCAAACGATCAGACTGTTAAAGCGGGCGCCTGGTTTCCGATCACAGGAAAAAAAAATCTCCGCATGCAGGAGATAGCGATGGAGAATCATCTTCCGGTTATTTATATCGTTGACAGCGCCGGCGTTTTTCTGCCATTACAGGATGAGATCTTTCCCGATAAAGAACATTTTGGCAGGATTTTCAGAAACAATGCCCGGATGAGTGCAATGGGAATCACGCAGCTGTCGGTTGTTATGGGTCCTTGTGTGGCCGGGGGCGCCTATCTGCCCATCATGAGTGATGAGACGCTGATGGTGGAAGGAAACGGTTCCATTTTTCTGGCCGGGCCATATCTTGTAAAAGCAGCCATCGGCGAAACAACAGATACCGAAACATTGGGAGGCGCCGTAACCCATACTTCGATCTCCGGAATTGCAGATTATAAATTTAAAACGGAAGAAGAATGCCTCGACCTGGTGAAAAAAATCATGTCCACGCTGGGTCATACTTCGTCCGCCGGATACGATCGCATTGGCTCACAGGCGCCGGCAAAAAAACCGGAGGAGATATATGGCATGATTCCATCTGACGCGACGAAGTCGTACGATATGCTGGAAATCATAAATAGGATGGTAGATGCACCCGGATTACAGCAATTCAAGGAAGACTATGGAAAAACTATCCTGTGCGGATACGCAAGGATCGATGGCTGGGCCGTTGGCATCTTAGCCAATCAGCGAACGATTGTAAAAACAAAAAAAGGAGAGGTTCAGTTGGGAGGCGTAATTTATAATGACAGCGCTGATAAATCTGCCCGGTTTATTATGAATTGCAACCAGAAAAAAATCCCCCTGCTTTTTCTACAGGACGTTACGGGTTTTATGGTGGGAACGAGAAGCGAACATGCGGGCATCATCAAGGATGGCGCAAAAATGGTGAACGCTGTAGCGAATTCCGTGGTTCCTAAGTTCACCATCATCATCGGAAATTCGTATGGAGCGGGAAACTATGCCATGTGTGGAAAAGCGTATGACCCACGACTGATTCTCGCATGGCCCACCGCAAAAATTGCCGTGATGGGAGGAGACCAGGCCGCAAAAACTTTATTACAGATCCAGGTGGCTTCGCTTCAATCGAAGGGACAGGTGATTGATCCGGCAGAAGAAAAGAAATTATTGGATGAAATCAGAAACCGGTACGAAAAACAAACAAGCCCGTATTATGCAGCCGCGCGTTTATGGGTGGACGCTATTATTGATCCGCTGGAATCCAGGAAGTTTATTTCAGAGGGTATAAAAGCCGCGAATCAAAATCCAGACATAGCGGAATTCAAAATGGGCGTTTTTCAGGTATAAGCATTCCAGATGCCATTTCTGGTTTTTCAGTTTTCCAAATGAACAAATGATCCATTGCAAGAACCTGTAATCATGTATACCGATGGCGCATCCCGCGGCAATCCGGGGCCGGGTGGCTACGGAACCATTCTCATGTGGAAGGGCAATACCAAAGAACTGTCCGGCGGATTCCGGCGAACAACCAATAACCGAATGGAACTGATGGCCGTGATCGTTGGTCTCGAAGCACTCAAAAAAGAAGGAACAAATCTGAAAATATATTCCGACAGCCAGTATGTAGTCAACACTGTTGAAAAAGGATGGCTGAAGAACTGGATCGCAAACAACTTCAAAGGTGGAAAAAAAAATAAGGATCTCTGGCTCCGCTACGACGAACTGGCCGCAAAACATCATATCCGGTTTCATTGGGTCAGGGGTCATGATTCCAATCCACATAATAACCGCTGCGACGAACTCGCCACCATGGCGGCCGATGGCCAACAGCTTTCGGAGGACGAAGGGTATGAGTAATTGTTAATGGATAATTGTTAATTGTTAATGGTTAATCGTTGATAAAAAAACCCCACAGCAGAAGCTGCGGGGTGCGTGTATAACCAAAAGTAAAAAAGCCCTGCCAAACAGGGCCTTCTTCATAAAAAATTATCGTCCTGCCTGACCAAGAACATAGAGCACTTTGATCTGTGCCGGACTCAACTATAATAAATATGTTCAAACGATTCTGCAGGAAAGAGTATTAACGAAGAATCGATACACCCTTTTATCATAAGAGCCGGAGGCCGCTATTGCTTTATTGATTTCGGCGAAAAGACTATCGGTCCGCATCTGCGCATGAACTGCAACAGAACACAGACATAACATTAAAGCTATGGGCGAGTATTTCGGTTTAATAAAATATAGTGAATGAGCGAATGTTTAGGCTTTACTCCGCAGGCCTCAGGCTTTGAGCCGTTGACCTACCTGCTGGTAATTCCTGATAAAAAAGTAGCTGCCAAAAAGAATCGCTGAAAAAACAAGAGTGGCGAGTATACTCATTCTATAGAAAGGAATGCCATCCGCATAGCAGAGCATGAGCCCGTTAAAAGTTTTGGGTCTGTCCAATCCTCTTGTAATACCGTTGCTTGCCCATACAAGGAAATTCGAAACCAGGAAATAAAGCGTAGGCGCGGTAACAGAGGCAACGGCGATCTGTAAAACATTTATTTTACGAACAGCGAAGCCAACAAAGACCAATAAAGTGAAGAGTACATAGTTCTGCCACTGACCCTCATAAAACCCGGGCATATTGGTAAGGCCTCCCGAGTACAACACCTGGTACAGTAAATCAGAAACAAACATGGAAAGGACCGGAATGATGAACGCCCATTTCCTGTCCTTTATAACGGCGCCGGCAAACACGGCCATAGCCCACTGGGGGGCAAATCCGAAGGGCCTCCCGGGAATGATCCGGTAAAGGGCACTTATAACAACAAGCAGTAAAAAATACCACACAATATTTTTTGAAGACTTCATTGCATTGATTTAGAAATGTAAAATTAACTGATTTTAAAAAAACCGGAAAACATCTATTTCATGCCTGGTATACAGGCCTGGTAGAGCACGGCGTCCTCTGCCGCTTTGATCTCACTGTCTGCCTCGTCGAAACTGACCCAGGCCTCACCCTTATTTCTTTTGAATCCCTTACGACCGTTTTCAGCAACTTCCACGACTCCGCTGAAAACAAGGAAGATTTCTGTGGAATGCGAAGCCAGTTTTAGTAACTGGCCTTTGGGAATCTGTAGACGGCCAAGTTCAAAATCCGCGGCAGGTGTCGGATATATGACCCGGTCCTCATCTGCCGGTTTACCCGTGATAATATTCGGTATGGTTGGTTCAAACTTGACGTGTTTCATGAGTTCCGGCACATCCACATGTTTGGGTGTAAGACCGCCACGTAATACATTGTCCGAATTCGCCATGATCTCCACGTTCTGTCCTTCCAGGTATGCATGCGGTAAGCCGGCATCCTGAAAAACGGCCTGGCCGGGTAACAGATGAAGAAGATTGAAAAAATATATCGAAAAAATGCCACGATCAATATGTCCTTCCATTGAATAGGTCATAGCCGCCCTGGCCGCCCAGAAATCCTCTTTGTCTTTGTTGAGTTTTCCCGCGTTATAATGCGTTACGATCCGTTCCACCAGGGTTTTCAGATGTCGGTCAACCTGCACCTGCGGTAACTCCATGACATGCTGATAAAGTTTTTTATAATTGTCGCCGCCAAATACCGGCACAAGGAAATGCAGTTCCGGAATTTCGCGAAGAATCTGCTGTAATGATTTTGCCCGCTTAAAACCATGAAGCAGCCAGAAATCACTAAGAGCCAGCATCAACTCTGGTTTATGATTGGTATCCCTGAAATTTCGTTGCGGGGAAGAAAGCTCAATGCCCTGCTCGTTCTCAGAATCAAAAGAATTTTGTGCGCGTTCCCTGGACGGATGCACCTGTATGGATAACATATCCTTTACATCCAGTATTTTTAGCAGGTAGGGAAGCTGTCCGAAAGCCTTTGATGCTTTCTCTCCCAGCGTTTGCTGCGGATACGCTTTTATATAATCCCTCAGGCTGACCGGTGTTTCCGATCCGTTCTTCATTTCAGAACTGCCGCGCTCATGCGATCCCAACCAAAATTCGGCATAGGTTTCACCCTTTTTTACAGGTATATTCAGCAGTTTGGGTAAGTAATAATAGCCTCCCCAGGCATAGTGTTGCACTTTCCCTGTTATCGGTAGTACCCGATCTTTACTCAGTTCCATATTTTTCATTAATGGCTCAAAGTAAACAAAAATGGCCGCACATAATGAATTTGGAAAAGAGGGGGAGCAAATGGCCGCGGAATGGCTGGAGCAGCAAGGATTTCAGCTGATTTCCCGGAATTGGAAATCAGGCCGCTTTGAAATCGATATTATAGCCTGCCTGGACGGGAACCTGCATTTTATTGAGGTCAAATCAAGGCATGACGACCAGTTCGGAAAGCCGGAAGACTGGGTCGACAGGAAAAAAGGGAACCGCCTGTTATCGGCCGGTGAAGCCTTTCAATATAAATATCCGGCATGGACGAATGTTCAATATGATATCCTTTCCATTCTGTTAACATCAGATGGCAAACGGGATTTCTTTTTTATAGAAGATGTATATTGGTGGTAATGACTCAGCCATTCATTTCACACGAAAAGATTATTCAAACCTACCGGAACAATATGGTTAGGCATGAGACGGCTATCGGGAAAATCAAAAAAAATAAAAGATGGCTGGCCGTTGCCAGATTAACGGTTGTCCTGGGCGGTGCATTCGCCGGCTGGTATCTCTGGCCAGCCGCCATTTGGGTTTTTTGCGTGGTTCTCATATTCATTATCATATTTATCTTTCTTGTTTTCAGGGATGCGGATCAATCCGCGGATTTAAAAAATCATGAGCGGCTGATCCTCGTGAACCGGCACGAAATAGATGCGATCAGTCATAATCTTCATACATACGACGGAGGACAGATTTTTGCTGAACCCCATCACGCTTATGCGGCTGACCTTGATTTATTCGGAGACTCTTCTTTGTTTCAATGGCTCAGCCGCTGTCACGCCGATCAATCCAAAAAACTGTTGTCCGACTGTCTGAAAACACCGGTCGCACCGGCTGTCATAAATGAAAAACAGTCGGCGGCCAGGGAGCTCGCTGGTAAACAAACTATTTGTCAGCAGTTTCAGTCTTCCTCCATGACATACCCGCTCACCATGACGACGGAAAAAAGAATAAAACAATTGATGGAACTTTCGCCGGGTGGCTTTGAAAAGCCTGTCTGGAAATGGCTGAGGAATATATACCCGGTTTTTTCACTTGCGATTCTGGCTCTCTATACACTGGATTATTTATCCAACCGAAGTTTTATTTTTTACCTGATTGGATTTTCGGGTATTTGGTACCTGGTTAGCCAAAAAATTGCACCGGTGTTCGAATTGCTTTCGCGAATACAGCCGGAAATGGATTCACTGCATCAGCAATTACAAATTATTGAACGCGATCAGGTCAAATCATCTTTTTTAAAATCCCTGCAATCCAGGCTCAGGCCGGCCGGCTACACGTCTGCATCTGAATCCATTGGAGAATTTAATAACATTCTCAAAAAATATGACTATCGTTTAAACCTGCTGGCGGGCGCTTTTCTGAACCTGTTTTTTTTATGGGACCTGCGCCAGATAATTTCACTGAATGAATGGAAAAAGAAAACACAGGATCATCTGCACGTTTGGATAGAAGTGATCGCTGAAACAGAGGTACTGATCAGCATAGCATCCCTGGTTTATAATGAACCGGAGTGGTGTTTTCCGGATGTGGACGAACATTATTTTCATTTTCATGCAGAATCGCTGGGTCACCCGCTGATCCCTGCTCCTACTCGCGTGACAAATGATTTTACGCTGGAAGGAATAGGAAAAATTGCACTGATCACAGGCTCCAATATGGCAGGGAAAAGCACATTTCTTCGAACACTGGGCATCAATATCATACTCGCCGGCATGGGTGCTCCCGTTTGTGCACGGCGGATGAACATGAGTGCTATGAAACTGGTCAGCAGTATGCGGGTGGCCGATAACCTGGCTGAAAACACCTCTACATTTTATGCAGAACTGAAAAAACTACAATATGTAATCGAATTGGTTAATAGTAAAGAACGGGTGTTCATCCTGCTGGATGAAGTATTGCGCGGAACCAACTCAACGGATCGTCATAAGGGCGCCCGGGCCCTCGTGAAGCAGTTGCTGATGAGCGGCACCGTGGCCGTTATGGCCACGCATGATACAGAACTTGCCCTGACGGAATCCGCCGCAAGTGATTCAGTTTTCAATTATCATTTTGAGGGCCGTGTTGTACGGGATGAACTCCTGTTCGATTATAAAATCAAAAAAGGTACCTGTGAGAGCCTGAACGCCACCACCCTCATGAAAAAAATAGGTATTCATTTTGAGGAGTAATATATTTACGCAAATCATACTGCTCTCATCAATCCCACTGTTTCATGGCTTTAACCACCGTTAATTTCAGGTCATTCAGAAACCTGGTTTCCAGGAACAAAAGAAAATTCAGAAATTTCCTCACGGTCCTTGAAAAAAAGGCACCCCGAAACCTGCACCTTATCACCCTGGAAGCCAATGAACTGTCCTGGGCAAAAACAGATTGCATGGACTGCGCGAACTGCTGCAAGACCATGTCGCCGACCTATTCCCAGCCCGATATCACGCGTATTTCGAAATTCCTGGGTATGACAAGAAAAGCGTTTAAAGAAAAGTGGTTATATAAGGACCGGACCGGCGACTGGATAAATAAAAGCCAGCCCTGTCAGTTCCTGGATCTTAAGACCAACCTCTGCGGAATCTATGACGTGAGGCCCGGTGATTGTGCCGGGTTTCCACATCACAGCACAAAAAAGATAAAAGATTACGGGCATGTTTATAAGCAGAATGTAGAATTTTGTCCTGCCACCTACCGTCTCGTGGAATTCATGCACGACGGTATCCGGAATGGCAAATGGACATTAAAATAAAAATCATGTGGGCCGCCGAGAGAAAAGGTTTTAAAGCCTGGCTGCAGTTGGAAAAATCACTTTCCGATCATTCGGTGGAAGCCTATTTGAGGGATATAGAAAAACTAACCCAGTTCCTATCTTTCCGTGAATCCGTTACTTCTATAGAAGACATCCGGCTACACGATTTGCAGGCGTTTTTAAAGTGGATCGGCGCCCTCGGTATGACTGCCAGCTCCCAATCGCGCATTATATCGGGCATTCGCTCATTTTTCAGGTATTGTTTACAGGAAAATCTGGTAAAACAGGATCCCACCCTGTTGCTGGAAACACCGAAATTAAAAAGATCATTACCAGATTTCCTGAGTGTGGATGAAATAAACCGGATCGTGCTTGCCATTGATCTGAGCAAACCTGAAGGAGAACGGAACCGGGCAATTCTTGAAACCATGTACAGCTGCGGTCTCCGGGTGTCCGAACTGGTAAACCTTCGTATCTCTTCTCTTTACCCGGAATTGGGATTTATAAAAGTAATTGGCAAGGGCGATAAGGAAAGACTGGTACCCATCGGCAACACCGCATTAAAATTTATTGGTATTTACAGGAACCAGGTGCGCGTACATGCGAATGTCAAAAAAGGGAGCGAAGACATTCTTTTTCTGAATCGCCGGGGTTCGCGACTGACCCGGCAGATGATTTTCATCCTGTTAAAAAACCTGGTGAAGGAAACAGGAATAAAGAAAACTGTTTCACCGCACACTTTCCGACATTCTTTCGCAACCCATCTTGTTGAAGGCGGCGCAGACCTGAGAGCCGTTCAGGAAATGCTGGGTCACGAAAGCATCACCACTACAGAAATATACACACATCTGGATCGTGCTTATCTGAGGGAAACTTTGCAAAAGTTTCATCCGGCGTTTCAATGATTGTCAAAAGAATTTTTTCACTATTCCTAACGCGCCTTGTTTCCACGGAACGCGGTGAGATACTCCGGTAGTTGTTTTCTGAAAATGATGCATGTTCGCGATATACCATTCATAGTTTCTCAGTAAGGCATCCTTGTTGGAATATTTCGGTGCATAGCCCAGTACCCTTTCTGCTTTTTCTATGGATACAAAAGAATCCTTTGATGCTGTTTCATACACCCATGGATACAGGGGAGAGATATTCAGCTTATTGAGAATGCGTAATATCCAGATGGCAGCGCCCGCCGGTACGCCCGTTATTTTTTTTCCAAATCCCGCCCGGTCAAGCACGACCTGGTAATCTTCTTTGATAGTCGTAAAAGATTTGGCGCCCACATTAAACGTATCATTTGCTTTGTCAGCATCTATTGTTGTGGAAAGATAAATGGCCGCGCAAAAATCTTCCACATCCATGAGCTGATATTTATTATGACCACTGCCCAACACCGGAAATCCTTTGCCATCTTTAGCCCAGTCATAAAATACGCCGAACACACCCAGGCGTTCGGGCCCGATAAATGATTTGGGTCTGAAAATGGGCACGCAAAGTCCCTTCTTTCTGAACTCGATACA
>Ga0066787_10000080_pt1 | contig 13816 bp, 9 predicted proteins | sample OrgsoiDNA2013047_FD_70942 | JGI IMG/M metagenome (GOLD analysis project Ga0066787, IMG submission 70942) | Permafrost soil microbial communities from the Arctic, to analyse light accelerated degradation of dissolved organic matter (DOM) -... | ecosystem: Environmental > Terrestrial > Soil >...
AAACTGACGCCTGGGTTCAAAACTGATCACACCCGAATTGGCAGGTGTCTGACCGTCACCGGTGCCTGTTGCCGTGGCAGTAATTTCAACCGGGCTATTCGAAAGGTCCACCCCTGTGGTGATGTCGATCGCATGCAGATACTGATGAAACCCGGTTTTTGTGTATTTATATTCATCGAATGTGTTGGGAACAAAAGTGTGGTTGTCGATGGGGCCATCATTCTGATTGACGATTTTGGTAACGAAATACATAACGCCGGCAGCCGTGTCAATGACAGGAGTGCCGACAATACCCATGTTTCCGCTAAAGTCAGGATATATCGTAAAACACAGGCTGGGGTGAATGTCGGAAGACATAGCAGGCCGGCAGTTTGTACAAGCGGCGCCGGGTGATGGTGCAATTTTATTGGTGAAATTCTGCGTCCAGTAGGGCGTTGCATTTACATCTGCATCGTAGGCATAAATGGTATTATTCAGGGTTGTGACGTAAACAATATTTTTAAATCCCTTGCCCGGAATATTAACATGCATGACAACCAAAGGCTGTGATACTACTTTATCGTCTGTTATGTGATTGAAGGAAAATCCAAATGTGTTTTTATTGACATTCGTGGTATTCAGCGTGGTTTCATAAGGATACCATCCCGTGCGGGCCTGATCGTTATGCTGCGTCCAGACATTTTGAGCCTTCACCGATCCGGAAAAACCAGTCAGCAATGCACATATTATTCCAATTATTCCAAGGGAAGATTTCTTCATACTGATTAAAATTTGCCTGCGATTAATTTCGTGTTGGCTAATTAATGGCGTAACAATCGTATTACACACGTTGCGGTGCAGGAGTGCTAAGGGGATCTTTAAAGGAATTGGGATTGGCTAATGACAGGATTGGACTCTATACGAAAATTAAATCTCTGATCGGTAGTGGAACCAGCATCGGGTTGGAAAAGTATACTAAAATAGACGGATTTTTCTGTAAATCCAAGCAAACGGGGTAAATCTTCATCCACGATAACAGGTCGATGGCGGCGGCGATTACCCAACGGCTCGCCTCTTTACGCACAATTGCTGGGTATTTTTATTAGCTTGGTATGAAAATCAGAGGTTTCTGGCCTATAAGAAGATCATAGCGCTGTCCGTACTGACCGGAATTACCCTGATCGGTATCCTGGCCGCAAAACCTGTCCGGGAGGAAAAACCGGTATATAAGAATCTACAGGTGCTTTCCAAAAAGATCAGTGATGCAGATATGGATTTCGTGATGGAGACATTCAATATCCACCTGGGCGTAAACTGCCTGTTCTGTCACCCGGGCAAAATGAACGGTACCGACTACAACATCGACTATGCGACTGACCAGTTAAGAAATAAACGGGTTGCCCGCGATATGCTTCGGATGACCATGAAACTGAATAAAAAATATTTTGATGATCCCCTGAGCAGCCGGATGATTGAAAGGGGGATTATCTGGTGCAGAACCTGTCATCGGGGATATCCGGTACCCCTTCTTCCTCCTGCTAAACAAAAATGACACTTACTGTCGAACTATTTTATACTGGAAGATCTGGGAATCCGTTTTTACTTTTAGAAAATATACACCAATCGGCAGGAGTGAAACATTCACTTTCATAGCGGCTTCTGTCGAATTGCCCATCGCGAATTGAACGGCTCTTCCCTGGGCATTGTAAATAACGATTTCGCGGATCAGATCACTTCCAGGTACAGCCGTAAATACGGTGTTCACCGGGTTCGGATAAATCAGGGGCTCAACACCGACACCGAATTTTACCATCTTAATATCGGAATAAGCGAAACGGCCATCCGTGTCAACCTGCTTCAACCGGTAAAAATCGAATCCTCTCACAGGTGCGTTGTCCATTGCTGAATACGTTGTGATTGAACTACTGTTGCCGGCGCCTTTCACTGTCAGAATTTTGTCAAATTTGGTACCGTCCGAACTACGTTCCACGTCAAAATGATCATTATTTTCTTCCTGTGCCGTCTGCCAGGTTAGCAAAACATTCTGATTGTTTTGGTTGATGGCGGTGAAATTTAAAAGTTGAATGGGTAAGGGCGTAGAAGTATCCGGAATTTCATGGAATCCTGCCGTTGAAATGGTGGTTGCATTGAAACTGGATACGGCCATTCCCATATACATCGTTTGCGTGCCAAAACCGAGGTCGAGTGTGGTGCCCGCTAGTGTCCATGGCCCAACAGGGCTGTTTCCATAAAAAGCACTGTACTGTGTACCCGTTTTCAGGATCCTGAAATAATTTGCGTTGGATGTATTCGGTGTCAGCGCGCTGACAGCCGCACTTCCAATTGTTGAACGATAAATAAAAGAAATCTGGTTATCACCCGTTTTGCCAATAAATATAAACCGGGAAATATCGGTAACGCTGTCACGCATCATCAGACCAGCCTGATTGGAAGCAGGAAGAGCGCTCTGGCTTGAAATACTCAGAATAAAATCCTGATCCGTATTCAGATCTGTATAGTTAAACTGAAACTGATCACCGGCGCCGCCGATTCCGTTACCGGCGCCGGAGACCGTGAAAATGGAATCGGTATAGCAGCTCATCCCGCCTACCTGAACATCTCCAAGGTCGCCATGATTATACCGTGTTTTATTAATACAGGGCGAGCTGCAGGGCAGCGTCGTGAACAATTTAATATTTGGGGCGCTCACAATGCCACCACCGCAATCAGTCTGAACATCGAATTCGTAACTAAATCCACAGGTAAGCCCTATGATGTTTACGCTAAGCGGATTGCCTGATCCGGAAAGATCCTGAACATTCCGTGTAACAAAACTGGATACTGTATTCGGTCTGTAGCGGACAATATAATTCGTGGCCCCCGCAATCGGCGTCCAGCCAAGGGTTGCCGAGCCCTGGGTAAGGTTGGTCACCGTCATGTTCGCCAGCGCGGGCGGTACGCAGTTACTGGCAGGGGATCCGAAAATCTGGAATTCTGACATAGAAACGCCGAAAGTACCTGGCGTCGTAACATTCATTCGTACATACCTGGCCGTTACATGTTCGTTGAACGTATTACTTGTCGCGTCACCATCCGCAAAAATATTATTGGTCACCGTGTTGACAGTCGTCCAGCCCGCCAGCGTATCGTCTGTTATGTCAATGGTAAATCCCTGCGCATTGTCGCCATTGTTATTCCATTGAATGGTAGCCTTGCAAATATCGAATCGTGAACCGAGGTCAACAAAAAGATACGTAGTGGTGCCCCCTTGGATAGCCCAGCGTGTTCCTATATTTCCGTCAATGGCATTGGCGGCGCCAAGGCCATCAACGTCGTTCGTGTTTGGAGAGCCATGCGCTGTTTTATTCAGGGCGACATTGGTTACACAAAGCGTATTTGTGTTTAGCAGTCCATATACATTCAGCGTATTTGTAAAAGTGGAGACATATACTTTCCCATTTGCAATGGTAGGAGGCGACATCTTAGCATAACTCCCCAGTTTGTCATTTGGATTCGCATCCGAATTCCATAACTCCTGGGTAATATCATCTGCCTTCAAAGCATGCACTGTACCACCGGTCGTCCCGGTTAAATGGGTAACCCAGAGAATGGCCGTGGATGGATCTGTTCCATTCGAACTCACGGAACTGTATCCGCCTTCCATGGCGTTATTGACGGGCACGCTGGTATTCTGAATGGGAGTTCCCAGTGTTTGAGAAGCCGAGTTCACGGGATAAGCCGACAGATGCGTATTTTCAGAAAACTGGTAAATATATTGTCTTGCGGCTCCGCCAAAATAAGTGAGTGAAGAATGACTCTGCGCGCTGCTGCCAATGCCTAAGTCATACGTCCCCAAAAAATTGGGCGATGATTCATTATATTCTCCTCCGGGCGCCGGAATATTTTGTGGCAGTAAATAGAGGCTCCCGGTTTTGTGTGCGGTTATCATCATGTTTGTTCCGGGAATCAGTACCACGCCGGTTCCAAAATCCAGGTCGCCGACGTTCCACACATTGTAGGTATTGGACACCGGTTTATACCAGGACACATTGGTTAATGTATGATTGACCAGGTCCGGGGTAGTTTTCACAACGCTAAGCGCAACATTCCCGGGATCGTCTGCAAAGCTTTCATTTGTTCCGTTGCCGGTTGCAAAATAAATATTGCCTGCGGCATCTACTGCAGGAGCCGCTCCGCTCATCCAGATACCTCCGCGGCCATCATTTGGAGTAGTAATATATCGGATCAATTGCTGGCTGAGATCATTCAGTTTATAACCTAGTATCCAGCCATGATAATTGTCCATATCACAATGACTGGAAAAAGGGATATACACAATACCGTTGGAAATGAACAGGCCGCCCCGCTGGTTTTCACGGCGCGGATCAAAGAAAATCTGGTTGCCCACATTTCCCGGACCGGTGCCATTCACAAAAGTTGTTGCGGGATTTATCAAAACAGGGCTGCCAAATTTATCTGCTCCCGTACTCAGGTCAAGCGCATGTACCTGCTGAAAAAACCCTGTGGATGACCAGTCGGGACTGTTTTGATGATCCGAATTGTTTTTGGCTGTGTTGTCGACGTTCAGATCCCGGTACCGGCTAAGAAAGTAAATCGTGTTGGTTGACTTGTCGATGACCGGCGTCCCGACCACACCATAGGATCCGATCTGACCTAAACCGTTACCGGCAGCCTTAAAATCAGTATATGTAAAAAAACAAAGACTGGCATGAACATCCGCTGAATTGGGAACCATCTCTCCGGAAGGTGTAAAATTGATCTGCCAGTAGGGATCCAGCGTACCATCGTCCGCATCAAAAGCATACATGGTATTTTTTACGGTAACAATGATCAGCAGATTTCGGACAACCTGGGCGTGGGTATTCGGGTCGGTTACGGTAACACCGGATACAACCAGGGGTTGTGCAAAAATCTGATCATCAACATTATGCTTATAGAGGATGCCAAAATTAGTCGGCGTAACGTTCGAAGTATTGAGGATGGTTTCACTGGGATTCCATCCTGTACGACCCAGATCATTGTGCTGAGTAAGCACATCGGTTTGCGCCTGGCTTGTAATAGTTACCAATAAAATCCATACCGATAAATAAAATCTCAGGGTATATTTCCCCATATTCAAATCATATTTGAGCCCAATAAAAATCCATAACCAGGTTTTATTGGAAATGCTAACTGTTCATGGCAACAATCATTCCTTTGCGAGGCAGCGATGTATAAGGATTTTTTTGAAAGGATAATAGGGAACCGGGGTGATTGACAGGAATCGGACTGGTTTTGCAGCGAATGGTTTAAAAGTAGATTTTTTTTGCCGGATAACCAAGACAAACCCTTGCAAATTCATCTCTGGGGGATTCAATCCGCTATAGTTAAAATACCTAATTTTACGCTCATTTTAAAATATGGAAAACAATTTATTCGATTTTGGAATGATCGGCCTCGGCACGATGGGTAGAAACCTGTTATTGAATATGGCGGATCATGGCTACAAAGCCATTGGTTTTGATCTGGACCCGGCAAAAGGCAGGTTACTGGAGACGTCGGCAACCGCCGGAACCACCGTAAAGGGCGTGAATACGCTGGCGGAAATGGTTCAGCAGCTGGCGGTACCCAGAAAAATCATGATGCTGGTCCCTGCAGGAAAACCAGTAGACGATGTTATAAACTCTCTCCTTCCCCTGGTTGCTCCCGGAGATATTATAATAGATGGTGGCAATTCTCATTATACAGATACCCTGCGGCGCGTGAATTTCGTCCGTGACAAAGGATTTCATTTTATGGGTGTGGGCATCTCAGGCGGCGAACGCGGCGCACGCACCGGTCCCAGCATTATGCCGGGCGGCGATATGGAAGCATACGAAAAAGTAAAGGATATTCTGGAAGCGGTCTCTGCCAAAGTAAACGGAAGCGCCTGCGTCGCACACCTTGGCAAGGGCGCCGCCGGTCACTATGTGAAGATGGTTCATAACGGGATTGAGTACGCGATCATGCAGCTGATCAGTGAAACCTACCAGTTGCTTCATATGGGTAAGGGTTTATCAAATGATGAATTGCATAAAGTTTTTAAAACCTGGAACGAAGGTGAACTGCAATCCTTCCTCGTGGAAATTACCCGGGATATTTTTCTGCAGCCCGACGACAAAACATCAAATCGCCTGGTGGATATGATTTTGGACAAGGCGGGCGCGAAAGGAACCGGTAAGTGGACCTCCCAGGATTCCATGGATCTCGGCATACCGGTACCGGTGATTGATATCGCGGTTTCACTGCGTGATCTTTCGGCTGCTAAAGAAGAAAGAACCCAGGCTTCGGCGCTGTATAAATCCGGCACGCATGAAATTGCCGTTCCAAACGAAGTGTTCATGGCGCAACTGGCCGACGCACTTTATTTTTCGATGATCATCTGTTATGCCCAGGGCATGGCCCTGCTGTATAAAGCGTCATCCGAACTTAAAATGGATATCCCGCTGCCCGAGGTCGTTCGGATATGGCGTGGAGGTTGTATAATCCGTTCCGCCATGCTGGAAATATTCTACAAGGCATTTACAGACAATCCAAAACTTCCCAACCTTTTACTCGATAAACAGGTCGCCGGTATATTGCAGGCAAAAAAACATAATATGGTGTCAGTGATTATGCACGCCACGCAAACTGGTTTCCCGGTGGCAGCCCTGATGACCTCACTTTGTTATCTGGAAGCCTACCGCAGCGAATTCCTGCCGACCAATCTGATACAGGCTCAAAGGGATTATTTCGGAGCACATACTTACCAGCGCGTGGATATGCCAGGTATCTTTCACACCGAATGGGAATCGCACGACAACTAAAAACATATATGGAAAATCATAAAAGACCATCCGCCACCGTCCTCTTCATTTTCGGAGGAAGTGGTGATCTTAATTTCAGAAAACTTTCACCGGCCCTTTTCAATCTTTTCATCGATAATTGGATGCCGGAAAAATTCAGCATCATCGGCATCGGAAGAACGGATTATAAAGATGCGGATTATCGGGTGAGGCTGCTCGACGGCATCAAACAATTTAGCCGCAGAAAAGAAATCGCCGATGCACAGTGGCAGTCTTTTTCACAACATGTATCCTATCTGAAAATGGATGCGGAAAAAGATGAACGATACACGGGCATTACCGACCTGGTCGAGAAGAAGAAAGCGGAATACGGTGAACACCCGAATATTATTTTCTATATGGCTGTGGCTCCGCAACTGGTTCCGGATATCGCAAAAAAACTGGGACAGGAAAAGATCTCCAGTGATAAAGCCTACACGCGCATCGTGATCGAAAAACCGTTCGGACATGATCTCGAAAGCGCCCACGAGCTGAATGAACTGCTGATGAGCATGTTCGAAGAAAAGCAGATTTACCGCATCGACCACTATCTCGGAAAAGAAACGGTGCAGAATATCCTGGCACTCCGATTTGCCAATGCGCTCTTCGAACCACTATGGAATAGAAACTATATCGACCATGTGCAGATAACAGCAGCTGAAACCGTCGGCTCTGAAGGAAGAGGCGCCTATTATGAAGGAGCAGGAACTTTGCGCGACATGGTTCAGAATCATATCCTGCAACTGATCTGTATGATCGCGATGGAAGCGCCTGTATCTTTCGATGCAGATGAAATAAGAAATAAAAAAGTGGACGTGCTCAATGCCATTCGCCGGATCAACCGGGAAGACGTCGGAAAAAATGCCGTGCGCGGACAATTCGATGCCGGATGGATGGAAGGTGAAAAAGTACCCGCCTATCGCGAAGAAAAAAACGTGGACCCGAAATCCACTGTAGACACTTTTGCTGCGGTTAAATTTTATATTGACAACTGGCGCTGGCAGGATGTGCCATTTTATATCCGCACCGGAAAGAGGCTGCACGAAAAAACAACCGTTATAAATATTCAATTCCGCCCCGCTCCCAACTATGCATTTCCTCCGGAAGCAGCGGAAACCTGGCGGCCCAACCGCCTCACCATCAGCATTCAGCCGGAAATGGATATCCGTTTACGTTTTCAATCCAAACGCCCGGGCCAGTTTATGTCGCTGAACCCGGTAGACATGATATTCAGGTACAAAGATGTGTATGATGGTAACGAACCGGAAGCCTATGAAACGCTGCTGTTGGATGTTATGGAAGGAAACGCCACATTGTTTATGCGCAAGGACCAGGTAGAAGCCGCCTGGAAAATCATCATGCCCATCCTGGACGCATGGCAAAACAGACCGCCATCCAATTTTCCAAACTATGCACCGGGTTCATGGGGACCCGAAGATGCCGAAGCGCTGATTGCCCGCGACGGACACCAGTGGATTGTGATGTAGGCGCCAAAAAAGAAATCATCATGAACAAAGAAGTCTTTAAGGATCTGGATCAGCTCAGCCGGGCTCTCGCGGAATGGATCACGAGCCTGATTGAAGAGACCCTTACCAGGAAAGAACGATTTAGTTTCGTGCTTTCCGGTGGCAATACGCCAAAAAAATTGAATGCACTCCTCTCTTCCACTCCATATAAGGAAAGAATTGACTGGAAAAAGATTCATATATTCTGGGGAGACGAACGCGCCGTGTCATTTGAAGATGACAGAAACAATGCACGCATGGCATTTGATACTCTGCTGAACAAAGTAGATATCCCGCGCAATCAGATTCATATCATGGATACCAGCCTCTCCCCCGAACAGGTTGCCCTCCAATATGCAAAGCTGCTGCAGGAATATTTTGGTACAACGGCATTACCCGTACAAACCTTCGATCTTGTCCTGCTTGGCATGGGCGACGACGGACACACCCTATCGCTTTTTCCGGGTCAGCCCATCATACAGGAAGAAAAATTATGGACCGGTAGTTTGTTCTTAAAGGCACAGGACATGTATCGCATCACGCTGACAAAAAACATAGTCAACCATTCAAACCATATTGTATTCCTCGTCAGTGGCAAAGAAAAGGCACACGCTTTGCATGAAGTGTTGGAAGGAGAAAGGAATCCGGATAAGTATCCGTCGCAGGTAATCGTTCCTACCCAGGGCGAATTACATTTTTTTATGGATGAAGCGGCCACAGCGGAACTTTAGTTATCACGGCAATGACAATTATAACTGTCAGATATTGCCTCCCGATGAAGCATCTACGGTATCATATACCAATACCCGTTTCCATAAATGCTTGCATTCGCTTATAAAACGAAGGTGAATATGGTCCACTTGGTATTTGTCCTGGTCCGCAGCATTGGAAAAAAACAGGCACCAGGAAACCGACCAGGATGCATCCACCACGTCTCTCGAAGTTCCCGCCGGTTGTCCGATATGAAATCTTTTGATCGTCGTAACTTTTGAAAGTTTTTTCAACCCTTCAATGAGCTGTTGTTTATGCGCCGCATTGTTTGGCTCGGCCAGCCAGAAAAACACATGATGGATAAATACGTCTTTATCTTCTGCCATATAGTTTTTTTTTATAGGTCCGTAATTTTATCATTTGATTCCCGGATCAGCAAATTTTATTGATCTCCCGCCTACAGAGGATATTTTCCGTTTTCGATCAGCCTGTCAGCAATCCGTCTCTTCGCTTCCTTGCTGTTGAACGGTGCCGCCTTGCTGAATCGTTTCAATCCCAGCAACAGCATTCTCTGTTCGTCGCCATCGGCAAAGGCATTGATCGCATCCTTCCCGTGCTTGTCAATTTTATCCGCGGAATCATATAAAAACGTCCTCAGAATATCCAGCTCAAATGAAACCGCTTCTTCGCTTTTGGTGGAACTGAGTTTCATGGCGCGCAGCAAAGCAGACTCTGCATGAAATGTGACCATCGCCATATCGGCGATATGCATCAGGATTTCCTGTTCGGATTCCAGCTTTGTCATGAGTTTTTGAACAGCTGCCCCCGCGGTAAGCAGGATGGCTTTTTTGAATTGCAGGATGAGTTTTCTTTCCGGAGCAAAAGGAGCATCGTCTATGGCTCCGAAATCCGGAATACTCACCAGTTCCTTTGCCACATTTTTTGCAGGCGTTAAAATATCCAGTCTTCCTTTCGCCGCTCTTTTTAAAACCATATCCACACTCAGGAGCCGGTTGATTTCATTGGTTCCTTCAAAAATACGATTGATACGGCTGTCGCGATACGACCTCGAAACAGAATACTCATCACTGAATCCGTTCCCTCCGTGGATCTGCACGGCTTCATCTACAACAAAGTCCAACATCTCGCTGCCGAAAACTTTTAGCATCGCACATTCAATGGCGTACTCTTCTGCAGCACCTAAAACAGCTTCGCTGAACGGTTTGCCTTCGGCCAGCAGATCCTGTTCCTTATCCTCGATCCATTTTGACACCCGGTATAAAGCAGATTCCGCGACCCAGATATAAATGCCCATCTCGGCAATTTTATTTTTGATCGCACCGAAATGAGAGATCATGGTCTTGAACTGTTCCCTTGTATTCGCATATTCGATGGCGGTTCCCGCTACCCGCTTGCTGGCTCCCAGGGCTGCCGCACACAGTTTCAGTCTCCCGATATTCAGGATATTAAAAGCGATGATATGTCCTTTTCCGATTTCACCCAACACATTTTCCACCGGCACTTTGCAATCCTGAAAATACAGTTGTACGGTGGACGATCCCTTGATCCCCATCTTGTGTTCTTCCAGTCCGCGCGTGAATCCTTCAAAATTCTTTTCAACGATAAACGCAGTAAATTTTTCTCCATCCACTTTTGCAAAAACGGTAAAGACATCCGCAAAACCGCCGTTGGTTATCCAGCATTTCTGACCGTTTAGCAGATAATATTTTCCGTCCTTGCTCAGGGTGGCCGTTGTTTTAGCACTCAGTGCATCACTCCCGCTGTTGGGCTCGGTCAGTCCGTAAGAACCCTTCCATGTGCCACTCGCCAGTTTGGGGATATATTTTTGTTTCTGGGATTCTGTTCCGAAATATAAGATCGGCAATGTGCCGATACCGGTATGTGCGGCGAGCGCAACGGAAAATGAAAAGCCACCTCCCAGCCCCTCGTTCACCAGTGTTGATGTAATAAAATCCTTTCCCAACCCACCCAGGTTTTCAGGAATCGAAGCCCCGAGCAACCCCTGCTCGCCGGCCTTATCCAGCAAGGAAGGCATGAGGCCGGGTTCCAGTTTATCGATCCGGTCAATCAAAGGCAATACTTCCGTATCGACAAATGACGCGCACATTTCTTTTACCATCAGTTGTTCTTCCTCGAAATTTTCCGGGATAAAGCAGTCTGCTGCTTCCGATTCACGGATTAACCACTCTCCTCCTTTTATCTCTGTTTTTGTGCCGGCGATAGTACTCATGATAGGATTTTTATGCTGTTATTTTAAATTGTCATATACCAGTTGGAGAACACCTTTGCAAATATCTATCTGATCAGGCGCCACCCCATCCAATGCTTCATTCAGGGTATTTTCTGCAAGCAACATCGACTGCTCCTGTAGTTTGAGTCCTGTTTTCGTTAAGCAAATGCGGTTGATTCTCCGGTCATCCGCAGCTGCCACCCGTTTTACCAGTTGCAACTTCTCCAGATTGTCCACCAGCCGGGTGATGCTGGGTTTATCGCGAAAGGTCGCGTTACAAAGTTCCTGCTGACTCTGCCCATCCTGTTTCCACAAATGGTAGAGCACACTCCATTGCTCAATCGTGATCGGCAGGCTGGCGCTGTTAAATTTCTTCTGGAGCCGGCGCGCGATCGCTATGGAAGCCTTCCCGGTTACAAAGCTGTAAAGCTCACCTTTCTTAAATTGGTTGTTTGGCATATAGTTAGTTAAACAACTATATAAATCTACTCAATTTCCCTGAAAAGGCAAATTTCAGGGATCTTTTTAACGCAATATCTGAAGATGAACACGGGCAGCGTATATTTCCGGTTGAACAGCGTCACGTGATTCATCCACTCATCATTATTACCGGTATCCTACTGCTGGCTTATGCCCTGCTCATTTTATATTATCACCGCGTCTGGGACCAGATCCCGCCCTCCGCGCTGCATCCAACGGAAATATCATCGGTTACTGTTTCCGTGATTATCCCGGCAAGGAATGAAGCGGGTCGTATCGGGAAATGCCTGGACGCGCTTTCGAAACAATCCTATTCTGCAACCCTGACCGAAATTATCGTTGTCAATGATTTCTCCACTGATGAAACGATCGCCCGTGTAACGGAACATGTATTAAAACCCATCATCCTGGATCTGTCTGACTATGTTTCCGAAACCCTGAATTCTTACAAGAAGAAAGCGATTGAAACCGGCATCCGCTATTCTTCCGGAGAACTCATCATTTGCACCGATGCTGATTGCTTTATGGGTCCGGACTGGATCCGGATCCTTGTAACGGCCCATCAAAATAAAAACCTTCAGTTTATCGCTGCACCCGTGAAGATAATATCCAACGGATCAGCGCTGGCTGTTTTTCAAATACTTGATTTTATTTCTTTACAGGGAATTACCGGAGCCGCTGTTTCTAAAAACCTTTATCCCATGAGTAACGGCGCCAACCTCGCCTATACCAGGAAAGCGTATAATGCGGTCGGTGGCTTTTCAGGAATTGATCATATTGCATCGGGCGACGACATGCTGCTGATGAAAAAAATACAGGCTGACTTCCCGGGACAATCAGGATATCTCAAAGATCCGTTGGCCATCGTCTGCACCGGCCCATCCGAAAACATCGGAACATTTTTGAATCAGCGCATCAGATGGGCCAGTAAAATTGCACACTACAAACATCCGGCAACTTTTTTTACACTGGCATTGGTCTACCTGGTAAATGCATTTCTTTTAATTCTATTTCTCGCTTGTTTTTTTTATGGGCACTGGCGTTGGCTCCTGATCTTCCTGGCTTTCAAAACCATTTCGGAATATTTTTTTGTGTCAGCAGTGGCCACGTTTTTTCAGCAGCAGTCCCTGATGAAATATTTTCCTCTCTGTCAGCCCTTTCATATCCTGTACACCGTGGTTGCAGGCAGTTTTGGTAGTTTTGGTAAATACAAGTGGAAAAATCGTACAGTAAAATAATGGATTGAAGGAAGATATTTCGATACAGGCAGATACCTGGCGCCGGCTGAAAAAAAACAAAGGCGCCGTCTTTGGAATGATCGTCATCGCGGTGGCCCTGTTGATGGCTGTTTTTTCCTATCTCCTCGCGCCGGATCATAGTCCCTATGCCAACCGTATGGTGCTGGAAATTGGCGGACAAAAACCAGGATACCATCAATCCTTTCTGCTGATCAAAAAACAGCAGGCCGTATCCCGGGGTTCATTTTTCAAACGGCTTTCTTCAGGTATGGATGACCGTTATGACTGGATACCCATTGATTCATGGGAGCAGCAGAACGACAGCCTGGTGGTGCAGAAATATATTGATGAGGGGATCAGTGAAAGAGTTTCTTATTATGATCCTCCGGGAAATAAAGATCTGCAGGTACGGAACAAAACTTTCTGGCTGGGAACAGATCGCTATGGACGCGATATTCTGAGCAGGCTCATCATTGGCGTAAGGGTTAGTCTCGCGGTCGGATTGATCACCGTCATTTTATCCCTGAGTATCGGCATTTTCCTTGGCATGTTAGCCGGATATTACGGAGGGAAAACGGATCGGCTGATCATGTGGTTTCTCAATGTAATCTGGAGCATACCAACCCTGTTACTCGTATTTGCGCTGACACTTCTTCTGGGAAAAGGATTCTGGCAGGTTTTTATTGCCATCGGACTGACGATGTGGGTGAATGTGGCACGCCTCGTACGCGGGCAGGTGCTTGCCGTAAAGCAACTGGAATATATCGAAGCCGCGCGGGCACTGGGCTA
>Ga0066787_10000081_pt1 | contig 13518 bp, 10 predicted proteins | sample OrgsoiDNA2013047_FD_70942 | JGI IMG/M metagenome (GOLD analysis project Ga0066787, IMG submission 70942) | Permafrost soil microbial communities from the Arctic, to analyse light accelerated degradation of dissolved organic matter (DOM) -... | ecosystem: Environmental > Terrestrial > Soil >...
TCCGAGTGCTTCCTCGTTAACGACCAACGTGGTATTGAAGTATTCGCAAAGTACCGGTTTAGTGATATCATCCGCCGTAGGTCCGAGGCCGCCCGTGATCAGGATAACGTCGGCATTATCGGATTCTTCATTCAGCGCTTTTAAAATATCGTTACGTCCGTCTCCCACGGCTACCCGCCGGGTGACCCAGAAACCTGCTTTGTTGAGTTCCTGCGCCATCCAGGCACTGTTGGTATCTATCACCTGACCGATCAGCAGTTCATCACCGATGGTAATGATGGAAATATTTGTCATGCTGCTATTAACTGTAAGGAAATAATTTTGTTCAGGATTACTCAGGCTTTTTCAGAAAAAAATGATTGGAGAACCTGACGCAGGGTTTCCGGCATGACGGTCTTTTCAAAATTGTTCATTTTCACAAAATACAGGATTACTTTTCCCAGGGTCAGCAATTTTTTTTCCTGGTTAAACACTTCGTGCTCGAAATGTATGCGGTGATCAACAGGCAAATCCCTCAGTATGGTCCGGATGGTTAACAGGTCATCGTAGTGTGCCGGCCTTAAAAATTTTGTCTGCATTTCCACCACGGGCATGATTACGCCGGCTGCTTCCATTTCTTTATATGTAAATCCGAGGTTCCGGATGGATTCGGCCCTGGCTACTTCAAAGTATTGTGCATAATTTCCATAGTATACCACATTCATCTGGTCTGTTTCGGCATACCGTACGCGAATCTGGGTTTCTGTTATAAACATTTCGAAAGTTTAGACTGCTGTACGCTTATTTCCCCATCATCCCGTCCACACTTACCCGTCCCGGCCCGAGGATCATGATGGTGAATACACTGGTCAGGTAGATCGCCCCAAGATCCACATTATTGAGGGGCTGTCCATGATGATATATAAAAACGGCAACCGATAAATCAAGAACGAGTACAAATGCAACGATGCGCGTGAACAATCCCAGCACCATCAGCATCGAGCAGAACAATTCTGCAAGGATCACCAAAATCAGGGATTGCCGGTGACCAATATGAAAGGGATCATAAAAGCTGGATGAAAGATCGCTGAACTTAGAGATCTTGGGCAGGCCATGCCCAATGAGCATCAACAGCCCGGTCGCAACCCTTTGTACCAATAATGCAAAATTGAATGCACTATCGGAATAGGAAGTTGACAATAATTTTCTCATCTTGATTTATTTGAATTCAAAAGTAAAGGTTTTGATCTTTTCCAAAGATGATCTAAAGAAATGTTAATCATATCAGTTATCCACAAGCTGTTTGGAACAATCTTTGGTAATAGGGGAAATAATTCAGAAACTTGAGCGCGTGACTAATTACACCCGGATGAAACGATGGATTCTTCCTGTCTTGATTCTTTTGTGTTTGTATGGTAAAGGACAGCAAACCTACTTCCTGACTGATCCGCAGGCTGCTTATAAACAGGCACAGGAATATTACCAGAAACAGTATTACAGCCTGGCATATCCCATTTTCAGGGAACTGGAGCAGGACCAGGCCAACAGGCCCCAGGTATATGAATCCTTCGGATACGAAAATGTACATTTTTATAACCTGGTCTGTTCACTGAACCAGGACGACAGCACGGCGGTAAACCCTTCCGGCGTTTATATTGAAAGGGACAACAATATCGCCCGTACACAGATGCTCGCTTTTCACCTTGCCGAATATTTTTTCCGTCAGCGGAACTATGATGCTGCATTAAAGCTTTACGAGAATTCAGGAATTGAGAACCTGGATAACGAGGAAATTGCCACGTTGAAATTTCACAAGGGCTATGCCTATTTTATAAAGAAGAATTTCGACGAGGCCAAGCCACTTTTCGATGCCATCCGTCAGCTTCCGAAAGACAAACATTATATAGACGCAAACTACTATTACGGGTATATCTGTTTCAATCAAAAGAAATATAATGACGCGTATTCGGCTTTTGCTATCGTTGAAAATGATCCGGCCTATGCAAAAATAGTCCCATACTATATCGCCAATATTTACCTGGTTCAAAATCAGAAGGAGAAAGCGGTTTCTTATGCTGCCGCAAAACTGGCCGGTGGGAACCAGTATTATGAATCAGAACTCAAACAGCTGGTCGGTCATGGATATTATGAAGAAAAAGATTTTAAAAAGGCGCTGCCATTCCTCGAATCTTATGTGAACAGTTCGAAAACGGTGAGTCGTCAGGATCTGTTCGAGCTGTCCTATTGTTATTACCAGGGACAAAATTATCCGAAAGCGATCGAAGGGCTTAAACAATTGGGTGGCAAAGATGATTCCCTGGCGCAAAATGCGATGTATCTTCTTGGAGATGCATACCTGAAAACGGGTCAAAAAGCAAATGCGCGGAATGCATTTCTTTTTTGCGCATCCAACAGCAGCTACCCGGCACAGAAAGAAATTTCCCAGTTTCACTATGCGAAGCTTTCTTACGAACTGGGTTATCCGGACGTCGCTCTGAGTGAGTTCAGAACTTTCTTACAGTTATACCCCGGCTCGACATATGCACCCGAGGCCCGTGAATTACTATTAAATGTGCTGGCCAATACCAGTAACTATAAAGACGCGCTGTTGCTGATGGACAGCGTTTCCAATCCGGGAACAAAACAGCTGAAGGCGCGGGTGCTGTATGGCAGAGCCACTGAACTTATTAACGATGGAATGCTCAATAATGCTGCAGAATTACTGGACCGCGCGTCCAGGGAACCGAACAATGCCGCATTGATGCCCTTTATCAGTTTCTGGAAGGGTGAAATCGATTACCGCACGAACCGTCTGGATGATGCGATCCCTTATTTTTTTGAATACCTGAAAAATCCGGTTACGAGGGCAGAAGTAAATCCAACGAACGCCAGATACGACCTGGGATACTGTTATCTGAAAAAAGAAAATTATAAAGAGTCATTGAATTATTTTTCCCAGGTGGCCAGAAATCCGGGTATCGATGCGAGTCCACTGGAACAGGATGCTTATATCCGAAGTGCAGATTGCTATTATATGAACCGGGATTTCCGGACGGCCCTGCCGATGTACGATAAAGTGCTGTCATATTCCTGGCCGGCTTCAGACTATGCAACTTTTCAAAAAGCGATGGTAGCCGGGGTAAATAATTCTTCAGCCAAGATCAGCCTGCTAAACGGATTAATCCGTAAATATCCGGCCTCAGATCTGCTCGCCGATGCCAATATGGAAATTGCCAATACATATCTTTCGAATGAGCAATACCGGGAGTCGCTACCCTATCTGAAAAATGTACTCAGTAATTCCGGGAACGATGCGCTGAAACCCAGGGCACTCCTGCGTTCCGGACTGGCAAATTATAACCTCAGAAATAACGGGGAGGCACTCAGTAATTACAATATATTGTTGAAACAATATCCGAATTCTGTTGAAGCCCAGGAAGCGCTGGATAACGCAAAATCCATTTATGTGGAAGAAGGCAGAACGAGCGAATATGTCAGTTTTGCGAAAGGCATGGGCATTTCGATCACCGCCAGCCAGGAAGACCAGCTTGCTTACCAGGAAGCGGAGGTTCAATTCAATAATGGAAACTTTTCCGGAGCGCAGCAGAAATTCGAGGACTATCTTAAAAAATTCCCCGATGGTAAGTATGCCCTGGAATCTAATTTTTATAAAAGTGAAATGTACGCCAGTCAGAAAAACTGGGTAAAGGCAGCGGAGGGATATGGTGTTGTCGCGGATAAAGCGCCGAATAAGTTCGCAGAAAAATCCCTGCTTCAGGCGGCGCGCATTAATTTCTTTGATCTGAAAGACTACACGAAAGCGCAGATATATTATGCCAAGCTAAAGGACTTCGCCTCTTCGCAGGAAAATAAAATGGAGGCCATGCGCGGATTGCTCCGCAGCCAGTTTGAATTGCAGCAATGGTCGGCCGCAAGTGATAACGCCCATGATCTGCTGAACGAAAAAGGGATCGGTTCGGACGACAAAATTATTGCCAGCATGATCATGGGGAAGTCATACCAGGCGGATGGGAAGTGTGAGTCTGCCATTCCATATTTCAAAACCGTGGCCTCGCTGAGCCGGGCAGCGTACGGAGCAGAAGCCCAGTTCCAGATTGCGGATTGCCAGTTTCAGCAGAACCGCTTAAAAGAGGCGGAAAAGTCGGCATTTGAAGTCATTCACAAGTCGGGATCGTATGAAATATGGGTGACCAAAAGTTATTTTCTCCTGGGAGATATATACCTGAAGGAAAAAGATTATTTCAACGCCAAAGCAACTTTCCAGAGCCTGGTGGAGAATTCGAAAATTGAGGAGATCCGCGTACAGGCTGAACAACGGCTGGATGAAGTGAAAGCGGAAGAATCAAAGAACAGTAAAATCAGCAATGAGAATTGAGATGAGTTTGAATCATTTGAAAAATATGAAGGGAATAATATACCTGGCTTCGTTTTTATTGTTGCTTTCTGGTATGGCACATGCGCAGGACAGCACAAAAAGAAAGACGATTAATATTACGTCTACCTTTAAACCGGCTTTGAAGAATACAGCAAAGCTGAATTTTAATGCCGAAGCCCCATTGACAGATACAACGCTGCCGCAATTAAAATACAACCTGCCCATACAGTTTCTTTCCCTGGTTTATCAGCCGGCTGGATTGAATCCCGTTGCGCTTCCGTCTGATAGTATAAAAACGTGGAACAACGATAATTACATAAAAGCAGGGATCGGGAATATTCATCTGCCATACGTAAAAGCGGGGCTGAGTTTTGGAGACCGGCAACGGGCATTTTTCAATGTGTTTGCTGAAGGGTATTCATCCAAGGGTAAATTGGCGTTTCAGGAAAATAGTTTATTGGCCGGCTCAGTCAGCGGGACCGTGAAGGCTTCCCATAACCTGGAGTGGGACGGAGCGCTCGGTTTTCGCGCAGATGGATATTATCTCTATGGGTACAGGCCGGATACGCTGAAGTATGTAAGAAGTCAGCTCCAGCAACAGTTTTTCACTTTTGACGGCAGGCTCGGTCTTCGTAATACGGCCCCGACAAAATACGGACTTACTTATGATCCAAACATAAAAATTTCGGCTTTTGGAGAGAATAGCTCTCCCCGTGTATCGGAAGCCGATATGGTGCTGAACCTGCCGGTTGAAAAAACGGTGGGCGAACATTTTGCCATTGATCTTGGGGTTACCGCAGACATCACCAACTATACTAACGGGAATGCCTCCACGATAAATAATAATTTGTTTTACGTTTCTCCTGCCGTTGTGTATCACTCGGACAATATCGCATTACACATCGAAATGACGCCTTCCTGGGACCGGAGTGATTTTCATCTCCTGCCGAATTTTCGGGCCGAATATACAACCGACGACAAAAAATTTACGCTCTTTGCATCTTTGGACGGGTACTATGACAAAGGAAGTTTTAAGAGGTTTGCCACCATCAATCCATGGCTCTGGGCGCCATCCGATCTGTTGAGCACGCGGGTAAATGAATTTTTTGGCGGTTTTAAAGGATCTCTTTCTGACCACGTTTCCTACCTCGCCAAAGCGGGCTTTTCCCAGTCACATAATATGCCCCTTTTCGTGAACGACAGCCTGGATGGCAAGAATTTCAGGCTGGTATATGAAGAAAGACTGGACGCCTTCAGTGCACACGGTGAAATCAGTTATATAGATGGTGAAGATTTTAGCGCTACTGCGGGACTGACCCTCAGTAATTTTAAAACAACCAGTGAATACAGGGCCTGGGGAATGCTTCCGTTGGAATTCACAACCACCATGCGCTGGCAGATATTGAAAGATCTCTGGCTGAAGGCTGACCTATGGGCCTTTGAAGGAGCATACTGGCGGTACCTGAATAAAGACGTCAGCAGCGGCAGCGGGGGATTCGATGTAAATGCAGGAGTGGAATTCCGGATTGCCAAACAATTAAACCTCTGGCTGCAGATGAATAATCTGTTCGACGATAAATATCAGCGATGGAATCAATATTCTGTGTATGGATTTAATATCTTAGGGGGCGTAATATTTACATTCGGCAGATAACCCGTTTAATCAAATTATGTACGCCATTCTGAATAAATATCTTTTTCTGAATAAAAGTATACCGGTACCCGGCCTGGGTACTATTTGCATGGAAAGTCTGCCTGCAACGATCGACGCGAGTACGAGAACCATTTCGCCCCCTGCATACCGCTTCCGGTTCGATAAATTTTTTGATTCACCGGATAAGGATCTTTTTACTTATCTCTCCGCGCAACAGCATATTTCAGATTACGAGGCATTGCGTCAGTACAACGATTTCGCCTATTCCCTTCGTGACCGACTGAATTATTTCAGGGAAGCACCCTGGGAAGGATTAGGGACGCTGAAGAAGGACGATATGGGCGAAATTCATTTTGACTCCTCTATTTCAACTCCTGGTTTTTTCCAACCGGTGCCTGCTGAAAAGGTAGTGCATGCCAATGCAAAACACACACTGCTGGTTGGAGACCGTGAACGGACCAACCGTGAAATGAGTGATTGGTTTGCAGAAGAACCTGTTCACGGAAACAGGCTTTGGTGGATGGTCGCATTGCTTGCGGGTATTGCTGCCGCGCTGATCATCATGTTTCATTTTTCATCCAAGGGCTGGAAAGTTGAATCTACCGGAAATCAACAACTGATACAGGTAAAAAAATGATCCGTTGCAGCGGACGACACAATCCATCATTGATGAACCCCGGAACAGCGCCTATAATGAACTGCCCAATATGCAACAGCGACCAAACCCGATTTGTACTGAAGGTAAAAGATCATTCTGTCAGCGGGGAATTCTTTGATATTTTTGAATGCAGCCGTTGCAGTCTCCGGTTTACGGAGAATCCACCACCCGATGAGAAAATCGGAGCCTACTATCAATCGGAGGATTATATTTCGCATAGCAATACGAAGCAGGGATTGGTCAACAGCCTCTATCACATGGTTCGAAGCCGGACGCTTGCGAATAAATATCACTTACTGAAAACCGCTACGGGGCTCACGAAGGGTCGTCATCTGGATATTGGTGCGGGTACCGGCGCTTTTGTCCAATATATGAATGAACATGGATGGAACAGTGACGGTATTGAGCCCGATAATCAGGCCCGCGCGTGTGCGCTGACTTATCACGGGACAAAACTTTTGCCGGCTGGTTCATTTGAATCTTTTTCACCCGAAAGTTTTGACGCCATTACGCTTTGGCACGTGCTGGAACATGTTCATGACCTGTATCCATACATGCACCAGATAAAAAAAATTTTAAAGCCCGGAGGAGTTCTGTTTATTGCCGTGCCAAATTACACCAGTTATGATGCAGTTAAATATGGCGCCTTCTGGGCTGCCTACGATGTGCCGCGGCATCTTTATCATTTTTCTCCTGCATCCATGCAATGGCTCCTTAAATCTGCCGGATTCCATTTAAAAGAAATGGTACCCATGTGGTGGGATAGTTTCTATGTAAGTCTGCTAAGTGAAAAATACAGGAGCGGTCATGCTTCTCTATTCAAAGGCTTTGTCACCGGGGCTATTTCTAATCTGAAGGCTACGCGCGATCATGAGAAGTGCAGTTCATTGATTTTTGTTGTAGAAAAGGGTAAAGTCTAAAACTCTTTAATTGTTAAGCTTTACATCGTAAATATGAGGCCACAGTTTTCCCGTGATATATATCTTATTCCGGGTGGAATCATAAGCTATACCGTTCATATATTCTGCGTCAGGATCTTTTAATTTTATTTCTTTCTGCAGGTTGCTGAAATCCGCTTTACCCAATATTTTACCCGAAGCAGGGTCTATGCGAACGATATAAGCAGTCTGATAAATATTGGCGAGTATATTGCCGTTCACGTATTCCAATTCGTTTATATTTCCAACCGGACCGTTATTATCTGTTACCCCGACCACCCGGCTGGTCTTAAAAGTTTCAGGATCGAGGAAGGTCAGGTTGCTGCTGCCATCACTCATGATCAGACTGGTTCCATCTGTTGTCATACCCCATCCTTCGTTTGAAGGAAAATCAAATTCTCCTATTTTTTTAAAAGTCTTGAGATCGTAAATAAACCCCTTTTTAATTTGGCCCTCAAAGTTTTTCCAGGTAAGTTGGTAAAATTTGTTGTGTAAAACCGTTATGCCTTCTCCGAAATATTTTTTCTTGTCCAATTCGACCTTCACTGCAATTTTGCCCGAAACCGGATCGACAATACCGACAATGGACCTGGTTTGTTCGTATTCCTGCGGAGCCCCTGAGCTTTCATATAGTTTTCCTTCATTTACCAAAAAACCCTCCGTGTAGGAACTCGTATCATGTGGTAATTCGTTTATTACAGAATACGTGATGACCGGTGGTTCATTACTGACGACTGAATCGGTTACAGCAGGGTTCTCTGTCGAACCATCATGATCCCTGCAGGCAGCAAACAGGATAAGGACCGTCAGAAGAATGAAAGGCAGTAAAATTTGTTTTTTCATGAGCTGGGCGTGCGCAAAAATAGTATAAAAGCGGAAAGTGTAAATCTGAAAGCAAAAAGGTTTTAAATCAAAAATGTTAATTCAGGGATATCGTTATAAAACAAAAGGCGCCCTCTGCGGAAGACGCCTTCTATCCCAAAAAATACTGGTTACTAAAAAAATACGGGCTTATGCATCAGGCATAAGATCAGATATTCGCTTCTATCTTTTTTACAAAATTGCTCTTCGGTTGAGCGCCCACGAGCTTGTCAACCACCTTTCCGCCTTTAATGAACAGGATGGCCGGAATTGAAGTGATACCATAGTTTACTGACAACTGGGGGTTGTGATCAACGTTTACTTTTCCTACATTGATTTTCCCGTCATATTCCTTTGAAAGTTCTTCAATAACGGGACCGATTGCGCGACAAGGGCCACACCATTCAGCCCAAAAATCGATGATCGTCAATTTATCAGACGCAAGTACCTTTTCCTGGAAGTTCGCATCGGTGTATTCAAGTGCCATATGATTTATTTTTTATTTTATGTAAAACTCCGTCTATTTTTCTGATTTCCTTGTCGTTTCCCCGACAACTCTGAAAATTGTCCTGATTATTCAGGAAAGGATTTTCATGCCCCTCAGTTTAAAGCAAATATGCTTCCACTGTTCCGGACACAACAATCTGTCATACCCCGGCCTAAAGCGAAACAATCTGCACGTCAAACTCAGGACAGTCCTGCAAAAAGGCAGCCATTTCGTCATTCATCTCAAACCCTGTTTCTATACTGTACAGGCTGATCGAGGTGTTTGTTTTAGACTCCTGGATATTAAACTTCACGGCGGCCTTACCCGGGTGCTTTTTAATATTTTTTTCGAGGAATTTCACCATATCCTCATTCAGGTGACGGGCTTCCAGGTCAATAACCAATTGTTTTGTCAGCAATGGCTTTATACTTTCAAGCAATAACATCTTCTCAACCTTAAATTCAAACTCCGATTTGTTGTAACGGGATCTGAAAAATCCGTTCATGAAAATGTTCTTGCCTTTTTCCAGGTAGTTGGAAAAACGGGCATAGTCTTCGCTCCAAAGAATAAACTCACTTTTACCCGAATAATCTTCAATCGTAAATGAACCAAACTGTTTGCCGGTTTTGGTTACCCGGTGTTGGGCATCTACCACCAATCCTGCCAGTCTGAAATATTTACCCGGATTTGACTGCAGGCTTACCGCTTCCTTCACTTCATTGAATTCAGCCAGGGTCAGAATCCCATAGTGGGTGATTTCAAATTTGAAATGATCCAGTGGATGACCACTCATGAACATGCCGGTTACGTCCTTCTCATGATCCAACAGTTCAGTCAGTGACCAGGGCTCACAGTTTAGAATTTTGGGAGACTGCACTTCATATCCCGTGGAGGTGCCACCGAATAGCGTATTGCTGTGCTGGACATTCTGGGCCTGAACGACATTCCCAAAACGTATTATTTTTTCCAGCCCGGTGGTTGTATCTCCGGGCGCTATATAAAAGTATTGGGCGCGGTGTAACTGAGGGAAACAATCAAACGCACCTGCATATGCAAGGCTTTCCAATGTTTTCTTGCTTACTGTTCGTTGGTTAATCCGTTTTACCATATCAAAAATCGAAATATAAGGCCCGCTCTTTTCTCTTTCCTCAATAATGGAAACCACGGCCGCCTCGCCAACGCCTTTTAATCCCCCGAGCCCGACGCGGATTTCCCCACGGCTGTTTACGGCAAATCCTTTTTTGGATTCATTTACGTCCGGACCGAGTACTCTTAGTCCCATACGTTTACATTCTTCCATGAAGAAGGTGATTTTTTCGATGTTCCCCTGGTGATTGAGTACAGCCGCCATATACTCGGATGGGTAATGCGATTTCAGATAGGCAGTTTGGTAGGCGACATAAGCATAACAGGTGGAATGCGATTTATTGAATGCATACTGTGCAAACGCTTCCCAGTCGGTCCATATTTTTTCAAGCGTTTCAGCTGCATACCCTTTTGCAGTGGCGCCGGAAATAAACTGGTTTTTCATTTTGTCAAGGATGGATTTTTGTTTTTTACCCATCGCTTTTCGCAATACATCGGCGTCTCCCTTGCTAAAGCCAGCCAGTTTTTGCGCTAACAACATCACCTGCTCCTGGTATACGGTAATGCCATAGGTATCCTTGAGATACTCCTCCATTTCAGGCAGGTCATATTGAATGGGTTCCCGTCCGTGTTTCCGGTCAATGAAAGCAGGAATATAGGCCATGGGGCCAGGACGATACAACGCATTCATGGCCGTCAGGTCATCAAATTTATCCGGCTTAAGGTCTCTCAGATATTTTTGCATGCCCGGGCTTTCAAACTGGAACGTGCCGATGGTATCCCCGTGCTGGTATAGTTCAAATGTTTTTTTATCGTCAAGCGGTATCAGGTCAATATCAATGGTAATCCCATGGTTTTGCTGGATGAGTTCCAGGGCGGTTTTCAAAATATTCAACGTCCGCAAACCCAGGAAGTCCATTTTCAAAACGCCGGCCTCTTCGATGATACTACCCTCGATTTGTGTAACGAGCAGTTCGGAATCCCTGGCGGTACAAACGGGAATGATATTGGCCAGATCTTCTGGAGCTATGATAATACCTGCGGCATGCAGACCCGTGTTCCGGACGGAGCCTTCCAGCCGTTCGGCTTCATGCAACACTCGGCTCCGGAGATCGGTGCCCGCATAAATCTCCCTGATTTTTTTCACCAGCTCCCGGTCGTCTCCGCCGATCCCTTCTTTTTCTTCCAGTGACTTTTCTCCATCCTTTGGCGTCAACGGTGCATGCAGCACACGCCGCAGGCTGACTCCCGGACGGTCTGGCACCAATTTAGCCAGGGCATTGGATTCCGCCAGAGAAAGGTCCATAACACGGGCCACATCCTTAATGCTCATTTTGGCAGCCATGGTACCATAGGTGACGATCTGGGCTACCTGGTTTTTACCATATTTTTTTACCACGTAGTCAATCACTTTCTGCCGACCCTCGTCATCAAAATCCGTGTCGATATCTGGCATTGACTTTCTATCCGGATTCAGGAACCGTTCGAAGAGGAGATTATATTTGATCGGATCTATATTAGTAATCCCGATGCTATAAGCAACCACGCTACCCGCTGCGGAGCCTCTCCCCGGACCAACAAAAACACCCATATCGCGTCCTGCCTGAATAAAGTCGCTGACAATCAGGAAATATCCGGCAAAGCCCATTGTTTTGATCGTGAACAATTCAAAATCCAGACGCTCGGTAATTTCAGGTGTCAGGTCGGTATATCTTTTTTTAGCTCCCTGGTAAGTAATTTCCTTTAAATACTCCCATTGATTGAGATTGTTATCAGCATGAATTTGAAACGCCGGCGGAATAGGGAATGCGGGGAGAAGGATATCTTTTTTCAGGTTTAATACCTCCACTTTATCGGCAACAAGGCCCGTATTGGCAATCGCTTCCGGGATATCCTCAAAAAGCGCCGTCATTTCTGCCTGTGTTTTTAAATAAAACTGATCATTGGGAAATTTAAACCGGCGGTTTTTGGCGCTTATTTCATCGTTTACAAAATCGTCAAAACCAGGCGTGGACTGCTTTTCTCCCGTGTTTATACAAAGCAGGATATCATGTGCGTTGTAGTCTTCCTGGTCGGTATAATGGCTGTCGTTGGTGGCAATTACAGGAACATTATATTTTTTGGCGAGTCTGAGCAGAAACTGATTGATCTTTTCCTGGTCCGGGATCTGGTGCCGCTGCAGTTCGATAAAGTAATTGTCACCGAACATGTCCAGCCACCATTTAAATTCCTGTTCTGCTTTTTCTTCACCATCGTGCAGGATGGTCTGAGGCACATAGGCGCCGATACAACAGGTAGTCGCAATCAGACCTTCATGATATTGCTCTATGAGGGTTTTGTCAATTCTCGGGTATTTGCTGTACATACCCTCTATATAGCCCAGGGAAGTGAGCCTGATAAGGTTCTGGTACCCAATTTTATTTTTCGCGAGCAGTACCTGGTGAAACCGCTCGTCTTTTTGTTCTTTGGTAAACGTTTTTCTGTGCCTGTCGGCAACAACGTAAAATTCACAACCAACGATGGGTTTTACCTTCAGGCTGCCATCGGGGTTCTTGTGTTTATAGGCCTCCGCCACAAAACTGAAAGCACCGAACATATTCCCGTGATCCGTGATCGCTATGGCCGGCATGCCATCCGCTACGGCCTTATTATAGAGGCTCTGGATGGATGCGGCTCCGTCCAGCAGAGAATATTGGGTGTGTACATGTAAATGGGAATAATCGGGCATCGGTAACAGTTGGACATGCAAGTAACAAAGAAAAAAACCGGTCGGGTTTTTTGAGACACATATTCTGTTCACATTAAACACACATCCGGTAAATCGTTAATTTTAACCGCTCAATGGGTCCGGAACTGGCTGGTTTTTAGGAAAATGTGTATCTTTATCCTTCCAGTATCAACAATAAAATGAAAAATCTGTTCATTTTACTAATCCTTCTTATCAACCTGACCGGTTGCGATGTTCTCCGGCCGGCTCCTCGTAATTCGGACAATCTGTCGGATAAATCGTCCGCCGGACCGGTTTCCACAAGAAATACAGATCCTTCTTTTATCCAGGATATTTCAACAACGGAATCTATCAATTCGGCAGTAAATACCCCGGAAACTCCTTTGTTCCGGTCTAAAAGATCAAAAGAGAATGATGTTGCCTCCGGGGACGGCAAAATTGATCAGTTACAATTTAAGTATTCCATACTGACGAATACACCGGTTGAGGAATTGACAAACCATCGTTTGCTGGTGTTTATGGAACAATGGTATGGCGTCCATTATCAATACGGAGGGAGTACAAAGGATGGAATAGATTGCTCTGCATTTGCATCCTTGTTACTTGCCGACGTGTATGACGTCAGAGAGTTACCCAGAATGAGCTCGGATCAGTATCTCTCCACCCGCCGTGTTCCTAAAAAGAATTTGCGGGAAGGGGACCTGGTTTTTTTCCATACATTAGGAAAAGGT
>Ga0066787_10000082_pt1 | contig 13421 bp, 11 predicted proteins | sample OrgsoiDNA2013047_FD_70942 | JGI IMG/M metagenome (GOLD analysis project Ga0066787, IMG submission 70942) | Permafrost soil microbial communities from the Arctic, to analyse light accelerated degradation of dissolved organic matter (DOM) -... | ecosystem: Environmental > Terrestrial > Soil >...
TTACTGCAGAAGAATCCGCAGAATGGGAGCGTGTGTGCGGCCGGATGCGGAAGATCTGTGAGAATGCATCGGAAAAAAATATCGGCGTCCTCGTGGATGCGGAAGAAACATGGATACAGGATCCGGTCGACGTGCTCAGCATTCAGATGATGGCCGAATTCAACAAAGGAAAAGTGATTGTATATAATACCGTCCAGCTGTATCGCCGGGACCGACTCGCCTTCTTAAAAGATATGCTGGATGCCGCCATATTAAAAAATTTCGTGCTCGGCGTGAAACTGGTCAGGGGCGCCTATATGGAAAAGGAGAGGGCCAGGGCGGAATCAAAACAATATCCCTCGCCCATACAGCCCGACAAAGAAGCGACGGACCGCGATTACAATGCGGGTGTGGCTTTCTGCATCGATCATATCGACCATATCGGCTGTATTGTCGCTTCACATAATGATTACAGCAATCTCTATACTACCCAGCTGCTGAAATCAAAGGGCCTTCCATTCGACCATCCCCATATTCATTTCTCACAGCTTTATGGCATGAGCGATCATATCACATTCAACCTCGCAAAAGCGGGCTGTTCCGTGAGCAAATACCTGCCCTTTGGCCCGATTGAAGACGTAATTCCCTACCTGATGCGTAGGGCCGAGGAAAACAGTTCACTCAGTGGGCAGACCGGCCGTGAACTTTCTCTGATCCGCAAAGAGATCGATCGCCGGAAGCTTTGATATTTTCAGCGCCGGAAGCTGTGATTTCTTCGGTAAACATTGTTTTGGCCCGTTTAAATAATATAATAAGCGCTAAACAGTGTCAAAAATTGAATCTCTTTATCTTTGCGCCTCCTTCATTTAATTAAACAGAGAACTGGATGCATAAACAGGCGTTTGGAATTTTAATCCCGGTTATTCTTTTACTTTTCTCAGTAGCCTGTTCAGACAAACCGGATACCACAAAACCAAAATCTGCACCGCTCACCCAGGTAGACGTTTTAGTCGCAGCCACCAAACCCATGTCGAACACGCTGGAAGTAAACGGCACCGTGGTGGCCAACGAATATGTGGAACTGCATCCCGAAGCCAGCGGCCGGCTGACCTATCTCTTTGTTCCCGAAGGGAAGCTGATAACAAAAGGAACCCTCATCGCAAAAATCAATAACGCGGATCTGCAGGCGCAGGTTGACAAAAGCAAAGTGTCGCTCGAACTGGCGATGAAAACGGAGCAGCGCGACAAACAACTGCTCGCCGTGAATGGCATCAACCAGGCAGACTACGACGCCGCATTAAATATTGTAAACGGGTTCAAGGCAGATATCGAATACAACCAGGCGCTTCTCGACAAAACCTTGCTGAAAGCGCCTTTTGACGGATATATCGGGTTGAGACAGGTAAGTGTCGGCGCCTATGTTTCTCCCACAACACTGATCGCCACGCTGCTCCAGCTCGATCGCATCAAAGTGGATTTTGTGATACCGGAAGATTACAGTTCGGTGCTGAAAGTGGGCTCCACAGTAGATGTGGAGATGGATGAAAACGGGAAAACAAGAAAGGCGCAGATCATTGCGGTGGAACCGCAGGTAAACCTCGCCACCCGGAATATGACTGTACGTGCGCTACTCGATAACAACAATGCAAATCCCGGCAGTTTTGTAAAAGTGCAGGTGAAATCAGGTCTGAATAAACGGGCCATCATGATACCCACGAATGCCCTGATACCAGACGATAAAAATAACCAGGTCGTTCTTGTCAAAAACGGAACGGCCAGTTTTGTGAATGTGACCACCGGAATCCGCTTATCAAATAATGTGGAAATAACAGCAGGGATAAAGGAAGGCGATACGGTCGTGATTACCGGTGTTTTATTCGCCCGCCCCAAGGCCCCGCTCCAGGTAAGGAACACGAGGACACTCGAAGAATTCGCAGCCCTGAATAATAATCAGGCTGTAAAATAGAATGATCAGCGAATGAATATTTCGGAATTATCCCTGAAACGACCAGTGCTTGCGACGGTTATGAACCTCATGATCATTTTGTTCGGTATCGTCGGATACAATTTTCTGGCTGTACGCGATTACCCGGCGATCGATCCGCCCATCATTACGGTGACCACTTCGTACACCGGCGCCAATCCCGATATTATCGAGAGCCAGATCACGGAGCCACTCGAAAAACAAATCAACGGCATCCCCGGCATACGTACTATTTCTTCCACCAGTTCGCTGGGGAGCAGCGCCATCACGGTGGAATTTAACCTGGGCTTCGATCTGGAAAGTGCGGCCAGTGATGTTAGAGACAAAGTGGGACAGGCGGCGCGAAATCTTCCGCTTGATATCGACGCTCCTCCCGTTGTTACGAAGGCCGATGCCAACAGCGATTTTATTTTGCTGCTGGTTGTGCAGAGCCGTACAAAAAGTCTCATGCAACTCAGCGACTACGCCGATAACGTATTACAGCAACAGCTGCAAACGATCGATGGCGTCAGCTCCGTGAATGTATTTGGTGACAAAGGGTATGCCATGCGCATCTGGCTCGACCCGGATAAAATGAATGCCTATCATATTGCATTCAACGATATCACCGCCGCGCTCGCTGCCGAAAATGTTGAAATACCACCCGGTAAACTGTATGGTAACAATACCGAACTCACTATACAGACCCAGGGCCGTCTGACCAGTGAAGCGGATTTCAGAAACGTCATCGTCCGCGAAGACAGCACCGGGATTGTTCGGTTCAGCGATATCGCGAGAATTGAACTTGGTCCGCAGAATCCCGAACAGAGCTGGAAATATAATGGCGTGAATGCCGTCGGTCTCGCTGTGATTCCACAGCCCGGCGCCAACAACATCGAGATCGCTAATCAGTTCAATAAGAAACTCGACGTGATCAAAGCGTCCAACAAGGCGGACCTGGAATTCAATGTACTCATCGATAACACCACCAATATCCGGCAGTCGCTGAATGAAGTAAAAGATACGCTCATCATTGCCTTTGGCCTGGTGGTGCTGGTGATCTTTTTCTTTTTCAGGAACTGGCTCATCGCGATCCGCCCGCTCATCGACATACCGATTTCCCTCATTGCCACTTTCTTTATTATGTATGTGGCCGGGTTCACCATCAACATCCTGACCCTGCTGGCGATTGTGCTGGCCACGGGTCTCGTGGTGGATGATGGCATCGTGGTGACCGAAAACATATTCCGCAAACTCGAAGAAGGGTTGCCCCTGCGCAAGGCCGCTGTGGAAGGCAGCAAGGAAATATTCTTTGCCGTCATTTCCACATCACTCACGCTGGCCGTCGTGTTCATGCCCGTAGTTTTCCTGCAGGGATTCGTCGGAAGATTATTCCGTGAATTCGGTGTGGTGCTGGCGTCGGCTGTGTTGATTTCTGCCTTTGTTTCACTCACCATAACACCCGTGCTGAATGTCGTGCTCACAAAAAAAGACGCGTCTCATGGGAAATTTTATGAAAGGACCGAGCCGTTCTTCAAGGGCATGGAAAACGGATACCGCAGATTGCTCGAAGGTTTTCTACGCATACGTTGGTTTGCGTGGCTGATCATCGCGGTCTGTATCGGCATGGTTGTATTTTTTCTAAATACGCTCAAGAGCGAACTCGCGCCACTGGAGGACAGGAGCACCGTACGTATGACGGCCACTGCACCGGAAGGAACAAGCTTTGGTTATATGTCGAATATTTCCGACAGCATCGCGGAATTTCTGTATGATTCGATTCCGGAAAGAGATTTTGTTTTTGTGCGCACGCCGGCTGGACCTTCCAACAATACATCCCAGCCGCGTATCGGTCTGACCCCGCCCAATGAAAGAAAAAGATCACAGGCCGAAATCGCCGCGAGCCTGCAGCAGAAATTGAACCGTTTTATCGATGCGCGGATTTTTGTGATCCAGGAACAAACTATTTCCGTGGGTTCGGGCTCCAGGACAAGTCTCCCGGTACAATTTGTTTTGCAGAACCAGGACCTGAACAAACTAAAAGAATTTATTCCGAAATTCCTGGCAGAAGTAAGAAAGGATAAGACATTTTCGAATGTGGATGTCAACCTGAAATTCAACAAACCCGAAGTGGATATCACGCTCGACCGCATAAAAATCAAGGACCTCAACCTCTCCACATACGATGTCATCGCCGCGATGCAGTCGGCATTCAGCGGCGGCCGGCTCGCGTATTTTATACAGAATGGTTACCAGTATCCCGTGGTGGCGCAGGTTGACCGGCCCGACCGCAATGAACCGACGGACATCACCAAACTCTATGTTCGGAATTCGAAGGGCAGTGAAATTCCTCTCACTTCGGTGCTGAAGATGGATCAAAACAGTAACCCTTCAACCCTCTATCATTTCAACCGATATAAGGCGGCGACCGTGTCCGCTTCTTTGTCTGAAGGATATACCGTGGGTGACGGCATTAAATCCATGCAATCCATCGCGACCCGTGTGCTGGACCCCACTTTCCAGACCGCACTCTCGGGCTCGTCGCGTGACTATGCGGAAAGTTCTTCCAATATATTATTCGCCTTCGGGCTCGCGCTCATATTGATCTATCTCGTGCTGGCGGCGCAGTTTGAGAGTTTTGTCGATCCCTTTGCGATCATGCTCACCGTGCCGCTCGCATTAGCCGGCGCGCTGCTGAGTCTCTTGCTTTTCAACCAGACACTGAATATATTTTCTGAAATCGGGATGATCATGCTGATTGGGCTGGTGACGAAAAACGGTATACTGATCGTGGAGTTTACGAATCAGAAAAGAGAACACGGATATGAAAAACGCGCTGCCGTAGTAGAGGCTTCATCTCAGCGACTGAGACCGATCCTGATGACCAGTCTCGCGACATCACTGGGCGCTCTGCCGATCGCCATGAGCCTGGGTGCCGCTTCCACGAGCCGTATTCCATTGGGCATAGTGGTCGTGGGTGGTATTCTTTTCTCTCTGATACTGACGTTGTTTGTGATACCGGCGGTGTATACATTTATATCCGGGAAACATAAAACGAAAACGACGGAATTACATGCGTAGCGCCGGGAGCACCCTTAAAATAAAAAACTGCATGAACCGGATTATATTTTTTTTATGTTTCATATTGTTCTCCAAAGAAGCCGTTTCGCAACAACTGACCCTGGATACGGCAATCGCCATCGCCATGCGGAACAGCCCGGCCCTGGCTATCTATAAAAACAGCATCAATATCGCCGGCGTAAGTAACAGTTATGGTTTTGCCGGTGGATTGCCCCTGGTCCAGTCCAATTCAACCGTCACCGAGCAACTGACCAGCATCGATCAGAAATATTCCACCCCGGTAAACAATAAAAGCAGTACCAACGCAAGCTCCAATAGCATCACGTCGGGAATTGGCGCGACCGTACCCGTGTATATAGGCGGACGGATCGTAAATGAAAAACGAAGACTGGAGACGGTGGTGTCGCAGACACAACAGCAGTATAACTCACATGCACAAACGCTTATCTTTAATGTGATGCTGAAGTATTACGATATCGTCCGGCAGCAGGAATATGCCAAGACGCTGGAGGCGTCCATCAAGGCTTCCAAACAGAGACTGGACATTGTAAAACAGCAGCAGTCGGTAGGAACCGCGAACGACGCCGATCTGTTCCAGTCGCAGGTGGACATGAACACGCAGGTGCAGAACCTGATCGCGCAGCAGCTGGTGATCGAGCAGGACAAAACGGACCTCCTGGCCCTGATGATCCTGAAACCCGATTCCGTGATCAGCGTTCAGGATACCATTATTGTGGACAACAGCATCAGCCTGGATTCCATTCTGAATGCCGCTTATCAGAATCCGGATATTCAGGCGGCCTATCAGCAGATCCAGATCAATCAGTACCTGGAAAAAGAAGTGGGAGCGCTGCGGTATCCGTCGGTGTCCGCGAACCTCGGGTATAATTTCAGTCATACGTCGAATCCTCAGGGATTCAATATTCTGAACCAGGCATACGGTCCCTATGCGGGACTCGGTCTCACGATCCCGATCTTCAATGGCGGGATTTACAAACGGCAGCAGGCGATTGCCGGTATCAATGTGAATACGGCGCAGCTTCAAAAAGATACGCTGATGCAGAATGTGCATGCGACCGTGGTGAAGAACTGGCAGGCCTATCTGAACAATCTCAAACAACTGGAAACGGCCAAACAGACCTATGACCTTTCAGGAAAACTGTTGAATCTCGTGCTGATGCGTTTTAATTATAAGGCCGCCACCATTGTGGACGTGACGCTGGCGCAGCAGAGTTTTGAAAACGCGGGGTTCCAGCTGGTGAATGTAAACTATGCGGCGAAGGCCGCGGAAGTACAGCTGCGCAGGCTGGCGAATCAGTTGCCATAAAGATGGTTGAGCGGTAAGTTCACCCGCCTGCATATGCATTTTTCTCCCTAAATTGTCCGCCTAATCCGGACTGCTAGCTCAGTTGGTTCAGAGCGCTGCTTTGACAGAGCAGAGGTCACTGGTTCGAGCCCAGTGCAGTTCACTAAATTGGGTTCATCGCATTATACCTTGTGTATATCTTTTTTGGTTAACAGTTGTCTGATGGCAGCAAGGTTTGTAAGTAAAACCATAGGAACCAGAAAGGTTGGCAACAACAGGAAAGGAAAATAACCAAGTGCTACATTGGGTTGTTCAAAACCAAATCGCGTAAATCTTCCGGGAAGTGAAAGGACTGCTATGGAAACAACGTTTAGCAGTAACAGACCACATATCAAATTCCAGGCAATCAACCCCCACTTACCTATTTTTTTATTAACAAAGCAGAAGTAATAAATGAAGGGAGCCGAAAGACCTGACAGTATATCGAAATTCCTGCCTTCGAAAGTCATCGCCTGCGGAATTGACTTGTGGGCGAATAACCAGAACAACGTGATTTCAACCGGAACGCGGATGATATGAAGTATCGTCAGTGTCTTTATATTCAGTCCATCAATAAAAAACTTCCCAATGCCCGATACAAACAGAAATACTAATACAATAACGGGAGGAAAAATCAGAAAAGGATAACGGGCTGTCATCGAAAGTGGATCACTGTAGAATCCGAGGATGCCGGCAACAGATTGCAATAATATCCACACAACAGCAATAATTATAAAAGTTTTTGAATAGTGGGCCGCTTTAAAGAAAAACCAGCTGGCCAGAACTAATGTTGCACAAAAATTCAGATATACATACCAGGGTAAAGTTTCCATTTTATGTTAATTGATGAGTACAAAAATTGTCGTGGCATCTTATCCCACGAGCTCCCTGATCCTGGACAGGTGATGATCATCATGCTCAGCTACAAAATACGCCAGGTCTACGATTCGCATGGGGGTTTTGAGACGGGGATGCAATGCAGTATGGATAAAAGGCGTTTGGTGTTCACTATGGAGATATGTAAAAGGTATCCGAAAGGATACCTTTACTTGCATAAGGGCCTGGAAATTATGTTGAATTTTTTCTTTTATCTCACAGTATACTGATAACAGTCACTCGCTAATACAGTGGCCCCTGTAACCGCATCCACGATCTGGAAGTGAATACGGAACTGACTTCCCCTGGTGGCTGAAGTTACGTCGCGAAAAAGATCTGCCTCTCCGTTGCCTTTTGCGTCGGTATCAATGGTCTGCGGTACCAGGCCCTTACCCAACGTAAGCCATGTGGTGCTTGTGCAGGTGCTGCTGGTGATTGGATCTACCGCCCTTTGCAGCTGATAGGAATGATGGGGCTCAAGATTAAAAACGCTGATATCAAGCGTAATGAGTCTTGCAGTGTCCGGATCCTGTCTAAATTTTAGAAAACCGGCTTCATAACCATGATAAATTTTAGTATTCACCGGAAGAAAGGTTACGTCTAAATTGTAAAAAGGGGCCATATTGACGCCATCGTCGGGGACGCTTTTGTCACAGGAATAAAATAATGCAAGAAAACATATTACTATAGAAAACCTGGCGATGATAAAGCGCAAATTTCTTTTTCTCATAAAATAAGTTTAATAGTGATTAATATTGAAATAAAAAATAGAAACACCACATGCCTCTGGGCAAACTGTCCAAAACCGGCCAGGTTTCTGAAGGCAACGCATCCCTGAGATTGGTAGTTCGGATGTATCAGAAACAATCCGATCATTAAAATGAAAAGGAGTTTCATGGTGTTGTTTTAAGTCATCTGAAGTTAACAAAATTCAAATACAAAAAACCACAAAGGCAAAAATAAACTGTGGCTGCGGCGGTCTGGCCTTGTTGCTTTGATGGTTTTGAATACCGAGCCTGGGAGACGGGAGTCAGGGATAACTCCTCTTTTCCCAGACAGTTAAAAAGTTTTCCGCCTCAAATGGTTTCAGGACCCGCATTTCCTTCGGAAACAATTTCATGGGCAATACCCGTCCCTTGATCAGTATATTGGAAAATATCCTTTTTACGGATTTCATGGAACCCTCCTGTACATACACCGCGCGCGGGTAAAAAGTCTTACCCCGGTTAAACGCCATGCGCAAGGCAGTATCATAACTCCACAGGTCGCCGAGTCCTTTCATGTACAATCTGATCGTCTCGGTGATCACAAATAAATCCGCAAACGATTTTGCTTTCCGGATCACGGGTATGTGTTTTTTTAAAATGGCGGTGCTTTTTCTAAGCCGTTTCACTCCAATCCGCCGCTGATGGAGGTGAATTTTTTTGTGCGGGCTTACACCCGAAGCTGCGTATTCTATGGCAGACGCAAAAGAAAGCGATTTGAAGAACCGCGCCAGTTCATGCAGTTCCCTCAGTTCATTTTCCTGGTAGTCAGCAATATCCGATTGCAGGCTCATCAGATAAAGGTAAGAATCGTCCTTTGCAAAACGTTAAACCGTAGGCAGTGGTACAGCCTTCAAGCTTTTGCATGAAACCTTTGACTATTTTCAGTTCATGAAAATGGCTTTTCGCTTTCTGTCGGTTTTATGCTTTACGGGTCAATTTGTATTTGGACAGGCGCCGGAAAATCCGACAAAAAAAGACGTACGACAAATATTTCCGGCCAAACGGCTGGATAAAAAATATCAGTTCCACTTTGGGGGGAAATATGAAGAACATGTGATAAAAACAAGCGATGGAATTCATATCCATGCCATTTTGTTTCATGCTGACTCAGCGTCACGAGGTGTAATTCTTTATTTACATGGTAATACGGGAGGGATGGAAAAATGGGGAGGACTGGCGCCTTTTTATACATCGCTGGGATATGATTTTTTTGTGGTCGACTACCGCGGATATGGCAAAAGCGAAGGGAACATCAAAAACGAGAGCCAACTGTTTACTGATGTACAAAGAGTGTATGATACGGTCAAAGCGATATATCCCGAAAATAAAATAATCGTGATGGGCTATTCCATTGGGACCGGTCCCGCCGCCATGCTTGCTGCAACCAATAAACCGCAGATGCTGATACTGGACGCTCCTTATTATAGCCTGACGGATGCAGTGCAGCAATTGTATCCCAAAGTGGATTTGTCCGGTCTCGCTTTTCATCTTGATACTTATACTTTTTTACCCAAGGCTGCCTGCGGGGTAGTGATCTTCCATGGAGATTCTGACAAGGAATTTTATTATGGAGGCTCGCTGAAATTGAAAAGTCTTTTCAAACAGGGCGATACACTGATCACCTTGCAGGGTCAGGATCATGGTGATTTTGAAAAAAACAGCGAATATCTCAGGGGCTTGAATTCCGTACTGTAGAACCAACTTTTTTCACAGCCCCGGCGATCACAAAGGCAATTCCACTATAGGCGAGCGCTAAAAATGCGCTGGTTAATTCACCACCCTTGTCGTCAATCGAAGCAACGACTACACGGGGAATATGGAGAAGGATAAACCATAAAAAGATCATTGTCCCCAAAAGCGCAGAGAATAGCGAAGTCCTGATCTTCAAAATAATCGCCATGCCAGAACCAATGAGTGCCGCGCCGGCAAAGTATATCCAGAACAGCGGGTAGGGTATCCAGGAGGGCACCAAAAATGTCACAGCTTTCCCATAGAGAAAATGAAGGATACCAAAACTGAGAATCGTGATGGCAAAGAAAATAGCGCCGGCAGGTATCAGCTTCGCAAAAAACCGGCTAAAAGGATTTTCGTTTTTTTCAGAAAAACAGCCGGCAATAACAAATGCGCCGCCGGCTAGAGCCAGCTCCTTCTCTGCGTTCTCCCATTCGGCAAAGTGCCTATAATTGGGGTTCGAAAGGAATTGATATGGGATATAGTAAAAACAAAATATCAAAAGAAGTATAGCTCCCAATAAGAGGCCAGCCTGCCTAGCTTTTTTTCCAAGAACAAAGCATGCCCCGGCCAGCATAAGAAGTATTCCAAAACCATAAGCGAGTATCAAAACCCCGGCTTTCCAGGCATGTTCCGGAATTGGAAGTATATATGGGAAACTGTGATAATAAACAGTTTGAACTCCCATCCCGGCGATGGCAATGCCATAAAAAATGCGGCCCATGGCAGATAAATTTTCCATTCTGTAACTTAAGAAAATACAGGAACAAATTCTCAAACAAACGGGGGGAAAATAATTATCAATTGACAATTATCAACTATCAATTATCAATTAGACCGTAGGGACGCGACCGGGTTTGCAAGCGCGGCTTTGACTGCCTTAAGACCTACACTCACCAAAGCAATGAGGAGTGCGCCCAAGCCCGCCATTACAAATACCAGCCAGTTGATTGGAATCCGGTAGGCAAAATCCTGTAACCAGCTGTGCATGGCCCACCATGCAAGCGGAAATGCAATGATAGCGGCAAGAGCAACCAGTTTTAGAAAGTCCTTCGAAACCAGACCGACAACACTGAGTACAGACGCACCCAGCACCTTTCTGATGCCGATTTCTTTGGTCCGCTGAACAGTGGTAAATGCAGCCATCGCGAACAAACCCAGACAGGCTAAAACAATCGCTGTCACAGAAAAGAACTCAAACAACTGGCTCGTGCGGTTTTCAACTTTATACAGGGCGTTATAGTCATCATCCAGAAAATGATATTCAAAAGGACGATAAGGCACTCGTTCTTTCCAGACAGTCTGCAAATAATTCAATGCGCCAGGAAAATCATTTCCCGAAATTTTTACAAACAGCTGACTGATATATTGGGTATCCAGGAAAATCATGAGCGGCCCGATGGGCTGATGTAAGGAAGAAAAATGAAAATCCTTCACAACGGCTTTTACGGTTCCCGGAAAACCCTTTTGTATCGTTTTCCCAATAGCTTCTTCTGGTTTCCATCCGATCGCCCTGACGGCCGATTCGTTTAATATATAAGTGTACCGATAATGTTTATTATTATCCGTGGTGTCCATCTGGTGCATGTCTGCCGGACTGAAATCTGTTCCTGCAATGATCTGCATGTTCAGGGTCTTCACGAAATCAAGGTCTGCCGGAATACAACTGATCGTGAGATTCTTTTGCTCTGCACCCTGATCTACTTTTATACCATCCATCCATTGAACAAAAGTCGGGTTTTGATTGGCGCCCGCAACGGCGATGATATGCGGATCAAGACGAATTGTTTTTTTAATTTCATCATAGTCACGATGCATCTGATAGTCTACCGGTAGCACGACGATATGGTCTTTATTGAATCCAAGATTTTTGTGTTGGATAAAAGATAACTGCTGTAGAATGATAACGGTTGAAATGATCAGGAATACGGAGATCACGAACTGCATCACGATAAGCGATTTTCTAAGTGAGGAGCCGGAAGAAGAAAAACTAAACCCGGATTTTAAAATTCCGGATAGCTTGGCGTTGGATAAAACCAGCGCGGGGTAGGAGCCCGCCAGTAGACTAACGAATAAGCCCAGTGCAAATAATGACAACAAGGGTAAGGGATGAAACAGAACGGATGACCCCATTGATTTATCTGTAAGTTGATTGAATACCGGAAGAAGTTTTAAACTGACCAGCACGGCGAGTATTAAAGCAATAAAACTGAGCAGCGCTGATTCACCCAGGTGTTGCGCGAAAACCTCCCGTCTGCCGGCTCCCAATACTTTCCGGATACCTATTTCGCCGGCCCTGACTGCAGATTGCGCGGTCGCCAGGTTTGTATAATTCACACAGGCAATAAAAAGAATCAGGATCGCAATGACCCCCAGGATATAAACGTAGGTTATGTTTCCGTTGGGCTCAGGGCCGTTTAAAGAAGAATAAAGATGCACTTTATTTAATGGTTCCAGGTTGTAAGTGAGGTAATCATTTCCTTCAACATTGGCTTCCTTCCGGACTTCTTTCGTGTTCATGAATGATTTAATCTGCTCCGTCAGACGCGGACGATCGTTTGAACGGTTTAATAAAAGATAGGTGATATCGTTGGCTGTCCACCATTCTTCTGTTTTGGCTGCGTCAAGGCTGGTAAAGGAAGCGATAAAATCAAAATGCATTTGGGAATTTGCGGGAGCATCCTGAGCCACCCCGGATACGATATAGTGATCACTGCTGTTTATGAGCAGGGACTTGCCGACTGGATCGTTGTCGCCAAAATATTTCTTCGCCATGGTTTCCGTGATCACCAGTTGATAGGGTGCATTCAAAACGGAGACAGCATTCCCTTTCAGCAATTTAAAAGAGAAGATGTTGAAAAACGATGAATCGGCATACAAAAAGTTCTTTTCATAAAATACCTTGTCCCCATACTGTATGATCCTTGGAAATTTGAATGTCCTGGCAAAGGAGGCGACCGAAGGGAAGCTTCTTTTAAATTGCGGTCCGGCCTTTGTACCGGTTTGTGCATATTTTCCGACGGTGCCACCATTGCTGTATTCCATTGTAACGCGCACGATACGATCCGCTTTTTTGTGGAACCGGTCATAGCTCATTTCAGACTGTATGTATAAACTGATCAGTATGAAACTGGTAATCCCGACGGTAAGACCAATAATATTCACAAAGCTGTATAGCTTTGTTTTTATCAGATTCCGCCAGGCGATTTTAAGATAGTTTTTGAGCATAAATTAGATGGTATTGAATGAGGCTGCCATAAAATGAGCAACGCTCATGCCAGGACTTAAAAGACTGACAGAGAAACGCTTCCGGCTGATTTCTAAAAAAACTGTCCGGAAGTGAACAGAGATTGACTGAAAAGGAACAGCGAAAATTGATAATTGTTAATTGATAATTATTAATATTGAGTAAAATTATAGTTGTCAAAATGGATAATTCCCATTAACCACTAACAACTATCCTTGTGTTTAGCGATGAACTCTATATTGAAAGCAATTTGTCTCGCATTAAAAAAAGATGGGGATTGACAGACGATGGTGAACTAATCAGAACACAATTTTGTGTTCTCCAGCCTGTATGGTACAAAGGTCTTTCTTCCATGCTGAAACTGTCTAATTCAAAAGATGAAGATCGGGGTTTTGAATTGCTGGAATGTTGGGATGGTCATGGTGCGGTAAG
>Ga0066787_10000083_pt1 | contig 13372 bp, 11 predicted proteins | sample OrgsoiDNA2013047_FD_70942 | JGI IMG/M metagenome (GOLD analysis project Ga0066787, IMG submission 70942) | Permafrost soil microbial communities from the Arctic, to analyse light accelerated degradation of dissolved organic matter (DOM) -... | ecosystem: Environmental > Terrestrial > Soil >...
CAATCTGCCGCCTGTTTCAATCTCTTGGAGAGGGCCAGCTCATAGCCGGTTAAAACGGCCACCTGCGGATATTCCTTACTCAGTTGTACCAGGTAATTAAAATCATTGATGGCAGGATAATCCATCGGGTAGGGTTTGCCGGCCCAGATTATTTGTACCGGATATTTTTTATTATTCAGGAGTTCTGTAAATCTTTTCCGGTCCCTGGCGATCAGATCGGCTCTTTTATAGCCTGCAAAACGACGGGCCCATACGATGGTAAATACATCCGGGTTGAACAACCGGCCTGTCTGATCAGCAACAATCTCGAAAGATCTCTTTTTTAAAAAACGCTTGCGGTCGTCCCACCAGAAATTGTCGCCTTCTTCCAGTTTTTTATAGAGCTGCTTATCGGCCCAATAGGTCCAGTTCTGAGCATTCGTAATATAAATGATCGGGCAAATTCCCTGATACTTACTCCACATCGCCTGCGAAACCTCGCCATGTAACCGCGATACGCCATTGGCCAGATGGGCAAAACGAAGTGCAGCCAGAGAATGATTAAACAGGTGATCTTCCATGCCGGTCAATGCAGTCGCTTCGTCTATAGATAAACCACAGAAATAGCTCATCTCAAAACATAACTTCATGTCGTGTTTTTCATTGCCCGCTTCTTCGGGTGTATGGGTGGTGAACACCAGTCTCTTTTTTACCTCGGCTAAATTTTTATTGTACTTCTGATACAGATAAAAGGCAGCGCTGATGCCATGGGCTTCATTTAAATGATAAAGATCCGGCTGGAAGTTCAGTTGATCCACGAGTTTGGCTCCGCCGACACCCAGCAGGATGAATTGCGCTACTTTGGTCGCCACGTTGGCATCATACAGCCGGTGGCAGACTGTTTGGGAAACATAATCATTTTCGGCAAGGTCTGTACTCAGAAGAAAAAGGGGCGCCCCGTTAAATGTTTCCGGTGCCAAATACCAGGCCTTTACCCAAACTGCGTGGTCGTGTATATTAATTTGAAATTTAATACCCGTATCCTGTAAAAAGGGATATTGTTTTTCTACCCAGGTTACCTGCAGACTCTGGTCCTGGTTTCTGGCTTGATCATAATATCCATATTTCCACAGAATTCCAATAAAAATCGAATTCTGTCTTAATTCGTACGAACTACGAACGTGGGATCCGGCAAGAAATCCAAGGCCGCCGCTATAAATTTTTAACGGCTGGTGAACAGCAAACTCCATTGAGAAGTAGGCTATCTTTTTCGAGAAACGGGGATCGATAGCGTAAGGGACTTCAAAATTTGTAAAATTCATAATTGAATGAGTAAACGGACAGAGGTTTGATTTATTTTATGTTTATCGTCGCCTGGTCTTCACGGGTTTTGCCGGAGCCTCTTTGTGCCTGGCATAGATTCCATCAAAATAACAACGGATATCTCTGTGGTTGCCACAGCCTTCCAGTTCCTTCATATGCACATTTTTATCATTGAAATTAAACTCGAGCGAACAGGGGTCTCCGTTTGCAATATAACGGGCAACGGTGGAAGAAACAAAATGAGCCTCCCCTTTCAGCTCACCCTTGCAGTTTCCATTGTCTTTTTCAAAATGTACAAAAAACCGGATCGCGGCATTACTTTTCCCGTCTCTGAATGAGATAAAATTCCGCTTATCCTGAATATAGTCCCCGGTAAATTTATGTTTGTGCGACAGGGTGTCAATGGGATTATAAATCTGGGCAATCCTCGGCTTCCCTTCATTAGATTCCGTCATGATCAGCGTAAATGTGCCTTCATCATTATAAACATAAACGGTCCTTACAAAAAAACTACGGCCATCCCTGTCTTTGTGCAGGCGGCTGACCGAAATCGTATACTTATTGTCAACCGATGCGGAATACCGGATTTCGGAATCCTCATCCCGGATGAGCAGCGGCATGCCTGTTTGATATTTCCCATCCTTATCGAGACAAACGACATAAAGAATTTTCTTTACTGGCGCGAGGGCTTTGATGAAAAGATAGGTCTCTCCCTTTTTGACAACCAGTTTGCCTGACGCGTACAATCGCGGTCTCGTGGTTTTTCCAAAATTCTTCTGAATGAGGGTGTCGGAAATAAACTGCTTGAAAATGGTTGATGTTATGGGGGAATCCATAGCTTTTTTCGACAGGGTACTGTCTGTGAAGCCGAGCGGAAGTTTCAATTGATGAAACATCGCGAGAAAATCTTCAGGTGCCAGCTTTTTAACCTCGGACGCCGGATCTGATCCCTTATGGCCGCAAGCAACTAAAAACCCAAGACTAGTAAAAACAAACATAATCTTCCATAATTGCATGCGACCCAATTGAAAATCAAATGTAAAGATTCAGCCATTACCGCTCGTGCTATTATTTTCCCCCGGTTTATTCAGAACAAATTTTAGATTTGTTACCATCAGGATTCAGCAATTGCCTGGAAATACCTATTCAAGCCGATGAAGAAAAGCGAATACAGTGATCTTTCCCTAAGCGAGGTACATGGTTCCATAGAAATAAACAATACAGGTCCCCGCTGGAAACAAATTTTTTCCTTTTTCGGACCAGCCTATCTCGTGAGCGTAGGATATATGGATCCGGGAAACTGGGCCACCGACATTGCGGGTGGCAGCCAATTTGGTTACCGTCTGCTCTGGGTACTTCTCATGAGCAACCTGATGGCTTTGGTACTCCAGAATTTATCGGCCAGGCTGGGGATCGTACGGGGCAGGGATCTGGCGCAGGCAAACCGGGAAGCTTACCCAAAACTTGTCAATTTCTGCCTCTATATTTTAGCAGAAATTGCGATAACAGCCTGCGATCTGGCGGAAGTGCTGGGTATGGCCATCGGTATTCAGTTACTTACGGGTCTGCCCCTCATATATGGTGTTGCTATTACCGCGCTGGATACCTTTTTACTCCTCTACCTCCAAAAACTGGGTATGCGAAGGATGGAGGTTTTCATATTAAGCCTGATCGCCGTCGTCGGCATTTCTTTTTTTATCGAGATCTTCTTTGCGAAACCCGATCCCCGTGAAATCATCCGGGGCTTGATGCCTTCCCTGCCTGGATCTGCCGCTCTCTATGTGGCTATCGGCATCATTGGTGCTACGGTAATGCCACATAATCTTTACCTCCATTCCGCCCTCGTGCAGACCCGCAAAATCAAGCGGGAGGATAGGTATATAAAACAGGCCCTCAAACTTAATTTCCTGGATTCTACCATCGCGTTGAACCTGGCCTTCCTGGTCAATGCCGCAATATTGATACTCGCAGGGGCAGTATTTTTTAAGTCCGGCCGTACGCAGGTCGGATCCATCCGCGAGGCATATCAATTGCTTTCACCCCTGCTCGGATCCACCCTGGCTTCCACCCTTTTTGCCATCGCTCTGATTGCAGCAGGGCAATCTTCTACCATTACGGGAACCCTGGCAGGGCAGATCGTTATGGAGGGATACCTGCGCCTGCGGATCAACCCACTCCTGCGCCGTCTGATCACTCGGCTCCTGGCAATCATTCCAGCCGTTATGGTAATTGGAGTTTCAGGTGAGGACAAGGTAGATCAGCTGCTGATCTTTAGCCAGGTAATCCTCAGTTTACAACTTGGATTCGCAGTGATCCCGCTCATTCATTTTGTGAGCGACAAAAAGAAGATGGGCATATTCAGGATAAAAAAAATAACCCGTCTCCTGGCCTGGTTAATCGCAGCCCTGCTACTCTACCTGAACCTGAAACTGGTTATAGAGGAGGGTCAGCATTTTTTCGGTATGCAGGGATTCCTGGTCTGGAAAATACTTTCCATAGTGATCCTGTTCGGCGCCGTTGGTCTTTTAGTATACATATTTGTTCACCCCTGGCTGAGCAGGGCAACCTTAAAAGACATCAATCTTCACGGAGAAGGCAGCGCTATCAGCCAGCTTGAAATTCCCAAATTCAGAAAGATCGCGATTGCACTGGATTTTAGCCGGCTCGATGAAAAACTACTGGCTTTCGCGATCGGGCAGGGTGGTACCGAAAGCAGTTATATTTTAATTCATGTTGTCGAAAGCGCATCCGCCCGCATGCTGGGCAGGCAAAGTGACGACCTCGAAACCAGGACCGACCAGGAGCGCCTGAACAGTTACCAGTTTTCGCTGGAAAAAAATCATTGTAAAGCGGTTACCCGTCTGGGTTATATACACCGGACAAAAGAAATCGTTCGTATTGTAAAAGAAGAAAAAGCAGATATCCTGGTCATCGGCGCCCACGGCCATACCGGGTTAAAAGATTTTATTTATGGTGAAACAGTGAATACCGTGCGCCACGAACTGAAAATTCCAGTGCTGATTGTGAATCTATGAAGGCTTTTTCATCAGATGTTTGAGACGGCTGAAGGTTTCGGGTTTCATATCCAGATAGGATGCCAGGTGTTTTTGTGGTACGCGCCCAAGCAGATTGCCATTATTCCGGATGAAATTGATAAATCTTTCCTGGGAGTTTAAACGCAACCTGTTATAGTCAAAATTTTCCTTCTTCAGATACTCCTGCGTGGCGATCAGCCGGCCCAGTCTTTCCATCTTCGGACTGAAATCATACAACTTCTCCACATTTTCCTGTGTAAAAGACGCGACTGACATCGGCTCCAATGCTTCCACAGAATAATTGGAAGGTTCACCGGACATAAAAGAATCGTAACAGCAGATGATCTCGTTTTCCCTGGCAAATTGCATCACCATTTCCTCCTTCTTTCGTATGAAATATTTTCGCGCCAGACCCTTGATAATAAAATTCAGGTACTTCTCAACATCGCCTTCTTCTACCAGTTTTTGCCTTTTTTCAAATCTTCGCAGTTCTATCAGTCCAACCAGATAAATAAATTCCTGTTCGTTCAACGAAACATAATTTGATATGTAAGATTTTACGATATCAATTAATTCCATGAAAATAGGTTTGACTATCTAAGGTACAGTTTTCATTTGCACATTCGCATATTTGTGCATTAGCACATTTTCTGTAGGTTTGCTGACTTTTCTTTAAAAATTATATCCATGACCAATAAAATAAAAGTTACTAATCCTGTTGTTGAGCTGGATGGTGATGAAATGACAAGGATTATCTGGAAGTTTATAAAGGATAAATTGATTCTGCCGTACCTGGAAGTCGACATTCAGTATTTCGACCTGGGTATTGAGTCCAGGGACCAGACCAACGACCAGGTGACCATCGATGCCGCCAATGCGATTAAAAAGGTCGGGGTTGGGATTAAATGCGCGACCATCACACCGGATGAGGCTCGCGTGGAGGAGTTCCATTTAAAACAAATGTGGAAAAGTCCGAACGGGACCATCCGTAATATATTGGATGGAACGGTATTCCGTGAACCCATTGTTATCAAAAATATTCCGCGTCTTGTTACCAATTGGACGGCGCCGATAATCGTGGGCAGGCATGCATTCGGTGACCAGTACCGGGCGACCGACACCGTGATCAGGGGAAAAGGAAAACTCACGATGACTTTTACCCCATCCGATGGCAGCAAACCGCAGGTTTTTGACGTGTACGATTTTAAGGGCGATGGTGTGGCGCTATCGATGTATAACACGGATGAAAGCATTCAGGGATTTGCCCGGAGTTGTTTTAATATGGCCCTTAGCAAAAAATGGCCGCTCTACCTTTCCACCAAAAACACGATACTAAAAAAATACGATGGCAGGTTTAAAGATATTTTTGAAGAAATCTATCAGCAGGAATTCAAACAGAAATATAAGGATGCAAATATTACCTACGAACACAGACTCATTGATGATATGGTCGCCAGCGCGTTAAAATGGAACGGGAATTTCGTATGGGCCTGTAAGAATTATGATGGTGACGTGCAAAGTGATACCGTTGCACAGGGTTTTGGTTCATTGGGACTTATGACATCCGTACTGATTACACCAGACGGAAAAACGATGGAATCGGAAGCAGCCCATGGAACGGTTACGCGGCACTTCCGGGATCACCAGGCAGGAAAACCAACATCCACCAATCCGATTGCATCCATCTTTGCATGGACCCGTGGCCTAGCCTTTCGGGGTAAACTGGACGGAAACAGGGAGCTGATACAATTCTGCGAAAACCTGGAAAAGGTATGTATTGAAACCGTGGAAAGCGGCAAGATGACCAAGGATCTGGCAGTATGTTTACACGGGAATAAGGTGACAGCCGGCAGAGATTACCTGTATACGGAGGAATTTCTGGATGCAATTGATCGGAACCTTAGGGAAAAGGTCGGTTAAGGGAAAAGCCACCTCTTTCACAGTCCGGGATACCGATACCTGAAAAAGAGATGGCCTTCCTCTAACGATTGCTTAACTAAGAATATAATTATTTCTTCGCCGAATCCACTAATTTCTTTGTGCTGTCCATCATCTTCTTTGTGCTGTCATTCATCGCCTTAGATGAATCAGAAGCGACAACTGTTGTACTATCAGTTTTTACAGTAGTAGAATCAGTAGTGGTTGTGCTTGAAGAGCCACCACAGGCAGCAAATGAGCTGATTGCTAAAACGATCAAAAGTTTTTTCATTGTTATGTGTTTGTTTGTGAATGATTTAAAGGTTAATACCGCGAGAGGCAAAAAGTAACCTTCCAATTATCATAAATTTCAAATATTTTATTTACATCTCAATAATGTATTGATTATAAGACGCTTGTATATAAATTTTGGATTTTCATTTTTTTTTGGGTTACGATTCTTTACTTTCAGTATTAAATAAAGCACGCGGTGACTACGGACAGTAATGAGCAAGCGTTGTTGAAGGGTCTGGCAGGAAATGACCGAAAGGCTGTAGAAACAATTTACAGGAATCATTACAGGATGATTCAAACCCTGATCATCAGCAATAGCGGCACGTCAGATGATGCCCGGGACGTATTTCAGGAGGCGCTCATCGTTTTGTATGAAAAAGCAAAATCCGGGAGTTTTGAACTGCACGCGCAACTGAAAACATACATTTATGCGGTTTGTCGTCGTTTGTGGCTGAACAAGCTTGTTTTGCATAAAAGGTTTTCAGGAGATCTGTCAGACGCACCGGAGACTATTGCCACGGAGGAAGATATTGAAATGCATGAGCTTCGTTCGCGTGATTTTGACATGATGGAGCAGGCTTTACAAAATCTGGGTGAACCATGTAAGGAACTCCTCGAGAGCTATTACCTGAAGAAAAGAAATATGTCGGAGATCGCCAGGGAATTTGGTTACACGAATGCGGAGAATGCGAAGAATCAGAAGTATAAGTGTCTGATGCGCTTAAAGAAAATATTCTTCGGTCACTATAACAACAACTCTTAAATAAAGGAAATGGACGAGCGGGTGATTTTGGAATCGATAGAAAGGTATATCCGGGGTGAAATGCTGCCGGAAGAGAGAAAATTTTTTGAGGATCTCAGGAAGTCAAACCCCGCTATCGATCAGTTGCTGGTTGAGCATACGGTATTTCTGAACCTTCTGGAAAAATATGGTGATCGCAAAAATCTGCGGTCCGCGTTGCAGGATGTGCACAATGATCTGTTCGAGAGCGGTCAGATCCGGGAGTCAAAGGAAACAAAGGTATTCCGCCTCTGGCGGAAATATCGCAAAGTGGTGGCTGTGGCCGCTTCTATTGCAGCCATTACGGCGCTTGCCATCAGTGGCATTACATCCTATTATGCACCCAGGAAAACAAACCCTGCTTTGCAGGACCTGAGCCGCAAGGTTTCCATGCTTGTGCAGGGACAAAAATCAATCAACGACAAACTGAATAAGACACAGGTCAAAGTACCCGTGGAAGCAGAATTCAAACTGGGTGGCACCGGATTCATGATTGATCCGAGGGGATTCATCATCACCAACGCCCATGTGATCAACAATTCCACCATCGTGATCGTTCAGAATAATAAAGGCCAGGAATTTAAGACGAAGATTGTTTATATCAGCCCAAATGCAGACCTCGCTTTTTTGAAAATTGTCGATAGTGATTTTAAAGCAGCTCCGGCGCTCCCCTATTCGATCAGCAAGGGTAATATTGAATTGGGGGAATCCATTTTTACATTGGGCTATCCAAGGGATGAAATCGTTTATGGTGAGGGATATCTGAGTGCAAAAACCGGGTATCGCGGAGACACGCTGGCCTGCCAGATCGCTGTTGCTACCAACCCCGGAAACAGCGGCGGACCCGTTCTTGACAAAAATGGAGATGTGATCGGGGTACTCAGTAACCGTCAGCTACAGGCACAGGGAGCCGTTTTTGCCATTCGTTCCAGAAATATTTTTATGGCCCTGGACGATATGAAATCTGATTCAACCATGTCATCGATCCGCCTGCCGCAAACTTCTACAGTTAAAAACATGGATCGTATTCAACAGATCAAAAAAATCCAGGATTTTATCTACATCGTTAAAAGCTACTAAGTAATTGTTAATTGTTAATGCCAAACTAACAATTAACAATTATCAATTAAAAAAGCTTTTCCGGGTAATCGCCGGACGCAACTAATCCATTGATGCTTTCCTGAACCGATGGTGCATCTTTTTTGTAAGTAACGCCAAACCAGCTTGACTCAGTGGGTATGATTTTTATCTGACCCTTGCCCTCGTGAATAAACCGGTCGCCGATAATGGGTATAAAAAATTCCGACTTCGGATCCTGTCCACTTTTAGCAAGAAATTCCTGAAAGATTTTTTCGATAAATGGAAAAACAGCCGGATCAAAACACCAGAAATTCATGGATACTTTTGCTTCATCGGGAACCTGAAACGTTTTACCTCCTTCTTCATATGTAATTTTACCTTCCTCATTCCGGTATATTTTTGTTCTTTCATGAATGGAAACCAGATTATCCTGTTTATCTACTTCACAAACCCCCCTGCTTACGGATCCGTTTTCAGAAAGCGTCTTTGCGAGGTCATACCCGATAATACTATAGGTTGACGGGTTACAGGACCTGGTCAAAAATTCGTATGCTTTTTCAAATGCATCCCTTCCATAAAAATCATCTGCATTGATAACAGCGAAAGGATCCTGGATAACAGGCTTTGCACATAAAACGGCGTGGGCAGTGCCCCAGGGTTTGGACCTTTCGGCCGGTGCATTATACCCTTCCAGGAATGATCCCATTTCCTGATAAACATAGGCGGTCTCCACTTTCTTGCCCCATTTAGGTTCAAAGATATTTTTGAAGTCTGTCGCAAAATCTTTCCGGATGATGAACACTACTTTTTTGAATCCGCTTTGAATTGCATCATAGATGGAATAATCCATAATCGTTTCTCCCGAAGGCCCGAAGGACTGGATCTGTTTCATACTACCATAACGCGATGCCATACCCGCCGCAAGAATCAATAAGGTTGGTTTCATTAACGTAATTTTAATGCGAGGCGAAATTAATTAATAAACATAAAAGAGTACAAGATTTATCGTGATCGCTATACCTGACTTAAAAAATATCACCACGGACTATTGGGACCATCAGGATTTCCGGGAAAATGAATTGCAAGTGGAGGTACTCAGACTGGATAAGATCCATCCCGAAATTTCCGGAAACAAATGGTTTAAACTGAAATACTATCTGGAAAAGGCAAGAGTTGAAAATAAACAAAAGCTGATCAGTTTCGGAGGTGCATATTCAAATCATTTGCTGGCTCTCGCCATTGCTGCGAAAGAGAATGGCTTTCCCTCTTTGGGTTTTGTTCGCGGGGAAGAATCCGCCTGTATTTCGCACACCCTTTCTGCTGCTAGAAAATATGGCATGGAGATCCGGTTCCTGTCAAGGGCAATGTACAACGAGAAAAAAAACTCACTCATACCAGGCGAGTTGGATGAAACCGGATCGGATGCGGTTCTGATTCCCGAGGGCGGTGCGGGTCCTGAAGGGCTGCGTGGTGCAGAAGAAATCCTATCCTTTTTTCCGTCATTCGGTTATTCTCATATTTGCACAGCAACGGGCACTGGTACCACGCTGGCAGGTCTTGCCAACAGCGCAGCTTCACATCAGAAAATCATCGGGGTTTCGGTTTTGAAGGGTACACGGGATTTCGAGCCGATGCATATTTCCTGGATAAAAAATAAAAGGGCCCTGGAAAATGTTAATTTGATCCATCCCGATCATTTTGGAGGATATGCAAAATATACTGTCCCTTTATTGGAATTTATGAACCGGACTTTTATATCATCGGGAATTCCAACCGATTTTGTTTACACCGGAAAACTCTTTTATTCGGTCGTCCGGATGGCTTCCGCCAAAATATTTCCGCCTGGAAGCCGCATCCTGGTATTGCATACTGGCGGCCTTCAAGGGAACCTGTCACTCGCACCGGGTCTGCTCCAGTTTTAGGTGGCCGAAAAGGGTGCATCCCCTATCTTTGCCGGGATCTCAGAATAAAGATAAGTTGGTGTCATGCGTCTTTTTTGTGCACTGTTTTTATTTTCCATTTTTATCCTGCCCTATGCAAAAGCACAGGATACCCTGCCCGGTTTTACGGCCTCCCTCAAAACCAATGGCAAGGTACTGATCAGCTGGCGGAATAGCTACCCGGCAGTTAACCAGATCAGTATTCAGCGGTCTAACGACAGCCTCCGTAATTTTACAACGCTTATAACCGTACCGGACCCGCGAATTCCGGAAAATGGTTTCGTGGATGGTAAACCCAATGGTGCAAAAGTGTTTTACCGCATCTTTATTTTATTCCCGAATAGTAAATATATGTTTACCAAATCCAGGCGGGCCGTTTTAGAAGCGGTGGAACCACCAGTTGCCGTTTCGAAACCGGTTTCGAAAGAGAAGCCAAAAAGCGTTATCCAGACAGAAAAACAAAAACAGGTTACAGCCCCGGGCAAACCAGCCAATGCCATGGTTATTAAGCCACCGGAAGAGGAAGAAAAATACCTGATCCTGCCCAAGATCGATAATTCCAGGATCTATTATATGATTGAGAATCCCACGATGAAAAAGCCATCCGTCAGCACCGCGGGTAAAATCAAGACACCCACCATCGAGGTTGAAAAAATACTTTTCGTAAAAAGAAGGGATTCTGTCATTATGCAGCTCGCGGGTAACCGGGTCCGCCGGTTCAGTGACTCCCTGGTAAAACAAACTAAAGACACGTTGCTTTTTGTAAATGCAGATACCCTGCAAATCAGACCCTATATCGAAAAGTATATTGAACCAAAAGAAGTATACAAAATTTCTCCTTTTGTATACACGTCAAAAGACGGAAACGTTACGATTGCACTGGCAGATTACAACCGTAAAAAATATAATGTTGCATTCTACGAAACAGATAGTATTCCGATACTGGAAGTAAAAGAAATCAATGATCCCGTACTGATCGTCGATAAAACAAATTTCGGTCACTCCGGCTGGTTCCGTTTTGAATTGTACGAGGACGGAAAACTGAAAGAAAAAAATAAGCTGCTGATACCCAGGGAATAAGTACAATCTCCTTTTTGCAATCCTTTTTTTCGAATATCAATTTGCCATCCTTGTACCAACCATGTGTCAAACATGTTATTTCCCGTTTAAAAGTACTGGATTGACACATGCCCCACACAAGGATCAGGGTTCTTTGAAAGAACCTATTACCCACAAAGATTTACGTAGCAGGAAGTTATCAATACTGTGTATTTTCAGCAGACAGTTCGGCAGCGTATTGATTGATCACAATTGATAATCCAGCACTGATTCGTGCATCGCAAAAAGGACTGCCTCAAATACTTCTTCGAAATGATTCTTGAGTTTTTGTTTTACTTCACCCAGATCGACCGGGTGGCCCAATTCACGGGCTAGGGATGTTACCTGTTTATTCTTGATACCGCAGGGGATGATTCCATCAAAATATTGCAGATCCGTGTTTATATTAAAAGCGAAGCCGTGCATGGTGATCCAGCGACTGCAACGAACGCCGAAGGCCGCAATTTTTCTTTCTCTTCCAGATATGCCGGGTTCTATCCATACACCGGTTTCTCCGCTGGACCGCTCTCCGTGTATCCCATATTCTGCCAGCGTGCGGATAATTATTTCTTCCAGGTTCCGCAGATATTTACCGATATCCGTGCCAAATTTCTCCAGGTCCAGTATCGGGTAACCCACGATTTGTTCCGGTCCGTGAAACGTAATATCTCCCCCTCGGTTCGTTTTTACAAAAAGAATTCCCCGTTCCTGTAATTCGTCGTCGGCCAACAAAATGTTTTCTTCGTGACCTGTTTTACCCAATGTATACACCGGAGGATGTTCTACAAACAGCAGATAGTTTGTGGTAGTATTTTGCTTTTGCTTTTGCTGGGCTGGGCGATACCGGGTTTTAATGTCCACATTTTGCCTGAGCAGATTTTCCTGGTAATCCCATGCTTCGAGATAAGGCATCATACCCAGGTCCCTGAAAAATACCGGCTGTTTCTGCATGCTGCAAATTTACACAATTAAGCCCAAAGCAAATAGGCAACTGTACCTGTGCAAATGTTAAAGCGATCATCCGCCTGACCCTGTTACTGGCGCAAAAACCACCTGTTTCAGTTCATAGGTACTGCGCTTTTAAGCTTTGGGCTTTAGAACGTAATTTTGTACCATGCCCGACACATCAGGCGGTCCCTTCAACAAGGATCCGGATAATATAGTTGAACCTGACATTAAAACAGACAATTTACAGGATACATCAGCGCACAACAGCGATGAAGGCGCCGAATTTTCTGAAGTTCTGTATGAACGGATGAACCTGGTTGTTGATAAAGGCCAGGAGCCCATGCGACTGGATAAATTCCTGACAGCCCGTATTGAAAATATTTCGCGAAATAAAGTGCAACAAGCCATTGACGGTGGACGGGTGCTTGTGAACAATAAAACAGCTTCCGCTAATTACAGGATCCGGCCGGGAGATAATATTGTTTGCTTTTCAGACAGGCAGGTGATTGGCGAAGAAATCATCCCGGAGAAAATGCCACTCAATATTTTTTATGAAGATGATGAGGTGCTTGTTATCAACAAACCAGCCGGTCTCGTGGTGCACCCTGCATCTGGAAATTACACAGGCACGCTCATAAACGGCGTCGCCTGGTATCTCCAGGAAAAAAATAAGCAAATTACAGAAGAAACGCTGCCACGTTTCGGCCTTGTTCACAGGATAGACAAAAACACAAGCGGGCTATTGGTTCTTGCCAAAACAAGCCGCGCGGTTGCCAGTCTCGCAAAGCAGTTCTTCGATCATACTGTCCGGCGGCAATATGTTGCGCTCGTGTGGGGTGATTTGGCGGAAGACAAAGGAACGATTATAGCTCATGTGGGCAGGCACCAGCGTTTCCGGAAATTATTTGAGGCGTACCCGGAGGGAGATCACGGCAAAGACGCGATTACACACTATGAGGTAATCGAACGCTTTGGCT
>Ga0066787_10000084_pt1 | contig 13320 bp, 10 predicted proteins | sample OrgsoiDNA2013047_FD_70942 | JGI IMG/M metagenome (GOLD analysis project Ga0066787, IMG submission 70942) | Permafrost soil microbial communities from the Arctic, to analyse light accelerated degradation of dissolved organic matter (DOM) -... | ecosystem: Environmental > Terrestrial > Soil >...
AGAAACATCCTTATTAATAGTATTTTTAGTGTTGGATATATTATTATTTTATATATTTTTTGAAAGTATATTAGCTCCCTTATTTATATTAATAGGGCTTTATGGTTCAAATGAAAAAGTAAGAGCTAGTTTTTATTTTTTTTTATATACTTTATTAGGGTCATTATTTATGTTATTATCTATAATAACAATGTTATCTTTAATAGGTTCTGCCGATTTTGATGTTTTATCTAAGAGTAATTTTTTATTCAGTACTCAGTTATTTTTATTCTATGGTATTTTTATAGCTTTTGCTGTTAAAACTCCTACTATATATTTAAACAGTTGATTATTAAAAGCTCATGTTGAATCACCTTTATCTGGTAGTATAATTTTGGCAGGTATTGTTTTAAAACTAAGTTTATACGGTATTTTAAGATTGATTTTACCTTTGTTACCAAAGGCTTTTATGTACTATACTTATATAGTATTTTTAATAGGAGTCTTAACTATTATATATGCGAGTTTAAGTACTCTTAGAACTATTGACGTTAAAGAATTAATTGCCTATTCGTCTGTATGTCATGCAGCTGTATATCTTTTAGGTTTATTTAGTAATACTTTGCAAGGTATAGAAGGTGGTATTACTTTAGGACTAGCTCATGGTTTTGTTTCATCAGGTTTATTTATATGTGCTGGTGGTGTATTATATGATAGATCGTCTACAAGATTAATAACATATTACAGAGGTATTGCTCAAATAATGCCTTTATTTTCTATATTATTTTTCATTTTATGTTTAGGTAATTGTGGTGTGCCTTTAACATTAAATTTTTTAGGAGAGTTCATGTCTTTATATGGTGTTTTTGAAAGATTACCTTTAGCAGGAGCATTCGCATCTTTATCTATTATATTTTCCGCAGGATATACTATATTTATGTTTAACAGAATAGCTTTTGCTGGTTCGTTTTTTGTTTATTTCTGAGAAAATTATATACCAGATTTAAATAAACGAGAGTTTAATATTCTTTTAGCTTTGGTACTATTTACTGTTATTCTTGGTATATACCCCGCTGTTATACTCGATGGTCTTCATTATTCTACTTATTCTGTTTTATTTACATTTGATAATTTTGCAGATATAACTAAATATAATGTTTATTAATTTTAAAATGATATAGTTAATATAATGTTTTATTAGGTTGTAAAATTCATAGTTAATAGTGTAAAAAAAAAAAGATATATTTTTTTATAAAGGATATGTTAATTTTTATAGCTTTGATTTTTTGTTATGTTTATTTGTTATATTCTATTTGTCTATATATTTAAAATAACTAGTAGTTTAAGTATACATAATTTCAATTAAAAAGTGTTACGGTTTATGAATTTTTTAATATAAAACAGTGTTTACTGTTATTAATCTCTTTTTCAATTAATTATTAAATATTAAAAAGTATTTAATAATTATCACAAATAAGTAAAACTAATTTAAAAAACAAAAATGATATTAACTTTTCTTTTATTATTACTTTTTTCAAATGGTCTTACAATAAGACCTGATACATCAATTTTATACTCTAGAATAGGATTAATAATAATATTTTATAGTATTATATCTTCATTGTCAAGTTTTCATATAACTTATTTGCAAAAAGGGATAGGTTTGTACGGTGGACTGTTTAATGTGACACCTATAACACATAGCTTTCAGATATTTATTTTGTTAATATGTGGTATAATATTATTAATGACGGCATTTTATCCAAGAAAAAAACATAGTGGTCATTCTATGTCTTTATTAGATACACTTACAAAAAGAATAAAAGAGTATACAACTATAATAAATAAAGTATCAGAACAGTTTACTATAATAGAATATTCATTAATAATTATATTTGTAATAACAGGTGCAACACTTTTATTAGCATCAGGTGATTTAGGTTCTATATATTTATGTATAGAATTACAAAGTTTTAGTTTATATATAATATCAGCTATGCATAGAAATTCTGAATCTTCTACAGGATCTGCTCTTACATATTTTTTACTAGGAGGATTATCTTCATGTTTTATATTATTAGGTATAGCTTTAATATATGCTAATTCAGGTTTAACAAATTTAGATGGTATTTATTCTATAATATCAGATTCTGAAAAATATTTAAATTTCTCTACTTGGTATATGCATACTTATGTATTTTATTCTTTTATTTTAATATCCGTAGGATTTTTATTTAAAATAGCTGCTGCTCCATTTCATTGATGATCCCCTGATGTATATGATGGAGTACCAACTATAGTCACAACTTTTATAGCTATATTAGGTAAAATATCTATATTAGTACTTTTATTAGAATTATCTCATTATACTAGTACACTTATATATTCAATGATTCAGTTATATTCGTGAACTGTAAGTTTATCAATAAGTTGTTTCTTTTCCCTTATAATAGGTACTGTTTTAGGTTTAACACAAACAAGAATAAAAAGACTACTAGCTTATAGTACAATATCTCATATAGGTTTTATCTTATTAGCTTTAGTAGTTAATAATATAGAATCATATCAAGCTTTCATTTTTTATATAATGCAATATATTTTAACTAATCTAAATGCATTTCTTATCGTAATTGGTATAGGTTTCAGTTTATATTTATATAATACAAATGTATCAGAATATAATAATTTATCCGAAAAAAATAACTCTCCTATACAATTAGTTAGTCAATTGAAAGGATATTTTTCTATTAATCCTGCATTAGCCTTATGTCTGGTTATTACTATGTTTTCATTTATTGGTTTACCACCTTTAGTAGGATTTTTTGGAAAACAGATGGTACTTACTAGTGCTCTAGATAATAATAACACCATATTGGTTATAGTAGCTATATTAACTAGTGTTATAGGTGCAGTTTATTATTTAAGCATTATTAAAACAATATATTTCGATAAAAGTGATTATAAAAAATCTTATATTTTTGTTGAAGTTTCACTTTCAAACTATTTATCTATAAGCATATCTATATTAACATTAGCTATATTAATTTTCATATTAATTCCTAATGAATCTCTAAATTTATGCAGCTTATTAGCCAGTTCTTTATGTGAAACTATAAAATAATATTAAGATGAAAAACAAAAACATGTATTTTTTGGTAATACAATGCATTTTTTGGTAATACTATAAAATATAGTTATAATATAAATTAAAAGTGTAACTATAAAAATATTTTTAAATATATGACTAATTTAATTAGAAGTAAATTTCAAGCTCACCCATTCCACTTAGTATCTCCTTCTCCTTGACCACTTAATACAAGTTTATGTTTATTAGCTACTACATTTAGTGCAGTATTAAGCTTTCACGGTTTTGTAAAAGGTATTAATTTATTAACTATATCTCTTATAAGTGTTGTTTATTGTATGTCTCTATGATTTAGAGATGTAATATCAGAAGGTACTTATTTAGGAAATCATACATTAGCGGTACAACGTGGTTTAAACATGGGAGTAGGTTTATTTATAGTATCAGAAGCTTTGTTTTTCTTGGCTATATTTTGAGCTTTTTTTCATAGTGCTTTATCACCTACCATAGAATTAGGGGCAAAATGACCTCCTATGGGTATAGAAGCAATCAACCCTTTTGAATTACCTTTATTAAACACTGTAATACTATTGTCCTCGGGAGTTACAGTAACCTATGCACATCATTCTTTAATACAAGGTAATAGAAGTGGAGCATTATATGGATTAACATATACAGTAATATTAGCTATAATATTTACAGCACTTCAAGGTATAGAGTATACAGTTTCTTCTTTTACTATATCAGATGGTACTTATACATCTTGTTTTTATTTTGGTACCGGTTTCCATGGGTTACATGTTATAATCGGTACTGCTTTTTTAGCAGTAGGCTTTTGACGTTTATTAGCTTATCACCTAACTGAGAATCATCACTTAGGTTTAGAATCCGCGATATTATATTGACATTTTGTAGATGTTGTATGGTTATTTTTATATATTTCCGTTTATTATTGAGGATCTTAGTATACAGCAATAAACCCAACTTCATACAAAGTAATTTAAATTAAATTTTTGTAATAAAAATTTGTATCTTAGACATATAAAAATTATAGTTTATTTAATACTCAGAACTAAGTATCTAAATAAACTAAAAAAGGGCTAAAAAAATGAATAACAAATTAAATTTAGTTATATGACTATCTCTCTTAATGAGTCAAATATAATAGATTGAGACTCTGAAAAATTTCTTTCAATTATTGGAAAAGGGATTAAAACGAGATATGACAATCCTGAGCCTTGAGGGTTATTCTTTCAGGATAATGCTACGCCACAAATGGAAGCCCTAGAAGAATTACATAATAATATTATGTTTTATTTGGCAATAATTATGTTTTCTGTAACTTGAATATTTTTTTCTATAATATTAAATTATACCAAATCACGTATATCAAATAAATATATGAATCATGGTACATTAGTAGAATTAATTTGAACTATAACACCTGCTTTAATATTAATATTAATAGCTTTCCCTTCCTTTAAATTGCTCTATTTAATGGATGAGGTAATAGATCCATCTCTAGTAATATATGGTGAAGGCCATCAATGATACTGAAGTTACCAGTACCCGGATTTTACAAATAACGATGAAGAATTTGTAGAATATGATTCATATATAATACCTGAAAGTGATTTAGAGATAGGAAAATTAAGAATGTTAGAAGTGGATAATCGGGTAATAATACCAGAATTAACGCACACACGTTTTGTAGTAGCGGCTGCAGACGTAATTCACTCATACGCTTGTCCTTCATTAGGTATAAAATGTGACGCTTATCCAGGAAGACTAAATCAATCATCTGTTTATTTAAACAGAGAAGGAACTTATTTTGGTCAATGTTCAGAAATATGTGGAATATTGCACAGTTCTATGCCTATATCTATTCAGTCCGTTAAACTTGGTAAATTTTTATACTGATTGTATGATCAAATTGGATCTTAATAAATTTATTCTATTTAGTTTTAATTTTTAATATTAAATATTACACATATTTTAAACATGTATATATATAATAATAAAGTAGATTATATACTTATAAAAAAAGTTAAAAAATCATAATATTTATGTATATGTATAATTATATAAAATGAAAAAATGTTAAATATACAATCATTGATTGCAATAATAGAAGTAATACTAGTAGTAGTACCTGCATTATTAGCGGTAGCCTTTACAACAGTAGCAGAAAGAAAAACAATGGCTAGTATGCAGCGAAGATTAGGTCCTAATATTGTAGGGTATTATGGTTTATTACAGGCATTTGCTGATGCTCTAAAATTATTATTAAAAGAGTACGTAGGACCAACACAAGCTAATTTAATTTTATTTTTTCTTGGTCCTATAATAACTTTAATATTTTCATTATTAGGTTATGCAGTAATACCTTATGGTCCTGGTCTTACTATAGCAGATTTAAATTTGGGAATATTATATATGCTAGCTGTTTCTTCTTTATCTACATATGGAATATTGCTGGCAGGTTGATCTGCTAATTCAAAATATGCATTTTTAGGTTCATTAAGAAGTACTGCTCAGTTAATTAGTTATGAACTTATTTTAAGTTCTGCTATACTAGTAGTTGTTTTGTTAACGGGTAATTTAAATTTAACTATTAACGTGGAAGCACAAAAAGTTGTTTTTTTTGTTTTACCTTTATTACCTATCTTTATTATATTTTTCATAGGATGTATAGCGGAAACTAATAGAGCCCCATTTGACTTAGCTGAAGCAGAATCTGAATTGGTTAGTGGTTTTATGACAGAGCACTCAGCTGTAATATTTGTATTTTTTTTTTTAGCTGAATACGCAAGTATAGTTTTAATATGTATATTTACTAGTATTTTATTTTTAGGTGGTTACTTAAAAATTTTATCATTGGATTTTTTAGTTAATATATATTTTTTTTTTGATATAATAAATGTTGATTTTTTTGTTACTAAAAATAATTATAGCGAAACTAATATTAATTTTTTTAGTACATTGCTTGAGGGGCTAATTTCTAGTTTAAACTTAGGATTAAAATCTTGTTTATTGATTTTTGTTTTTATTTGAGCTAGAGCATCCTTACCTAGAATTCGTTTTGATCAGTTAATGTCTTATTGTTGAACTATATTATTACCTATTATAATTGCATTTATTATATTAATACCTTGTGTAGTTTACAGTTTGTCTTTAATTCCTACTAATTTTTATTTAATATAAATAATATTATAGATATATAGTGTTAAGTATAATTAAATCTAATTTTACCTTTTTTTTTTAAATAACCCATTTAGGGTGATAATATATAAATGAAAATATTAAAATCATAATAATAATAATATGCCTCAATTAATACCATATTTTTTCGTAAATCAAGTTGTATTCAATTTTTCTTTACTTTTATTAATAATATATATGTTCACTAAATATATTTTACCCAGATTTGTACGTTTGTTAAAAAGCCGTTTACACATTAATACTTTATAAAAACATTATATATACTTTTATTTAATGTTATAGTTTAAAAGCATTTTTCAATATAAAATATTAATATAAATAAGATTATATTAAGCTTATTGATAATTATCAATAAATTTAAAGGAATAGGTAGTAAAAGGTTTACCATTGGACTGCAAATCCTTATGAAGAGGTTCAATTCCTCCCTATTCCTTGTTTAATTGAGATTTAATATTATAATATAATCATAATTAAACAAATTTAAATATATAAGTAAATATTTTTAAAGCTTTTATAACAATTATTTTATTCATAAGTTAATCTATAATATATATAATGAAATTTTCACTAATCTTGTTTTTAATTGGAATTTTAGGTTTTGTTTTAAACAGGAAAAATATAATATTAATGCTTATTTCAATAGAAATAATGTTACTATCTATAACACTTTTAATATTGATAAGTTCTCTAGGCTTTGATGATATATTAGGTCAAACTTTTTCTATATATATAATAGCTATTGCAGGAGCAGAATCTGCAATAGGTTTAGGTATATTAGTAGCTTTTTATAGATTAAGAGGAAGTATAGCAATAGAATATAAATAATGTATCTAGCTTTAATAGTACTGCCAATATTAGGGTCAATAGTATCCGGCTTTTTTGGTAGAAAAGTCGGAGTTAGCGGATCACAACTAATAACATGTTCATGTGTTATAATAACAACATTTTTAGCTGTAATAGCTTTTATAGAAGTAGGATTAAATAACATACCTGTTACAATACACCTTTTTAGATGAGTAGATGCAGAAACTTTAAATATATCCTGAGGGTTCAACTTTGATTCATTGACTGTTTCTATGTTAATACCTGTACTAATTGTATCTTCATTAGTACATATATATTCTATAGGATATATGAGCCATGATCCTCATAATCAAAGATTTTTTAGTTATTTAAGTTTGTTTACTTTCATGATGATAATACTTGTAACAGCAAATAACTTTCTACTGATGTTTGTTGGTTGAGAAGGTGTGGGAATATGTTCTTATCTTCTAGTAAGTTTTTGATTTACTAGAATAGCAGCAAATCAAAGCTCTATGGCCGCATTTTTAACTAACAGAGTGGGTGATTGTTTATTAACAATAGGTATGTTTGCTATATTATGATCATTTGGTAATATAGATTATTATACAGTTTTTTCTTTATCTGCTTATCTTAATGAAAATGTTATTACTTTTATAGGTATATGTTTATTAATTGGTGCTATGGCTAAAAGTTCTCAAGTAGGTTTACATGTTTGATTACCTATGGCAATGGAAGGTCCTACACCTGTTTCCGCATTAATACATGCAGCCACAATGGTAACTGCGGGTGTATATTTATTAATGCGTACATCCCCTCTTATAGAATACAGTTCTACTGTTTTAATACTTTGTTTATGAGTAGGTGCTATTACGACAATATTTAGTTCACTTATAGGTTTATTTCAACAAGATATAAAAAAAGTTATAGCTTATTCTACTATGAGTCAACTAGGTATGATGGTTATAGCTGTAGGTTTATCTTCTTATAATATAGCTTTATTCCATCTAGTTAATCACGCTTTTTATAAAGGTTTATTATTTTTAGGTGCAGGTGCAGTAATACATGCAGTAGCCGACAATCAGGATTTTAGGAAATATGGTGGATTATTAGCTTATCTGCCTTTAACATATTCAGTTATGTTAATAGCTTCTCTTAGTTTAGTTGCTATTCCTTTTATGACAGGATATTATTCAAAAGATTTTATTCTTGAATCAGCTTATGGGCAATATCACTTATCTAGTATTATAGTTTATTTTGTAGCTACTATAGGTGCTATGTTCACTACTTTATATTCAGTTAAAGTTTTATATTTAACTTTTTTAACTAATCCAAATGGACCATTAGTAAATTATAAACAAGATCATGCTGCCCATGAAGGAGATATCTTTATGAGTATGCCTTTAATAATATTAGCTATATTTTCTATATTTTTTGGTTATTTAACTAAAGATATATTCATAGGTTTAGGTTCTGGTTTTTTTTCAGATAATAGTTTATTTATTCATCCTTTACATGAAATAACAATAGATACTGAATTCGCTGTACCTACTGTATTTAAATTATTGCCTTTTTTTTTCACTATAACATTGAGTTTAATATCAATATTATTTACTGAATTTTATCCTAAACAGCTTATAAAATTTAAATTATCTACTTTTGGTTATAATATATTCAGTTTTTTTAATCAAAGGTTTTTAATTGAACTTTTTTATAATAGATATATTAGTGGTATTGTACTTAAATTAGGTGGTCAAACTACTAAAATAATGGATAAAGGTTCGATTGAATTATTCGGACCATATGGTTTAGAAAAAAGATTAACTAATTTAAGTAGATTTATAGGTAGTTTAAGTACAGGTGTAGTTACTTCTTATGCTTTATATATTTTAATTGGTCTAATTTTCTATATATCTATTTTGTACTATGGTAAAACTCCGGATAATTATTTAGAGTTATTATTAATATTATTTGCCTTTATAAATTTAAAATATAATAAATAAACACAATATATGGTGGTAAATAAATTACCACTAATTTTAATTAAAACTTAAAACATATTTATATATAAAGATAAAATGAGAATATTAAGACAAAAAGCAAAGGATAGAAGCTACAATAAATCTCTTGTCATAATTAAATCTAAATCTTATAAATTAACTAATTTTATATTAATTTGTTTTATTAATTATACACTTATAAATATTTGTATCTATATATTTGATATTAATCCTATAGATTCTTTAAATTTTGTTATGATAAATACTGCTTGTTTTAGTTGTACTATGGGCATTATTTCTTTATCAATAAGAAACAAATTCAATAATAGTGATATATTTACTATAAAGAATTTAAGTGAATTATTATTAATAATTTTATCTAGTTTAATTTTAAGATATACCCTTCACTATATACTTACTGAATGTAATTTATCAACACTAACTCAATATCTAAAGGAGATAATATATATTTATACTATAATCACTATATCACTTTCTAGTACAGCTGATAATTTAGGAGGAACGACAGGTAATAATATACAGGAAACTTCAACACAATCCCCTAGTACAGAAGGAATCAGTACAACTAATACTAATACAGAAGTAATGTATGAACATCCTTATATTAAAGACTCCGATAAGACTCCTGTACCAGCTGGAAGACATAATAGTGATCGCATTAAATTATTAACTAAGGAGATAGTACCGTTTATGTCTGATAATGATCATAATGGTACTATCAATCATTTAATGAGTAAAATACAAAGCACTAGAACAGATTTAAGTGTTATTCATGCTGAGCTTAATTCAGTAGAACATGCTATGCTTAAATATTTATTGAAACAATCACCTAACACACATGGATTTTTAACAGCAAGTGGTTCAATAAATTATAAAAATGTTAAGTGTGATATTATGGTATTACAATTAGCAGATGCATTTAAAAAATAAGTGCTAAAAAAAATATATAATACTAAAATAAAACTAAATAATTAAAACTTATAACATATTTATAGATAGACATAGACATGAGAATATTGAAAAGTCATCCTTTACTAAAAATGGTAAATTCTTTCGTAATAGATTTGCCTGCACCATCCAACATAAGTTATCTTTGAAACTTTGGTTCACTATTAGGATTTTGTTTAGTTATACAAATAGTAACAGGTGTAACATTAGGTATGCACTATACACCTAATGTCTTAGAAGCATTTGATTCAGTAGAACATATAATGAGAGATGTAAATAATGGTTGATTAATACGTTACTTACATTCAAATACAGCTTCAGCTTTTTTTTTCTTAGTGTATCTACATATAGGTAGAGGTTTGTATTACGGATCATATAAAGCACCAAGAACATTAGTATGAACAATAGGAACTGTAATATTCATACTTATGATGGCGACAGCATTTTTGGGTTATGTACTTCCTTACGGTCAAATGTCTTTATGAGGTGCAACTGTTATAACTAACTTAATGAGTGCTATACCATGAGTAGGACAAGATATAGTAGAATTTATTTGAGGTGGTTTTAGCGTTAATAACGCTACTCTTAACAGATTTTTTGCTTTACATTTTGTTTTACCATTTATTTTAGCAGCTTTAGCCCTAATGCATTTAATTGCATTACATGATTCAGCAGGATCAGGTAATCCTTTAGGAGTATCGGCTAACTACGATAGATTACCGTTTGCTCCATACTTTATATTTAAAGATCTAGTTACAATATTTATCTTTATAGTAGTTTTATCAGTATTTGTATTCTTCATGCCTAATGTTTTAGGTGACAGTGAAAATTATGTTATGGCTAATCCTATGCAAACACCACCTGCTATAGTACCAGAATGGTATTTATTACCTTTTTATGCTATACTAAGATCTATACCAAACAAATTATTAGGTGTTATAGCTATGTTTTCTGCTATATTAGCATTATTATCTATGCCATTTACTGATTTATCTAAATTAAGAGGTATACAGTTTAGACCTTTAAGTAAAATAGCTTTCTTTTTATTTGTTGCCAATTTCTTAATTTTAATGCAATTAGGAGCCAAACATGTAGAATCACCATTTATAGAATTGGGTCAAATTTCTACTGCTTTATATTTTGCTCATTTTTTAATTATTGTACCATTTGTTACATTATTAGAAAATAGTTTAATAGATTTGGCAACAAAAACTCAATAAATATATAATTAAATATATGACTAATTAACGTATATTATCAAGATATTTGGTCTAGTTTTTTAATTTAAAATAATATTTAAATAATTTACCCTTTTTTTTTCCTTTTCTTACCGGTCTAATTTTTTAATTTAAAATAATATTTAAATAATTTACCTTTTTATTACCTATTTATTACCTATTTAGGGTAACGATATATAAATGAATATATCATCAAGCACAATGTTCTAAAATGATAAACATGAATGATTTTTTTTGTGAATTCCAATTATATAATTGCTTAATAAAAATTTGCTTTTGTATAGGAATAGCTGGAATAGTTAGTTTAGGTATGAGTTTTATGAATATTAGCGATATTATTCATAACACAGATTCTAATTTAGAACAACGACCTGAAAAAACTGTCATAAATGATAAGCCTGCAAAAGAAAGAACTAATCATGTAGTAAACATAAACTATACCACTAAATTAATTAATGGTCGTAGTTATAGGATACTTTATGATAAGAATCAGGCAGGGGGTTCTAGATTAAGAGCCGTCTATGTTAGACGTAGATTCAGTAATGAAACTGTTAACATAGATGGACAAGAATATGTGGGTATTAAATTCGTAGCTTCAGATCTAACTGGCCACTATGCCTTAAGATATGAAAGTAGTAACCCAAGTTTTTACTTTACACAACACCAAATGCGTGATGGTATATGAGTACCTAAGCCAATAGGTGCAGTAAGAAGAAATACGGGTTTAACTAGCCTTATTACTGGAGATACAATATCAGCTAATGGACAGGTACCTAGATTAAGTCCAAGTAGTCTCCAAATGTTCATTCCCGGTGGTAGTGAAAATAGTTAAATATTACAATTAGTAATTTACTTTTCTATTTTAATATATAATCCAAGTCTTATGCGTTTAAAATTTATTTTTACAAGAGTTATATATAAAAGCTTTTGTATTCTCATTACTAATTTACTTTTTGATTTACATTCAATCCTTTAATATAAATACATATAAAATATGACAAGTTTAACATTTTTTTTTATTTTCATACCTATTTTAGCTCTAATATTATTAACAGTTAATATAGTATTATCACCACATAATCCTTATCAAGAAAAAAACAGTGCATTTGAATGTGGATTTCACTCATTTTTAGGTCAAAATAGAACACAATTTAGTATTTCCTTTTTTATATTTGCATTATTATTCTTACTTTTTGATTTAGAAATTTTATTAGTATATCCTTATATAGTAAGTGCTTATTCTAACGGTATATATGGTTTAATAATTATGTTAATCTTTTTCTTTATATTAACCTTAGGTTTTGTATTTGAATTAGGAAAAAACGCACTGAAAATAGATAGTAGACAAGTAAGTGGTTTTCAGATAAAAAATTGAAAGCAAATAGTTTTTGTAAATAATTAGTTATACAATCAAGGTTAAATGAATAATAAATAAAAAACGTTAAAAATAAATATCTATTCTTTATTAAATGCATTAAGAACCGAACACTATACGTCCTGTATAACAAGTATAAGGAATATAATATTTCTTAATATATATAAATATATATTAAGGTAAGTATAAAAAGAAACTATTATGAATAAATTGCTATAAACCAAAGTAGTACCAAAATTAATCTACTAAGAGAAATTTTATAATAAACAAAGTGAACTGAAATATCTAAGTAACTTTAGGAAAATAAATCAAACGAGATTCTACGATTAATGTGAACTAAAGTAGAATAGCTTTTAAGTAAAATGGTAAATCTGTTTGAATAAAGGGGAACCTTCCTCTAAAGCTAAATATGGTATTATAAGCAATAGTGAAAAGTAACCGTGAGGGGATTTGTTTAATAGTAGTTTTATAAGCAGCTTGAGTAAAATTTAAATAAATAATAAAAGCGTACCTTTTGCATAATGGGTCAGCAAGTTAATATTAGATGCGAGCAGTATAAAATCTGCCTAGAGAAAACGATTATGAAAAAATGAATAAGTATCTAAAATTAGACCCGGAGACTAGTGATCTTACCATTATCAGGATTATAAA
>Ga0066787_10000085_pt1 | contig 13266 bp, 12 predicted proteins | sample OrgsoiDNA2013047_FD_70942 | JGI IMG/M metagenome (GOLD analysis project Ga0066787, IMG submission 70942) | Permafrost soil microbial communities from the Arctic, to analyse light accelerated degradation of dissolved organic matter (DOM) -... | ecosystem: Environmental > Terrestrial > Soil >...
CCTCAAAAAATTCTTCTTCCATCGCCGAAAGGTCTTCCTGGAAATGAAGGCCGTCCAGCAATTTCTGATGCTTCAGCCGAAGGCGGATATACTGGGTTGTAAAATTTTTATCCAGGAGGTCGCCGACACGCAATCCGTTCCGGCCGGTTTTATCCATATAAGCGGGTCCGATGCCCTTGAGAGTGGATCCGATCTTCTCATGTCCCTTTGAAATTTCTGACGCTTTGTCCAGCGCGCGGTGCGTGGGAAGAATGAGATGTGCCCGTTGGGCGATATACAGATTTTTGCGATAGTCAACGCCAAACGCTTGTACAGATTCGCATTCTTTTTTTAGTGTTACCGGATCGAGAACGACTCCGTTGCCGATGAGGTTGATGGCATGTTCATGAAAAATGCCGGACGGTATCTGGTGTAGAACAATTTTCTGATCATTTACATATAACGTGTGACCGGCATTGGGGCCTCCCTGGAATCTTGCGATCATATCATACCTGGGTGCGAAATAATCCACGATCTTACCCTTTCCCTCATCACCCCATTGTAACCCGAGAATAACATCAACCATCAGTAACGATTTATTAGAAAAGAGCGTAAAAGTAATGGTTAATTGTTAATTGATAATTGTTAATGGAATTGACTACCAGGTTTACTTAAAACGAGTTTTCATTAACAATTATCAATTAACAATTAACCATTATTTCACCGTTTCCGTCACTTCCGTATCGAAACGATCGACAGAATGGATTCCGTTGAGTTGTTTCAGGCGCCGGACCAGCTCTTCCAGTTCTTCCTTGTCATGCACATACACTTTAATGCTGCCCTCGAATAGACCTTCTCGTGCTTCAACTGTGATTGCGTTGATATTGATCCGCAGTTCTCCTGAAATCAGGTTGGTAATTTTATTGATCACCCCGACATCGTCGAGGCCGATGATCCGCACACCGGTAAGAAATGAAATCTCTTTGTTCTTCGCCCACTTCGTTTTCACCACGCGATGCCCGTAGTTGGAGAGCAGCCGCGTCGCATTCGGACAGTTTGTGCGGTGTATGGTTAATCCCTTTCCGGTTGTGACAAATCCAAAAACGTCGTCGCCCGGAATGGGTTTGCAGCAATTGGCGAGGGTATAAACAATTTTATCACTGCTTTCACCAAAGATGATGAGCTCGGTGTCTTTCCGCTGGCTTGGCGTAAAATTAATTTCCGGTTTTGTTTCTATCTGCGGCTTTGGCGGCCTCGGTGGTTCCAGCCGGTCGCCCAGGATTTGAAATTCTTTTAACTCTTTCAGGTCGATATTTTTTACTGCCACCTGGTAAAAAAAATCGAGTGAGGAATTCAGTTTATAAAAATTGACAAGGGTTTCTGTATTGTGCTGATTATAGGCCGCACCGAAATTTTCCAGTTTTTTCTGCACCATGTATTTGCCTTCGTCCGCGATTTTCCGTTTCTCTTCTTTGAGAGCATCTTTGATCTTACTCTTGGCCTTGGCCGTCACTACGTAATTGATCCAGTCTTCCGTGGGTCTCTGTTTACTCGATGTGATGATTTCCACCTGGTCGCCGCTGCGAAGCTTGTGACTGATCGGCACGAGTTTGTGATTCACTTTGGCGCCGATGCATTGTTCTCCGATTTTACTGTGGATGGAAAAAGCAAAGTCAAGCGCCGTGGATCCGAGCGGCAACATTTTTACATCTCCCTTTGGCGTATAGACGTAAATATCTTCGGCAAGAAAACTCGTTTTGAAATCCTGAAGGAAATTAATGGAATCATTGTCCTCCATCGTGAGTACTTCCCGGATCTGCTGAAACCATTTATCGAAGCGGCTTTCATCACTCGTGCCCTCTTTATATTTCCAGTGCGCGGCCAGCCCCTTTTCTGCAATTTCATTCATTCGTTTTGAACGGATCTGCACTTCCACCCATTTGCCCTGTGGCCCCATTACGGTCGTATGCAGGGCTTCATATCCGTTTGACTTAGGATTACTCAGCCAGTCACGCAGACGTTCGGGTGACGGTGTGTATTCATCCGTTATGATGGAATACACTTTCCAGCAATCTGCTTTTTCTCTTTCCGGCGGTGAATTGAGAATGATCCGGATGGCAAAGAGGTCATATACTTCTTCAAAAGAAATTGCCTTTTTGCGCATTTTCGTCCAGATGGAATGAATACTTTTTGGACGACCGTGTATTTCAAAATCAAACTGTGCGTTTTCCATATGTTCACGCAGCGGTTTGATGAATTCGTTGATATAGCGCGAACGTTCGCGTTTTGTTTCAGCCAGTTTTCGGGCGATCTCTTTGTATTCTTCCGGCTCGAGATATTTCATCGCGAGATCCTCGAGTTCCGTCTTGATATTGTATAAGCCCATGCGGTGCGCGAGCGGGGCAAAAACGTATACCGTTTCAGACGCGATTTTCAGTTGTTTGTCGCGCTTCATACTGTCGAGCGTCCGCATATTATGCAGGCGGTCTGCCAGTTTGATGAGTATGACCCGGGGATCGTCTGTGAGCGTAAGGAGGATCTTCTTAAAATTTTCTGCCTGCTGGGATGCATTGACGTCTATGACGTTTGAGATCTTTGTGAGTCCGTCAACAATGCGGGCGATTTCGTTTCCAAAATCCCGTTCTATGTCTTCGAGACTGATATCGGTATCTTCCACAACGTCGTGCAGCAGAGCGCAAATGGTGGACCTTACGCCAAGCCCGATCTCTTCCACGCAGATCTGGCTGACGGCCAGGGGGTGCAGGATATAGGGTTCCCCGCTCTTACGGCGCATGGTTTTATGCGCTTCGGCGGCCATTTCAAATGCGTCCCGGACATGTTCCTTATCGCCCGCTTTCAGTTTCGGTTTCAAAGAACGCAGGAGAGCCCGGTACTCTCTCAAAATCAACCTTTTTTCCTGTTCCTCCGTTAAATTATACTTTGGAATTGCCGCAACAGTCTCCATTCTTACGAATTTACGAAAAAAGGCTGAAGGCCTGCGGTGCAGGGGCACGGTGCGAGGCAATTCCCTGCCTTCATACACCAAAAAATTCCTATTTTCGCGATCCCCGGGCTTACGGTTTGGGCTTGTTACTCAATGCGGGTGTGGCGAAATTGGCAGACGTATCAGACTTAGGATCTGACGCCGTAAGGCATGCAGGTTCGACCCCTGTCACCCGCACAAGAAGAGACTGGTCACCCGACCGGTCTTTTTTTATAAAGTGGCCATGTCGATCACGAAACGGTACCGCACATCCCCTTTCAGCATTCTTTCGTAAGAAGGAGTGATATCCTTTATGCTGATGATTTCAATGTCAGACACGATACCCTTTTCAGCACAGAAATCCAGCATTTCCTGGGTTTCGGGTAAGCCACCGATTCCGGAACCTGAAACACTTTTTCTGCCTCCCATAAGAGCAAAAGCAGGTATCAGATGGGGGGTTGGGGGTGCGCCTACGCAGATATGCGCGCCATTGGTAGCCAGCATTTTGAGATAAAACGACATATCGTGTTCCGCCGAAACGGTATCCAGGATAAAATCAAAGTTTCCCTTTACGGCTTCCACCTGTTTTGGATCGGAGGTTACGACAAACTTATGGGCACCCAGTGCTTTGGCGTCTTTTTCCTTTGAGGGTGAAGTACTTAACACGGTCACTTCCGCGCCGAAAGTGACGCCGAATTTCACGCCCATATGTCCGAGTCCGCCGAGGCCGAGAACGGCCAGTTTATGTCCTTTTCCAACCTTCCAGTGGCGGAGCGGCGAATACGTGGTGATACCCGCGCAAAGCAACGGCGCCACGGCAGGCAGTGAGAGTTTATCCGAAAGATGCAGCACAAAATCCTCGTGTACGACGATATTATTTGAATAACCGCCATAGGTCGGACTGCCATCTTTGGCCCTGCCATTATAGGTTGGAACCGACGCGGTCAGGCAGTACTGTTCCAGACCCTGCTGACAGTTTTTACAGGTTCTGCAGGAATCGACCAGGCAGCCGACCCCGGCCAATGCTCCCTTTTTAAACTTCTTTACATGGTCACCGGTCTGGATGATCTTGCCTACGATTTCGTGACCTGGTACCATCGGAAAGATACCAGGGAACCATTCGTTCCGGATCTGGTGGAGGTCGGAGTGGCAAACACCGCAATACAAAATTTCAATCTGAACGTCGTGCGGTCCTACTTCCCTTCTTTCAAAATTCCAGGGAGCCAGGTCGGTCTCTGCCGACTTTGCAGCATATCCTTTTGTCTGAATCATAATCGTTTGATTGGTTTGATACGCCTTTTAACAGGACGGACGGGTTTTTGTTCCGGAAAATATAAAAGGCGTGAATTAACGCGGCGCTTTGAGTTTTGCGCTTTCCGCTTAGCGCTTTTTTCGTAGTTTTGCAGCCCGTTTGCAAAAATGGCTTCTGTTCACCGCAAACAATTTTAAAAAATTACTATGAGTATGGTAACAAGAGAGAATATCGGTTTGCTGAATGATAAAATCATTGTAAAGATTGAAAAAAACGACTACCTCCCTTCCTTTGAGAAATCACTCAAGGAATATGGCAGGAAGGCAAATATTCCCGGTTTCCGAAAAGGCATGGTACCGACCAGCCTGATCAAGAAAATGTATGGCAATTCAGTTTTCACGGATGAAGTGCTGAAGAGTGTGGAGAAAAAACTTACGGATTACGTGAGTACCGAACAACTGGAAATTTTTGCGCAACCTCTACCCTTGCCGGAAGAAAATGACGCTAGCAAGATCAATATGACACAGCCGCAGGATTATTCCTTCGCATTTGAGGTTGGCCTGAAACCGGCGTTTACCCTGCCTGATCTTTCTTCGCTCAGGCCTGTCCGTTACCAGATCATCATCACGGATGAGATGCTGAATGATGAAATCGAAAGACTTCGCCAGAAAAACGGAAAAATGACGGAACCAGAAACCGTTACCGGGGAAGAGCATGTGGTAAATGCGAGTTTCCAGGAAACAGATGCCCATGGCGTTCCTCTGGAAGGAAGCCAGCCAAAAGATAATTCCCTTCTTGTAAAATATTTCGCACCGGCCAAGCGTGATGAACTGATGGGCAGAAAAGCCGGAGATACACTGACGATACAGCTTCTGACGGCTTTTGAAGACAAAGAAAGGGCATGGATCCAGCAGGACCTTGGCCTCGACAAAGAAAGCGCTGCCGATGCGGAGAAATTTTTTACACTGACCATTACAAAAGTGGGCTTCCTTGAAAAGGCAGAACTGGACGAATCGCTTTTTAAAAAAGTATATCCAAATAAAGAGATCGCAACGGAATCTGAATTTCGCGAGGCAGTCAGACAGGATATGTCGGACCAGTGGAAAGCACAGACCAGCAACAATCTGCAGCATACATTGTATCATGAACTGCTGGACAAAACGGCCATTGATTTTCCGGAATCCTTCCTAAAACGCTGGCTGCTTACGGGCGGGGAAAAACCAAAGACACCGGAAGAAGTGGAAAAAGAATTTCCGTCTTTTACCAGTGCGCTGAAATGGAATCTGATCACAGACAAAATTGTTACCGACAATAAAATTGAAGTGGTGCCAGAAGACATCAAGGAAGCCGCCCGGAAACAATTATTTTCCTATCTCGGCGGTCTGCCACAAGGCGATGACCAACCCTGGGTGGAAGATTATGTAAATAAGATGATGCAGGACCGGCGATTTGTAGAAGAGACCTATCAGAACCAGCGCACAAACAAAATGCTGCAGTGGATCGAAACACAGATAAACCCAGTTGACAAAGCCATCACGGCAGAAGAGTTTAATAAACTCAATGCGGAACACAAGCATCACCACGACGAGTAAACTATAAAATCCTGCTTTCGCGGGATTTTTCTTTGATATCTGCAACTCTGTCAGTTTTTTGGAAGTTTAAGAGTTTGGACGGAGATTTGAAAGGTAAACATCTGGCCTGCCAATCCATCCTCAAGAAAAAATATTACTATGCACCTTGGTTCAGAATTTGAAAAATACGCCGTTAAGCATCTTGGTCTCTCCAGCAATACATTAAGCGGGTATGAAAAATACCTGGTTACAGGGCTCACGCCGAACATTATAGAAGAAAGGCCCATGAACGTGGCCGTTATGGATGTGTACAGCCGTTTGATGATGGACCGGATCATCTTCCTGGGGTATCCCATCAACGATGAGGTTGCCAATATCATTACGGCACAATTGCTTTTCCTGGACAGTACCGACCGTCACCGGGATATACAGATGTATATCAACAGCCCCGGCGGATCTGTGTATTCAGGTCTGGGCGTGTATGACACCATGCAGTATGTGACCCCGGATGTTGCCACGATTTGTATTGGCATGGCTGCTTCCATGGGTGCCACCCTGATGTGCGCAGGCACAAAAGGAAAGAGAACGGCGCTCAAACACAGCCGGGTGATGATGCATCAGCCCAGTGGCAGTATCGGCGGTCAGGCTTCCGATATTGAGATCACGGTAAATGAAATCAGGAAGTTAAAAAAAGAACTATATGAAATCTACGCGTTTCATACCGGGAAAACAGTGAAACAGATTGAAAAGGATTCTGATCGTGACTACTGGTTAACAGCCATTGAAGCGAAGGAATACGGACTGGTGGATGAAGTGCTTGTGATCAACCCGAGAAAAGAGAAAAAAGAAAATTAATTATATTTTAAACTGATACGATGAAATATTCGAAATATCCTGTTCAACTGTTTCGCATGGATGATGAGCCTTCTGAAGAGAAAGAAGAAAAGCCGCAAACGGATCCCGGCATGCTGATGAAAAAGCTGGAAAAGTATTTTTTTGAAACCCGTACGGTTCAGCTCTGGGGACCCGTGGATGATCGCTCTGCGAAAGATATTATCAATAAATTTTTCCTGCTCGACGTTGATAAACCCGGAACGGAAATCCGTTTCCTGATCAACAGTCCGGGTGGTATGGTTACCAGCGGAATGGCCATCTATGATGTGATGAAAATGCTGAAGAGTCCGGTGAGTACCGTGTGTATTGGCCTGGCGGCTTCGATGGGATCGATTTTGTTGAGCGGTGGAACAAAAGGAAGACGTTTCATATATCCACATGGAGAAGTGATGATCCACCAGCCGAGTCTGGGTGGATATATACAGGGTGTGAGTGTTGATCTTGAAATCCAGGCAAAACAAACCAAGAGAGTCAAAGAAATCGCTGCTAAAATACTCGCCGAAAATTGTGGTAAGAAATTCGACCAGATTATGAAAGATTTCGACCGCGATTACTGGATGGATGCCAAAGAGTCCGTCGACTACGGTATTGCGGACCAAATCAGTACTGAATTGTGACCTGATCCCGCTTTCTGTTTGAACGAATTTCCCATTTTGAGTGTTAATATATGGGCTTAAAAACGCTTTGAGCTTTAGGCTAAAAGGCTTTGAGCTTAGCGATAGATTGATTAATTTTGCTGATTCATAAAGAAATGGCTAAAAATACCCTTCATTGTTCTTTTTGCGGCCGGAGCCGGGACGAGGTGAAAATTCTCATCGCGGGTCAGGAAGGGCATATCTGTGAAAACTGTGTTGAACACGCCCAGGAAATCATTCAGCAGGAGCTGATTGTGCGGGATGATGCGTCTCCTTCTTCCCAGTTCAAACTCACGGTTAAAAAGCCGGTTGAGATCAAGCGTTTTCTGGATGAATACGTGATTGGCCAGGATGATGCCAAGAAAGTGCTGGCCGTAGCCGTGTACAATCATTATAAAAGGCTGCAACAGAAAGTAACGGAGAATGATGTTGAGATTGAAAAAAGCAATATCATCATGGTGGGTGAAACGGGTACTGGAAAGACGCTGCTTGCCAAAACCATTGCAAAACTCTTAAACGTGCCATTTGCCATCGTGGACGCAACCGTCTTCACGGAGGCGGGTTATGTTGGTGAAGATGTTGAAAGCATTCTCACACGTCTGCTGCAGGTTTGTAATTATGATGTGGTCAGTGCAGAGAGAGGCATAGTATATATTGACGAAATTGACAAAATCGCCCGTAAGGGTGACAATCCTTCCATCACGCGCGATGTCAGTGGCGAAGGCGTACAGCAGGGATTGCTCAAACTGCTGGAAGGAACCGACGTGCTTGTGCCGCCGCAGGGAGGCCGTAAACATCCGGAACAAAAACTCATTAAGATCAACACGCAGAATATATTGTTTATCTGCGGTGGTGCGTTCGACGGCGTTGATAAGATCATTGCCCGCAGAATTAACACCAATGCTATCGGATTTAATGTGAATAAGGAACAGCAGGAATTCACCCGTAAAAATCTTTTACAACATGTGAATGCTCCTGATCTGAAATCATTTGGTCTTATTCCGGAACTGCTTGGCCGTTTGCCGGTCGTAACGCATTTAAATCCCCTGGATAGCGTCACCCTCCGGTCTATTCTGACAGAGCCGAAAAACTCACTTATGAGGCAGTACAAAAGACTGTTCGAACTGGAAGGCATTCAGCTGACTATCGACGACGATGTGTTGGATTTTATGGTGACAAAGGCTGTGGAATATAAACTCGGCGCAAGAGGACTTCGCAGCATTTGCGAAAGCATTCTGACGGATGCGATGTTCGAGCTGCCTTCTTCAAAAGAAAATAAGTTTCACCTGAATCTGGAATACGCAAGGAAGAAATTTGATACCAGTAAGATGAGTCTTCTTAAAGTAGCCTAAAGCCCAAACATCAGGCATTGAAAAATTCTCCAATTCTTAATTCATGAAAGAACTTCTCGATAAATTGAAAGCTGAAGGATTAACCGAGGAGCAGGCCATCAAGGCTGTAGAGATCATGAAGAATTTTGCCAAATCGAAATTCCCCTTATTTGGCGGTGCGATTGATAAGTTGTTTGACAAATACAGCAAACAACAGGAAGAAGACTTCATGCCTTAATAACGGGCAATTACAAAAGCACTTCCCTCGCTATTACGATTTTCTGAATTTCTGATGTGCCTTCACCGATCGTGCAGAGCTTGCTGTCGCGATAGAATTTCTCCACTGGAAAATCTTTGGTGTATCCATAACCCCCAAAAATCTGGACCGCTTCCGTTGCCGTTCTGACAGCCACTTCGCTCGCATAATATTTAGCCATGGCCGATTCTTTGGTCATTGGAAGTCCCCGGTTTTTTCGATCTCCGGCCTGTAGCGTCAGCAATTCGGAAGCCATGATCTCAGTAGCCATATCTGCCAGCTTGAAAGAAATTCCCTGGAAGGAGGAAATGGGTTTGTCGAACTGGTGTCTTTCTTTGGAATATTTCACGGCTGCTTCGTATGCACCTTTTGCGATACCCACGCTGAGCGCCGCGATGGAAATTCGTCCACCGTCCAGTACTTTGAGTGACTGTTTAAATCCATCCCCTACTTTACCAAGCCGGTAGCTGTCGGGAATGCGGCAGTTGTCAAATATCATTTCGGCGGTTTCGCTTGCCCGCATACCGAGTTTATTTTCCTTTTTTCCACCCTTAAAACCAGGATTTGAGCGTGGGACAACAAATGCCGTTGCATTATTTTTTTCCCTGGGCTGACCTGTTCTTGCCACAACGACGGTGATGTCGCTACTGATGCCATGGGTGATCCAGTTTTTGGTACCATTAATTATCCATTCATCCCCTTTCTGCACCGCGGTGCACTGCATGTTTGCGGCATCGCTTCCGGTGTTTGCTTCCGTGAGTCCCCATGAACCGATCCATTCTCCCGAAGCCAGTTTCGGCAGATAGGCTTTTTTCTGTTCTTCATTTCCAAAAGCAAGGATATGACCCGTACACAATGAATTGTGCGCCGCGAGGCTGAGGCCAATAGATCCACATACTTTGGCAATTTCTTCTATGACCAGGATGTATTCGATATAGCTCATGCCGGCGCCACCATATTCTTCCGGGACGACAACCCCCATGAGGCCGAGTTTGCCCATGGCGTGCATGGTGTCTATGGGGAAGTGCTGGACCTCATCCCATTCCATGACGTGCGGCCTGATATGCTGATTTGCAAAATCCCGCGCCATGGCTGCCACCTGCCTAGAAACTTCATCTAATTCAAAATCCATATGATATGTAATGTAAAATAAAAGGGCAACAACCGGAGGGCTGCTGCCCAGCATAGCAAACAATCGCTAGAATTGCTAAACCAAGGCTCGTTAAACCGTGGGCAAGTTAATAAATTATTTGAAAAAAACTAACGGTTGTTAGTTTTTTTTGGGGGCAACGATATACGTGTTGGGACTAGTGGGATTTTTATGTATTTCAATTAGTAATTTTTCTTTTTTCTTCCTTTATTCATTAAAAGACTGCCAACAATAATTGGGCAGCAGCTCGTTAAATAAGCGGTTAATGGATAAGATTTAAACCATCCAGAATGATAAAGATTATTTGCACCCATAAACTGCAATACCCCAACCAAAATTAAAACGAGTCCTAAAATAGTTCTCCAATTCATATAAAGGCTTCATTAATTATTTAACACAAAGCAATAAGATAAGGATTAATGTAAATAAAGCATAAGTAAAAACCATTAGGGACTACGTCTAACAGAGGAATTTGAAATCATTCATGTTAAAGAACCAAAGCCTTTCATGAAATGGTACAACAATTACAAAAACACTCATAGTTTAAATCACAAAATCCCACCAGTCCCAACACGTATATAGTTACCTTTTCGGAGGTGATAATTATAGACTAATAGACATGGCGGGAATTTGCAGAATTCTCTCTCAATATTTTCAACTTTTTAATAAACAGCGTGGCATCGTAAATACCGATAACCAGTCCTATTGCTGCAAATGGCACAACTAACAAAATTGCATTTTTGGGATAAACTCGAAAGAAATCAATAGAGACATATACACAAAAAAAAATGAATCAAAAGACCTAATAAAATTAGAATGTTAATCCGATACGGTTTAAAAAAGAAATTCAAAATGGCAGTCCGAATAGCGTAGTATAAATAAGTGCTTGCGAGGAGGGCAATAACAGCCATACCGAATATTGCACCTTTTGAATTAAAATTCGCTTCTCTTATTGCTAAAAAACAGCCCATAAAGATGACAGCTGAAAAAAGGATTTTCATAATCCCAGCTAACAGTATTATTAATTTGGTCATTTCTTCTTTGTTGGGAAATTTGATTAATCCTGGTACAACCCGTGAATTTCCAGATCGATAAAAAGTAGCGAAAAGAATGAAAGTATTATAAGAATGATTGTGCCTCCAATGATAGCAGTAAGATCATATATATACAGAACACCTATTCTTTTCTTATCCTTTATAAATTTAATCCCACTAATTACGGATAATATTGAAAATAAATAGGACATACCAATAAACCCATACCAAAGCCATAGAAAGGAATCTCTGATGTGAAACAAGTTCAAAAAAGCAAGACTAAAAAACACAGCAGAAATTAGTAAACAGATTATTGGTTTCGGTAGCATTGCGATTTTGATTCAAATTTCAGGTTTTGTCTTTCTTCGGCTCGACATATTGCATCCTTGAATCAGTGTGATATTCTTTTGCACAAACAATGATCCGGTCAATATTTCTATTGATGAATGTTTCAATGGCCATTCTTACGCCGAGGCGGGCATTTGCATGCAAAACTCCAAATGAATATTCTTCAGTTGCCTGGAGAACGGTTTTAAATGTTGTGGAATCTTCCAGTATTATTTTGAGGGATAGTGTATTGGATCCGGGTTTCATCTCTACATCCGTCCGGATAATATAATCAGAAGCCAACGGTGATTTGGTAATATACTGCGATGCTTTCAGGAGGCCATCATTTATTATCCTGTCCGTGTGTTTATTATTCTCAATGTAAAAAAATCTTTGCGCCTGTATGAGACCGGTGCAGGACACACAAACGATCAGGATCCATATCTTTTTCATTTTCTGATATTTCCGTTGTGATGATAAATATTTACCGAAATTAATGTTTAATATGTACTGCTGAAACATCACCCCATCAATTAAATCAATATGAAAAATGAATCTTCCCGCCGCCGGTTTGTAAAAAATGCAGCTGCCGGAGTCGGCCTGCTTTCATTACCCGCCCTCCTGTCGGCAAAAGCGGATAAAGCCAAAATGTATAAGGTCGTTTGCGTGGGCGGCCATCCGGACGACCCTGAGAGCGGATGTGGAGGCACGCTGGCCAAGTTTGCGGCAGCCGGTCATGCGGTTACCATCATCTACCTTACCCGCGGTGAAGCAGGTATACCTGGAAAGTCGCATGGTGATGCGGCCAATATCAGAACACAGGAAGCCCTGGACGCGTGTAAAATACTCCATACAAAACCTGTGTTCGCCGGTCAGGTGGACGGCGACACTATTCTGACGAATGAATGGGTGCAAAAATTACAGGCGCTACTGGAGGATGAAAAGCCTGACATTGTATTTACCCACTGGCCCGTTGATTCTCACAAGGACCACCAGGTGGCCAGCCTGTTAACCATTCAAAGCTGGATAAGAACAAAAAATAAATTTGATCTCTATTTTTTCGAAGTCTGTGCCGGTGAGCAAACCATGGTTTTCAGACCCACCGACTTTGTCGATATAACTGATACACAGGAACAGAAGAAAAAGGCTGTGTACTGCCATACCAGCCAGGATCCGCCGGGTATTTACCAATGCGGCCATTCGGTGATGGAAGACTTCCGTGGACGTGAACTGGGTGTAAAAGCTGCCGAGGGATTTGTACGCATGACGGGACAGAAGAATGGATCTGTTATTGTCTAGTGTTTTCACATAGCTTGAATTCATTGTTTCACGATCAAATAGGGTTTTAATTTCTCAAATTTCGCCGGATCCATCTGTGCGAGTTGCAACAATTCAGAGACAGACTGAAAACTGCCATGCTGTACGCGAAAATCAATGATTCTTTTTGCCAGTTGCCATCGGATATAGGGATGCGCTTCCAGTTCTTCTTTCGAAGCAGTATTCAAATCAATCTGGTGCAATGAAAACGAATTCATCTGCAAAAAAGGTTTTATTTTCTGAAAGACGGAATCAGCCAAGGCAAAAGTTTCTCCTACCTGGTCAACCTGGTAAAATCCGCCCAGTTTTTCCCGGAAGTGAACAATTCTTGAAGCCAGCTTAACCCCGATACCCGGTAAACGTGCCCATTCAGATGAATCGGCCAGGTTAATATCTGTGACTATCGAGATTTTTCTTTCATACCCGCCTGTGGAAAGATATTTCCGTGAATCTGGCCGGAAAAAAAAATCGGTTCTTTTAGAAAAAGGCTGAGGAGCAGTTTTCGGATGATAAACTATATGAGACGATGGATCACCC
>Ga0066787_10000086_pt1 | contig 13264 bp, 8 predicted proteins | sample OrgsoiDNA2013047_FD_70942 | JGI IMG/M metagenome (GOLD analysis project Ga0066787, IMG submission 70942) | Permafrost soil microbial communities from the Arctic, to analyse light accelerated degradation of dissolved organic matter (DOM) -... | ecosystem: Environmental > Terrestrial > Soil >...
TTTGTTGCCATTTCAAATGCAGGTATTTTGACGTTCGCATTACCGGGATCTGCTTCAGTCAGAAACCTGGTACTTGTAAGCCAGGATCCTTCTAATATTACGACCATCAATTCCCTGGCAACAAAGAATTTCATTGCATATGCCGATCCGTTGAATCAGGGAAATTATCTTATCATCAGCAATCCGGTATTATATACCGGAAGTCATGGAAACAATCCCATTGCAGACTACGCGGGTTACCGGTCATCTGCAGCCGGTGGTTCTTTCAGTGCGCAGATCATGGATATCAATGAGTTGACAGATCAGTTTGCATTTGGAATTCAAAAACATCCCCTGGCGGTCAAGAATTTTATAAACTACGCCAGGAACAATTTTGGCCAGAAACCACAATTCGTGCTGCTGATCGGCCGCGCCATGACCTATCTGGAATACCGGGCAAACCAGGGAAATCCCGATAATGAATTACTCAACCTGGTTCCGACTTTTGGTTATCCGGCGTCGGACGTTATGCTTGCGTCTGCAAACGGATCCGGCTCCGTGAATCTGATACCTATCGGGCGACTGGGTGCCGTACACGGATCGGAGGTAGAAGACTATCTGGCTAAGTTAAAAGATTATGAATCTGTTCAGCAGACGGCTGCCAATACTGTGGCAGCCAGAGGCTGGCGTAAAAATATCATGCATGTAACCGGCGCTACGGATGTGTTCCTGGAAGCGGTCCTTTGCGATTATATGGCATATTATGCGCAAGTCATTTCTGACACGCTGTTCGGTGCCAATGTTTTACGATTTTGCAGCTCATCGATTGATCAGTCCAACCAGTCATCTGATGCTTCTTTTCCGCAGTTGTTCAGCAATGGTATTGGAGTACTCACCTATTTTGGCCACTCTTCCAGTTCGACACTTGGCTTTAATCTGGACGACCCGAGTCTATATACCAACCAGTCGAAATATCCGGTAATGTATGTAAACGGATGTTACGCCGGTAACTATTATTTTAATGACCCGGGCCGCCTCGGCGCAGGAAAAACCCTGTCTGAGAACTATGTATTCATCAAAGATAAAGGAGCCATTGCCTTTATCGCCAGCTCGCATTTTGGGGTAGTCAATTATTTGAATCTTCTACTGACATCGATGTATAGCCTCATGGGCCACGCCGATTATGGCAAGAGTATCGGAGCCATTGAATCTGACGCTGGTTCCGGTCTGCTCGCCCTGCTTCCGACAGATTTTATTGCCCGCTGCCAGACTGAAGAAATGAATATCCATGGAGATCCGGCTATAACGATCAGCGATGAAAAATTACCGGACTACGATGTTGAAACCTCAACCGTCAATATCACTCCCTCATTTATCTCAGTAGCCGACAATAGTTTCCAGGTCGCGGCAACGTTTTACAACCTTGGAAAGGCTGTTTCTGATTCAATTACTGTTTTAATTACGAGAAAATATCCCGATGGCACCACAGGAATTCTGCTGAAAAAAAGAATTCCAGGCATCCGGTTTGCTGATTCGATCCGTATTCAGGTCCCCATAATAGCCACGCGCGATAAAGGGCAGAATTACATTACGATAACCATAAACTCAGACAATAATGTAGCCGAAGTAACGACAGCAAATAATACGGTGACTTCACCAATTTTTATTTACCAGGACGAACTCACACCGGTTTATCCATATAACTACGCGATTATAACCACACCATTCCAGAAACTATATGCATCTACGGCCAATCCATTTGCTCCGCAGACGCAATACGTAATGGAACTAGACACAACGAGTTTATTTAATTCTTCGGCGAAAGTCTCTAAGAATATTAATTCAATAGGTGGAATATTTGAGTTCGATCCCGGTATAAAATATATGGATAGTACGGTATACTACTGGAGAACTTCCATTGTACCCACTCAAAGCTCTCAATATCATTGGAACGAATTTTCATTCATTTACATAGACTCGCTTAAGAGCACCGTTGGATTTAACCAATCGCACTATTTTCAACAACTTAATTCAACACCTAACGGAATGAATCTGCTGGCCGACAGGCTTTGGCATTTTGGAACGCATACAAATAATTTTTATATCACCCAAAGCATGTATCCAACCAGTGGTGTCGGTGACGCGGACTTCGCGCTATCTGTTAACGGAACTATCCTCGCGTCTAGTGCCTGCGTTGGACAATCCCTTGTATACAATGTATTTGATCCAAACACTTTCCTGCCATGGAAAAACGTGGATGCACTCGGTAACAATCTATACCGTTATGGAAGCGGTAGTGCTAATTGTAAGCCAAGCAGAAATTACAATTTCGAATTTTCCTACACATCACCGGCAAGCCGAAAACAGATGATGGACTTCATGGATTCCATTCCTATCGGGTCCTATGTTATCGTAAGAAGTTTCGACTACAACTACAATCAATCTTTTACACAAACGTGGGAAGCTGATACCAGTCTTTACGGATCAAATAAATCGTTGTATCACTATCTGCTGGCTGCAGGATTTATACAGATTGATTCTATAAATCAGCCGCGCTGTTGGGTGTTGATTTATAAAAAGGGTCAGAACAATGTTTTTATCCCTCAATTCAAATATTCTCAGGGTCTGTTTGATAAAATAATTTTGACCACAGACGTGCCGGTTCCCAACCTATCCGCTAGTATGGAATCTCCTGTTTTTGGCCCTGCAAAACAATGGAAACAATTACACTGGAGAGGTCGCAGTACTGAATCTCCTTCCACTGATAGTATAGGAGTTCAGGTCATCGGCGTTGATACGTCAGGAAATCAGAGCACTCTTTATAGTCTTAACGCCTCTACACAGGATTTTGACATTTCAGCGGTAAATGTCAATCAATACCCTTACATCCAACTAAAATTAATCAGTACCGACTCTATTAATGCAACACCCTATCAGTTATCCTACTGGAGGCTCAACTATGTTCCTGTACCGGAAGGCGCCTTGGCCCCCAATATTTTCCTTAGTGGCAAGGACTCTGTGGAACTGGGAGAGCAAATTCAGTTCGGTATTGCATTCAAGAATATCAGCCTGTCATCATTTGATAGTCTGAAGATATCTTTTAAGATCATCGACAAGAACAATGTCACTCATGTCATACCTTTTTCAAAAACAAAACCACTGATCAGCGGTGATACGATTAAAATCGTGTATAATATTGATACGAAAGATTATCCCGGGTTAAATACCATCAATGTGGATGTTAATCCTGCGAATGATCAGCCGGAACAATATCATTTCAATAATTTCCTGTTTAAAAATTTCTATGTAAAAGTAGATCAGACCAATCCATTGTTGGACGTCACCTTCGACAATGTGCATATCCTGAATGAGGATATCGTTTCAGCAAAACCCCATATCCTGATCAAATTAAAGGATGAATCTAAATTTCTGCTGCTTTCCGATACTTCTGTTTTAAAAGTTCAGCTAAGGTATCCAGACGGTTCCCTTCATCCCTATTATTTCAACAGCGATACACTTCGCTTCACGCCGGCAACAAGCAGCGCAGATAATACGGCCAGCGTGGAGTTCAGCCCGATTTTTACTACACAGATCAATCCGCAGGGAGATGATTATACATTGATCGTCACCGGGGCCGACAAAAGTGGAAATGCTGCCGGGACGGTTCAATACCAGGTAACTTTCAAGATCATTACGAAAGCAATGATTTCGAATATGCTCAATTACCCGAATCCATTTACCACATCTACTGCATTTGTCTTCACGATAACTGGTAGTGAAGTGCCCCAGAATATAAAAATCCAGATTCTGACCATTACAGGAAAAGTAGTCAGGGAAATTACCAAGGACGAACTAGGTCCTCTACATGTGGGCCGGAACATTACAGAATTCAAATGGGATGGCACAGATATGTATCATCAACGCCTGGCGATTGGTGTTTATCTTTATCACGTGGTTACGAATCTGAACGGCAAAGGGCTTGATAAGTACACCTCACAAAGCGACAATACGGATCAGTATTTTAATAAAGGTTATGGCAAAATGTTCCTCATGAAATAAGTTTTTTCTTCCGGAATATGTGACGAAAGTTGTCATCAGACGACAGCTTTTTTTAATAATATATTTTAAGATGAAGGAAATTACCCCTCCCAGAAACATGATCAGGACGGCGATTCTATTCACGGTTATCGGTTTTGTTATTTATGCTCCGGTTCTTGGAAATGGTTTTCTTTCTGACGATTATGATTCCCTATACAGAATTTGCATTCAGAAAAGGATAATCTACAAGGAATTCCTTCGACCGATGATCGATATCAGCTTTTACTTGAATTACTTATTATCCGGTCTTTCTCCCGGCAGTTATTATATTTTCAACATTTCAGTTCATATCATCAACAGTCTGTTGGTGTTTAGAATTGCTTTTGGATTTGTCATGTTTGATAAAAAAGACCAGCATCTCTTTGCCTTTTTGAGTGGACTTATATTCCTTATCTATCCATTCCACAATGAAAGTATTGTTTGGCTTTCGGGAAGACTATCTTCCATGGCATGTCTTTTTGCACTTCTAAGCATAATCATCATCCGTGAAAGAGCAGGCAAAACCGCGAACATCATAGCTGCTACCTTCTATCTTCTCGGATTGTTATGCTATGAATCTATCATATTTCTTCCATTAATAATTCTAATGATCACATGGATGAAGAAAAGTTCGTTGAAAAAACTAAGCGTCACCGGGCTATTCTGGTTAACAATTATGTGCCTTTACCTGGTAGTACGGTTCCTTTTGTCCGGTGAAATAACTGGCGACTATGGAAACAGGATAGCAGATCTCGGTCTAAAACGCAAGATGTTAAATGCCGGTAAGGTTTTTGGAAGGCTATTTTTGCCGGGATCAGAAAATCAAGCACTTCTCATTATTGGAGTCGTTGTATTATTTTTTGTCTCCCTAGTTATTTATAGAGCTATAATCAGAAAGAAAAATTCAGAAGAATCTTCCAGATCAAAATACCTAAGCTTGTTTATATTCCTTGTGTGCAGTCTGATAATACCGGTTGCATTCGGGGTCAGCACCAGAACGAGTGAAGGCGACAGACTTCTATATTTCCCATCTGTCTTTTTATGTATGCTTATGGTATCTACGATTGTGTGGTTGTCTAAAGAAAGTTTGACTCGTACTATAACATTATCGATTATAACAGCGTATTTTCTTGTCTTTCTCGAAATAAATAATCTGCAGTGGGTAAAAGCATCAAGTGCTGCCCACACAGTGCTGGATGCAATCAGGCATAGGGGCTCCAGGGATATTATCCTCATTAATGTGCCGGATGAACTGGAAGGCGCATTTATTTTTAGAAATGGACTTGTAAAAGCATTGATCATTTACAAAATGGACACAAGCGGTATAAAAATCGTGAACTACCTGAAAAGAACTGACTATCTTAGAACAGGAAAAATCACTCCTATTCGGATTCTGGATTCAACTTTCCTGATATATCCCTCCGTTCGGGTCGAAAATCAAACGAATCAAACTATCCAGCTGGTAAATACAAAAAACAATTCATACCTAACCGTCCGGAAAGACCGAAATTTGATTTATTATTGGAATAAGGAGTCTTTGGTCAGACTCTTTTAAATCCGGCTAGAAAATGTAAATAATACAGCATGTTTGAAAAAACAGAGTACGTCAGGCGGGGTTACAATTTTTTGCACAATAAACTTTTCCCCCATCGGAAACGCCTCTCATCATTAATGCTCTACACTACTGATCTCTGCGACTCGGGTTGCAAACATTGCCTGATCTGGGCCAAGAGGCCTCCCGTCTTTTTATCTCTTGCAAAAATTCAGGAGATCATGAAAAGTAAATGCGTTCACCCATCCACTATGATCGGATTGGAAGGAGGTGAGTTTTTGCTTCATCCCGAAGCGGAAAACATCCTGATATGGTTTTCAAAACATCACCGCAACTATGATATTTTTTCAAATTGTCTGAAACCTGAAAAGCTGATAAACGCAGTTCAAAAATACCCACCGCATCGTCTGTACATTTCGCTGGATGGAAACGAAGAAACGTATTTGTATATGCGTGGTAAAAATGGATATCAGGATGTTATTAAAGTAATTTCTTCTATAAGAGAAACCGTTCCCATTTTTGTTATGTTTACATTGTCACCATACAATGATTTTAAAGACCTTGAACATGTTGCAGAGGTCTGTAAGAAATACAATGTTTTTTTAAGAGTTGGTATTTATAACAACATACCTTTTTTCGATACCATAGAAAACGCCCGAAAAGTCTATTTTGGTGAATCTAAAAATAAAGAGCTATTAAAATTCAGCAAGGTTCGTCAGCTTCACTCAGAGTCACAAAATACCTCTGTTGAAATTGAAAGCAGGCACGACCCGATAGGCGGTGGTAACTATCGTGCCCAGATACCAGAGCAAATTAAAGACTTCCCGGAAAATTTTGACTACGTTAGCCTCTATCCTAATTGGCTCGAAGGGAATCTACGTCTTACCTGCAATAGCATCCTGGATAGTCTGATCGTGCTGCCGGACGGAACTGTCCCGATATGCCAGAATCTGAATATCAGACTGGGGAATGTTAATGAAAAATCGCTCGATGAGATTTTCAACTCCGAAGCTTCTGCCCATACGCAACATCACTATTCCAGAAATTGTAACCAGTGTTGGGTCAGTTATCACAGGAAATATGATATCGCACTGTATAAGAATTTCGAAAAGTTTTTTGGCCGAAGAGCTACTTCAAAATTACTGGGTTATTATAAATGGGATTCGGACGAAAATTCATATAGTCAGGCAATCGGGTGATCGTATTTTTTTAGTTCATCAAGTATTCTATATACAGGTCTTAATCCGATCAAATCATTTCGTAAACCTTCACGATTCCCATTTTCAACCATTTCAATAAAAACCCTCAGTTCGTCATAAAACCCTTGTAAGATTAACGTGTTCAATTCAAATACCGGTAGCACCAGGTTATTAATGGAAAAATATTTCTTTGAACTTACCGGCTGATTCAAAAACCTTTCAGATGGTATGTTAAAAATACGCTTAGGTTTTAACCGCCCTTCTACAAGGACCGGATATTTAACCTCCAATATCTCATCCACGCACTGAATGCTCATCGAATCCACCGGATCGCTCCAAGAACCATGAGTAGATAATTCAAGCAGTCCCGACACGCCGCTCGAATGTTTTATATGTAGTTGCACGGTAATTCCATGGTCGTATTTCTGTTGTGAAGAAGAGAGAATGGCGAATTCTCCGAACAAAAAAATACAATAATCGACTGCGTGTATGAACATCTCGTTAAACACATCTCCCTGCAAATAGGGGCCGAAATAAAAGCGGTAAATGTATGACCGCATTCTTTCCTTATTTTTCAAAATATATTTATTGCCGGGCCAGTATCTTCTTTGCAAGCCTACCTTTACTACTGCATTCTTACTTAACAATATAATTTTCTCCAATTCGCCGATATCTGTACAGGGAGGCTTCTCGATAAATACCTTTTTCCCGGCCAGGAGCAGGCTGGTTAAAATTTGAGCATGAGCCGTCGGATCAGCGGATACAAATACCCCTTCTATTTCAGGATCGTTTAAAATAAGCTCCAATTCATTTGTGAATACGGTGCCAGGAAATCTTACACTAATATTTATTGATACTGATGATTCCCTTGTGCAAATATATTTCAACGGGATACCGAAATGCGAGATGATAGGATAAAGATTTGTCAGGCTGTGCATCCCAAATCCGACAAAAGCATATTTCCTATTTGTCTTGTATAAGGAAGAATTAAAATAAGCACGTTTTCTGAATTGATTTGCTTTCCTGATTAATTCTTTTATCATTCTGGCATCTTTTATTTGGGATGAACGATATCTGAGAATTTTCTGCGATTTTTGAAAAAATACGGAAAAAGAATGGACCCATCATACACACCGGACATGTTTTTGAATCCACCGGTCCCTATCTTCCCTTTTAGCGGAAAAAAGAAAAGCCAGAATAAATAAGCAAATATGGCCTTGATCATCGCTTTGCTGATCCCGGATTTGCTCTTGAACAGGAAATATACGGAGCCGACACAATCCGCAAAAATTCTGAATAACAGCAGCGGAAAAGATCGGGAAATGGGGAGATTTCTCGATAAAAGAATATAGTTATTACGGAAAGTAAGAAAAGTTTTTAAATGATTTTCCCATGAAAGACTTCCGCCGCCAATATGGTAAACGACTGATTCGGGACATGTAAAAATTTTAAATCCGGATTTTTGAGCACGCCAGCACAAATCAATATCTTCCTGGTGCATCCAGTAATATTCATAAAATCCGCCAATTTTCTTATACACTTCTTGTTTCAAAAACATACACGCACCGGTTGCCCAGAAAATCTCTGCAGCGGTGTCGTACTGTCCGGAATCTTGTTCAACTGTCAACAACACCCTTCCGCGTGCAAATGGATACCCCAACCTGTCTATCCAGCCTCCTGCGGCACCCGCGTATTCAAATGTCCGTTTTTCCGCCAGTGAAAGTAGTTTCGGCTGGCAGATCCCTATTTCAGGTGTGGATTCCATCAGTGCAATGACCGGCTCAATAAAATTTTCAGTCACTTCAATATCGGAATTTAAAAGGATATAATAGTCCGCCTGGATTGTTGCTAAAGCGTAGTTATAACTGGTCGCATACCCCTTGTTTTTTGCCATGCAAATCAGGTTGACACTCGGAAAATATGTCTTCATCATTGCGACTGAGTCGTCAGTTGAATTGTTGTCAATCACATAAATTTCTTTGGCCGGATAAACCACCCGGATGACCGAGGGAAGAAATTGTTTTAAAAAATGAGCCGAATTCCAGTTTAAAATAATGATAGCCGCGGATGGGTAAGTTATCATGCTTGTTTGGTCATATTTTGACTATTCATTATTCTCGCAACATACTTCCCGATCATATCGAATTCGATATTCACCAGCGCCCCCGGCACCAGGTTCCGGATATTGGTGTTTTCGTATGTGTACGGAATAACGGCAACAGAAAACGCACTATCAGCTACTTCAAAACAGGTAAGACTGATTCCATTTACGGCTATTGAGCCCTTTTCAATGATCAGATTGCTGAAAGAACCGGGAAATTCAAAACGGAAGATCCAGCTTCCCTGAAGATTTCTGTGGTCAACGCAAATGGCGGTGGTATCCACATGACCCTGTACCATATGTCCGTCGAGCCGGCCATTAAGTTGCAGACATCTTTCGAGGTTCACAGAACCACCGGCTTTCCAGTCTGACAGATTGGTCTTTGACAGAGTTTCAGCGATAGCCGTTACTTCATAGTGATCCGCAGACACCGATTCAACGGTTAGGCATGCGCCGTCGTGTGAAAGGCTTTGATCCACGCGCAGTTGCGGCACCAGGGATGAAGTAATCCGGAAGGTTTTGTTGGAACCTTCCTGCTGAACCGAGGAAATGCTGCCGACCGTTTCTATTATTCCCGTGAACATGCTGTAAAAATCGTGATTTCCACCCTTTTTATTGATTTATTTTAAAATACTTCGTATCTTTGCGCACCGAAATTCATTTTAAAAGGAGTATCTATTATGTTGATTATCGATTCAAAGGATTGTGAAAATATTGACAAGGCTTTAAAGAAGTACAAGAAAAAATTCGAAAAAGCCAAAGTATTGATTCAGTTGCGCAGCCGCCAGTCTTTCACCAAGCCATCTATCAAAAGAAGGGGTGAAGTTTTAAAAGCAGTTTACAAGCAACAGCTCGCTGCAGGCAAATTTGACTAGTAACCAGGTTATTAAAATTATTTGATAATACGACCTTTCAGGAATACTGAAAGGTTTTTTACTTTTTACCCTTTGCCTTTTACTTTTTACTTTTAGGAGTCCCAACCACCTTTCATTGAAAAGTCTCAGCTATTCCTTTATAGATTATCTGAAATTCGAAAAAAGGTATTCAGCCCATACCGTTAGGGCTTATACCGACGACCTGGGGCAGTTTTTTGGCTTCATTGAATCCACCTTTGGCGAAACTGTTCTTGCTGCAATCTCAACACCCCTCATTCGTTCCTGGCTGGCCAGTTTAAAAGAGCAGAAAATCAGTTCTAAATCCATCAACAGGAAGATTTCATCCTTGAAATCCTTTTTTAAATACCAGTTAAGGACCGAAAAACTCGAAAAATCTCCTATGGCTGGTATTATCAGCCCAAAGTCCGGTAAGAGGCTGCCAGTATACGTACAGGAAAAAGATATGATGCTGTTAACAAACCACGTGGAGTTTCCGGACGACTGGAAGGGTAAAACGGACAGGCTGCTGATCAGGATGTTTTACAATACGGGTGTACGACTCACTGAGCTGATCACCCTGAAAGACGTTCAAGTAGATCTTGCCGCTGCGATGATCCGTGTTCATGGCAAGGGCAACAAAGAAAGAATGATCCCTTTGAGCAATTCCCTGGTGGAAGAGTTATGCCTGTATCAAAAAGAAAAACAGGTGTCTGGCCGCGATGTTTCTGAGACCCTGCTTGTAAATGAACGGGGAAAGGCTCTATATGTCAAATATGCTTACCTGGCCGTGAAGAAATGGCTGAGCCAGGTAACCACTATTGACAAAAAAAGTCCGCATGTTCTGCGGCACAGCTTTGCCACCCATTTAATGAATCACGGAGCCGACCTGAATTCCGTAAAAGAGCTTCTGGGCCATTCCAGTCTGGCAGCTACGCAGTTGTACACCCACAATAGCATCGAAAAACTTCGCGAGGTACACAAAAAAAACCACCCGAGGGGTTAGTTTGAGGGTTAAAATACAGGGAATTTATAAGTCAAAATATTTGGAAAAATTCATCCAAGGAGGTAATTTCAATATGCCAGGTTTCCTTATAACACAGGCAAAAAAATGCTCTTGTATTTATTGATTCAATGTAAAAAAGCGAAGCTATGAACGTAAACATTCAGACACTACACTTCGAAGCCGACAACAAATTAGTTAACTATGTAAACAAAAAACTATTAAGGCTGGATACGTTTCATGACAAAATTGTAAAAGTTGAAGTATATCTCAAACTTGACAACGTGGTACACACCATCAAGGACAAGGTTGCCGAGATTAAAGTACATGTTCCGCGACAGGATTATTTTGTAAAATGTTCATCCAAGTCTTTTGAAGAATCATTTGACAAAGCGATGGGATCACTTATAAATTTAATAAAACGGAAAAAAGATAAACAGGCTGCCTGAACTAAAACCCCGCTATGGGGTTTTTTTACGGAAATGATTAGATGTAATAGTCAGTAAGTAATCTTGCGAATACTGCCAGCCAGGTTTAAACCTATCGTTCAATTTGACCCCCGGAACCCTGCCAAAATATTAACCTACGGGTGAAATGGACCTCCAGGATCAGGAAATATTTCTCAATTCGACCTCATTGATACCTCGATGGCTCCTCTTTGATACCTCGGATTCCGAGGACCCAAAGAGGTATCAAAGAGGATCCAATGAGGAGGCAAAGAGGAGATTCCGAGGAGAAACTGTCGCTCGTACCAGGTTTTGGAGGTGTCCGTCACACCACTTCCGGAACACCGTCAAATTTTTGGATGATCTGGAGGCATTTGGCTATAGATTTGCTTTACTCTTTTCACCAAAGCTATATATCAGATAAATATCAACTTCATATTACAAGACAGAAAATTATTGGGCAACCTGCCTGTCAGGCGAAGACTCAGGCGACCTTAAAAACTAAAATTCCTTGTTTGTTACAGCTGTTCGCAGAATGATGAATCTCGTGCAATCCGGATAAAAAAGATCTCAAAATTTTTCCATTTAACAAATTCTCTTACCTTTGCCTTCCCAAAAAAACAGGGGGATAATTGTGTCTGTTTTAGTTCTTTGTAAGACGGTCAGATCCAAAATATTAGGAATCATGCCTGAGTAGCTCAGTTGGTAGAGCAGCTGATTTGTAATCAGCAGGTCGCGGGTTCGATTCCCCTCTCAGGCTCAGCAAGAGGGCCGGTATCCGGAACTGGAGACTGGGACTTTTCGGGCAGGAACAGGATACCATCGGGCAAGTAGTCAAGTGGCCAACGACAACAGACTGTAAATCTGTTCTCTCCGGAGTTCGGTGGTTCGAATCCATCCTTGCCCACATAGGCGCGCTGTGAGTGCGCAAATGTAGAAATGTTGGAAAAGTGGAAATGAATGGAATCGGCAGTGTCATTTCTATGTCTGAAAGTTCTTTGGAGTAAAAAATTGAAAACGGAATGCAGGATGTAATAATCTTTTACATTTTATACGTTACCCGCATTCTTACATTTTTTGCAATTTAGATAGTACGCGGAAGTAGCTCAGTTGGTAGAGCGACAGCCTTCCAAGCTGTAGGTCGCGGGTTCGAACCTCGTCTTCCGCTCTTACTCTCCGGAGCTTCGGCGAAGGCGGGTCTTTTATCATACCGGGGGCTTTCCTCCGGTAAGACCAAATCGGCTCATCCCTGGCGACAATGCCGTTGTAGCTCAGTGGTAGAGCACTTCCTTGGTAAGGAAGAGGTCAAGAGTTCAATTCTCTTCAACGGCTCACAAATAAGCGCGGTTGAAGGAGAAAAAGGAAAGCAGTAGCAGGAAAATAGATTCAATTATTTAAAAACACAATTAAAAACCAGATACCAATGTCAAAAGAGACCTTCAAAAGGGACAAGCCCCATGTTAATGTTGGAACCATTGGTCATATTGACCACGGTAAAACCACTTTAACTGCAGCCATTACAACCATTTTGTCTGCAAAAGGGTTGGCAGAAGCAAAAAAGTATGATGAAATCGATGCGGCTCCCGAAGAAAAAGAGCGTGGTATTACCATCAATACTGCACACGTCGAATACCAGACAGTAAATCGTCACTACGCCCACGTGGATTGTCCTGGTCATGCTGACTATGTAAAAAATATGATCACAGGGGCTGCCCAGATGGATGGTGCAATCCTGGTCGTGGCCGCTACAGACGGTCCGATGCCTCAGACAAAAGAACATATCCTGCTCGCCCGCCAGGTTGGCGTTCCGCGCATGGTGGTTTTTATGAATAAAGTCGACCTGGTCGACGATCCGGAATTGCTGGAGCTTGTTGAAATGGAAATCCGTGAATTGCTTACTTTTTACGGTTTCGATGGCGACAATACTCCGATTATCCAGGGGTCCGCTACTGGCGCACTGGCTGGAGAAAAGAAATGGATTAAGGCCATTGATGACCTGATGGATGCTGTGGACAGCTATATCCCGCTTCCCCCC
>Ga0066787_10000087_pt1 | contig 13173 bp, 13 predicted proteins | sample OrgsoiDNA2013047_FD_70942 | JGI IMG/M metagenome (GOLD analysis project Ga0066787, IMG submission 70942) | Permafrost soil microbial communities from the Arctic, to analyse light accelerated degradation of dissolved organic matter (DOM) -... | ecosystem: Environmental > Terrestrial > Soil >...
CTGAATGATTCTGCCTTATATAGTCGATGGAATCAATCCCAAGTCTGGTCAGCACGCGTAGTCTTTCACTTGCCGCGGTCAATTCATCCTCATCGTCAGCAATGAAAGATTTTTCAATGTTCCGTATCAGTTCGGTCTGATTCAGGAACGGATTTTCATCAACATGCTGCGTGGCTAAATGTTTTCGCACTTCTTTTTCCAGGCCGAGGTAAGCGACCTGCACACTGAGCATTTTTAAAGAAAGCATGAGTTGCAGGAGAATGTGTTTGTCGTCTACTGAAAACCCCAAACCGACAGATCCGAAAAATTGTTTCCAATATTCATGCGGTATGGACTCTACCCATTTGTAGTCGTCGGATCTGAAGAAAACCCTGTTGACCACATATAAAAAATCATTTTCGTTTTGAAGTGCCGGCACGATTTTATGTCGGAGCCGTCCGAAAAATTCCTGCCAGAAACCATTTGCCACGGGAATTCCACTTTCTGTAAGTGCGTTGGAAAGATCGGTTTGAATAAATTGAGAAAGCAGTGCGTTATGAAGATTCGACAGAAGTATCGGATGATTGTCCATCTGCAGCAAAAGATTCCGAAGGTTCTCAGAAGGATTTTTTTTTCCTTTGGATGGGCGGATGACTGAGAAAAAAGAAACGAGAAATTCCAGTCCGCCTTTTTTATCACCAGCGTGAAGAACAGTACTGCGCCGGGTTACGGACGATATGAAATCTATAGATTTTTTTTTGTTTGACAGGATGATTGGCATAACCCGGGTATAATGTTCAATATACAACGCTTAGCCGATGAAACGTCCCCGAATTATTACTTTATCGATAAGATTTGAACCAAAACGATAAGGTATGTAGTTGAGTGAAGGGACCGGCGATGTGATGATGAGATTGGCTAGTTTGCCCTTGGTTATAGTGCCCAGCGAGTTTCCAAGGCTCATCGCAAAGGCGCCGTTTGTAGTTGCTGCATTTATTGCTTCCTCCGGTAAAAGTTTCATTTGAATACAGGCAAGTGCGATAACAATATTCATATTACCGGTGGGTGAAGATCCTGGATTGTAATCGGATGCGAGGGCAACAGCCGCGCCTGCGTTTATCAGTTCTTTCGCCGGCGGGAAAGACATGCGAAGAAAAAAAGCAGCTGTCGGCAATAAAGTACATATTCCTTTCCAGCCGGAGTTTTTTATTTCGTTTAAATCACCGTTATTCATTGTTTCCAGGTGGTCCATTGAAATCGCATTCAGTTTTATTCCCGTTTTTATGCCACCCATGGAATTCAGCTGATTTACATGCATCTTTGTTAGGAGGCCAAGTCTTTGCCCGGCTCTCAGAATAGTCTCGGATTCTTCCGGACTAAAAAAACCCTGCTCACAAAAAACATCTACAAAATCGGCCAATTTCTCCTTTGCTATGATTGGAAGCATGCTATCAACAATCTCCCGGATATACCCTGCATGATTTTCGCGGTATTCCGGCGGATAGGTATGCGCTCCAAGGAAGGTAGATTTAATCTCCAGTTGTGATTTTTCTTTTAATTTCCTGATCACCCGTAATATTTTCAATTCGTCATTTAACGATAATCCATAACCGCTTTTTATTTCGATGGCGCCCGTCCCTGTTTTAGAAACTTCCTGCAGCCGGTTCCAGGATATCTGAAAAAGTTCATTCTCAGTTATGTCCTTCACTTTTTGTACAGTATTGAGTATTCCGCCTCCCCGTTCGTTAATGGCTGCATAACTGACGCCACGAATTTTGTCTACGAACTCGTTTTCTCGGCTTCCGGCGAATACAAGGTGAGTATGACTGTCGCACCATGCCGGTAGCACTAGTCTCCCGCTGCAGTCTGTCTGTTCCTTCGGAACGGATGGTAATTCTTTTTTTAGTGCATCCATTTTTCCGAAACCGGCAATCTCATGTCCCTCTATTAAAAGCCATGCGTTTTCCAGAGACGGCATGTCCGACATTTCTTCGCCGTATAACGGACGAACAGGTGTGCGTACATTTACAAGCTGCTGAATATTTGTCAGGATATGACTGGACATATTTTTGATCAGAGTTGAAAATCTTCTTTTGTTTTTTTGGCCAGGGGATAGCCGGCGTCTGCATGACGAATAACTCCAAGTCCCGGGTCATTCCGTAATACCCGCGACAGGCGGGCGTCTGCGGCTGCCGTTCCATCAGCGACGATCACCATGCCTGCATGGATGCTATAGCCCATGCCAACTCCACCGCCATGGTGCAAGCTTACCCAACTGGCCCCACCGGCCGTATTGATGAGTGCATTTAAAATCGGCCAGTCAGCCACCGCATCGCTGCCATCCATCATAGCCTCCGTTTCGCGGTTAGGCGACGCCACGGAACCCGTATCCAGGTGGTCCCGGCCGATGACAATGGGCGCTTTTACTTTTTTTGTCCTCACCAGTTCATTGAAGGCAAGTCCTGCTTTTTCTCGTTCTCCCTGACCGAGCCAGCATATGCGGGCAGGCAATCCCTGGAATGCAATTTTTTCCTTGGCCAGTTTCAGCCAGCGCTGAAGAGAATGGTTTTCCGGAAAAAGGCGGACCATCAGTTCATCGGTAACGGAAATATCCTGTGGATCACCGCTGAGCGCCGCCCATCGAAAAGGACCTTTGCCTTCACAAAAAAGAGGTCGGATATAGGCGGGAACAAAACCCGGAAAACCGAATGCATTGGTCAGGCCTTTTTCGAATGCACGCGCGCGTATATTATTTCCATAATCAAAAGTGACAGCACCTTTTTCCTGCAGTGCAAGCATCAGTTCAACATGCATCTTCATGGATGCATAAGCAAGATCAAGGTACTTTTCCGGATTTGATTCCCGTAATATTTTCGCTTCCTCAACGGACATCTGGTGCGGCCAGTATCCAATGAGGGGATCATGCGCCGATGTCTGGTCAGTAAGCGTATCCGGAACGATATTTCTTTTTAGTAATCTTTGTAACAGATCCACCGCATTGCAGCAAACGCCGATGGATACAGCCATCTTATTTTTTTTTGCTTGCAGGGCCTTATCAATCGCCTCATCCAGGTTTTCGACGGTATAGTCGAGATATTTTGTTTCCAGCCTTTTTTGGATGCGCCAGTTTTCTGATTCAGCAATAAGAGCCACACCTCCATTCATCGTAATCGCTAGTGGTTGTGCACCACCCATGCCACCCAGACCGGCTGTTACATTTAGAGTTCCCTGCAAAGAACCGCTGAAATGTTTGTCGGCTGCTGCAGAATATGTTTCATAAGTGCCTTGTACGATACCCTGGGAACCGATATAGATCCATGACCCGGCAGTCATCTGACCGTACATCATCAGACCCTTTTTCTCAAGCTCGTCAAAATGCTCCCAGGTAGCCCATTTGGGCACAAGTTGTGAATTTGAAATGAGTACACGGGGTGCATCGGGATGGGTTTTCATTCTACCCACAGGTTTACCGCTTTGGATCAACAGGGTTTCGTCATTCTCCAGGACTTTCAGGTTGGCGAGAATGTCATCCAGCGCCTGAAAATTACGCGCCGCTTTCCCCCGGCCTCCATATACGATCAGTTCCTCAGGTCTTTCGGCAACTTCCGGATTCAGGTTATTCAAAAGCATCCTCAGAGCAGCTTCCTGTATCCACCCTTTACAGTTTAGTTCCGTACCGGTGGGCGTTTTATATTTAACAGGATCGTACTGCGAAATCGTTTTTTGCATGGTCTTAGTTTAAAGAAAAGTCTTCATAATCCTTATTGAGATCTGTCCCATGCGTTTTGGCAAAATCTTCAGCTTCGCGGATAAAACGGAATGATTCAATCATGGTTTTTATTCTACGGATATCATCTCCAAAAATTCTGTCTTCATTCGCAAAACTTACCTGTTGCCTAACGAACTCATGTGCGTGTTCGAGAATGATACTGCTGCGCAGCGGCCGGCGGAATTCGATAGCCTGGCAAGCCGTCATCAATTCGATGGCCAGTATATATTCGAGATTCTCCAAAACCATTTCCAGTTTACGACCACTGATACTGCCCATGCTTACATGATCTTCCTGTCCCAGTGAAGTGGGGATACTGTCCGCGCTGGCAGGAAAACAAAGTGTTTTATTCTCTGTCACCAGGGCAGCGGTTGTGTATTGCGGTATCATAAACCCACTGTTAAGTCCGATGTCTTTCATCAATAAAAGCGGAAGTCCCCATTTACCTTCTAGCAAAAGATAGCAGCGACGATCTGAAATGTTCCCTGCTTCAGAGGCGGCGACTGTTGCATAGTCCAACGGAATGGCCAGTGGTTGCCCATGAAAATTCCCTCCGCTGATCGTATCATCCTTGGAAAAAATCAAAGGATTGTCTGTCACAGAATTCATTTCGATCGTTGTCAGTTCTTTGAGATGTAGCCACGCATTTCGGCTTGCGCCATGCACCTGTGGCATGCAACGCAGCGAATAGGGATCCTGCACCCGGCCGCAGTCAACATGACTCTGCATGATTTCAGAACCGTATAAGAGTTTGCGCAACCGCTGGGCTACCAGTTGATTTCCCTTAAAGGGTCTGAGTAGATGGAGCCGTTCATCGAAGGGGGCCCGGGTGCCCGTGAGCGCTTCCAGGCTCATTGCGCCGATCAGGTCTGCGGACTCCAGGCAAAAATGCATTCGCTGCAGGTTGGCAATGGCATAGGCCAGGATGAACTGGGTACCATTGATCAGGGCCAGGCCCTCTTTGGGGCCAAGCTGAAGGGGTTCCAGCCCATTTTGTTTAAGCACAACGGCGCTAGGAACTATTTTTCCTTTCACCCATAGTTCTCCCAATCCGATCAGTGGAAGAAAGAGATGGGCTAGCGGAGCCAGGTCGCCGGATGCGCCGACGGATCCTTTTTCGGGTACCACAGGACAAAAATCCTGATCGATGAACCAGCAAATACGCCGCAGGGTTTCCGGTTGAATGCCTGAGTAGCCCTGGGCCAGGGACTGCACTTTGGTGATCATCATGATCTTTGATAAAAATGGACTGATGGCTTTACCCACGCCCACGCTATGACTTTGAAGAATTTTATGTTGCAGCACCTGAGTGTCTGCGGCAGATATATGGGTGTTTGATAAAATCCCAAAACCGGTATTAATGCCATATACTGTTTTTTCACTGGACACAATTTCGCTCACATAATCCCGGCTTCGGAGAATCCGGTTCATGGAAACCTCGGGAATAATACCACGCAGAGAGCCGTCGGCCAGGGCAATTACTATTGCGGTTGTCAATTTATCAGAGCCGTAATGAAATGGATCGGGCATGCTTGTGTTCAATAATTTCCTTATGGATATATTTGCGGGCGCCTTAAGGGGAACCCCCTAAAATTACCATGCATAACATCACGAAAATAAAACTCTTTAGGATACTTCTCCGGATCACTTATCTGCCGTCGTTGATTATATTGTATCCCCTGGCTCGTTTACGTAAAAAATCGAAAACCGGACTATTCTTTTTTTTTGACCGTTTTTCCCTGGGCGGGGCACAACGGATACACCTGGATATTCTGAAAGCCATTCCTGAAGCGGAAAAACAAATATTCTTTACACGCTTCTCGCCCGATACTGTTTTCCATGATGAATTTTATGCGGTTCCCCAGTCGCGTAATCAGGATATTCATATTTATTGCGACTATTTACTCCTTCGATTATTTTCTGTTCATTATTTCAGCTTTTATATAAACAGGCACTCCACAGCACATGTATTAGGTTCAAACTCGACTTTTTTCTATGACTTGCTGCCCTTTATCAGGAGAGATGCAAAAAAAACGGAACTGCTGCATAATTTTACTTTTGGAAAGAACGGGATGGAATTTTTCGGTTTGATAAATTATCACCGGCTGACTAACCGGATTGTGTACGACTTGTATACCAAAGAAAATATTGAAAAACAGTATGCACAATTTCAAATAGACCCTGTCTATCTCCAACGCATTCGGTTTATTGAGCCCGGTGTGGATATCCCTCCGGAAAAGAAAAAGCTCTTCGATCAGCCTTTAAAAATTATTTGTGCAGGTCGCGGAGGTCCTCAAAAAAGAATATGGCTGGTGAACCGGATAGCCGAATATTTTCTTGAAAAGCAGTTACCGGTGGTCTTCTTTTTTGCAGGTACCCTGATACGGGAGCTATCTGAAAAAGTAAAAGCAAAATCTGAAATCCTTGGCGAAATCTCGGATCCACTTAAAATGACAGCTGTTTTTGCCGGATCAAACATCGCCCTTTTGACATCCCTATATGAAGGTTTTCCCATGTTTATCAAGGAATCCATGGCAAATGGATGTATTCCGATAGTGACAGACCTGCCGGGGTATAGATCGCACCTGACAGACAGAATCAACTGTTTGCTCATTCATGAAATAAAAGACGAAGAGGCTATAGTAAAGGAAGGCATCGAAAAAATTACTGAACTGGAGAACAACAAAAACTTATTGACAAGGATAAGCCAGTCAGCCTATGCGTATGCGAGAGATCATTTTAGCAAAGCGTCTTTTAACAGCAGCTATAGAAAGCTCTTAGTTCCCACCAGCGGCTGAAGAGCGTAATGTGAAAAAAATGCCGGCGCTTACAAGGCGTTTCCGTTCTGAATGTAATGAAAAAACATGCAGATTTTGCTTGCCGGACCCCATTGTAATAATGAACGTGGAATTCCTTTCTGGTATTTTATCATCTTTGTTATAAAGGCGGGTATTTTACCCGAATAACCCGCACGCTCAATCTGGCCGGTATCGCGGATCGAAAAATTTCGGATAAAACGCCACCAGGAATCAAAAACGGTGATATTCCGAGTGCCTGAGAATTGGAGTTTTTCGGCCATCATAAATCTTTCCGGAATCTCTATTTCCGGGTTTCCAAAACTCGATTGGGTAACCTGGCTTGCGCTGATACCGATCGATATTAAGGGTTTTGGAATATAACTTATCATAGCAGGATATTTTTCAAGATACCGTATATAGAAATCAATATCCACCATCCATTTCATCCGTGAATCAAAAAAGATGGTATCATTTTTTTTGAAAAGCGCGACACTGGGTGGCCCGATCCAGTTAACCGCCATTAAGATACCCGGAAACCGCTTCAATCTATGGAGCCGGGTCGTTCTTAGCTGTTTCGTTATCCTGCGGCCTTCCGGCAAAACGTTGGTATATGCTGAAAAATAAAACAAGCCGTTTCCCTTTTCGACGGATTCGGCAAAAACCCGTAGGCTCTCAGGACCACTAAACCAATCATCGTCGTGCATGATTTTGATCCATTCAGACTTCGCTTTTCGGATGCCTTCATTCCAATTCGACGGGGTGCCAAGCGGCTTTGGATTTTTAAAATAGCGGATTACTGGTTTCAATTTGTGTTTTTCCACTAGTTCCCAGACGTCATTACCCGGACTATCGTCGGTAATAACGACCTCAAAACGCCGGAAAGTCTGACTTTCTATGGAGTCCAGGAGTCGCTCCAGGTAAGCTACACGCTGAAAAGCCGGTATGCAAATTGAAATAAAAGACGTATCTCCCATCCGGCAAAAATAGGTTCCTGTGGATAAATCTTCCCGATATTAATATTCCATTATCAAATTATAGCACGAAAATTGATCATTGAAATTGAACATTGCACTCATGATTATTCAATTTAACAGGAATATCCAGTTTACCAAGCTTATTAAGGCCGAAGGACACCTAAGGGAATTCAATTTCAGAAAAGTGAATGGAATTCTTGAGGAACTATTTACGGTAGATGTGAGTGACGACCGGGGAAACCGCATTATGTTTAAAATGCGGAAAGAAGGAACCGAATGGTTAATAGTGACCGAGCAACCGGTGCCTGACTGGGTCAGAAATTACAGCGTACGTTATAATGAAGCCATCGAAGAGGAACTCAGAATATCCTGATTTCTCTTATTTTTATTCCGGAGATCTCAAAGTCAGATGGTTCAATTCACTGCCCAGATACAACAATTTGCTGAAAAGGGAGAAAAGACGGGCTGGTCCTATATTTTAATTCCTCCCCACATTGCAGAAAAACTAAAGCCCGGGTTTAAAAAATCGTTTCGAGTCAAAGGGAAACTGGATGCTCATTCTATTGCGCAACAGGCGCTGCTACCGATGGGCGAAGGAGGATTTATACTGCCTTTAAAGTCCAGCCTTCGAAAAATTATTCATAAAAACAAGGGTGCCATGCTGAAGCTCAGCCTGGAGGAAGATGAAAAACCGTTGGAAGTTTCAACCGAACTGCTACAATGCCTGGCAGACGCACCAAAGGCCGAAAAGAAATTCAATTCCCTGCCGCGCTCACATCAAATGTATTATAGCCATTGGATAGAATCCGGCAAAACCATAGAGACACGCTCAAAAAGAATCGGACTTACAATTCTTGCGATGGAAAAAAATATGACCTATGCAGAGATGCTGAAGTTAAATGCACAATCTGTTAATAAGTAAGTTGTTGTGCATATGCATATAAAGAATTAAATTTGATAAGATGCGTCGGATGATGCTGTAGAAACCTAATTTGAAAACTTTAAATCCTCGGAATTGACTGAAACGATCATTAACCTTGAAACCGTTAATCCTATTGAATTTTTCGGCGTAAATAATGGCAAACTAGATATCCTCAAAAAAAAATTTCCTCTTTTAAAAATTCTTTCCCGCGGCACACAAATCAAACTGAGCGGAGCACCCGAACAGGTGGAATCGGCAAAGGAAAAAATAGACTTGCTGCTTCAGTATCTGGAACGAAATGGAAGTCTCACGGAAAATTATTTTAACCAGATCCTTGGCGGAGATGACGCAGAGACGGTGGATCATTTCGTTGACAGAAATCCAAATGATATACTGGTATTTGGTCCTAATGGTAAAACCGTTCGCGCCAGAACGGTTAACCAGAAAAAACTGGTAACAGCTTCCGAGAGAAATGATATTGTTTTTGCTATCGGACCCGCCGGCACGGGTAAGACGTACACAGCCGTTGCGATGGCAGTGCGTGCCCTGAAGAATAAGATGGTTAAAAAAATCATCCTCACTAGACCTGCGGTAGAAGCTGGCGAAAACCTGGGATTTCTTCCGGGTGACCTGAAGGAGAAGATTGACCCTTACCTGAGGCCCCTGTATGACGCGCTCGATGATATGATCCCGGCCGACAAATTGGGTTATTACATGACCACGCGCACGATCGAAATCGCGCCCCTCGCCTACATGCGCGGACGGACGCTGGATAATGCGTTTATCATCCTGGACGAAGCACAAAATGCTACGGACTTGCAATTGAAAATGTTTCTGACCCGCATCGGTCCTAGCGCTAAAGCAATCATAACAGGTGACCTAACCCAGATCGATCTTCCAAAGAATCAAAAAAGCGGGTTGGCAAAGGCTCTGTATATTCTGAAAGGTATTGAAGGCATCGCACATATTGAACTGGATGAGGAAGATGTGGTAAGACACCGGTTGGTGAAAGCGATCATTAAAGCGTATGAAAAGGATAAGGTTATTGAACAGGGATCGTAACAACAGGGCCGGAATAAAACAACAATATCAAAATTTGAATTAATTAAAGATCATTTTATCGTTGAAAATCCCGATTGTTAGTTTTTTGATTATTTTTTTAGCAGCCTGCAACGCAGGAAAAACGTTTAACAAGGCTGAAGACGCCCAGGATGCCGGGCGGCAATTTATACGCGCTTCCCTTGATGGAGACTATGAAAAAGCACGTTTTTATCTGCTTAACGATTCTGTAAATCTCCTGCTGATAAGTAAATGGCAGCAGGGATTTGATAATTTGGACCGGGATACCCGACAGCAATACAGGGATGCCAGTATTCTTCCCATAAGTATAAAAACAGTCAACGATTCCGTCACTATCTATACTTACTCCAACAGCTTTCGCAAGGACACTACCACTGTGCGCATCATACGCGTGAAAGGAGAATGGCTCGTAGATCTCAAAGAAATTCTGAACGCCAAACGTTAAAAGTAACGTCAATTCCGGCCGTTTTGCGCTATGATGCTGAATGAGTAGGTTTGTAAGCTCAACCTAACGTATGAATAAAATGACTGTTTCACATCCCTGGCATGGCGTTTCCTCAGGAAGTCATGCGCCCAGGATTGTCAATGCTATAATAGAAATTCCTCAGGGCTCAAGGGCTAAATATGAGATCGACAAAGAAAGCGGATTGCTTAAACTGGACAGGGTCATTTACTCATCTTTTTACTATCCGGTCAACTATGGATTTATACCCCAAACGTACGGGGATGATAAAGACCCACTGGATATTCTGGTGATCACTTCGCTACCCGTTGTACCACTTTGCCTCATGGAAGCCAAGGTAATGGGTGTCATGCAAATGATAGACAGCGGAGATGCAGATGATAAAATCATCGCAGTCGCCGCCAAGGACCCCGGTGTTAATCATTATAACAATATCGAAGAATTGCCAAAGCATTTCTTCGATGAATTAAGACACTTTTTTGAAGAGTATAAAAAACTGGAAAACAAGGCCGTTAAAGTGGAAGAATTTGGGGATAAGACCATGGCCCTGAAAGTAATTGAACTTGCCATTGAGGCTTACAAAAAAAGCTTTGGTTAATGGTCAGATCAATAATCTGAATGCCAGATTATAATTTGCTCACATGCATCAGCCTTTTATGTAAAACGAAACTATTTGCATCTCCATATAGGTGAATCCCTCCATTCATACCCGGTTAACAGATCAGGAAATCCTGAGGCATTTTTATGCGGATCATAATAATGAATGGCTGGGAGCCCTGTTAGAACGTTATACGATGCTTTTATATGGTGTTTCTATGAAATACCTGAAAAACCCGGAAGAAGCACGGGATGCCGTTCAGCAGATTTTTTTAAAGGTAATTATGGAATTACATAAATATGAAGTCAGTTATTTCAGTTCCTGGCTCTATATGATCGCAAAAAACCACTGCCTCATGCTCCTGAGGAATCAACGGCAAACCCTATCGGTAGAGCAGGTTGGAGAACCCATTTCTGAACCCGAATACACCGATCCTCTCGAGACGGAAAATTTGTTAAAGGATCTGGAAGAAGCACTTAGACACCTGAACCCGGAACAAAAAATCTGCGTCCGGATGTTTTACATGGACAAAAAATCCTACCAGACGATTTCGTCCGAAACCGGGTTTAATCTCTTACAGGTAAAAAGTTACATACAGAATGGAAAAAGGAACCTTCGAATATTACTCGAAAAGAAGTTAGATAAATTGAACGACTGAAATGACAGATGATAAAAACGATATGATCCCCGGGGATATGGAAAAGAAATTGCCTGCTTCGCTAGACAAGCATCTGCGTGCGGTTATCCGCGAAAAAACCCTGGAGGAATTCCGGCAACAACTACCGGCGGAATTTTTGTCTGATGCTTCCGAAGGATTGAGTCAGATGAAAGATGAAAAACAACTCGAATCTGTTCTACATCAGTTGAACCATCAGATGCGTCATCACCTGGACCACAAAAAAATTCGTAAACGGAAGAATTCCATCGGTGATTTGTCGTGGACCTATTGGACTATCTTTATTGTAATCCTGCTTATTGTGATTGGATTTATCGTAATCAGGACGATGCTACAAAAAGCCTAATGCCAAAAGCTATTGGTATTGCACGTAAACCGGCCGCGGTTTCAACTTTAAAACTTCAGCAGGTGTCATCATGTGGCTATTTGTTTCCCGGAAATCATTTTTATAGAATAATTTGAAGCCCGTAAACTGTACAGGCTCCCTTGAAACGTATTCCCGGTATGTGCTGAGTTTCCTGTCTTTCGATCCCCATCCATCCATATCAATTACGACCTGAACACGAGAATTGGGCTTAATTCCTTTGTAATTGGTAATCATGGCATGCGTAAATCGGTGGACGACTAGTATTTTCGGCGGAAGATGGTTACTATTAACAATGTCTGAGAGATACTTAATGGTAAAGTTTATATCGGTTGCGTCCATCGTTCCAATGATGGTTCCTGGTTTTTTACCAGTTTTCATCGAAAATTCCGGATCTATACCCAGGTGAACCTGAGGCATTTTCAAATAAGGTTCGAGTTGCGGAACTTCATCCTGTACGGTACTCTTTCCTACCTGAATATCCAGAAAAACTAATGCATTGATGCGTGCTGCCATGCGGATAACAGAATCGATCTGTTTATATGGCATTCGGAGCCGGTATTTTTCCCCTTTGCCTGGATATCCCTGTGCTGTAACGGCAATATAGTGCAGGGCAGGCTTAACAGGAACTGTGGAATCGGCGGCCTGCCACCTGGCGATTTCTTGCTGCAATTTCCGGAACATGGTGTCTGTCGGGTATTCGCCAAGAACCCCCATCTTCTTTGAATAAAGATTACCATAGTAAGCAACCACCCTGTAAAAAGGGAAAATGGCACCGGGCAGAGGATATTCAAGTTTAACTGGCCAGCGGCCTGAACTATCTCCATTATTTAAAGCCAATAGCAGCTTGTCATATTTGGCAGTATCCAGCACTGATAAAGCGGCCTGAAAGCGAATGGAATCCTTATTAAGGGTATCCTTCCCGCTAGCGATCACCTGGCTTTTATTCTGCTGAAAGCGGTTTTCTGATCCAAAGGCGCGGAAAAAATATATCCCCGCTGCAAGAGCTATAGCAATGAAAAGGATAATTATGTATTGGTTCTTCAAAATATAGGTTCCTCCGGCTGTTTTGGGGACAAATTGCATAGGGACATCAGTTGGCGAATGTGAAATCTTTGTTCGTTGGAAACAAAACGTGATATGTTAGTCTTTATTTTAATGGGATTCTGTTAAAAACTGATTTTTTTGTACCAGTTCATCAGGCCATTAGTGGATGCATCGTGACCTGTCGTTTCACCAGGATTTGTCAATTCAGGAAGTATTCTCCCGGCGAGTTCTTTGCCCAGTTCGACTCCCCATTGATCAAACGTGAAAATATTCCATATTACACCCTGTACAAATATTTTATGTTCATATAGAGCAATCAATTGCCCGAGTGTATACGGGGTGATCATTTTAACCAGGAAAGAGTTTGTAGGCCTGTTTCCGCTGAAGAATTTGAATGGAATAAGATCTGGTTTTACATGGGCAGCCAAAAGCTCGTCCGGGGTCCGGCCATTCATCAGGGCTTCGGTTTGTGCAAAAAAGTTTGAAAGCAGTTTAGCATGGTG
>Ga0066787_10000088_pt1 | contig 13058 bp, 12 predicted proteins | sample OrgsoiDNA2013047_FD_70942 | JGI IMG/M metagenome (GOLD analysis project Ga0066787, IMG submission 70942) | Permafrost soil microbial communities from the Arctic, to analyse light accelerated degradation of dissolved organic matter (DOM) -... | ecosystem: Environmental > Terrestrial > Soil >...
GGGTCGATAAAAATGGAAACTTTGAGAATGTCGGCAGATTGTCTGCCCCCGTTACCGACCCATTTAAAGTTGGCGTCATCAATACCGCGGCGGGCACCATGGATGATCGGGACAATTATTATTTTATCGCGCTGGTCATTGATCTGCAAAGTATAATAACGCCACCGGTATTGTTTGTCGGTAAAGTGGAAAAAGTATCGGGATTAACTGCAGGCGATCAGGCGATCCCTATAAAATATTCAAAAATAAATACAGGTTCCTGTACAGATGAATTACTCGCTGCCCTGGCAAATCCGCTGGAAGGAGCTTTGCAGGATATCGCTTTTAATCCAGCCAACGGAAATATTTATACGTTTATACCGGCACCCGGAACTGCACCAACCACCGGAAAGATTGCCTGGTTCAATCCGGCTGACAACCCCACGTTTAATTGCATAGATCCTGTTCAGCCAAATATTCCAACCAACGATTTATCGGGTTTATTTTTTGGCAAAGACAGCGCACTGTTTATTCTGACCATCGATGGAAAATACTATAAAGCGGATATCCATACCGGTGTCATCCAGCTGGTCACACAAACCAGTCTTCCCCTGCTCAACGGAAATCTGAGAGGCGATATGGCTTCCTGTGTGGGCAAAAAACAGTTGGTCGCTTTTGATAACTGTCCCGGTGTATCTGTAGCCATTACGAGACCTGGCATTAACAGTACCGTTTCGCCATTCCAGATCTACCTGATTGACAAGGCCGGCAATATAGAGCCCTCTGGTAATCCCATCAATTTGCAGATCAACGGATTTGGTCTCAACAGTAAGGATGGTTTTTTATATGGCATACATGAAAGTTCCAATGTCACGGATCCTTTTTTTACACGCGTTGACAAAAACGGCGACTTCGTGGATATCGGAAAACTGACGGCTCCTGCAAATGCCGGAACCATGGTCGGCATCATAAACACAGCTGCAGGCACCATGGACGGCAGGGATCATTTCTATTTCACAGCCGTCGTCGCAGATACACCAGTTGGCCCGGCCCATTTGCCAAAATTATTCCTGGGTATCATAGAAAACGTGTCTAAACTGAAAGAAGGGGATATCATCCATATTGACTACAAAGAAATCCGGATTGGCAGTTGCGCTGATGAGATACTCACCGTATTATCCAATCCTTCCAATGGTCTTTTGCAGGATCTTTCATACGATCCGGTAAACGGAGATATATATACTGTCATCCCCGCGCAGGCCAGTTCTCCTGCTTCAGCAAAAATTGCGCATTTCAATCCAAATGCAAGAACACCAGTTCTGAATTGTATCAACCCGGCTGAACCCAATATTCCGATCATCGATTTATCCGGCTTATATTCCGATGAAAATGGCAGGTTGTTCATCCTCACCATCGACGGAAAATATTACCGGGCCAATGTGCACAATGGTGTGATCAAGTTGGTTACTCAAACGAGTTTGCCGCTGATTGGAAACAATCTCAGAGGGGATATGGCTTCCTGTGTAGGCAGGGATGAACATCGTGATCTGGCAGAAGACGCCGATGGGGAACGTCCCGATAACAGAGATGAGATTCGCGTGATTCCCAATCCCGTAAAGGATAATCAGATGGAAGTATCGGTCAACGCCGCGGAGAACAGTCGCGTACAGATGCAGATTACCGGCTCAACCGGGAATCCGGTGCAAACCAGGACTGTTATGCTGTCCGGAGGATCGAATCAATTCCAGGTGAATCTCACGAATGTTCGCCCGGGATTCTATTCCATCGTATTGACCTATCCTACGGGTAAAGTAGTGTCGGCAAAATTTATAAAATTATAAAAAGAAGAAGTCTAGTTTAAAAACCTTCGAAACCAAATCTTTCTTTTATAAATTTCTTCCTGGGCAGGAGGGATGGTCGTATACTGGCCTGATAAACAAATGCAGCCAGGATAATGGCAGCCTGTTTCATATCGTCCACCTGCAGATAATCGTAGGTGTCCATATTGGAATGATGTGTTTTGGATTCGTAATCCAACGGATCCTGTATGAACTGAAATGCCGGGATGCCAGCCCAGTCAAATGATGTATGGTCTGTGGACCCTGTGCTGCTCAGCGTTACAGTCGAGGCACCAAGATCGCTAAACGGCGCCAGCCATTGTTCGAATATGGGTTTGATGGCCGTATCCCCCTGCGCATAGACACCCCGGATTTTTCCTGAACCATTGTCGAGATTAAAATAAGCCGATATTTTTGCCTGTTCCGGTTTGAGAATATATGTTTCAGCGTTCTCAAAATGATTCCTGACATAATTGTATGAACCATAAATGGCCTGCTCCTCGCCACTCCACAATGCAATACGTATGGTGCGTTTTGGTTTCAGATTCAGCGAGTCCAGCAGGCGTACCGCTTCCATCGCTATGATACATCCCGCGGCATTGTCAGTCGCACCCGTGGCAGCATTCCAGGAATCCAGATGTCCGCCAAGCATGACCACTTCATTTTTTAATATTGGATCGGTGCCTGGTATTTCAGCGATCACATTATATCCCTTGGTATCCTCACTGTAAAATTTCCCCTTTATATTTAAAGCGAGTTCTACGGAATGTCCTGACGACAGGAGTCTGGATATTTTAAATCCGTCTTCGGATGATATCACGGCTTCCGGCAGGAAGACAGGAGCATTTGTTTTGTATCCGAATCCACTATTTTGAACAACTACCGTTCCGTCACGCCCCCTTCCGCTGGAAGTCACAACAGCCAATGCGCCATCCGCTTTCAGATCGAGTTTAGACTTTTCCGTTTTCTTTGCCTGTTTCAGAAAAAAATCCAGCATCTGACTCTTCAGTACATGGGTGTCGGGCATTTTTAGCAGTTCGCTGTCGGTATACCGTCTGGAAAAAGGTTTAAAATCTTCTTCATGTTTTGTGACGCCGGATGTGACAAAAACAATTTTCCCCTTAAAATCATCCTTATGTTTTTCCATAAATGCTGAATCCGTGAGATTCGCACTGAAAATATGATAGAGTGGTGCACGGATCATGCCATTCGTATTGCTGCTCCAGGGAATCGGATAGCCCAGAATGTATCCATAGTAAGGTAACTGCATGGAGATACTGAAATCTTCTACGTCCCATCCTCTGCCATACTCACCCCATGGCTCAAAGCCGGCGCGGACAAGTCCCCATTTTTTCAAGGATTCGATGGCCCATTTACCCGCCCTGAAAAATCCGGGCGAATTGGTAAGCCTGGATCCGGAAACATCCGTTAAATAGTGAGCGATCATGGGAATCTGCGAACTCCCCATTTCAGCTACCCGGATCATTTGAAAAGCAGCAGTGTCCACTGGCTCCTGCTGTGCAGCAAGCGGGTTCGCCGAACACAATAGAAAAAAAATTCCGGTTGACAGAAGGATGATTTTCATAAATAAAAAATTAGTACTGTTTCAGCATTTGTCTTATTCAAATTCGAATTTTCCTTTATTGGGCAGTGTATGCATTTTCTGCTTGATGGCTGATTCCAGCTTAGTTTTGATCTGGGCGGCCATCTGATTTTCAGTAGCATATTCAAGCGTTTGAAAATCTTCGTCCCAGTCAATCTCCCCGACAATCGGTTTACAGGTCACCATGGAAAAGAAATTCGGCAGACCGCTATCGGTGTTCTGGTTAACAACCATAAAAACATAGGCCGTCAGGTTATGGCCCAGTTTGTAGGGCTCCACGATCCAGGTAAACTCGTACAAAACTTCCTTGTCTTTTTCAGTCGGATGGGGAATGCCGAAGCTTACGTTAACGGGACTATGATTCATGGATGCCATCAGTTAAAAGATACGCATAATACCAAAAAAACTCAATATATTCATTTCCCTTATTCATTCAACGTAAAAAAAAGAAACTATGGCGCATAAAATGAAATACGAATACGTGACAAGTACCGTTTCCCTCTTATTCAGCGCGGGTCAGGGTGATGGAATTGTTGTCCATATTTTAAACGACAGCAAATCAAAAGAAAAAGCAAGGGTGATCATTTACAAAAATACAGGTGCGGGTGCGATAGTATCAACCGATTCCAAAGTGGTTGATATCGTGCCTTCATGGCAATGGGGACTGGGCTTTACTGTTCCCGATTCCGGCGAATACTGGGTCCGTATCGAGGTCAGTTCATCGGATCTGATTCCAAAAGCCTCATTTGAGCGACTAGCGAACGGCATCTGGGTTCCTGTGGTGAGTTATCTTCCAGGTGATTTTGCAGTATTCAAACTGCAGCCTTCGAGGAAAAGGATCTGGGGATAAAGGATACTCCAAAATAACCACATATACAACACCATGAACGAAATAAAAAAAGAGGATGTCCAACAGGAAGTGTTTGATCTCTACGATGACTATGCACACAACCGGCTTGACCGGCGCGAGTTTATGCAAAAGCTCTCCATCTATGCAGTGGGCGGTGTCACGGTATCCGCGCTCATGAGTTTTCTTATGCCGGATTACAAAAGCGCCATCCAGATTAAAGCAGAGGATCCCCGCATAAAATCGGAATACATCCACTATCAATCGCCAAAAGGTGGCGGATCGATCAAGGCGTTGTTGTCCATGCCGGCTGATTTGAAAAAGCCGCTCGGAGGCGTTGTGGTGGTACATGAAAACCGGGGCCTTAATCCGTATATAGAAGACGTGGGAAGACGGGTCGCTCTGGCGGGGTTTATTTCAATAGCCCCGGATGCATTGACGCCACTCGGCGGATATCCCGGCAATGACGATCAGGGTCGCGAGATGCAGAGTAAGCGCGACAAAAACGAAATGCTGGAAGATTTTATAGCGGCCTATGATTATTTAAGGAATGACAAGGATTGCAATGGAAAAGTTGGGGTGGTGGGTTTTTGTTTTGGCGGCGGCATTGCAAACCTGATGGCCGTAAAAATTCCCGATTTAGCAGCGGCTGTTCCATTCTACGGAGCGCAGCCGGCAACAGATGACGTTTCTAAAATTAAATCGCCCCTGCTGCTACACTATGCCGGACTCGATACCCATGTAAACGAAGGCTGGCCTGCCTATGAAGCAGCTTTAAAAGCGAATAACAAAAAGTACACAGCGTATACATATCCAAATGTAAACCATGGGTTTCACAACGACACCACACCCCGCTATGACAAAGATGCGGCAGAGCTGGCATGGAAACGCACGATTGATTTTTTCAATGAAAAATTGAATTAGGTTTTTTTATACAAATAGATGAAGCGCGGAAACACTGGTTATGAATAAGAGTAAGCCATTAAAAATACCAGCGGTACCGTCAGTGCTCTTAGCCATTCTCAGCGTGCAGGGAGGGGCCGCCCTCGCCAAGGGTTTATTTCCGTTACTGGGCGCTGAAAGCACCACTTTAATAAGAGTTGCTCTTTCGGTTCTTATACTGATGGCCGTCAATCGAACGAACCTCAGAAAGCTGACTACTCAGCAATGGAAAGCTGTTATTCCATATGGCGCGGTACTCGGCGCCATGAACCTTACTTTCTATATGGCCATAAAAAGAGTTCCCCTTGGTTTGGGGGTAACACTTGAATTCATCGGACCGTTGGTGGTTGCTGTATTTGGATCGCGTCACGCTATAGATATTTTGTGGGTGTTGTTGGCGGCCTTCGGCATTGTGCTTATTGCACCCTGGGATACAAAAAGTGTGGACCTTATCGGTGTGATCCTTGCCCTGATGGCAGGAGCGTTTTGGGCAGCGTATATCATATTGGGTGCCCGGGTCTCCAGAGTACTCGATGACGGCGATGCGGTGACTGTGGGAATGATTTTCGCCACCCTGGTGGTCTTCCCGTTTGGTGTTGTTAGTAGCGGTATACACCGGCTTTCTGCTATGCTGCTGTTGAAAGGTGCCGGCCTGGCGCTTTTGTCCAGTGCCATCCCTTTCACCCTGGAAATGAGCGCTCTCAGGAAAATACCTGCACGCACATTCAGTATTCTACTTAGCCTGGAGCCCGCCGTGGCCGCGTTATGCGGACTGCTCTTTCTTCACGAAACGCTTTCTTTTTACGAATGGATGGCAGTCGCGTTGGTCGTTATCGCCAGTGGGGGAGCCGCCTTTACATCAAGGAATGTGGTGCACGACGTTTGAAAAATATATATTTAAATGATTGCTTTATAATTCAGCTCCCCCTCAACAATAGTATCAGCTTTGGTATATGGATGTTCCTGCTGTTTATCTTTCGCCATAATATGAAATACTTCCCAACCTGCGGCTTTTTGATAATCGGACACCAACGACCTATGGCAACTCCATCAGACGGCCTTTACCCATCTGTCGATGAACATCCATTGACAGCACAAATATGGGGTCGCCGGCAAGCGAAATATCAGAGTGTATACAGAGGCTCTGTAAAATATTTTTGTGGATCTTTTTTTGTGTTTTCGGCGATGAATTGAGGTAGTATTCTTATTGAATGGCTGTTTTGTTGCTGCTTTGTTGCTGTTGTGTTGCTGTTTACACCGGGAAAACAACAACACAACAGCAACAAAGCAGCAAGACAACAGCAACAAAGGCCTTGTCGAGAGGTGAGTATCCGGTCTGAAAAAATTAGAAATAAATTTTACAGAGCCTCTGTATACACTCTGATATTTCACTGAATCCCAGGCGCATATTTGCAACGACAGGCTGGGGTATCGGGAGCAGATATCCGTCATATCCGGAATACCTTGAAATATAAATCTTTATCGCGCCTGCTCCTGGTTAATTTCAGACGCGGCTGGCGCAAAAGCCGGACAACTGTCCCTTGCAGAAAGATAAAGCTGATGATAATTGCATAAACCGTCCTGATCCCGCACAGAGGCAAATCCGGAACTCATGACCGTGAGTCCGCGATAGGCGTCTTCAATAACCGCCGGATCGTTTTGGAAATATGTACAGTCCCGGCAGACCGGCCCTGAACTACTCAATTGGATTGAATTAAAAATATTCATTGCATTAATGCGTTACGATGGAAGACCAGTAATGACCGAAAACGAGTACCGACAAAATGTATCCCAAAATTACATTTACAATCACACCGACCGTGAACGCGATAAATGGTTTGATACCGGCATTGGCCAGTTCGCGGAATCGCGTCGTAAGTCCGATACTCAGGAAACTAAAAGTAAATGCCCAGGTCCGCAACGACGTGATGGGTGCGATGAGCGAGGGTTTCACGATTTTATTGTAATCAGCCAGTGTATTTCCATGAACAATCAACGTTGTAAGCACCGAAGCGATGAGGAATCCAATGACGAATTTCGGAAAGCGCCACCATATCTGTCCGACTTGAACTTTTGAGTTTGTTTCATTACGCTCCCAAACAGTGACTGAAATAAATGCCAGTACAAATGCCCAGATACCGATCCACATGTCACGTCCGATCACTTTGATCAGGGTATAGGATGCCAGCGCCTGCTCTGCCGTTCCCGAAATGCCAAGATTCTTACCGGCCAGTCCGCCATAAGACTGGGCAGCGGCGAGTCCTGCAGCGTCTGCAAATTCCGAGGTACCGATCCACGCACCACCGACTCCGGTTGGCAGGTGAAGAGTGCGTGACACCAGCGGCAGCGCGAAAATGAGAATGATGGCCCAGAATACCACCAGACTTATGGCAATCGGAGGATGCTCTTTCTTGGCCCTTACTGCACCGGCAACGGCAATAGACGCCGAAACACCACAAACAGCGCCTCCGGCTCCCAAAACTGCCGCGAGACGTTTATCCAGACCCAGCTTCCGGGCCGTGTAGAAGATAACCAGGAAGGTAACAAGGGAAACAATAGAAGCCTGCAGAATAGCCACCGGACCGGCCCAGATAATTAAGGTGAAAGGCAACGTGGCCCCCAGCAAAACAATGCCGAGTTTAATATAAAATTCAACGCGGAAACCGGCATCGAGCCAACGAGGCAATCCGATCACATTTGAAATGATCAGTCCTAGAACAAGTGCCACCAGCGGCGGTTCCAGATTATATTTACTGGCCTGATCCCAGTTGCCTGCGGCATAAATGATGGTCGATAGTATGAAGACAAATATAAAAGATGGAATAAATGCCCTGGGCTTTTGACCGATAAATGAAACCACGATCGTAAAGAGGATCAGGAAAACGCCAAGCAAGGCAAGGTATCGAACAGCATTTTTTGAAAATTGCTCACCAAGCTGTGACAAAGTCGACCATTTGGCGGGAGAAACTGCAATCCACGAGATGCTGGAACCATTCAGATAAAAGACATATGCCAGAAGAACAATGCCCAGGCCAAGCCAAACCGCCCACCAGTCCTCTTTCAACCAGAATTCCTGCCAACCGGAGGATTTGTTGACTGCTACTGTTTCGGTATTACTCGTAGTCATATATGACGTTGGTTTTTTTAGGGGGTAAACATCTTTGTGAAGTGCAGGACAACATGATCTCTTCTCCGCGCCGACGAAAATAAAGGGATATTATTAATCTACCAAATCAGTAGACAATAGATAACAGGATGATAATGTAGAATTATTCCTACATAAAATCCTGTTACCCTTACATGGGGAGTCTGTACGTGCGGCTGGCCCCTCGTTTGCCCCTTTTATTCTAAAATAATCATATGAAACAGCCCTATAAAATAAAAATTGATCAGATAGTCCTCGATGATTTGAAAGACAGGATCACAGCAACACGCTGGACGGATGAAATGGACAATTCAAAATGGGAATCTGGTACAAACGAAGACTACCTGAGGGAACTATCCGACTACTGGCGCGACAGTTTTGACTGGAGAAAGCAGGAAGATTTCCTTAATTCCTTCAGTCATTTTAAAACAACCATTGGCGGTACGGGGATACATTTTATTCATCAGAAAGGCGGAAAGAATTCACTGCCACTCCTTTTAATACATGGTTATCCCGATTCGTTTATACGATTTCTAAAATTGATTCCCCTCCTGACGAATGCAAGTGTAAACGAACTCTCATTTGACGTAATCATTCCATCCATCCCGGGTTATGGCTTTTCTGATATTCCAAAAGAACCGGGAATGGATCCAAAAAAGATAGCAAAATTGTTTTCCCATTTGATGACAGATGAACTTGGCTATAAAAAATTCCTTGTGCATGGTGGCGACTGGGGAACCAGTATCACGGAACAAATGGCCCTGTATCATGCCGATTCCATACTGGGTATTCATTTAACCGATGTTCCCTATAGTCATTTATTTTCTATTCCGGAAGGAGAGTTGAGTAAGGCCGAAAAAAAATATCTGGACACAGGTAAAAAATGGCAGCAGACAGAAGGAGCGTATGCAATGATACAAGGCACCAAACCCCAGACATTGGGATATGCATTAAATGATTCCCCCGTGGGCCTGGCCGCATGGATTATTGAGAAATTTTATGCGTGGAGCGATAATGACGGTCATATTGAAAACTGTTTTTCAAAAGATGAACTGCTCACAAATCTCACGATCTATTGGGTAACGCAAACCATAAATTCTGCCATTCGTATTTATTACGAAACAATGAAAACACTCATGCAGGCCATCTATAATCCTTTGGTAAAGCTGAATCCTTTTGATAAAACAGGTGACAATACAAGGGTGCCTGCGGCTTTCGCTTTGTTTCCGAACGACCTGGTGAACGCACCCCGGGAATTCGCGGAAAGGTATTTCAACGTGCAGCAGTGGACAGAAATGCCAAAGGGAGGACATTTTGCTGCCATGGAGCAGCCGCAACTTTTAGCTGATGACATAAAAAAGTTTGCAAAAATACTGAAGTACGAGGATAGCATGATCGCTGCCGAATCATTGTAACCTTCAGAAAAAACAAACGCAAGTCCTTCTTTACCGGGTTAACATATATTTTTGGTGAATTATCATTTAATATTGTACAATTATTCACCAAAATATTATGGAAGTTCATCATCACCCGGATTTAAAACATAAAAAGAAAAATTTCAGAGAATATTTCCTGGAGTTCCTCATGATCTTTTTGGCCGTTACCATGGGTTTTATCGCGGAAAATGTGCGTGAGGGATTCAGTGACCGCAGCAAGGAAAAAGAATATATTGGATCTCTGGTTCAGGATCTAAAAACGGATACCGCACAGGTCAATCAAAAAATGGTAGCGCTCCATACCCAGATGTATGGTATGGATACGCTGGAAATGCTGCTGAATCCGGACGTCAATAAGAACGATAGCGCAGTATTTAAATGTTATCGTCTCCGGAGTTCCATGGTCAACCAGCACCCGATGTCTTTTTCTGACAGAACGATTACGCAGTTGGTCAGTTCCGGAAATATGCGTTTAATAAATAAACAGTCTGTGTCTGATCGTATTACCGAATACTATAGCAATGTGAAGGATGTCGATGCCCAAAAAGGCTATTATGTCGAATACTTTCACAAATGCCTGGATTTATTTCCTTCGATATTTGCATTTGATACGTATCATTCAACACTTGGCCGGGACGGTGGTACCGCCCACCCCAAACTCGTTTTCGGGAAACTTCGTATTGTAACAACGGACGCCGGGGAGCTCAACAAAATAAAATCAACCATAGAATTAACCAAAGGCATCGCCGGCAGCTACAGGACTGATATTATAGAAATGCACAAGGAGGCAGATTCACTGATCAGTTTTTTAAAAAATGAATACAGCCTCGACAATAACTAACTGATCGCCTTTATATGGGCCGTTGTCAGGACATTCGTCAGCAACTTTTTTCTGAGCGCGGCGTTGGGGAGTTTTTTATCGGTCTTATTATGCGGAGGGCTGCTCATCACAATAACGGGATTGCCGACACTGCTGATCTGCTGTTCCGCGGACAAACACTGTCTTTGTAGTTCAAGTATTTCCGTATGACTTCTGATCACTTCATTTTCTACTCTGTACAGTCTCGCACGGATTTTTACAATATGCCATCTTCTGAGCGCAAAGCCTGCAAGGACTGACACGGCCATCAGAGCCAACAGCGCAACAATATTAATGGACAATTCAAATGAGAGCATAAAAGCTGATTTTAGGGTACGAGAATCGTGGTTGTTTTTATCCCCTTATCAGTGCCTGTCTGCACAACATATGTCCCATTTGCCAACACAGATGGAATCCTTACTCTGGTCTGGTGCGGACCGGATTCCTGCATATCGCAATCAATCTGTCTTCCATCGACTGAGAATAGTTTCACCCAGTTGACTTTGGTTCCTTCATGCTGCACGTAAAATTCGTTGTTCATTACGGGGTTCGGATAGACAGTAAATGAGACCGCATCTTCAAAATAAACTTCCACCACCCGGCTCATCTGAAACCGGTTGTCTATATCCACCATTTTCAACTGATAAAAATTAAATCCGCTTAAAGGGCTGTCGTCAGTAAAACTGTAATCAAGGATCAACGCCGAATTGCCCGCCGCGGCAACTCTGCCGAGATACTGCATCTGGCTGAATTGGTCCGCCCGGTAAACTTCAAAATGACTCGTATTCACTTCATTTGTTGTTTCCCAGTTCAGCACCACGCTTTTATCCTTTTTCATTGCAGTAAAACTCAGAAGTTCCAACGGTAACGGAGTAACGGACATGCCTATCCCAAACTGACTGAATGTTGAAATATTGTTTCTGAGCGCATATTCTCCAACCACTGTTCTGCCAAGGCTTCCTGCTGACGGCAATGAACTCCCGGCCGGAACGATCCAGTCTGCGGCATTGGAGGATACGGTTGGTCTGTCCAGAATGCCAAATGAATTGTCTGTGAGGCCGGAAAAATTATTGAAATATAGTTTCAGGTTATAAGCGCCGCCGGTAGGATTTGCATCCGGTGTAAGGTACCAGACACCCCCGCTATTCACGATCGAATAAGGAGTGCCTGATTCTGAGACATTCAGGCCGTTATCATTGCCTGGCTTTGGGCCAAATGAAGCAGTGATAATGCTCACACCCGTTAAAGGACCTGCCGCAGCATTATCCATTTCTGCCATATTTGTTCCTGTTGCATTGCCCAATGGGAACAGGTAACTATTTACCGTTGCCGGAGTAATAAAACGCTGCAGGGTCCCATTTATCCAGGAGTTGGAATAATTCGTATTCGACGCGTCTGCCTGGACCGCTGTGGCAGCACCGGACGTAGCTATGGCCATGAAGGTGCCCGTGTTCACCACACCGGATTTCAGGTACCAGCCATTGGCTTTAACATTGGATGCAAGATTGAACCCTGCATTGCTCACGTCAATCCTTTCAAATTGGTTCAGGGATTTTACATTTTGTGCGCCTGTACCCGAGAACACAAATCTGCCTCCGCCATAGTTGTAGGGACTGCCCGTGTTGTCAGTAAAATCTGCTGACCCGGACGCGGTTTTCTGAATGTTGATCGTGCCGTCATTATTGGTGCGGCTGCCATCATCCAGGTTCATTCCGCCGTTGACATACAATACGGCCCCATTCTGCACGGTGATCACAGAACCGTTGGTCGCCTTCAGTATGTCCTGTGCGGAAAGTCCCGTCCAGATCGATGAGAAAAGAATAAGCAAGAGAGGTTTCATGTGAAATATGAGGAGTGTAAGGTTTCTCATGCCATAGTTTTTTGTTTATTTATTACCGGTTTATAAATAAGTTCAATGAATAAAAATAGGAGAGTCACAAGACGACAACTATTCCCAATCAATGACCGGCAGTAAATAATTATTATAAGGCAGGACTAGAGTGAAAACCGGCGGACGAGGCTGGAAATCGCCAAAAATTCACTTCTTATTCAGATCAAAAAAGTGGTAAAAAAAAGCTATCTTCCTCAGGCCAACTAACCCGATGTATGAACTGTTTCAAACCGTACTTCTTCTTTTTTTTGCCGGTCTTCCTGTCAGCCCTGATACCGTTGGCTGCCGCAGCCCAGGCGATGCAGGTGAATCAATTAAAAGATTCGCTGAAGCAGGCCCTGGGTCATGAAAAGGACGACACTTCCAGAGCAAAAACGCTTTTTTTATTGGGTAATTCCTATGCTGCTACCGACAGCTCCACTGCTATTCAATATGCCGTCGAAGGCAGGAATTTATCAGAACAGCATAACTGGCAAAAAGGAATGGGAAATTACTATCTCCTGTTAGCCAAATTGTAT
>Ga0066787_10000089_pt1 | contig 13049 bp, 10 predicted proteins | sample OrgsoiDNA2013047_FD_70942 | JGI IMG/M metagenome (GOLD analysis project Ga0066787, IMG submission 70942) | Permafrost soil microbial communities from the Arctic, to analyse light accelerated degradation of dissolved organic matter (DOM) -... | ecosystem: Environmental > Terrestrial > Soil >...
GGGTGACAAAGTCATGAACAGTGTTTCAGAAGAATTCTCCATCGTAAAAAAAGCGACCAAAAAAAAACTAACAAAGAAAAAACCAGCGCCCGATACAAAATCTAAAAAAGCCATAAAAAAGAAAACAAATAAAAAGAAAGCGGCAAATAAAATCTACAAAACAGTCAAACAAATCGTTAAACGTACTGCTAAAAAATCCGGAAAAACAAATAAAAGACAATAACAGTTTGGCTGATAAGCGGTCGTAATTTCTTCACATAATTATATACTTTCATACCGGCAAAATCGTTTTATACTGTTAAATTTCATGATTGCCATTCTCCTGACCCAATGCCGTGCAGCATTGGTCACTGACCCGTTGTCTTGTTTTATTTACATCAGTGAATAATTTGTTAACTCTGTTACGTATATCCATAACCGTTAGTATTTTTGAAATGAAAACCAAATAAAACACACACTTATGAAAAGAATGCTTCTAGTATTGCTGACCGCCGGCAGCGCAACTTTTGCCAGTGCGCAGATCGAATTTGGCGTTAAAGCAGGCGTCAATATCGCAAACCTCACCGTTTCAGGCGATAATTCCGGCGTTTCACCCAGTTCAAAAACAGATTTTCACGCGGGACTTCTCGCAGCCATTCCCCTGTTTAGCAGCTTTAAACTCCAGCCGGAAGTGATGTACTCGGGGCAGGGCGCCAGCGCCGATGTTTCAGGTACAACCGTCAAACTGAATTATGGTTACATCAATGTACCGGTGCTTTTTAAATACCAGCACGAATCCGGACTGTTTGCTGAAACCGGCCCCCAGGTTGGTTTCCTGATCAGCGCCAAAGAAAAAGCAGACGGACAAACGATCGACACAAAAAGCGACACGCAGTCCACCGATTTCTCCTGGGCGTTTGGTATCGGTTATAAAATTCCGGTTGTAGGTCTGGGAATCGATGCACGGTATAACCTTGGCCTGACCAATCTCGCCAAGGGAAGCAGCAGCAGTGATGGAACCGTTAAAAACAGCGTGATCCAGATCGGGCTGTTCTATGTTATGAAAGGCATGTAATTTTTTTATAGTAACAAGAGTTATCTGAAGAGGGCCACTAAGAGGTGGCCCCTTTTTTATTGCAGGTCCTGATCATTTCGTTTCCGGTAACAACTCAAAACGAATCTCATTTTTCCCATCCAGCCATTTTTTGGCACCTTCCTGTACCATAGCAGCGCTCACACGTTCCAGGCGGCCCGTATAATCCAGCGTGGCTGTAGGTTCTTCCTGATTCTCATACTGGTTTACCAGGTAATCCAGCCAATAATTGTTCTGTGTCATCTGTGACTCATGGATCCTTTTGTATTCGGCCCTGAACTTAACCAGGTCCTCCGCCTCAGGTCCGTTTTGACGCAGAGCAGCCATCTCTTTTTCCACACTTTCCATCAAATGATCTGCATTGGCGGGTGCACAGCCAAAGGCTACCGTAAACGAATAACGCTGCTTCGGATATTTATTGAAAGAAACCTGGACGGACGGAGAATATACTTCACTCTCATCCTCGCGCAGATGTTGTGTAATCTTGATCGACAATATTTCCTTGATGGCCTGCAGCGTAATATTATTTTCCGGACCGTACATATAGTCGCCACTGAAAACCATCCTGACCGTGGCTTTGTTTTCGGTTCCCCCAAATACTTTTTTTGATAATTTGCCGGGCGGAATATGAATGCCCAGGTCCCGGGCGATCTCTTTTTTATGCAATGAAGGCAGACTGCCCAGGTATTTTTCCAATAAGGGCCGGATGCTGTCGATGGTAAAACTGCCGACAAACACAAAAGTAAAACCGGAAGCATCCGAGAACCGTTCCCTGTATATCCTGTCAATCTTTTCCAGATCGATCTGTTTTAGTTTCTCTAATGATGGAGGGCTTCTTCGAAAATTATAATTGCCAAGCACGCGGTTGACTGAATCGGTAAATACATTTTTCGGATCACTGTACCGATTAGCAACCATCTCTTTTGAACTATTCAGAATATTATTAAATAATATCGTGTCTTTCCTCGGAGCTGTAAACCGAAGGTATAAGAGCTGGAGCGTTGTCTCCAAATCTTTTGGCGCCGTACTCCCCTGTATGCCCTCAGCCCTTTCGCCGATATATGGATTTACTTCAACAATTTTTCCGGCGAGTAATTTGTTTAGTTGTATGGGATTAAAAACACCGACCCCAAAACCCGCGATGAGCGCGGCATTTGCTGCGTTCTGATATTCCGAATCGGGATATAGGGATGAGCCACCCGGGCTGAAAGCCAAAAATAAAATTTCATCATTTTTGAATTCCGTCGGTTTCAATATCACGCGTACGCCGTTGCCCAGACCGAGTTCCGTAATGCCCAGTGGTTTAACCGTTTTCGTACCCACCACTTTTCCCGGTTGCAGCTGCACGGCGAGCAGGGGTTGCTGGTTCACAACGTCCGCAAACGCAGATAACTTTTCGGAAGCCACAGAGTCCATCCAGGCAGAAACCGTGGCGGAATCCGGCAGGGTGCTTTTGTCCTTTTCGGGTGCAAGCAACAGGATGTCGCGGTTTGTATCGCGGATATATTCTTTTACCAGTGCATTGATCTGTTCCAGCGTAACCTGTCCCACATGATCTTTTACAAACTGGTACTCCCAGCTAATTCCGGGCGATGCTTCACGACGCAGGAAGAGTCGTTGGTATTCGCCGACCATTTCGGAAGAATTGGTTTTATTTTTTTCTTTGAATGCCGTCTCCAGCGCTGTGAGATAGTTTTGCTGGGCCCTTTGCAGCTCGGTGGAGGTAAAGCCAAACTTTTTTATTTTTTCGACCACTTCCCATGCTGCCTGGAAACCTTCTTTAAATTTTCCCTGTTTCATTGTTAGGTTCAACGTGAAGGCATCCAGTCCGCCCAGGAGACTGCCGATATCGGCACCGGCACTAATGAACGGCAGGTCTGCCGATTCCTGCAGGGCCGCAAAACGTTCCGCGACCATTTCATTAAAAAGCTCACGCTGCATGGAATGTATATAATCTGTTTCAGTCACCAGGTCGTCCTCCCGGTGTTTGACCAGGATCTGCAAATCTGTTTCCGGCATTTCCTTATCTGTTACCAGTAAAAAATGATTCTGCCCCTCGAGCGGTACGTTGTATTTCGTGCGGGATTTTTCATTGGCCGGCGTCTTAAGATCAGAAAACAATTGTTTTACCAGGGCCTCTGTTTTTGCGACGTCAATATCTCCCACGACCACCAGGGCCTGGAGATCGGGCCGGTACCAGTCACTGTGAAAACGGCGGATGGCGGACGCTGGAAAATTGTTCAGGATATCGACTTTCCCAATGGGCAATCGTTCGGCATAGCGCGACTGGTTCAGGATCATCGGGAAATACTGCCGTTGCATGCGTTCCCCCGCGCCACGTCCCAGTCTCTCTTCTTCCAGCACCACGCCTCTTTCCTTATTGATTTCTACGGAATCCAATGTGGCGTTCTGCGCCCAGTCGCGCATAATCTGGAAACCGTTTTGCAGCACCGATGTATCATCTGCGGGTATAGGTAACTGGTAGACGGTCTCGTCAAAACTGGTATAGGCATTCAGGTCGGCGCCAAAACGAACACCCGATTTCTGCAGATAATTCACCAGTTCATTTTTCGGGAAATGTGTGGTCCCGTTGAAATTCATGTGTTCCATAAAATGTGCCAGGCCTCTTTGATCATCATCTTCGAGCACGGAACCCACGTTGTTAACGAGGTATAAAAAAACCCGGTTCTTTGGTTCACTGTTATGACGGATATAATACGTAAACCCATTCGCGAGCACACCCGTGTGTACCGCGGTATCGAGCGGGATGATCTGTGCATTCAATGTGTTGATACAACAAACTGTCAGCATCGCGTATAGCATTCGTTGATGTCTCATGAAAATGGTATGAAGTGAAAAAACCGTATTACCGGTATTCAAAATAAGAGAGTAGTTTCTACATAGCTGCACGAAGTCGATGAGTAAAGATAGAAGAAAATCCGGTTTTTTATCAATGGCGATGGCTGATATTCCTTCATATATACAGCCGGTTCATTAAGCGGAAGAAAGCATGTCTTCCCGTGTAAATGGCTGTATCATATTTTTACTGCCCGCAAAAAAAGGCGACCGTTCATGCAGGGAGAGCGGTACACGCTGCAGGATCTTATCCCTGCCGTCCGCTGCCTTCCCTCCCGCAATGGCAAGAATATAGGCAAAGGTGTTGCATTCATATACGAGTCGCAGTTTTCCCGCCGGATTCTCAGCCGTGGCAGGGTACAAAAAGATACCGCCCTTCAGCAGGATACGGTGCATGTCGGCTACGAGACTTCCGGTATATCGTTGAGAATACGGACCACCGTCTGCCTTTATTTTTCTCTGGCAGGCGGTTATATATTCCTGTACACTCCGGTTGAAACTAAAAAAATTGCCATGATTCACGGAATAACTGGTTCCGTTTTCAGGACACCGAATATCCGGGTGACTCAGTGTGAATTCACCAATGGAAGGGTCGAGTGTAAAACCATTCACGCCACGTTTCGTGGCATAGACCAGCATAGTGGATGATCCGTAAATAATATAACCCGCGGCCACCAGATTGTCGCCGCTTTGTAAAAAATCTTCCAGTATGCAGGGCTTTCCCACGGCACTCCGGCGACGGTAGACGCCAAAGATAGTGCCGATCGAAATATTCACGTCGATATTGCTGCTGCCGTCGAGTGGATCCATCACCACCACATATTTTGATTCATTGCTCCTTGCTTCATCAAAAGCCATAAAATCGTCGAGTTCTTCGGAAGCAATTCCCGCGCAACTCACGCCCCTTTGCAACACGGCGATGAATTGCTGGTTTGCAAAATCGTCGAGCCGTTGTACCGCTTCGCCCTGTATATTGGTATGGCCGTTGGGTCCCAGAATATCCACGAGCCCGGCTTTATTCACCTCCACGTGTACCCGTTTGGACGCAAGTGCGATGTCGCGCAGGAGGTTACTCAGCTCACCCGTAGCCTGTGGAAGGAAGCGGAGCTCCTGTTTTCTGAATTCCTCTAATGTGAGAACGGCTCTGTTAATTGTCAATGGTTAATTGTTAATTTCATTTGGCGGTTGTCGTTAGCCGTTAGGCTGCCATGATCAAGTAGTTGGTTCGGCTTTACGCCAATTGAAGCTTTCTTTCAATCGCAGCAATCGCCTTCATCGTCTTGATCACTGAATCGGGTGTAACGGAAATCGAATCGATACCCGCGTCCACGAGAAACTGGGCGAAATCAGAATGATCGGAAGGACCCTGTCCGCAAATACCCACTTTCACACCCGCTGTCTTCGCCTGGCGGATCAGCATTTTGAGCATGCGTTTCACAGCCTCATTTCTTTCGTCATACAAATGCGCCACAAGCGCCGAGTCGCGGTCGAGCCCAAGCGTGAGCTGGGTCAGATCGTTCGAACCGATAGAGAATCCAGTGATATGTTCGGCAAATTCTTTAGCCATGATAATATTCGACGGTATCTCCGCCATAAGGTATAACTGCAGATCGTCTTTGTCTTTTTCAAGACCGTGGGCCCGCATGATGTCAGTTACTTTTACAAGTTCTTCCACCGTACGGCAGAAAGGAATCATCACGGCCACATTATAAAGACCCATTTTCTCGCGCACATAATGGATCGCTTTGCATTCGAGACTAAATGCTTCGCGATAGGATTCAGAATAATATCTCGAAGCGCCGCGCCAGCCGATCATCGGGTTCTCCTCCGACGGTTCAAAATGTTCCCCACCCTTCAGGTTGCGGTATTCATTGGTTTTAAAATCTGAGAATCTCACAATCACTGTATTCGGATAAAATGCCGCTGCAATCTTCGCTACACCAAAAGAAAGTTTCCGGATAAAAAACTGTTCTTCGTTGTCAAAACCCCGGATGGCCGTTTGGATATGAGACGTCAGGGCATCATCCTTCAACTCTTTATGTTTCAGAAGCGCCATGGGATGGATGCCGATATAATTGTTGATGATAAACTCTTCCCGGGCCAGGCCAACACCCGCATTGGGAATATGCGAAAAACGAAAAGCCATGGATGGCGAAGCCACATTCAGCATGAGCTTCGTATCAATCTGCGGAAGTTCATCCAGTCGCGTTTCCACGATATCATATAAAAGGTCCCCGGCATAAACCAACCCCTCATCCCCTTCAGCGCAGCTGGCCGTTACCTGCAAACCGTCTGTCAATAACATAGTGGCATTGCGGCAGCCCACGATTGCAGGTACACCCATTTCCCTTGCGATGATTGCAGCGTGACAGGTCCGGCCGCCTTTATTGGTAATAATCGCCGATGCTTTTTTCATGATGGGTTCCCAGTCCGGATCAGTCATATCCGTCACCAGCACATCGCCCGCTTCGAATTCGATCCCCTCCGATAGGCGTTTATCGAGTGAGTACATGATCTTCACTTTCCCGGTACCGATCTGGTCACCCACCGCAATCCCTTTTAAGATCGGCGTATATTGATGGGGTTGCATCACATATTCGGTGAGTTTATTATGATCCTTTCTTGAATGAATGGTCTCCGGTCTCGCCTGTACGATAAACAACTGCTGGGTCATACCATCCAACGCCCATTCCACATCCATCGGACACCAATGTTGTTTTAATTCGGTATAATATGTTTCGATGATCATCACCCATTTCGCGAGCTGTATAATTTTTTCGTCATCCAGGCAGAATTTATGCTGCATGGATTTTTCCACCGGGATAATCTTGACGCGCTCATCCGGATCGTCGCCATACACCATCATCTGGTCTTTCAGGCCGAGTTTTTTTTCAATAATGGGAACGAATTTATCTTTCAATGCCGGCTTGAAAACAATGAATTCATCCGGCGACACGGAACCCTGCACAATCAGTTCCCCCAAACCAAAAATGCCATTGATCACCACCGCGTCTTTAAAACCGGATTCTGTATCCAGAGAGAACGCCACACCTGAACTGCCCAGGTCGGACCGCACCATTTTCTGTATGCACACCGAGATGCCGATCGCGAAATGATCAAATCCGAAATTCTGGCGATAGCTGATCGCACGATCCGTAAATAAAGAAGCGAAACAATTACGCACCGAATCCATGATGGCAGCGGGACCGCGCACATTCAGATAGGTTTCCTGCTGACCCGCAAAACTTGCATCGGGGAGATCCTCTGCCGTGGCCGACGACCGCACGGCCACGTCGGTAATATCCTGAGTGTATTCTGCCGACATTGCATAGTAGGCTTCGATGATCATTTTGCTCAGCTCAGGCGGAAACTTGCCATTACGGATCATATTGCGAATCTGCAACCCCGCTCTTCTCAGTGATTCCATGTTATCATAATCAATCTCCGCTACCAGCGCATTGATTTTTGTCTCCAGCTGATTGAATGCAATGAACACCTGGTAGGCTTCTACAGTAATAATAAAACCGCCGGGAATGCGGATGCCGAGTTTTGTTAAATGCTGTATCATCTCACCGAGCGACGCATTCTTACCGCCCACCCGTTCGATATCGCCGATGCCTGCTTCATGAAGACCCAGGATGAATTTATTTTCCATAAAAAAAGGTTTGAAATATTTTTTCAAAAGTATATCCCGGATCTCCGGATCTTTGGCTCGCATTTGACAGCTTTTTATACTATCTTAACCTATATGATCTGGAATGTGTACCATCTACATCATGATACTATATATAATGTTTAAACATGAAACCCCACCTGTTAAAGATTCCCAAAGAGGATCAGCATTCTTTTAGTGTCCGGTATGATATCGTATCCTTTTTTTACAACCAGTGGCACTATCATCCTGAAATGGAACTGGTATATATTATCGAAGCTTCCGGGAGACAGTTTATCGGTGACAACATCCATCATTTCAAAAACAACGACCTGATCCTGCTGGGGTCTAACCTGCCGCATTTATGGCGCTGTGACGAAAAATTCCTGGTGAAGGGATCCAAACTGAAAGTAGAAGCCATCATCGTTCATTTTTTGCCGGACTGTTTTGGGGTGGGATTTTTTAATTTACCGGAAAACAAAGCGCTGCTCCGTCTTTTTCAGAAATCCCAGATGGGTGTTCGGGTCAAGAATCACGCTCGTATAATCGTAAGCGGATTGATGCGTCGCCTGGCTACAGCAAAAAACAGCGAGCGTATCATTTTATTATTACAGATCCTCCAAACAATTGCTCATAGCAGGCAAACCAAAACTATTTGCAGCGAAGGGCTGACTTTCCAATATAGTGTAACAGAGGCGGAGCGGCTGAATAATATCTATCAGTATATCCTGGGGAATTTTACAAAACAGATAACGCTCGAGCAGGTTTCGCGGATCGCACATCTGACACCCAACGGATTCTGCCGTTATTTCAAGGCGCGGATTAAAAAAACTTTTTCGCGGTTCCTGATCGAAGTGCGTGTGGGCCACGCGTGCAAGCTGCTGGCGGAATCGGATAAGCCGGTGGCAGATATATGTTACGAGAGCGGGTTTAACAATTTCTCCAATTTCAACCGTCACTTTAAACATGTCGCCGGTCGTACGCCTTTGAACCATCGGAAATATTACCAGGAGATCCGGGGAATGCGGGTGGAGTCTGTCCCTATTTCAATATAGGATAATCAGCATATATGGCGTCAACAAGTTCGGGGCGATATCCCGGTGTGCGGCGGTACTGGTTAATCACAGCATTCGCCTCCACTAACTCGTTGCTCACCACTTTGCAGGCGACGAGCTTTTGGGTATTTTGCCATATCCCCGGATCGTAATCGAAGGCCATCTGATAAAAATCCCGGCCCTTACGTACGTCACCCATTTTCATTTCGATATTTCCCCTGAAATAATTTAGAAAAGGATCGATGGACAACAAAGTATCCAGCTTGTCGATGACCATGGCATAACGACCATACTCTTTTGTTTCTGCATATACGGCGGTCATGAGCAAATAAGGTGTTGGCTCGTCCGGAAACAGAGCTACATAGTGATCCAGCGCCTTTCTGTACGATTTTGCGTCGAGGTGTCCGCAGGTTTGTAAATACTGCAGGTAAAGATGTTTATCATTCTGGGTTTCTTCGTCGAACTTTTCAAATGCTGATCGCGCGACGCTATAATTCTTATGGCTCAATGCATTTTCAAATATTCCTGCATATTTTTCCCTGGCCGTCAGGGATCTGTGCTCATCCTGTGGTTCTTTGTCCGCTATCTGGGCTGAAAAAAGGCTGTTGTAAGATTCTCCCAGCTCGTAAGAAAAGATATCGGCTGCCATGATGGAGTCTTTTACTTTTACCAGGGTGATATCCTGGTAATCCAGTCCACCATCGCCAAAGGCACGGAAAAGCAGGTGCATTTCGTCGTCTTTCTGATATCCACGCAACAGTTGGTAACTGCCGTTTTTGACGATCTCCACTATGTGGTTGCCTATTTTGAAAAGACCAAAACCATCAGCGATCTTGGTAAGGGTATCCATATTGTCTCTCAGGCTGCTTCTTGATTTCATGCGGGCAACGAACACGGGAAAACTGATCAGGTGATTGAGTATCTCCGCGTTTCCATTACCAACGGATGTTTCCAGCTGTATGGATAATTTTTCCGCCTCCGCTACGGTAATGGAAGTATTTTGTGCTTGCAGGGGTTTGGTAGCCGCGACGCCTGCTAACAGCAGGAACATGCCCAGGCATTTAAGGATTGGATTCATGATACATGAAAACACTGCTTTTGTACAATTTATTGCGTCAGCCAGCCTGTTTTTCAGGTATAAACCGGGTCATTTTCCTGCAAATTCGTCTGCCAGCTACGCAAGCGATCGGTTTCTTCAACTTTTGCGTCCTAAAATAGAATAATCGCCGGGCGCCTGAACAATCCGGTTTTTTAATTCATCCAGTCCTGTAATCCTTAGACTGACTTCATCACCCGGCTGCAGCCATATTTCTTTATAACCGGGATCATACGATTTCGCCACGTCATTGATCTCCTGCAGGCAGCCGGCGCCGATCGTACCACTGCCAATCACATCCCCGGCATAGAGATCCACACCATAGGATGCGTGTTCGATCAGTTCCGCAAAGGTCCAGTCCATGTCAGAAAGATTTTCACTACTGATCTGCCTGCCATTCAGAGAAGCCGTCATGGTCAGGTTCCAGCTCTTGCCCTTATGATTTTTTTTGGGCGCAACTTCGAATGCCTTTAGTTCATCCAGCGTGACAAGTACAGGACCGAATGCAGTGGCAAAATCTTTTTCCTTCGCGGGAGCAGAATCGGGCATCATCCTGTCCACCTGCAACATTCTTGCGCTGAAATCATTCATAATCATGAGTCCTGCCATATATTTTTCTGCATCAATCGCGCGTATATTTCGTCCTTTCCTGGAAATAACAACCGCTGCCTTCAGTTCAAAGTCGAGTTTATTAAAATGATCCCGCATGCAGGAAATTTCACCGGGTCCGAATACAGCATGACGGTTTCCAAAATAAAAAACAGGATATTCTCGAAACTCCGGGAACATCTCCATTCCCCGATTGTTCCGGGCAGCGGCCACATGCTGATGAAACACATAACCGTCGCGTATCGAAACCGGCCTGGGTGTCGGTGCATTAAGCGCAAGGTCGTCGATACTGTAACCAGTTGCCTGTAGTGCCGGAAACCGTATAAGGCTGGCTTCCGCTTCTTTCAGAATTGTCAGAAAATGATCCCATTCCTGCAGCAAACCGTGCATCCGGTCGGGAAGCCGTGCATCAAGGGCGCGGCATCGGTACACGCGGCCGTGGAAAATAAATCCCAGTCGTTCTCTTTTTGCTTCAGTCCAGGATACCAGCTTCATCGGAAATTCTTATAGGTTGGAAATCTTCTTTCATAAAAATAAAATGAGAAACAGGAACGCATCATGAAACAGCGGCAAAGAGACGCTTTTCCCCTTACAGAACTTACTCATGCGACAATAAAATGGCCAGGAAAGGACATACAGGAAAGTCCACGAAAATACAGGGAAATTTAGAATGAAAATAATTTCTATTTTCAATTTCTCTCTATTCCGATTTTCCGTTTGCATTTCTTGCCAAAGGAAAATGATTCGTCAGCAAATGTTCGCCTCGATTATTTCCATATTCTGACTTGAGATTCAACTAAGTATAAACCCTTAGATGAAAAATATATTTACTAAATAGGGTGTTTTCACTGCCCTGTTTGCGTTAATAAACATTTAATTTAGACTACTGCAAGAAGAAAAACTGCGTGATGCATTCTCCATTTGATCCCATATCAAAATCATATTTTCCTCTGGAACCACAGCTGCCAGATGATTTCAGGGACGCAATTACTCACCGGAAACTTTTCCAAAGATTTTGTCGGTTGTAAACACGTTTTTTCCCTAAGAAAAAAAATGCGTTTTTCCCCTCCAGATCAAAATCATTCATCCGAACTTAATGCCGATCATACTTTGCTATCATGAAATCTGTAAGAAAAAATGCCCTTTCAAAACCTCTTATGAATTGGCAGACCGGGGACTACAAACGGCACGCGTCTTTTGAGTTTGTTCTGCCCTGCCAGTTCCTGCTCCTATGCAAATTAACAGATTGCACTCCGCGCCAGCTAATGTTGGATTTTCTGGAAAACCTGGACTGTGGCAGCAGTAACCGGGAGGGCCGGAACAAGGCAAAAGAATTTTTGCTTAACTATTTTATAGAAATGGGCTACGGTCAATCCTTCTATTCTCCTGAAGAGATTATGGGAATATTTCGGGAGATGGATTCGATCGGCATGCTCTTTCCTTTCGATGCAAAACTCAAACTCCTGGATCTTCACGTCCTTTGGAGAAATAAATATCATAAATATTTATTCAAAAAATGGTTTCGGAAGATCCGGAGGAAAGTCTAGTGGAAATAATTTTCAAGAGGGGCGTGGCAGGACCGGAGACGAGAAATTGCTATTTCTTTTCTTTGAATTCGAAATCAAATAAATTTCGGGGGTGAACTTCCAAGCCTTTCGCAATAGAGTAAAGGATAGTTAAAGTGGCGCTATGTTCAGCGTTTATGACCCTATAAACCTGTTTCGGTTCTATGCGGCCGCCAGCTGCTATGTCGTCAGGAGTTAGTCCTTTCGAATCCATCAACTTTTTAAGATGTTCGCCAAACGCATCTAAATATGGCTGGTTTCGGTCCTTCACCAAATGAAGGTGGATACTTGAATGAAAATAAAATTGTCATCTTTGACAATTAATCAATTTTATTCCTAATTTAGACCGTTGAATGAGCAGACAATTCTGCTTTATGAACTTTAACTTTGCGATTCTTCATACATAATTGAAGCTTTCGCTTTGAGTCTCTGTTTGGAAAACCAGCAAATTTTCACAGGACAGGAGACAATAAGCAAGGGCTCACGCTTAGGCGTGGGCTCAGTTATTGTGTCCAAGGTCCATTGCTGGTACCCCCAAACCAATAATGTGAGTCCCACGCTATTTTTGTGTCCTTACATTCCGGAGATTCTCGCGGAGATCAATGCGTTGAATTGCTGCATTTCAATATGAAGTGGAAAAAGAAATCTTCGGTTCGGACGCTCGGATCATTACCAGAAGCCGGATATCATACGAAAAGGGATTTTACGCTGAAAACTCTGTAAACGGAACAACGCTAATAAATGTCAGTGACCGCCGCGTTTTTTCTTCGGTTTATAAGACGCTTTTCCCATATACCTTTTTCTATGCTCGCCGGTTCGTATCTCCGGAAGATGCGGATGATATCGTCGCTGCAGTATTCTCAAAGCTCTGGACGCTGAAGGAATTCCGATTTTCCAACATTCCCCATCTAAAAGGTTTTCTTCGGGTGTGTATAAAAAATGCTTGTCTTACCCAGATCCAACAAAAGAAAATACGCACGAAAAAAGCTGTTGCCTGGGAAGAAGAGAGAGAATTATTGGAAGCCGTTACTTTTGAAGAAGACAGATTGGAGAACGCCGAAATACACGCAGAGAAATTGAATAAATTGATGGCTGCCATAGAGAAATTACCCTTGAAATGCAGGAGAGTCATCAAAATGGCTTA
>Ga0066787_10000090_pt1 | contig 12995 bp, 11 predicted proteins | sample OrgsoiDNA2013047_FD_70942 | JGI IMG/M metagenome (GOLD analysis project Ga0066787, IMG submission 70942) | Permafrost soil microbial communities from the Arctic, to analyse light accelerated degradation of dissolved organic matter (DOM) -... | ecosystem: Environmental > Terrestrial > Soil >...
GTTGGAGCGATTTTGAATTTACGTCACCATTGCGTTTTGGTTATGCAATCGACTGGCCGATCCGTTACAAGGATATGGCACCCTGGTACGGGCATGTGGAACGTTTTGCCGGTATATGCGGAAGTAAAGACGGATTGGAAGCGATGCCGGATGGGGATTATCTGCCGCCGTTTGAGCTGAGTTGTGTTGAGGCTGAAATTAAGAACAAGATTCAGGCGATCTATAAAGACCGTTTTATGGTGCACAGTCGTTGGGCGCATCTGACCAAACCAAATCAGATACACTTCGACCAGGGCCGCGGCCAATGCCAGGCACGTGACCTTTGCACCAGGGGATGCCCGTATGGAGGATATTTCAGTTCGGTTTCCTCTACTTTACCGTGGGCAAAAAAAACGGGAAACCTGACCATACGACCTTTTTCCGTCGTGCACTCCATTATTTATGATGAAAGAAAAGGGAAGGCCAGCGGCGTACGCGTTATTGATGCCAATACAAAACAGTCAACCGATTTTTATGCAAAAGTAATTTTTGTAAATGCGGCGTGTTTGAATTCCAATCTGATCCTGCTGAATTCAACCTCATCCAGATTTCCAAACGGCCTGGGAAATGACAACGGACTACTTGGAAAATTCATGGCCTTTCATAACTACAGAGCCAGCGCTGCAGGTGAGTTTCCCGGATTTGAAGACAAATATAATTATGGCCGTAATCCGACCAACCCGATCATTGCGAATTACAGGAACCTGCATAAAAAGGATACCGATTATCTGGGAGGTTTTTTAACTTTTGTCTGGTCCCACCGTAATGCGGCTGCTTTTGATAGCACAAAAGAAGGCATCGGTTCTGACTATAAAAATAATCTCACGGAACCCGGTCCCTGGATGGCTGGCATGTATATGCAGGGTGAGACGATTCCACGCGAATCCAATCACGTCAGGCTGAGCAGTGATCTGAAAGACCCCTGGGGCATTCCGCAACTGACAACGTCGATTGACTATGATGATAATGCCGACAGAATGGTGGTAGATTTTTTAACCCAAAGCGCAGAGATGCTGGAGAAAGCAGGTTGTAAAAATATACATACACGCGACAGCAAACAGGCGCCGGGCCTGGATATACATGAAATGGGCGGTTGCAGGATGGGGAAGGATCCAAAAAATTCTTTACTCAATGAATGGAACCAGCTTCATCATTGCAAAAATGTATTTGTTACAGACGGAGCATGTATGACGAGCACAGGAAATCAAAGTCCGTCTATTTTATATATGGCTTTTGCAGCCCGCGCCGCACATCATGCCGCAGAGGAGATGAAGAAAGGGAATCTGTAGCGACTAAAACCTGATATGAATGCCGCCCTGAACGGGAACTGCAAACAGGCTGTATGCAATCAGATCGCTTTTGTTATTAAAATATTCACCGGTAAAACTCGCGCCTACTCCAAAATGACAGGAGAAATAATACGCAACCCCGAATTTCAGACTGGCGGTAAAATCACCTTTCAGATTTGGTTTTGTAGTTAAAACGGTGGACCCGTTTTCTATTTTCCCATTTGTAGGTATAGAATAACCAAATGCAATCGTTACACTCGATTGCCAGCCTGTTTCCTTACCCCAGTTGAATTTCCCAAGCAGTTGAATCGGTATGATCGGTTTCGCAAGGAAAACGGTATTATACGTTCCAGGTACATATCCCGGATAACCGACATCATCCTGGTAGGAGAGTACAATATAGGAAGCCCGGATGCCCAGCTGAAACCAATGCGTTAAAATTCGCGAGATCTCAATGTTCGCAGTAATCTGTGACCCGTTTGTTTGTGTATGCTGAACCGGATCATTTAATCTGGGAATACTATTCCAGGATTTACCTGCTTCAATTGATATTTCCCATTTGTTCTCACATTCCGTTTCATATTTGGGTTCCTGTTTATCATATACCGTATCTGACAACACAAATCTGAACGGATGTGTGCTGTCTGTTCCCAGGGAGGCGTCGCCCACCAATGGAATATGCATTTGAATCAGGCTGTCCCTGCAAATATTATACACATTATACCGGCTGGCTGAATCCAGTGCAGCGGGCACAATGAGCCTGTCTTTGAAATGGACCAGTGTATCCTTAAAACGAATCAGTTCGACCGCTGTATCATAGGTTCTGTTTTTGCGGTGTGAAGACGTGAGATGCGCACGATAATGGTTCAGTCGAAGGTCAACGGGTCTCAGGATGGAATCTGTTTCCTGCGGAACTGCCGTGACGTCGGATTTCACCGTAACCGTCTTGCAACAATTTCCAGCACCAGGTCCGCCTGTGCCACCTGGACCGCCTGGGCCACCTGAAGTGTTTACTGCTTCACCGTTCGGATACCATGCATTGCCACAGGTAAAAAGAATAAATAAAAAACATCCGTCGTTGTTTATGAGTTTCCAGGCTTCAATACCCTCCGCCGCTTCTCCTGAGGGATTCAGAATGACGTAGTCATAATTCATTTCGTCTTTTTCCTTATTGTAAAATCCGAGGTTTCCGATTGTGTTGGGCGTGATGTATACCTTCTTTACATTTCTTGAATTCAGATCCTTATAGCCTCGCCAAAAACCGGAATTGCGAAGTAATACGTCAAACGCCTTAAAGGTCCGCGCATATTTTATCTGCTGCATGGTATCGCGGATCGACTTCAGGAAGAGTTCTTTTGTTGTTATACCATTCTTTCTCTGGAGAAAAGGAAACTGGGGATGCCGCCCCAATGGATCTGTAAACAATTTTGGTTCATTGTGTTTGTCGAACAGGTAAAGCCTCGAATGATGATAACAGGGCTTTTGGGCAAAAACTACACTGCAGCTGATAACCAAAAAGAAGAATAAAATGGCGCGCATCTTCTGAATTTTTGATAAGGTTTCTGGAAGGGCTCACCCGAAGATAAAATTTAAAATCGTTCGATAGTGATTGTATCCATTTCTTATTATCAATTCTTATTCCCGCCCTGAATAACTTCCCCGGAAATCCTTATCATAGCAGCCAGCGACAATTTTACATCCTGATCTGTCGTGGCCCAGGAACTAACGCTGATCCTCATGGCTGTTTTTCCTTTCCATGTTGTTCCGCCGCACCAGCAGGTCCCGTCTTCCTGAATTTTATTTATTATCTGCAGGGTAGTCGGGCCATCCCCGAAACTTACCAATACCTGGTTAAGGATAACATCATTCAAAATTTCGAACCCTGCTTTTCTCAGCCCATCTGCGAATTGCCGCGCCATTTCGCAATGCCTGTCAATCATTTGAGACAGGCCGTTTTTACCGAGCGTTTTTAACGCCGCCCAAATGGGAACACCACGGGCTTCCCGTGACATTTCGGGTGTATATTGAAACGGATCTCTTTTGTTGGCTTCTGGTAAATAGGCGGCTGATGCCGCGATGGCATTAAAAAGAGATGCCTGATCTTTTACAAAAACAAGTCCTCCGTCATAGGGAACGTTCAGCCATTTATGTGCATCAGTAGCCCATGAATCGGCCAGTTCAATTCCGTTTACCAGGTTTTTTAATTTCGGGGAGGCGGCCGCCCAGAGTCCAAAGGCGCCGTCAACATGTACCCATGTCTGATCCTTTTTTTTCCGGCAGATTTCTCCAACTGCATCGAATGCGCCACTATTCACGTTGCCCACCTGAAGGCACAGGATGGTCGGGCCGCTGGTGTCTGGTATTCTGTCTGCCATAATTCTTCCCTGGGCGTCACTCGGTACGCGGATGATTCTTTGTTTCCCAAACCCGATCAGACTCAGCGCCTTCAGAAGGCTTACGTGTACTTCTTCCCCGGTGATCACGGTAATCTCCGGAGCGCCAAAAAGCCCGTTGGCTTCAACATCCCATCCTTCCTTTTTTAGCAATGCATGACGGGCAGCTGCCAGCGCAGTAAAATTAGCCATCGTTGCACCGGTTACGAACCCAACCGCCGTCTGTTTGGGTAGTCCCAGCAAATCTATCAGCCACTGACCGGATATTTCTTCCAGGAGAGCAGCAATGGGCGACATCACATAAAGCCCGGCATTCTGATCCCAGATAGTTGCCAGTAATTTGGCCATCATAGCTGCGGGAAGGGAACCGCCACAAACAAATCCGAAATAGCGTCCACCGGTGGATTTTACCGTTGCCGGAGACCCCTTTGCATCCAGTAAGAACAAGACCTCTTCCGGAGAAACGGGGAGATCCTGCAAAGGCTCTATGAACTGTTGAAGATCTTTTAGCGAATCCGGTGTCGGAAAAACCGGTCCCTGACTGACTCCTGAAATATAGCTTTCAGCAATCGCCGAAAACTCGTTTAACATGCGCATATAGCCATTAAATTTTGTCTAAACTACATTATAAAAGTATTCCTGATGTCAAATAATCCGGACCATCGGAATACCTTTTCCGAAAGGGAGATTCCGGTACACCAACGGATAAGAGACCGGATCTTTTACTATGATGAAGGCAAAAAAAAACCGTCTCGTTTAAAACGAGACGGCATCTTATATAGATAAACCTTAACCCCTAACTAAATAAGCCACCTTTTTTCAGCTCTTTTGTGTCTTCACCGATTTTGAATCCGTTGTGATAGATTTCAATCTTGTAAGAACCTACCTTAAAGTCGCCGGATTGTTTCCAGGCAAACTGAACGGATTTGGTTTTACCAGCTTCAATATCCACAGGTACTTTTGCAGTGAAAATTTTGTCTCCTTCATCACGGCTGGCAAAAGTTCCGGATCCTAGTGCAGGAACTGAAATTGGTTTGCCGTCCGGACCAGTGATACAAACATAAACATCAGTCTGACCTGTTTGGGCAATACGGTTGTTTACGTCAAAAGAAATGATCAGCTTGTCAACTCTTTTTGCAGTGGTGGTAACTTTTTCCTTACCATTTTTACGATCCTTAACGGGCGTAACTACAATGTTGGAAGCATTCAGTGTTGAAGCGATGTCCACTTTCTTTTCCAGGTCTTCTTTCTGGGTAGTTGTTGTAGACAGATCGGAAGTGAGTTTTTCTTTGTCGGCAGTCAACTGTGTTTTGTCAGCAGTCAACTGTGTATTGGATGCAGTCAAATCAGATACCTGTTTCTGAAGATCGGAGATCTTTGTATTCAGGTCAGCGATCAGACCCTTTGCTTTATTTAATTCAGCAACGGTTGCATTTTTCTTTCCAAGGATACCTCTGATTTCTGCTTTCTTTTTAGCGATATCAGAATTTGCACCGGAAAGCTGAGTCTGGAGACGATTGTTCGTCCCTGTTAATGAATCCAGGCGAACAAGGGCATCATCGAAATTCTTCTGTAACGCGCCTTTTTCGTCTGTTACTTTAGCAATTTGAGTTTGCTGACTTTGCTGTACCTGTTCCTGTTTGTTATTGTTCCATAACAGATAACCCCAGGTTCCAAGAAATCCCGCAGCCAGTAATCCGATGACAAGATTCTTAAAATCTTTTTTCGGAGGTTGACTTTGCGGAGTCGCAGATGGATAATTGGTTGTGCTCATGGTTTGTGCTTTTTATTTTAAAGAATGTTTTTTATACGGGAAACGCGGTTTAGGCAGGTTTCCAGTGAGGAGTTTGTCTAAAACCGTGCCAATTTTGGAATTTTGAGTGCACATCATTGTGAATAACTCCTGTAAGTAATTAATTATCAATGATTAATATCTTGTGGTGTTTTGCGATTCTAACAGTTCATGTTAACTCCTGATCATTTATAATTTAAAAAATATCTTGCATTCAAATCATTTCAATTGTCGGCAGAACAAATTATCCGGGACTGGAAAAAGAAAGTTTTTAAGCCTGTTTACTGGCTGGAAGGGGAAGAGGAATATTTTATTAACGAAGTGATGGAATTTGCAGAGCACCGGCTTTTACCGGAAGAAGAGAAGTCTTTTAATCTTTCTGTTTTTTATGGAAGGGATGCGGATTGGGCTTCCATTGTAAATGCCTGCCGCCGGTATCCGATGTTTGCCGAAAGACAGGTTGTATTGTTGAAGGAGGCCCAGCAGATGCGCGACATTTCAAAGCTGGAGTCTTATATACAGCAACCGCTGGGTTCCACGGTTTTTGTAATTTCTTACAAGGATAAAAAAGTGGACGGCCGGAGTAAGCTTGCAAAACTGCTGAAAGAAAAAGGAGAATTGCTGTCGACAAAAAAAATGTATGACAACCAATTGCCGGATTGGGTCACGGGATTGTTGCAGGAAAAGGGGCTGACCATAAATCAGAAAGCGCTATATCTGCTCATTGATCATATTGGTAATGATCTTACCCGCATAAAAAGCGAGATTGAGAAAATACAGATCAATCTTGGGACGAGGAAGTCCATTTATGAAGATGATGTTGAAAATTTTGTCGGCATCAGCAAGGAATACAACGTGTTTGAATTACAGGCGGCGCTGGGAAAAAAGGATTTACCCAAAGCATTGCGGATCGTTCAGTATTTCGAAAGCAATCCAAAGGCTGCGCCTATCATCATGGTCCTGCCTGCTCTTTATAATTTTTTCAGTAAAGTATATATGATATTTGGACTTTCAGACAGGGAAGAGAAGACGGCCGCGTCAGCACTCGGCGTTTTACCTTTTTTTGTAAAGGATTATCTGCAGGCAGCCACCAATTTCGGATTTGCCGGAACTGAAAACACGTTGCTTTTATTGCATCAGTATAATCTGAAGAGCCTTGGTGTGAATAGCATCAATATATCAGATGGAGAATTGATGAAGGAGCTGATCGTGAAGTTAATCTGAAAAATCTGAATTGGCTTTGTCCAGTGCGAGTTGCGTCTTCAGCTCATCCAGCCCACCGAACTTTTCTTCAGGGCGAAGGAATTTTTTAACGAACACTTTCAATGTGCGGCCGTATATCTCCCGGTTGAAATCAAAAATGTTTACTTCAATGATTCGTGTTGTGCCCCCAACAGTTGGCCGGAAACCAATACTCATCATACTCCGGTATTTTTTTACGGGTTCATCCGAAACGATGGCGTCTACCGCGTATATTCCATCTCCCGGAATAAGCTTTGTTTTTTCCGTGACAAATAGATTTGCTGTCGGATAGCCGATGGTCCTGCCTAACTTATTGCCGTCTACCACTTCGCCACTGAAAAAAAATGTATATCCCAATAACTGATTGGCTGTTTCAATTTCTCCCGTACCAATTGCCTCGCGTATGCGTGTAGAACTAACAGAAATAGAATCGAGCAAGTGTGCGGGTATTTCGAGTAACTGGTATTGATATGTTTCCGCTTTTGCTTTTAGCAGTTCATAATTTCCAGTTCTTCCCTTACCAAAATGATGATCGTATCCGATAATCAGCGTATGTGGTTTGAAATGACGGATCAGAAACTGGCTGATATATTCTTCGGGAGAAAGTTGCGCGAACTCTGTGGTAAAAGGAATGATCACCAGACAGTCAATTCCCAGGGCTGCGAGCAATTCGATTTTTTCATCCATTGTATTGATCAGCCGGATACCGGAAGCTGCATTTATAACGGTACGCGGGTGAGGATCAAAAGTTATGATGACCGTTTCGCCATCCACCTCTGCCGCCTTTTTTTTCATTCCGGCAATGATTTGCTGATGTCCCGCATGAACGCCATCAAATGTTCCAATGGTGAGTACGGTATTTCGAAAAGGGGGTAAGAAATCGGTATTCCTGTAAACCTGCATAGGTAAAATCTGAAGCGAATTTATAAAAAACGAAACTTATGAATTAAAAATTATGCATTTCGTTAATCACCTGTTTTGATTCGACTAGCTTTGCAGCTGAATAAAAACGACTTTTTATATGTCGCTGTACTCCAGACGAGGTGTTTCCGCTCAAAAAGAAGAAGTGCATCTGGCAACCGCCAGTCTTGACAAGGGCCTTTACCCCCATGCTTTCTGCAGGATCTATCCGGACTTCCTTGGAAATGATGCAGACTGGGTTAATCTGATGCACGCGGACGGAGCAGGCACCAAGAGCATTCTGGCTTATTTATATTGGAAAGAAACAGGCAATATTTCCGTATGGAAGGATATTGCAAGAGATGCGGTTGCTATGAATCTGGATGATCTTTTATGTGTTGGCATATTTGATAATCTCTTGTTTTCGTCCACCATTGACAGGAATAAATCCAGGATTCCGGGAGACGTTCTGCAGGCTGTCATCGAGGGTACACAGGAATTCTTTGATGAATTAAAACAATTCGGAATTAACATTCATTTTTTAGGAGGCGAGACGGCAGATGTTGGCGACCTGGTCAGAACCATTGCTGTCAATGGCACTATGACTGCCCGCTGGCCAAAATCAGGCATTATAACCAATGAAAGGATTGCTGAAGGGGATGTGATTGTGGGCATCTCCAGCAGCGGTCAGGCGTCGTACGAACAACACTACAATAGCGGAATCGGAAGTAACGGGCTGACAAGCGCCCGCCACGACGTGCTGGAATCCAGTTATGGCCATTTCTATCCTGAAACGGTGGAGCCCTCGCTGGATAAGGATGTTATATATACCGGAAACTACAAGATGACCGATCTCGTGCGCGTTGAAACGGGCGCAGAGATACCCGTCGGCAAGTTACTGTTAAGCCCGACCCGCACTTATGCGCCGGTTGTAAAGGAGTTGCTCGAAAAGTATTTTGATCAGATCCATGGAATGATCCATAGCAGCGGGGGAGGGCAGACCAAATGCCTTAAATATCTTCCGGCGCCGATGCGTATCATTAAAGACAATCTCTTTAAACCGCCATTTGTATTCGACCTGATCCGACAGTCTTCGGGTGCCGATGACCGTGAAATGTACCAGGTGTTCAATATGGGTCAGCGGTTGGAAATATATACAACCGATGCCGGCGCGTCCGGACTCCTGGACACGATTGCGGGGTTTGGTCTCGACGCGCGCGTAATCGGCAGAGTTGAAGCTTCGGAGAAAAAGGAATTGGTGATCCGCAACGGGAAAAACGAGATCGGATTCTGAGGGCTTTTCACGATGCAGACGCAGGTGATCAACCCTCCTGCAGCTTAAATACGATGGGTTGCCGGTGATACGATTCAACCACTTCGCCATGTTGTTTGGCGGGAACCCATTTTCCGCTGCCTTTGATAATATTTACAGAAGCCTCTATTAATTCAGTCGGACCGCTGATGGCATGGACGTTCCTGAGTTTGCCGTTTTTTTTCACAATAAATTCCATCATCACTTCTCCCTGTATTTCGTTCATCACCGCGCGCTGGGGATATTTGAGGTTTTTTTGCAGATAGCTGAACCAGGCCTGCGGACCACCGGGATAATCCGCCTCAACGTCCACTTTGGTAAAGACGATGTTGGTGTCCCGGTTCATATGGATGTTCACTTCTTTGGACCCTGCGTCGGCGACCTTGCCCGGGAAAACGCCACCATGTCCTGCATCAATCACCACCCGTATCCGGGCTGGCGGGAAAATGGAGGAATGGCTATGGAGCTTAAATGAAAAAAGGCATGCCAATGCAAGGATCAGCGGGAGGATCATCATACGACCCAGCGTATTTGTTTTATTTTTTCCTGTATTTGCGATCATGGTAATTCTTCTTTTTATCTGGCTTTTAAAAAATGGATTTGTGAGGTATAAGGGGGACCCGGATATTTTCATTAATAACAGGCTGGCATATTCGAATCCGCCTGTTTCTTTTGCAGCGTCTGCATCGGCTGCGTATTCATGAATGGCCTGAAGTTCTCTTCGCAGTATATGCAGGAATGGATTAAACCAGAATAATACAATAAAGATTTCGGTCAGCAGGATATCCAGGGAATGATTGTTCCTGACGTGAAAGAGTTCATGTCGGAGGATCTGTTTTCCGGCGGAACTGTTCATATCCATTTCTCTTCCCCAGAAAATTGATTTGAAAAATGAGAAGGGGGCTTCTTTTTCGTCAACAAAAAAAACGGTGGCATCGGCGAGTTCGAGCGATGGACTTTCTTTTCGCAACCGCCATAAAAAATGGACGGATCGGAATAAACGGAATGCAAGAATTAAACTCAGCAGGGCCGATAATCCCGCCAGCATGAATTCCCAGGGTGAATGGGTTCCTGCATGATGGCTGGCATACACGATCACAGCCTCTTCCAGTCTGCCCTGGCCGACCCCCCATAAGCGAATGGGCGATGCAGGTCCGGCCTGGTTCCAAAGAGCAGGCAAATAAAAATGAAAAGCTGGAAGGAGTGTGCTGATCACCGGGATGGAGAGTAGAATATAACGGTTGAAACCATGAAAAATCCGGTTCCGCAGGAAAAGCCAGTAGTAGCCCAATAAAACTGCCGATATCAATACGGTTTTTGTGAGGTAGATCAGGATGGTCATGATTTACTGTTTTTGATGGATTGAATCTGCTGGATCAGTTGTTCCAGTTCTGTTTCACTTAATTTATGGTCGCTGATAAACTGTGACACCAGTCTTGCCGGTGAACCGTCAAAATATCCTTTGATAAGCTGGTTCACGGTTTTCTTTCCATATTCAGACTGGGTGATCATTGGTTTATAGAGATTGTTTCGGCCATGCACACTGTATTCCACAAAATCCTTATCGACCAGGATCTTCAGGATGGTCGCAATTGTGTTGGAATGGGGTTTTGGTTCCGGAGTGGATTCGATGATGTCTTTCAGAAATCCCTTTCCCAGTTTCCATAGCACCTGCATGACTTGCTCCTCGGCTTTGGTGAGTGTTTTTTCTTTGTTCATGGAATAAATTTATATAACTATATAATTAGTTCTTATACTAAATATATAACTATATAATTAGTTTTACCATTTTTTACGTTTTTAGTTTGAGAAAGGCTATGAAGTTCCAGTTTTGGTTATTACTTTCGTGCCAGTACACAAGCGGATCCTAATTAATCTTACCCTACAACTATTCCGCGATTTGCATTGTTATACTGTTGATTCGTACCCGACAAAGACATTTGTCCACTCTTATTTTTATCCATTATGAGGCAACTTAAAATTGCAACGCAGATTACAAACCGCGACTCGCAGGCGGTAGAAAAGTATTTACAGGAAATTTCAAAGATCTCCATGATTACGCCTGAGGAAGAAACCATTCTTGCTCAACGTATTAAGATGGGTGATCAGAAGGCGTTGGACAAGCTGGCCCAGTCAAACCTCCGTTTTGTGGTTTCTGTTGCCAAGCAATACCAGCATCAGGGTCTGTCACTCAGCGATTTGATCAATGAAGGGAACCTGGGTCTGATCAAGGCGGCACAACGTTTTGATGAAACCAAAGGCTTTAAATTTATTTCTTATGCTGTTTGGTGGATCCGTCAGTCCATTCTTCAGGCCCTGGCCGAACAGGGTCGTCTGGTACGACTGCCACAAAACAAGATCGGGACGTATAATAAAGCAAACAAGGCCTATATGGCTTTCGAACAGGAACACGAACGTGAACCCAGTACGGAAGAACTGGCCGAACTGCTTGAGATGAGCGAAACCGAAATAAATAACATATTTCAGAGCAATACCCGTCACAGTTCGCTGGATGCACCTGTGCATGAAGCGGAAGATGTGGCGATGGGCGACCTTCTCGAAGGTGGTGATGATACTGATAACGATGTGATGAAAGATTCACTGCGTGCAGAAATCCGCCGGGTATTAAAATCTTTAAGTCCACGGGAAGCCGAAATTGTAAATGCTTATTTCGGACTGGACGGAGAGAACGGAGTTACCATCGAACAGATCGGTCAGAAATACGATTTGACGAAGGAAAGAATCCGCCAGATAAAAGAAAGAGCTATTAAACGCCTCCAAAAAGCACGTTACAGCAGTGCGCTGAAAGCCTATCTCGGTTAACGTACTTCAATAATATAAAGGCTTCCCTGTCTCATACAGGGGAGCTTTTTTGTTTTTATGGGTGCCTGCCAGCCGACGTCATATGCATGACCTTGCTTATCAACATTTACAATTATTTTTGTCCATCTTAAACATTTAGCCGGAGAGACACTTTATGGAAAATAAATCATCAGAACATATTCATTGTTTAATCATCGGGTCGGGACCGGCGGGATATTCAGCCGCGATTTATACTGCCCGGGCGAATCTGAAACCCGTACTGTACCAGGGAATTCAGCCTGGGGGACAGCTCACCATTACCACAGAAGTGGAGAACTACCCGGGTTATCCCAATGGTGTGCAGGGACCGGAAATGATGGTGGAGTTTGAAAAACAGGCGACCCGCATGGGAGCAGATATCCGTTTCGGTTTGGCGACAAAAGTGGATTTTTCCAGGCAGCCTTTTAAGGTCTGGATTGATGATGAAAAACTAATCGAAGCAGATTCGGTCATTATCGCCACAGGCGCTTCCGCGAAATGGTTGGGCCTGGCCAGCGAAGAAAAATTGAATGGGTATGGAGTCAGTGCCTGTGCCGTATGTGATGGATTTTTTTTTAAAGGCAAAGAAGTAGCCATTGTTGGCGCCGGTGATACGGCGGCAGAAGAAGCATTATATCTTTCAAAGCTTTGCACGACTGTGCATATGTTCATTCGGCGTGACCAGATGAGAGCATCACAGATCATGCAGCAGCGCATTCGCGAATCGCCTAACATTAAAATATACTGGAACACAGCCGTGGAAGAAATACTGGGTGAAAACAAAGTGAGCGGTGTACGGATAAAAAATACAGTTTCCGGAAATAGTGAAATCATTGCCATAAACGGATTTTTTGTTGCTATCGGTCATGAACCCAATTCTGCTATATTTAAAGAATGGCTTGATACCGATGAAACAGGATATATCAGAACCATTCCAGGCACGTCACGAACAAATATCGAAGGTGTTTTTGCCGCCGGCGATGTACAGGACCGCATTTACAGGCAGGCCGTAACAGCTGCCGGAACCGGCTGCATGGCAGCACTGGACGCTGAACGCTGGCTTTCGCTAAAACCCGTTTCATAGTTATCCCATATATAAGAAAGCCGGTATAAACTTTTTTCATGATAACCATTGAACTCCAGCACCTGATATTTCACGAACATCACGGGATTTATGAAGAAGAAAG
>Ga0066787_10000091_pt1 | contig 12887 bp, 14 predicted proteins | sample OrgsoiDNA2013047_FD_70942 | JGI IMG/M metagenome (GOLD analysis project Ga0066787, IMG submission 70942) | Permafrost soil microbial communities from the Arctic, to analyse light accelerated degradation of dissolved organic matter (DOM) -... | ecosystem: Environmental > Terrestrial > Soil >...
TAATTGTTAATGGTTAATTGTTAATGGTTAATTGTTAATGGTTAATTGACAATTAACCATTATCAATTAACAATTACTTTACTCTTTTTTCCCGATCACAATCGTTCCCACCATTGCTGACAAAAACAACACACTGCTTATTTCAAACGGAATCACATAATCGTTGAAAAGTGCCATGCCCAAATTATGAATGAGCCCGATATCACCTTTCCCGGTTTCAGCGATCTGGTTGCGCAGGTCGGCATCTTTCAATGCAGCCACGAGCACTAATAATAATGCGCCTCCACCGATCACGCCTGCGATCTTCAGCCATTTATTTTTCTGCGGTTCCGTTTCCGCATTCAGATTCATCAGCATAATCACAAATAAAAACAGCACCATGATGGCGCCGGCATATACGATCAGGTTTACGATGGCGAGGAACTGCGCGTTGAGTAAAATATAATGTCCTGAGATGGCAAAAAATACCACGATCAGCCACAACACGCTGTGCACGGGATTTTTACTCACCACCATCATGATGGCGCTGAACAAAGCCAATACACTGAGAAACCAGAATAGAAATTGGGTGGCCGTCATCAACTATTTTTTTCGGGTCTGTTACCTTTTGCTTTTGCAAATGCCTCGGGATCGGTCAATGGATTCGGAATGAGCAGTTCCTGTTTTCCATATATAAATGTCTTTCTGTTGTAGTTGGATGGGACCATGGTTTCCGAGAGGTAGACGGCGTCCTTGGGGCAGGCTTCTTCGCATAGTCCGCAGAAAATGCAACGGAGCATGTTGATCTCATATTTGACGGCATATTTTTCCTCCCGGTATAAGTTTTCTTCGCCGGGCAGGCGTTCGGCTGCTTCCATCGTGATGGCTTCTGCGGGACAGGCGACGGCGCACAATCCGCAGGCCGTGCAACGTTCGCGTCCTTCTTCGTCCCGGTTCAATACCTGTACGCCGCGGAACACCGGGCTGAAGGGCCTTGTTTGTTCGGGATAACTGATCGTGGGTTTCTTTTTGAATATATGTCCGAACGTAATGTACATGCCTTTGGCAATCGCGGGGATATATAATTTCTCCCAGAACGTCATCGGCTTGCGTTCAACCTGTTTTGCTTTTGAAGTTAAGGCTTGCATAATTTTTTTATTAATCTCTGCTAACACTTAGGCCCGCTTCTGCCTACGCTAAAGCTCCGGCGGACAATGTCGGCGAGTTAAAAATGTCCTATATGATGATACAAAACTACGAATCCTGTCACCAGCATATTCAATATGGCCAGCGGAATCAGGGTCTTCCAACCTAGGTTCATCAGCTGGTCGTACCGGAACCGCGGGACCGTCCACCGCACCCACATAAAAAAGAAAACAAAAATACAAATCTTTAAAAAGAGACATATGGCTTCAAGAGCCGCCAACAAGTTTTGTCCGTGATGCAGTCCGAAATTTACATCATTCAAAAAAGGGATATCATATCCGCCCCAGAAGATCGTGGCCATCACGGCGCTGCTGATAAACATGTTCACGTATTCCGCAAATAAATAAAATCCGAGTTTCATGGATGAATATTCCTGATGATACCCGAAGTTCAGTTCACTCTCCGCTTCGGAAAGATCGAAGGGCGTGCGGTTACATTCTGCAAATGCGCAGACCAGGAATATCAAAAAACCAAGTGGCTGGTAGGCCACATAGTATGTGTTATCGAGTTGTTGCTCCACGATCGTGCGGAGGCTAAGTGACCCGGTGAGCATCAGCACCGCGATCAGCGTGAGCCCCATCGCGAGTTCATAAGAGATGATCTGTGACGCACCGCGGATGGCGGCGAGCAAAGAAAATTTATTGTTCGAAGCCCAGCCACCGATCATCACGCCGTATACACCCATACTCACGACGCCGAAAATATAGAGGATACCGATATTGACGTCCGCGATCTGTAGTGGAATGTCACGACCGAAGGCATGAATATTTCCCGACCAGGGGACGACCGCACTGGTCATCATGGCCGTCAGCATCGCCACTCCCGGCCCCAGTATAAATAAAAATTTATTGGAAAGATTGGGAACGATTTCTTCCTTCATAAATAATTTCAGACCGTCGGCCAGTGGCTGAAAAATGCCGAAGGGACCCGCGCGATTCGGACCGTGCCTGTCCTGGATCACCGCTGCTACTTTTCTTTCTGCATAGGTTTCATACATGGCTACCAGCAAGGAAACGCCAATGATCACCGAGATGAGAATCGCTTTCTCAATGATCACAAACCAGTCTATCGTCAGAAAAATATGCATACCGCTTAATAAAATTTCCTGTATAATTTATATCGCTGGCCGTGAATGCGGCTCATAAAATCATGGATTTTGTTTCTCGTTAAAATGAAAATGGTCAGTCTTGAAATCCACGGAATGTGCCGGTCCTTCGATTTCCGACAGGTCAATTTCGGGCCGGTTTACTTCACTCACGCTGTGAATATCCATCAGTAATTTGGGTTGTCTTCCGCTCATCACTTCCGGCATCACTTCCTGTGGTGTTACCGTGCCAACATAATGACCTGCAGAAATCACAGAATGACGGCTGATCAGAGTGGGCCCTTCAATCACCCAGTCACTCGTTTTCTTTTTTTCGAAACGGCATTCGTTGCAGATAAAATCGTGTACTTCTCCCCACTCATCCTTTCGTGCGGTAACACGATACACTTCTTCACCACGATTCCAGAGCGTCACTTTACCAGAACACTTCGGACAGTCACGGTGCGCGTCCTGTGGTTTTAAAAACCAGACACGATTCTTGAATCGAAAAGTTTTATCGGTCAGTGCGCCCACGGGACAAACATCGATCACATTACCGATGAAATCATTGTCCAGCGCCTTATGAATATAGGTTGCAATTTCAGAATGATCGCCGCGGTCCAGTATTCCATGCTCGCGTCTTTGGGTGAGCTGATCGGCCGTATACACACAGCGGAAACAGAGTATGCAACGCGTCATGTGTAATTGTATATAGGGACCGATATCGTGTTTTTCAAATATGCGTCTTTTGAATTCATAGCGCGTGCCTTCCGCACCATGCTGATAACTCAGATCCTGCAAGGAACATTCTCCGGCCTGGTCACAGATCGGACAATCCAGCGGATGATTGATGAGCAGAAATTCCACGACACCCTTGCGGGCGTCCAATACTTTTTCACTCGTAATATTTTTTACCACCATGCCGTCCATGACATTTGTACGACAGCTCGCCACGAGTTTGGGCATCGGTCTTGGGTCGGCGGTAGAACCGGCAGCGACTTCCACCAGGCAGGTGCGGCATTTGCCACCGCTGCCCTTCAGCGTACTATAGTAACACATGGCAGGCGGCGCCACGTCGCCACCGATCTTGCGGGCGGCATTGAGTATGGATGTACCGGGTTCCACCTCGATATTGATATTATCGATGGTGACCTTAAACAGTTTTTTTTCTTCAGCCATAAATATTTCTTTTCTAGACAGTCGCCACAACAGGTTCCAGCGGATCCGCATAATGCGCCAGACCATAATTTCTCACCTGGCTTTCCTCCGGATTCAGAATATGCCATTCGAACTCGTCCCGGAAATGACGGATAGCTGCGGCCACGGGCCAGGCAGCGGCATCCCCCAGCGGGCAAATCGTATTTCCTTCAATTTTACGCTGAATATCCCAGAGCAAATCAATATCGCTCATCTTTCCTTTTCCTTTTTCAATATTCGTCAGGATCTTTTCCATCCAGCCGGTTCCTTCACGACAGGGTGAACACTGTCCGCAGCTTTCATGCCGGTAGAATCTTGCGAGCGTCAGCGTATGTTTCACGACGCACTGGTCTTCATCCAAAACAATAAATCCCCCGGATCCCAGCATCGAGCCCTTGGGAAAACCGCCGTCAGAGAGACTTTCGTAATTCATCAGCCGTTTTTCTCCCTTTACTGTTTTCAGTAAAAGGTTGGCCGGCAGAATCGGAACGGAAGAACCTCCGGGTATACATGCCTTTAATTTTTTTCCCTTGGCGATGCCACCGCACCATTCATCGCTGTAAATAAAATCCTCCACTGAAATCGTCATATCGATTTCATACACGCCGGGTTTGTTGATATTGCCGCAGGCAGAAATCAGTTTGGTGCCGGTGGATTTTCCGATACCGATCTTTGCATATTCTTCTGCACCTATATTAATGATGGGCACGACGGCGGCCAGGGTTTCGACATTATTCACGACCGTGGGTCGGTCCCAGGCGCCTTTCACAGCTGGGAACGGCGGTTTGATGCGTGGATTGCCGCGTTTGCCTTCGAGGCTTTCAAGCAAGGCGGTTTCTTCTCCACAGATATAAGCGCCCGCACCGCGATGGGTGTAGATCTCGAGGTCGAAGCCGGTGCCCAGGATAACATTTCCCAGGAATCCGTTTGTCTTCGCTTCCTGGATGGCCACATCGAGGATATCAATGACCCAGGCATATTCTCCACGCACATATATATAAGTAACATGACTTCCCAGCGCGTAGGAAGAAACAATCAATCCTTCGATCAGCAGATGGGGAAGGAATTCCATCAGGTAACGGTCCTTGAAAGTTCCCGGTTCACTTTCGTCCGCATTGCATACCAGGTGACGCGGAACGCCCTCCGGCTTGGCGATAAAGCTCCATTTCATTCCAGTCGGAAATCCTGCGCCTCCGCGACCACGGAGACCGCTTTTCTTTACTTCGTCCGTGACCTGGTCGGGCGTCATTTGCTTCAGCGCTTTCTCAACAGATTTGTATCCGCCTTCACGACGGTATACATCAAATCCGCGGATCCCTTCGACGCTTACTTTTTCCAATAATAATTTTCTGCCCATGGCGATCCTTAGTTATTTGTTGCGGCCGTTTTGCGGCATTCTGCTATGATCGAGTCTACTTTTTCTTTTGTCAGGTGTTCGCGGAAAAATTTTCCAAGCTGCATCATCGGCGAATAGCCACAGGCACCCAGACATTCCACTGTTTTCAACGTAAACATACCGTCACCCGTTGTTTCGCCAACCGCGATGTTCAGCGTTGTCTTTATATATTGTATGATCTCATCACAGCCGTTGATCATACAGGGGCCGGTCTGGCAGACTTCAAACACATATTTTCCAACCGGTTTCAGGTTGTACATGGAATAAAAAGTCGCCACTTCATATACTTCCACCGGAAGAATATTCAATAGTTCCGCGACATAGTCCATGGTTTCCGTGCTCAGCCATCCCCCAAAATGATCCTGCGCGAGGTGCAGGATGGGCAGGATGGCGCTTTTCTCCTTGCCTTCCGGATAGCGCGCGATCAGCTCTTTTACGCGAGCGAGTTTTTCTGGAGGAAACGATTGTGTAATTGTCAATTGTTAATGGTTAATGGTTAATGGTTAATTATCAATTTTCAATTATCAATTAAATTAAGCGTCCATTTCTCCTGCAATCAGGTTCAGGCTGCTCATCGTAAGCACGGCATCACTCAGCATGGATCCTTTTGTCAGTTCTGAATAGGCCTGGTAATAAATAAAACAGGGTCTGCGGAAATGCAAACGATAGGGTGCACGGCCGCCATCACTGATCAGGTAAAATCCCAGTTCACCGTTTCCACCTTCCACACTGCTATACACTTCACCGGGTGGTATTTCTGTTTCTCCCATCACGATTTTGAAATGCCAGATCAGGGCTTCCATCTTTGTATACACGTCAGATTTCTTCGGAAGAAAATATTCCGGTACATCGGCATGATATACTTCAGCGTCGGCGCCTTTGAATTCCTGTACTTTCTGATATGCCTGTTCAATGATCTTTAGCGATTCCCACATTTCCTCGTTGCGGACGAGGAAGCGATCATAATTGTCGCCGGTTTTACCGACCGGTATCGCAAAATCAAAATCCTCATAACTGGAATATGGTGTATGCACGCGCACGTCATAGTCGACACCCGTGGCGCGCAGGTTGGGTCCGGTGAATCCATAATTCAATGCGCGTTCAGCGCTGATGCCACCGGTACCGATGGTGCGGTCCATAAAAATGCGGTTGCGGGTGAAGAGGTTTTCAAATTCCTTCAGTACGTCTGGATATTCGCGGAGAAACTTTTCCAGTTTTTCAAAAACGTTTGAATTAAAGTTTCTTTCGAAACCACCGATACGACCCATATTGGTGGTGAGCCGGGAGCCGCAGATCTCTTCATAAATTTCATAGATCAGTTCCCGGTATTGCATCACATACAGGAACCCGGTATAGGCTCCGGAGTCCACGCCGACGACTGAATTACAAATGAGGTGATCAGAAATGCGCGCGAGTTCCATAATGATCACCCGCATATAGTCAACCCGTTTGGGTGTCTTGATACGAAGCAGTTTTTCGCAGACCAGGTGCCAGCCCATATTGTTGATGGGCGATGAACAATAATTTAACCGGTCCGTGAGCGGGGTGATCTGGTAAAGCGGTCTTCTCTCTGCAATTTTTTCAAAAGCGCGGTGAATATATCCGACCGTCTGCACCGCTGACACGATCCGTTCTCCATCAAGTTCCAGGATATTCTGAAACACACCATGTGTTGCCGGGTGCGTGGGACCCAGGTTCAGCGTAGTTGTGGTTTTCTCAATGCTTCCTTCGGGAAGTCGTATATGGTGCTCAGTCATAATTTCACATTATCTGCCAAACATTTGATCGTCCTTGTCGATGCGTGTCTGGTCTTCCAGCGGAAATTCTTTTCGCATCGGAAAATAGTTCATTTCATCCACGTTGAGTATCCTTATGAGGTTCGGATGCCCCACAAAATTAACCCCGTAAAAATCATAGGTCTCTCTTTCCATCCAATTCGCTGAAGAATATAATTTGGTTGCCGTAAACACATCCGGTTTTTCAATATCGGTAAATACTTTATATCGAATTCGGATATTGTCCACAAGATTGTGGAGATGATAAACCACCGCGAGTTCGCGGCCTTTCTGATCCGGATAGTGTACTGCCGTCAGGTCCGTGAGGAACTGGAAACGCAGTTCGGGATCATCGAATAAGAACTGAAGCAGTTTCAGGTTCAGGTCTTTTGGCGATTCGAAAGTGAGCATACCGTAGGGCTCCTCAAAATTGGAAACCCCGTCATGAAATTGTTGCTGTAGTCTCTGCTTTATGTATCCGTTGTCCATTGAATCCAGATTCCAACATTATTTTATGCCATAACTCTGCATCAGTTCTTTGTACTGTTCACCATTTCTTCTCCGGAATGATTCTTCGCCTACCAGGTCCTGGATCCGCATAAAACCATCCAGGATGCCTTCGGGTCTTGGCGGACAGCCCGGCACGTATACGTCCACGGGAATGATCTGATCGATCCCCTGTAATACTGAATAAGAATCAAAAATGCCCCCCGACGCTGCACAGGCGCCAACGGCCATCACCCATCGCGGTTCGGCCATCTGGAGATACACCTGTTTTAAAATGGGCCCCATTTTCTTGGCGATCGTACCCATAACCATCAGGAGATCGCACTGGCGGGGAGAAAATCCCAGACGTTCTGCGCCGAAGCGTGCCAGGTCATAGTGTGAAGCCATGGTGGCCATAAATTCTATTCCGCAACAGGATGTAGCAAAAGGCAGGGGCCACATAGAATTCTTCCGGGCCAGTCCAACCGCATCGCTGAGCTTGGTGGCAAAAAAACCATCCCCGGTATGGCCTTCCGGCATATCCACGACGCTGATATGATTTTTCGTATCCGCCGGAACCGTGTTCACATTAAATCGTACTGGTCTTGTCATGTTATCAACTATTTAATGCTGTCTTCGAACGACAGCTCTCTATCATAACAATCGTGGGGGTCCCGGGGTTCTGACAGGGGTCAGTCTTCCCATTGCAATGCGCCTTTCTTTATGATATAAATATACCCGGCCAGAAAGAAAGCCACAAATAGCAATACTTCTCCAAACCCACTCCATCCCAGCTCCTTGAAATTGACCGCATAGGGATAGAAAAAGATCACTTCCACATCAAAAAGCACAAACAATATGGCGATGATAAAATATTTGATCGCCATGGGCTGCCGGGCATTTCCCACGGATTCTATACCGCTTTCGAAATTTTTTAACTTTTCTTCGGTATTCCGTTTGGGACCCAGCAAATGAGTTAGGCCAAGCACCAGAAAAACAAAGGCGCCGGCAAAGAGCAACTGGATAGCAATCGGCAGATAATCACTCGAGGTATTTGTCCTGGTAACCAGGTTTGTCGCCTGAAGGAAAAATGGAATCATAAGAATCGTTCCGTTGTGACAAAAGTAGTACAGGGGCTTCAGATTTCATTGGATTGTTTTGATCTGATTCATATAATAAAAAAGTCCCGGATCAAAACATCCGGGACTATCGATTATTTAATGAGGCGATTATTTTGCGCTCTGGCTCGGACCGCCTTTTGGCTTTTGTGCCCCTTGTTTTGGCGGTTTTGTGAGCATGCCGATCACATTCTTGGCCGTGGCATTTTCCGGATCCACTTCGAGCACTTTCTGCATATATTCTACTGCCTTCCCCTTGTCTTTCTTTATGTCGTTATAATAGCTTGCCAGGTAAAAATAAGCGCCAATGACCTGGTTCTTAAATTTAGCCGAGTCAGGTATCGACCTGGCGTACTGGGCCAGTTTCTCATAAGCCTGCACTGCCAGACCCTGCGAATTCGTGCTGTCATCCTCCGCCTGTTTGCTTTTTGCGCACCAGAGATAACCAAAAATTTCATTCGGGTATTTTGTTTCATACACACCACAGAATATGCTGTCGGATGTTTTGTAGTTGCCGGCGGAATAATTTGCCATTCCGTATTTGAACAGGTCGGAATTTGTCGGATTCCTCAAAGAATTATACACGGCGCCGGAAAGCATGGCCGCTGCCTGTTTGTTGTGTAACTGCTTGGCGAGGTCTAGGGCTTCACCCGCATATTTTTGTTTGTCTTCCAGGAGTGTATCCATGGAAATCGCCCGGGCATAATATTGAAATGCCATATTACGGGTTACGGAATCTGATAATTTGCCATAGATCTTACCATATTCTTCGAAATCGGTACTGAGGTACATTGTTGAATCTGCCGATGCCAGGAAATTGCCCATCGCTTCTCTCGCCGTTGTATAGTCGCCCAATGAATCGGAGGCAAAAGCAACGAGTCGGTACATGCGGGGGCTCACATTTTTACCATACTGCCCGATGAGTTGCTGGGCCCTTGTACGTGCTTCGGGTACTTTACCGGATACATACAACATGCCCGCTTTCATATATTCGAGATCAGCTCCCTGATCAGAATTTGCGGCGTATTTGTCAAGGTAACCGGCTGCTTTATTTACGTCGCGGAGATACCAATACAGAAAGAGTTGTTCATATGCCGGGGCATAAGCAGGATCCATCGTTGTCGCGGATTCAAATGCCGGGAGAAAAAACTCGCGGTTATTCTGCGTGAGATAGATGATACCGATTTTCATTTCGGCTTCGGCGAGTTTTGGATTCAGGCCAAGCGCCTTCTGATAATTCATCACCGCGTTACCACCGTCGAGCAGTCTGCGGTAAGCGTCGCCCAGTAATACATATGTTTCGGCGTCGTTGAATCTTTTGATCAGTGTGGCCGTGGTCAGTTTCTGGATCGCATAATTCGGATCGCCTGCTTTTGCGTCGATGTTAGCGTATGCTACGGCGTTTAATACGTTGATGTCTTTTTCTTTTGTCAGGCTGATCGCTGTTTCAAAGCGCTGACGGGAATCTGTTTTTTCACCATACAATAATTCCACATGTCCGATGCCCACCAGGAGGAGTGGTGCGTTGCCATTGGTGGCAAGCATTTTCTGGTAGAGCGCTTTTGCGCCTGCGGTATCGTGTGTATCTCTGCGGTGGATCATCGTCTGTCCCAGCCAATACACGGCGTCTATATTATTCGGATTGGCTGCGAGGAGCTTTTCAAAAGCGGACTGCGCACTTGCGTACCTTTCATAATATAAAAACTGTCTGCCCTGCTCTAAGGTCTGGGCCATGACCGAACTGCCGGTGAACATAATCGCCAATGAAAGGCAAATGCTAAGTTTTCTCATTCTGGGTCTCCGTTTTTTTTGTGTATAAATATATCTTAAAAACTGATTACTGCTGCATCTCCACATCCCGGATGTCAAAATTCATACGAGCTGGTACGAGGTAGGCTCTTTTAAAAATAAGCTGTCCTCTTTCGTATTGCAAAAAATTTACAAAATTATTTCCAACTCCGCTAAAGTTCTCCTTCAAAATATAATACAATCCCCGAACCATGGGATATTTTTTCAACACAATATTGGCCTGGAAAGGCAGAATAAAAGGTTGGTCGGTGCAACGGTCGCAACGGATGGCCACCACTTTCACTTTTTGCTGAAAGGCCAGTTCCATCGAATCTTCCTGATCCCCGATCCAGCTCACCCCTACAAACCCAACTGCGTTATCGTGTTCCGAAACATACGAAATCACCTGCGGGCTCGACCTCGCTGCTATTACGTTTTTCCCTAATGTCTTACCCTGTATAACCGAGTCCAGTACATACCGCACGGTACTTGTTGCCGACACGCCATCCATCACTGCTTCTCTCTTTTTCGGGTCGTTTCCCTCCAGGAGGTTTCTGACATCGTCCATACTCATCACGGAGTCACGGGAATGATTATTCACAACCAGTGCCACGGCATCATAAGCAAGAATACCGGAAATGGCTGCTGTCTTCACCGTATCCCTAAAATATCGTTCCTCGGGGAGGGTGAGACCCCGGGTGATGATCACCAGCCGGGTACTGTCGCCATACAAATCCCGTAAACAGGCAGCTTCCGGTTTATAATCCACCAGGATATGGGCGTCTGGAAAAGAACTTTCGAATACTTTGAGCTGGGAATCGATCACCGGTTTAAAGGACTCGTCCACACTGATATGGATGGTTCCCGCCGTAGGTGTCTCCTGTTGAATATGGGGTCCGGAATGACATCCTGTATACAAGACTCCTCCAAGGCCAATTAAGATGCACGGAAAACATCTTTTAAGCATTTTCATTCCCAGAGATATTAATTAAAGTAGTTTTTTTTGTAGCCCCGGTAAACACGGAATAGTCCGTATAGAATACAAAGACCTGCAAACAGATAACGGAACAAATCATCAACACCAAATACAACACCAAGACGGGGTGCCAGCAGGAAAAAAATACCGAGACAAAAAATAATCACGCCCATTCCATAATCCATGATGGATCTTCTCAGGCGGTAACCTTTTGCGCGATTATCCAGATCATTCTCTTCGGGCATCAGCGTTCGTTTAAATGCAACTGGCAATATACTGAAAAAGAGTAAACGGTGTATGGTTGACGGTTGGCGGATGACGGATGACGGATGACGGTTGATGGTGGAGGGGTTCCATATAAACTGTTATTTTATGATGAATCAGTAGTAGAACCTGCGCAGTAAATATGAGATGCCGCGGGAAACAGATTCCATAAAAGTGTTTCGCTTTGCGCTTTTGACTAATTTCGCAGCCATGAAAATTTTAATGGTTTGTCTCGGAAATATTTGCCGGAGTCCGCTCGCAGAGGGAATCCTGGAATCAAAGGCCAGGAAAATGGGACTGGGCTGGGAAGTGGATAGTGCCGGAGTCAACAATAATTATCATATCGGCGAAGCGCCGCATCCTCTTTCACAAAAAGTGGCGAAGCTTCACGCGGTAGACATCAGCAACCAGAGCGCACGGGCCTTTACAGCCGACGATTTCGACCATTTTGATAAGATCTATGCCATGTCGTCCGATATCCTGACGGGCATGAAGAATATTGCGAGGAATAAATTCGATCCGGAAAAAACCGATCTTCTATTGAATGAGATCTACCCCGGTGAGAATATGGATGTGCCGGATCCCTGGTATGGAGAAGAAGAAGATTATCACGAAGTATATGCGATGATTGACAAGGCCTGCGAGCAGATTGTAGAAAAATACGGATATCTTAAAACCGCCTGATCATGACCAAACCCGGATTGCCCCAGGGAACGCGGGATTTCGGTGCGGATACCGTTTACAAGCGCAATTTTATTTTTGACAGTATCCGGACCGTTTTCGAGCTCTATGGCTATGAACCACTCGAGACGCCTGCCATGGAGAACCTGGAGACCCTGCTTGGAAAGTATGGGGAAGAAGGCGACAAACTAATTTTTAAGATCCTCAACAACGGGCTCGATCACGTTTCGAAAAAAGAGGCGGCGCGTCAGGCTTTTGAGCATGTCCTTTCGGGTAAGAACGATAAAGCCATCACGGAAAGAGCCCTCCGCTACGACCTGACGATTCCCTTTGCACGATATGTGGCCACCCACCAGAACGAAATCAGTTTTCCTTTCCGGAGATACCAGCTGCAGCCGGTATGGCGCGCGGACCGGCCGCAAAAAGGAAGGTATCGTGAGTTTTATCAGTGTGATGCCGACGTAGTGGGAAGTCGCTCGCTGATGAATGAAGTTGAACTCACGCAGATCTACCTAACGGTTTTTGAAAAGCTCGGTGTTGATGTGGAACTGCGTATCAACCACCGGAAAATCCTGACCGGTCTCGCGGAAGCCTGCGGCGGCGCTGCACATACCATGGCGATCACGACGGCCATTGATAAACTGGATAAGATCGGGATGCAAAAAGTGAAAGAAGAACTGGTTCAAAAGAATCTAACTATTTCCCAGATCGAGCTGATTGAAAAATACCTGGGCATCGATGGCGACAATAACGAAAAAATAAAACAGCTTTCTTCGCTTCTTGGAAATTCATCTGCGAGCGACGGGATCACCGGAAATGCATCCGCGCGCGAAGGGATCACTGACCTTGAATATATCCTGAGTTTTTTCGAAAGTGGTAAAGTGGTGCTCGATTTTTCTTTAGCGAGGGGATTAAATTATTATACGGGCATCATCTT
>Ga0066787_10000094_pt1 | contig 12617 bp, 10 predicted proteins | sample OrgsoiDNA2013047_FD_70942 | JGI IMG/M metagenome (GOLD analysis project Ga0066787, IMG submission 70942) | Permafrost soil microbial communities from the Arctic, to analyse light accelerated degradation of dissolved organic matter (DOM) -... | ecosystem: Environmental > Terrestrial > Soil >...
TTTCCGATTTCAGATCTCTTGATTACCATCGTCACTTGGGCGCCTTTACGAAAACTCTCGAGGGCTGCATCAACAGCGGAATTATTGGCGCCTACCACTAACAATTTTTGCATGGCGTAGAAATGAGGCTCTTTATAATAATGCCTCACTTTGGGAAGGTTCTCACCTGCGATGTTGAGGAGGTTTGGGATATCATAAAATCCGGTAGCCACAATCAGGTTTTTCGAAAAATATTCAGCCATCGGGGTAATCACCTTATAGTTTTCCTCTGTCTGAATTACGTACAGTACGGGCTCCTGTAAATGAATATTCAGGTTCTGTGAAACTGCGATACGGCGATAATATTCAAGCGCCTCAGGGCGGGTAGGTTTAATATTATTACTGACAAAGGGAATATCGCCAATTTCAATTCTTTCAGAAGTAGAAAAGAATGTCATGTTGGATGGGTAGTGATATAATGAATTCACCAATACACCTTTCTCCAATATGAGATAACTCAATCCTGCCTTCTTTGCTTCCAATCCACAGGCCAGCCCGATGGGACCGCCGCCAATGATCAGAATATCCAGTACTTCATACATGAATTCAAAGATAAAATATAAAAAGCGTCGACGGGATATGCTGTTTTCAAACTTCTGAAAAAAGTAGATTCGGCGAGATAAATCAACCCGGTTTCATAAATAATGATTATTAAATAGTATAATTTGTAAAGGCATTAACAATTGCCCATTCATAATTAACAATTGTATATTTACATTTACTTGAAATAAACCAGGATTACGGATGAATTTATTCTTTTTGCAGGTAATCATCGATTCCTCTAAGATAAAAGATAGCCTGGCCCGCGCCGGTGTTATCCCGGCACCGGGAAGACAAAACCTGTTGGATATTCTCGAAAGAGGAGGTCCGCTGATGATCCCTCTGGCCATTTTACTGGTGATCGCGGTATTCGTTTTTTTTGAACGCGTTATGGCCATCAATAAAGCGTCAAAAACGGATGAAAATTTTATGAATATTATCAGGGATCACATTGTGAACAACAATGTGATGGCTGCCAGAAGTCTCACAAAAAACACCAACAATGCCATCGCCAGAATGATCGACAAAGGCATACAGAGAATTGGTAAGCCCATAGACGCTATAGAAAAGAGTATGGAGAATGTAGGCAGGCTGGAACTATACAAAATGGAAAAAAATGTTTCCATCCTGTCGGTGATTGGTTATATCGCTCCGTTATTTGGTTTTCTGGGAACCATCATAGGGATGTTCCAGTTGTTTTATAATATCGCGTCAACAGGCGAATACAGTATTTCAAATATTGCCGGAGGCATTTATGTGAAAATGATTTCTTCCGCGGGCGGGTTGATTATCGGTATCATTGCTTATATCGGTTATCGCTACCTGAATTCCCAAATCGATAAAACAACCAACAAGATGGAAGTGGCCAGCGCAGAGTTTATTGATATACTGCAGGAACCTACCAGATAAATTTTAAAAATTGAACTTACGCAATAAACATCGTGACGAAGGAGAAGTCCACACGGGTCCGCTGAATGATATCTTATTCATCCTGCTGCTTTTTTTTCTGATTGTTTCCACCCTCGCCAACCCGAATGTGATCAAGCTATCCCAGCCAAAATCAAAAAGCGATACCAAATCAAAACAAACCGTGGTCGTATCGATTGATGTGAATCAACAGTATTTTGTTGGCACCACAAAAGTGAGCCTGGCAGAATTGAAGGCACATCTTCAGCCATTCCTGGCTAAAGAAACGGATCAGCCTTCCATTGTCATAAATGCCGACAAAACGGTCCCAATTGATGATGTAGTGGCCGTTATGCGTGTAGCGCGCGAACTGGGTGCCAGAACGGTTTTGGCGGTTGATAAAAAAGGCGTTCAGTAAATGAAAAGGCGAAAAGCCATCGGATCCATTGTATTGGCAGGTGCTGCAGTGGCCGCGGGTTTTGGCGGATATGAATGGTTCAACCTCACCAGCAATCCCGACAAAAATTTTTTACTGGGTAAAAAAGCATTGCTGGCGGAACTGGCAGAAACGATTATTCCGGCAACCGATACGCCCGGCGCAAAAGAATCCGGCGCTGTGGAATTTATGCTTCGATTGTTAGACAACTGCACCGATACCAAAACCCTGAACAAATTTGTAACAGGGTTGCAGGAACTGGAAGTCTATACAAGAAACCACTACCACCGCGAATTCATAGACTGCACCGCGAATGAAAAACAGTCCGTACTTCAATATTTCGATCTGAGGTCAAGAACGAACTATTCTCTGTTTGAAAAAGTAAAAACTAAATATACCGGCAGGCCTTTTTTTGAAACCCTGAAAATATATTCCGTTCAGGGATACTGTATTTCGGAAAAAGGGGCCAGTTTGGGAATGCGCTATATTGCAGTGCCAGGCAAATACTTATCATGCATCCCTCTCGAACCAAATCAAAAAGCCTGGGCCACCAAATAACCAGTTATGGGTGATCCGGGCCACGTTTACGTAAACAGCAAAGGGCTTAAAGAGCACCAGTTTGACGCGATCGTAGTCGGATCCGGTATCAGTGGTGGATGGGCCGCCAAGGAACTATGTGAAAAGGGGCTAAAGACACTGGTAGTCGAGAGAGGCAGAAACGTAATCCATGTAAAAGACTATCCGACCGCGCTACTGGCACCCTGGGATTTCCCGCATGGCCTTACCAACACGATGGCAGATAAGAATTCAGATCCTGTATCATCGGAAAATTATAACCCTGGAACAAAACAGTTTTTCGTAAACGACGCGGACCATCCGTATATTCAGGATGATCCTTTTCACTGGGTGCGGGGATATCAGGTGGGTGGCCGATCACTTACCTGGGGCCGGCAATGTTATCGGTTGAGCGACCTGGACCTGGAAGCGAATTTAAAAGACGGCCATGGTGTTGACTGGCCGATTCGTTACAGGGATCTCCAGCCATGGTACGACTATGTGGAAGACTTTACAGGTATCAGCGGTAGGGCTGAAGGACTGTCGCATCTGCCCGACGGAAATTTTTTACCTGAGATTGAGATGAATTGTATTGAAGATTATTTCAAATCACAAATATCATCACACTACAAAGACCGCATTGTCACACCCGCGCGTGTCGCCAACCTCAGCAAGGGCTGGAAGGGCAGGGGACCCTGCCAGTTTCGAAATCTCTGCGACAGGGGATGCCCTTTCGGTGGTTATTTCAGCAGCAATTCCGCCACATTGCCTGCAGCAGCAGCAAGCGGAAATCTGTCCGTCGTTTTCGACGCAGTAGTTTCCGAAGTGATATACGACGACAAACTAAAACGTGCCGTCGGTGTGCGCGTTATCGACGCACACACGAAAGAATCAACGGAATATTTCTCAAAGATTATTTTCCTGAATGCCTCAACCATAGATACAGCGGCCATTCTGCTGCGATCTGTGTCGTCACGTTTCCCGGATGGACTGGGTAATGATTCCAAACAGGTCGGCCACAATCTCATGGATCATTTTATCGGATCAGGCGCCGTGGGAAATTTTGATGGCTTACGCGATAAATATTACTACGGAAGAAAACCGGCTGGCATTTATATGCCGCGGTTCCGGAATCTGAATAATGAAACATCTGCAAAAGAATACATCCGGGGCTGGGGATATCAGGCCAGCGGCGGCAGAAAGGGATGGGAAGAACTAGGATCTGAAATACCAGGTTTCGGGAAAGATTTTAAAGAAAAACTTTTAAAACCGGGTCCCTGGACTTTATGGATTGGCGGCTGGGGTGAAACGTTACCATATTATGATAACCGGATTTCCTTGGATGAAACAAGAAAAGATGCCTGGGGTTTCCCGGTGGTGCATATTCATTTTAAATACGGCTCCAACGAAACAGCGATGAAAAAAGACATTGAGCAGTCTGCAGTGGACATGCTGGAAAAAGCCGGATTCTCTGGCATCGACGGTTTCAATTATAATTTGCCGGGCGGGTCTGCAGTGCATGAAATGGGCACGGTGCGTATGGGACGGGATCCCCGGACTTCAGTATTGAATGGATTTAACCAGATACATGAAGTGAAAAATGTTTTTATAACAGATGGAAGTTGTATGACCTCCGCTGCCTGTCAGAACCCTTCCCTTACATATATGGCACTAACCGCGAGATCTTGCAATTATGCTGTAAATGAACTGAAGAAAGGAAACATTTAGAAACTGACGTGCACCCGGGCAGCCAACAGCGAGACCGGCCCACGGTCAGGGTTATACGCAGGATTGGCTACGAACTGGTAGTCGAGGGTCGCATAGAGTTGTTCAAACAACTTCACTTCATAAAATAATTCGACAATATCCTCTCTCGAATAATTCGGTAACCGTCCATCCCCGATCATAAAGCCATAACCCCCGATGCTCAGAAATTCCCGGTGACCTGAAGAAATCCCATTGCTCACAAAAGCCAGACCTACATTATCGGTGGCTCTTCCCTTACCGATTCCATAATATCGCAGACCCAGGCTCAGGCTGTTATCAATTTCCGCAAATGCCCAGGAAGCAGTCTTGCCATCATTCCAGCCAAAACGGAAAAAACCATTCAGGTTTTTGTTGATCGCCTGGTTGGTATTGATCCCCAAACCATATTTTTTTCCTCCGTAAGCCTTGCCACTGACCACATCTAAAGAAGTGTCGGTGCCGTTCTTGTAGTCATCGATTACAGTTTGATAAGCCGGCGCCTTTGATGTATTATAATAAAACAGTAATCTCGTTGTGCCCGGTAGACCATGAATTGTATAGCCTTTTTGAATTTCGAAGGTTTCGCTATTCGTCTTTACCCAGTTGAAATTCAGGGTGGGCCCATTCGCATAAACCGGCATCAGCGCTGTTCCACCGCGAAGGACCCAGCCTGGCGTATAATATTCAATGACCAGGGAGCCTGTGTATCCTCTTGTATTCGCGGCGTAATCATAAGCGCCGTTATTCATCAGTGACCAGTTCATAAAATCGGATCTGGGATCATGACTCACCGAATTCTGGTCAAAGAAATCAGCGATCCCGAACTTACCAAAGTTGATGGTCAATCGTTTTTGCGATACCCATTCCCTGACCTGGTTGACCCCATCTTCCAGAGTATCAAAATGATTTTTGTCCAGGTTGATCTGCTGTCTAAGAAATATGCGTGCCACATATACGACCGGTTTTGCCTCCCCGATGCGAAAGGTTTCTCCATTGGGAAAACCGGCAATGCCTAGTGTACTGCTTAAACCTTGTCCGCCAGCCATTTCAGGATTAAAAAAAACAGATGCACCCCGCCATAATTTCTTTCCGATATAAGCAGTGGTCGTTACTGAGTAAGCCGGGTCTGACTTCGGCAGAAAACTATTCTGGCCCGTATAGGGAGAAGTAAATGCTGGATTGTACTGAACAATTCCTGTAAACTGGAAATGAAAATTCCATCCGGAATCTTTTAGCAAAGCATCCTGCGCATTTGCCTTTGGATTAAAGGAAATGGCAACAATGAATAATATGAAATGGGCTAAAACGGGTCTCATATTTTTACGCTGCGCAAAAATAGTGGATTGGGGGTATGAATCGACCTTTCAACGATAGAAGACTTTTATCATTCTGTTATTTCCCGATAAGTCTCTTTTTAATATTACCCCGAATCCTTTTTGTTTATACCATTCCATCACTTCTTTCGCATGGTTATGGTGTATTTCCAGGAAAATGGCACCTCCCGGCCGCAATTTCTGTGTAGCTAAATCGCCGATGATTTTGTAAAACAGGATCGGTTCGTCATCAGGAACAAAAAGGGCAAGTGAAGGTTCGAAATCCTTCACATGTTTATCCAATGCTTCTTTTTGTTTTTCGGGTATATATGGGGGATTGCTGATGATCAGGTCTGTGAAGTTTATTTTTTCTCTTTGAATAGGGTCCGTGATATCACATAAAAAGAAATCAATGTCCACATTATGCTTCCGGCTGTTCATTTTTGCAATTTCCAATGCCTTTTCGCTAATGTCCAGCGCCGATATCCTGAAATCTTCCCTTCTTTTTTTTATATAAACTGGAATGCATCCGCTTCCCGTACCGATATCTAAAACGGTTAACCCGGATTCTCTTCCTGTATTCTCCTCCAGGAGCCAGTTAACCAGTTCTTCCGTTTCCGGACGGGGCACCAGTACGTTTTCATCTACATAAAACGGTATGGATCCAAACCATGCTTCGTTCAACACGTACTGAACAGGCCGGCATGCGATAAGTTCCTTAAGCCATTGCTGAAATTTTTCCCGCTGCTCGGGAGTAAACGAATCGGTTTTATGCAGCAGTCGCAGACCCTTTGGCATACCCGTGAGCCGCTCCATGACCAGTGAACTTACAGATGCGGCTTCTCTTTCATCATAGCTCTCAGAAAGTGAAGCAATGATCAGTCGATTTGCACTTTCAATTGTCATGTGTACAAACTTACAATGATTTAAATTGCAGTCTATGTCGATGTTACCACACGCTGATTATATGCACCGGTGCCTGCAGCTGGCTGGTCTCGGCGCAGGATTTACTGCGCCAAATCCAATGGTGGGCGCGCTGCTGATACATGAAGGGAGAATCATCGGAGAAGGATACCATCAACAATACGGAGGGCCACACGCCGAGGTGAATTGCCTCCAGTCTGTGACAACCTCAGACCGGCCGTTGATTCCATATTCAACCTTGTATGTTTCCCTGGAGCCTTGTTGTCATCATGGTAAAACGCCTCCCTGTACTGATTTGATTCTCCGTGAAAAAATTCCGAATCTGGTGATTGGTTGTCGTGATCCATTCCCTGAAGTGAACGGAAAAGGAATTGAAATTCTAAAAGCAAATGGAGTAAAGATTGAATATCCTGTCCTGGAAAATTTATCCATGGAAAAGAATCGCCGGTTTTTTACTTTTCACCTGCAAAAACGACCCTATATCATATTGAAATGGGCTCAGTCAGCAAATCTTATGATGGCATTAAAAACCGGTCGGCGAATCCGGATTTCGAATATGTTTTCAAACAGGCTGGTGCACAAATGGAGAAGTGAGGAAGCCGGGATATTGATAGGAACAGCCACTGCTCTTTTAGATGATCCGGAGCTTACTACGCGCTTTTGGCCTGGAAAGAATCCGGTACGCATTGTACTGGACCGCGAGCGCCGCCTTCCGGATTCATTAAAAATATTTGACGAAAAAATTCCGGGCATTATTCTGAACGGAAAAATAGAAAAACAATCCGGTAATCTCCTGTATAAGAAAATAGAAGATGGACTATTTAGTATACCGGCTGTTTTATCTGCGCTTCATGCATCTCATATCCTGAGCATTCTAGTCGAAGGCGGAGCAAAACTGCTGCAATCTTTTATTGACGCTGATATTTGGGATGAAATCCGCATCATTACCAACCAGGAAATGGAAATCGAGGATGGCATATCGTCGCCTGAATTCCAGAACGCCAGATTTGTGCATTCAGAAATCCTGGGAACTGATACTATTTCTTATTATCAAAAGCTGAAGCCCGGAAATTAATTACGTTTTTTCAAATGTTCGCTTACAATCCAATCCTTCGATCCGCTCCGGTAATTATAAAATCCCTCTCCTGACTTGACACCCAGTTTACCAGCAGCAACCATATTCACCAGTAATGTGGCCGGCGCATATTTCGGATTACCAAAGCCGTCCTGTAAAACCCTGAGGATAGACAAGCAGACATCGAGTCCGATAAAATCCGCCAGCTGGAGGGGTCCCATGGGATGGGCCATTCCCAGTTTCATGACCGTGTCAATAACATCTGCCGAAGCAACGCCTTCCTGGAGACTGAAAATCGCTTCATTGATCATGGGCAAAAGAATGCGGTTGGAAATAAACCCGGGATAATCATTTACCACGCACGGTGTTTTTTCAAGCTGAACCGATAATTCAATGATCTTTTTTGTAACGGATTCGGATGTCTCATATCCGTTAATGACTTCCACCAGTTTCATCAGTGGAACCGGGTTCATGAAATGCATCCCGATCACCTGGGTTGGACGTTTAGTAGCAGCGGCAATGCGGGTTATTGAGATCGAAGATGTATTAGTTGCCAAAATAGCTTCTGGTAAAGCGTTTTCATCGAGTTCACGAAAAATCTTCAATTTAATAGTTTCGTTTTCCGTGGCGGCTTCTACTATAAGATCAGCTTCGGAAATACCTTTTTTTATCTGTTGTTCAGGATGAATACGATGGAAGGCACTCGTTTTTTCTTCTTCTGTAAGAACTCCTTTTTGCACCTGCCTGCCGAGATTTTTCTCAATAACGGAAAGCGCTTTTTCAAGTTGGTCCGCATGCAGATCTATCAACTGAACCTGGAATCCATGCTGGGCAAAAACATGTGCGATGCCATTCCCCATGGTCCCGGCACCGATGACTGCGATTTTAAACATGAGCTAACATTTTGAGGCAAGGATACGAAGCTTCTCTCAAGTTTTTACCCTTATCTTGCAACTCCTATGTATCCGAATTTATATTACGCTGTTAAGGATTTGTTTGGCCTGGATTTAAAGTTCCTGCATTTTATAAACTCATTTGGTTTTTTTGTTGCGATTTCTTTTATCGGCGCTGCCATGGTTCTTACGCACGAATTGAAAAGAAAAGAAAGGCAGGGATTACTACAGGCCGAAGAAGAAACGATGATCGTTGGAAAAATAGCCGGGCCGGGCGAGCTGTTAACAAATTTTATTCTGGGATTTCTGATCGGATATAAGATCATCGGCCTCTTTACGGCAAATTCCCCATTATCGCAAAATCCCGCAGATTTTATTTTTTCTTCAGCCGGGAATGGCTGGGCCGGTCTGGCCCTGGGTCTGCTCTTCGGCGGCCTGAAATGGCGGGAAAAAAACAGACAAAAATTACCCACACCAGAAGAGAGAAAGATCCGCATTTGGCCGCACGACAGGGTGGGGGATATTGTCATATTTGCAGCTGTATTCGGATTCCTTGGTGCCAAAATTTTTAACAGCCTGGAAACCTGGGATGAATTTATAAGGAATCCCGTCGAATCCCTGGTTTCATTTAGCGGACTTACATTTTACGGTGGTTTAATTGTCGCGGCACTGGCGGTTTGGTATTATGCACGAAGGCATAAGATCGGGTTCTGGTATCTGAATGATGCCGCCGCACCGGCGCTCATGCTGGCTTATGGAACAGGCAGAATCGGTTGCCAGGTTTCCGGTGACGGAGACTGGGGCATTCCAAACAGCGCATACGAAGTAGGAGCGAACCTGAAATCCCTTTCTGGCACACCAGCGAATTTTCAGTCTGAGGTGAGCAAAAACAGTGATTTCTTTCTCAGCCAGTTTGGCTCGTTAAACGTTCCCCATTATGCGGTCAGGGGACCTTCATTTTTGCCAAACTGGTTGTTTGGATATGCATACCCGCATAACGTTATCGGTGAAGGCATAAAAATCGCCGGATGTAACGGACCTTATTGCAGCTATCTGCCAATACCTGTTTTTCCAACGCCATTTTACGAAACTATTATTTGCCTGGGGTTATTTTTTCTGATCTGGTCCGTTCGCAAAAAATTTCGTGTTCCGGGAACCCTGTTTGCCTTTTATCTCATCATAAATGGTATTGAACGCTTTTTTATTGAAAAAATCAGGGTGAATACCCGTTACTCTATCTTTGGTTTTCACCCAACGCAAGCAGAGATCATCTCAACCCTGCTGATTTTCGGAGGTGGCCTGTTATACTATTTCCTCAAAAAACGCTACCCGGCTTCATCACCTGCATTACCAGCCAATTAACCGCTGGTAAGCATATTCAGTCTTTCATCCCAATCTTCCACGCAGACTGCAACTTCTTTTTTGGACATGCGTCCAATCACAAAGCGCTTTTTCCCGGTTATCAATAAAATCAACCTTCCAACACATTACCTTGTTCTATGTTATACTTAGTACCAATCTTTGTCCTGTAACTATCGAACAATAGTACTCAGCCAAACTAAAGCACATGAAAATCATAATCATCCTCAGTTTATTAGCGCTTTCCGCCTTCGCAAGTGCTCAAACCCTGATAAAAGGTTCAGTCCAGGAAGAAAACACTGGTCCTGTCGAAGCAGCCAGCGTTTCCCTGGTAAAGGGCGCCGATACAGTAGCTTTCAAAAATGTAGTCAGTGACAAAGACGGGAAATTCAGTTTTTCTTCGATCAACCCGGGAATATATCATGTTCGCGTCTCCGCAATAGGGCATACTTCAACAAATGGGGCAGGCTTTACCGTCTCCCGTACCTCAAAAACACTGGAATTGCCAATATTCAGCCTTAAAAAGCAAAATAATCAGTTGCAAACCATCGCGGTGGTTTCCAAAAGACCATTCGTAGAACAGAAGTCCGATAGGATCCTCGTAAATGTAGACGCTTCACCTGCCAATGCTGGCACGTCCGTAATGGATATTCTTGAAAAGTCACCCGGCGTTTCGGTAGACAAAGACGGGAATATCAGCCTCAAAGGAAAACAGGGCGTCACCATAATGATAGATAACCGGCCAACTTATATGACGAGTGCCCAGTTGGCTACCTATTTGAAAGGACTGCCATCCTCGTCTATTGATCAGCTTGAAATCATGAGTAATCCATCGGCTAAATACGACGCGGCCGGGAACTCAGGAATCATCAATATCAAGACGAAGAAAAATAAAGCCAGGGGGTTCAATGGATCAACAACTCTCACATACACCCAGGGCAAATATGCAAAACCAGGAGGGAGCCTGAACCTGAACTATCGTGTAAATAAATTCAACATTTTCTTCAATGGAGGTTATACTTATTGGCAGGGATTTCAAAACCTGGATATCAACAGGAACTACCTGGACGTGGATACTAAACAAATCAATTCGATTTTCACCCAGAACACGCACATGAAATTCGTTTCACCGGAACTAAATATAAAAATGGGAATGGACTATTTTCTTGACAGCAAAACCACACTCGGTGTGGTGTTTAGCGGATACCAGAATAACGAAACAAACAATTCGCAAAGTTATATTTCGCTGAAAGATGCAAACAACGTGACGGACTCACTTGTACAATCCTTTGGTAACATCCGGGGGAAATGGTCAAATGGAACTGTCAACCTGAACTTCAGGAGACAGTTTGATTCCAGTGGCCGGGAACTCACGGCTGACGTGGATTACATCTACTATAAATCTTCCAGCGACCAGTTGTTTCAAAACTATACGTATGATCCGGTCATGAAACCATTATCGTCAAATACACTGAGTGGCGATCTGCCTTCCACCATCAACATCTATAGTTTCAAAACTGATTATACGCATCCTTTTCACAACGACTTCAAACTGGAAGCGGGATTAAAAACCAGTTATGTCAGTACAGATAATAAGGCAAATTATTACAACCTGGATGGCAACGAATACGTTCCCGACACGACCAAAACGAATTATTTTGTTTACCATGAAAATATCAACGCTGCTTATGTTAACCTGACAAAAAAATATAAGAAATGGAATTTTCAGGCGGGTCTTCGTATTGAAAACACGAACTATGACGGTCATCAATATGGAAATATATATACCGTGAACAACAACGATTCATCATTCAAAAAATCCTATGTCAATGCATTTCCCACTGCATACATTACATATGACCTGAATGAGAAAAACACTTTCAATGTAAACTTCGGACGGCGGATAGACCGGCCGGATTATGGTGATCTGAATCCATTTTTGTTCTTCCTGGATGAATATACGTATCAGGCAGGAAATCCATACCTCCAGCCCCAGATCAGCACCAATATTGAATTGTCACATACATATAAAAACACATTGACAACAACCCTGAATTATAGCAACACTCAGAATTTCTTTGCAGAAACCTTCCAGCAGGAGGGCCATGCAACCATTGTCCGCCGGGGAAATATCGGCAGGAGGGAAAACGGAGGTATTGCCATCAGTTTTAATAAGTCTATGACCAAATGGTGGACAACCTCCATCTACCTGAATGTGAACTATAATCATTTTACCGGGGAACTGTACGGCGAAAATCTGGATGTGAGTTCGGTCACTGGTATGGGAAACATGACCAATCAATTTAAATTCACGCATGGCTGGGGCGCTGAAATATCAGGCTGGTACAGAACCAGTGGGCTCGAAGGCCAGGTATTCATAAAACCCCTCGGTCAAACCTCAGCAGCCGTTTCAAAACAGATCATGAAAGAAAAAGCTAGTCTGAAGTTAGGACTACGCGATATGTTTTATACCCAGCAGGTGAGGGGAACGATCGATTTTCAGCAAACCGATGCAACCTTCCATAACTCCAGGGACAGCCGCCAGCTGAGTCTGACATTCACATACCGGTTTGGCCAGGCCATAAAAGGTTCGGGAAATAACAGGCATGGCGGAGGAGCAGATGATGAATCAAACCGGTTAAAAAAAGGAGGGAATAATTAAACCAGCCATCCATTGAATATAAAGCCTGTTCATAAATGTGAACAGGCTTTTTATTTTTACTTTTACATACCTAAAAGCAACATTATGCCTTCTTTCGATATTGTAAGTAAGATAGATCCGCAGACACTCGACAATGCCGTCAACGTGACTAAAAAAGAAATTCAAAACC
>Ga0066787_10000095_pt1 | contig 12591 bp, 10 predicted proteins | sample OrgsoiDNA2013047_FD_70942 | JGI IMG/M metagenome (GOLD analysis project Ga0066787, IMG submission 70942) | Permafrost soil microbial communities from the Arctic, to analyse light accelerated degradation of dissolved organic matter (DOM) -... | ecosystem: Environmental > Terrestrial > Soil >...
CGGATTCTTCTGCAGTAAAGCCTGCCAGGGCTGCACCGTATCGTTTCATCAGGGAGCCGGAGGAAAGGTCCAGGGAATGATCCAGTTTCTCCAACAATTCAAAACGCGCAAAGCCGGTCACTTTGATGCTGATAAATGGAATATTGGGTTGGGATGCCGCATAGCGAATGACCCTGATAAATTCTTCACAGGCCTCGTCAAATCCCGATTCCCCGTTATTGCCTCCTTCTACCCCATAGTCCAGGATGGCTTTTACATGATAGGCATCGAGTGTACTCGCTACGCGGGCTGTCTGCTCCAGGGTTTCACCACCGACAAACTGGGAAAAAATGGTTTTGCGGATCAGTCCGCGGATGGGCAGTTTCAAACGCATTGCCAGGGGCGTGAAGCGGATACCGAGCCTCACCAGAAATGCATTCCCCATGCTTTTAAAAAGAAATCCCGCTTTTTTGAGTTCCGCATCTGATTTGTAGGCAAATGCGTTTTCCGTATTCTCGAAAGAAAAATCAGTCATATGTAATCTGTGGGCAAATATAACTCAAAGATCAAAGTCTCCGAAAGCATGAAACGCAAAATTTAAAATGCGTATTTTCGACCGCTGCATGAAGATCCTCCAGACCCGTATTTACAAGCTCTCCATTCCCATGCATCCGTTCCGGATCGCAACGGGAACGATGTATCATGCGCAGAATTTATTTATACGGGTGGAGACCGACGAGGGTCTTACAGGAGTTGGTGAATGCTCTGCTTTCCCAATGATCGTTGGTGAAACGCAGACCACCTGTTTTGAAATGGCAAAGGAATTTGCGCGGCTCTGGAAAAATAAAGACGCTTCGCCCATTGAAGAACGTTTAAAGGACCTTGACAATTTCACGGCTTTTAATACAACGGTGAAGAGTGCTTTCGATATGGCGCTGTACGACCTGGCCGCAAAACAAAAAGGATTGCCGCTGTTTCAATATCTGAACGGATCCAAAAAGCCATTGGAAACCGATCTCACGATCGGCATCGATGAGCCGGCACTGATGGCCGCCACGGCACTCGAATTCAAAAACAAAGGGGTCCGGATTATCAAGATCAAACTGGGCAAGGATGGTGAAACAGATTCATTAAGGGTGCAAATGATCAGGGAGGCGGTGGGCGATTCCATCCGTCTCCGGATCGATGCCAACCAGGGATGGGATTATGAAACGGCCAAAGATGTTCTGGTGAAGATGGGCGAATATGATATTGAGTTTTGCGAACAGCCCATGCGTCAGTGGAACGATTATCGTTTACCGGAACTCCGGAAAATTTCACCGATCAAAATTATGGCGGATGAAAGTGTGTTTGACCATCATGATGCTTTGCGGCTGATTCTTGCAGGCGCCTGTGATTATGTAAATATTAAATTTTCAAAATCAGGAGGTATCGCTGAGGCATTGCGTATACATAAAGTTTGTGCAGAACATCATATCCCCTGCATGATGGGTGGCATGCTCGAAAGCAGGCTGGCGCTGACTGCTTTTGCGCATTTTGCTTTATCGCAGAATAATATTCAATTTTACGATATGGATACCTGCCTGCTCGGTCACCAGGTGGACCCGGTGGAGGGTGGTGTACAGTATAACGGATATTTTCTTGAAGTGCCGGATGGTCCGGGTATCGGCGCAGATATAAAGGAGGATTTTTTGAAAGATTGTGAACAGATAATTATTTGACTATGACAAAATCACCATTGGACTCGAAGATTATTATGACCGAACTGGTTCTGCCCAATGATACCAATGTATTTGGAAACCTCATGGGTGGCCGGCTGATGTACTGGATGGATATTGCTTCAGCGCTATGTGCCACCAAACATTGCAACAAGCCGGTGGTGACTGCTTCGGTGGATAATATTTCGTTTGAGAATCCGATCAAGCTGGGCAATGCCGTTCATATTCATGCGACGATCACCCGCGCATTCAAGACGTCCATGGAAATACACTTGAATGTATGGGGCGAGGATCTGCTGAGCCAGCAGAAATATAAAAGCAATGAAGCGTACTATACATTTGTGGCCATGGATATGGAACGGAAGCCGATGAGCGTGCCCGGTCTGATACCGGAGACCGAAGAAGAAGTAAAGTTGTTTGAAGGCGCTCTTCGCCGGAGGCAATTGCGACTGGTACTCGGCGGAAAAATGAAAGCGGACGATGCGGCAGAGCTGAGAGCATTGTTTTTTGAAAACAAAGGGTAAGAAAGTGCGGAAGATAAAAGTCTAAAAAATTCTTTAAAGACTTTTAAGGATCACTTTATTTAATTTTCCTTTCAATTTTCCTCTTTCAGCATTCTTATTATTAATTAAAATAAATCTCCTCTGAAAAGAAACCTGCTTTTCCTTAATGGGATTCTGCTGGCCATATTATTGGGCCATTCTGTTTATCGTGATATCCAACTGGAAAAAGAATATCCCGGCGATCTGCGTAACCGGGTAGTGGGGGCTCGTTTGCAGAAAGACGGAAAACTTCCTTATCATTATTACCAGTATCCGGGAGACGGGATGAGATATTATGACATGGAGAATCATATCCGGACTTCTTCCAGCCCCAGCAATATTACTGCGAGTCCTTTTTTTCATGAATTGCTTTTCCCTATATGTGATCTGCCGCAACGAACCATTTCCATTATTTGGCTTTGGCTACAGTATATATTCCTTATTGCCATAACAGGCATGATCTGCAGCTTTACTTCCTTTCGAGGGAATAAATGGCTCCTTGTCAATTTCGCCGTTTTGTTTACCGCAACAGAAGCCTGGATAGAAGTGATATCAAGTGGCCAGCTTTATTTTGCCGAAGCGTTTCTGATGACTTGTACCTTGTTCTTCCTGACCCGAAATAAAAAAACCGGCAAGGTCATTGCCGGCATACTGGCTGCTATGTTTGTGCTTACGCGCCCGATTGCGATTGTCATGTTCATTCCCTTCCTTTTTTACTACAAGGAATATCTGGTCTTTTTACTTACTGCCTTCTGTGCACTGGCGCTCTATGGTTTGTTTGTTTTAACTAACCCTTATGAAAAAGCACTTTATGAAGATTATGTCAGCGGCATGAAAATGCACGTGCAAAATCATCAAAGCCTGGCCGGCAGGCCGCGCCCGATCCTGCAGTACGACGATATGCACAATTTAAACCTGGAGGGATTTGATTTCAATGAAGTTTTGAAGGAAAGATCAGAACATCCTCATAAAGACTTTCCGGAAGACGGGAATATATTTGTGCTCTATATGCTGGTGACTCACCACAAAATGCCTATTGCCATTCTCAACATGTTGTCGGTTCTCACAATCGGGATATTGTCCATTCTGTTTTTTTATCGTAACAAAAAGATTCCCGTCAAAACAGAACAGATACTTGTATTCGGTTTTACGTTATATATGGTCGTCGAATTGTTTAATCCCGTTCACCGGCATCAGTACAATTCGGTTCAATGGTTTCCGTTGGTGATGGCCAGTTTGATACCGGTCCGTACCTGGAAGGATCCTGTTTTTTTATTGATGACCCTGGGTCTTTTGCTGAATCTCTGCAATTTTTCCTGGCTGCCGATGCGCCATACACTGGGCGAGTTTTACTGGCTCACGGCCCTGCTGCTGTCCGTTTTATCTTCTCCCTATAATCTCCTCACATGGAAAAAGCCATCATAATGGGCGCCGGGCCGGCAGGTTTGACGGCTGCTTATGAGCTGCTGACCCGGACAGATATCAAACCGGTGATCATCGATATGGATCAGCAGGTCGGTGGTCTTTCCAAAACCATTGATTACAAGGGAAACCTCATCGACATTGGCGGTCATCGCTTTTTTTCCAAGTCAGAAAAAATCATTGATTGGTGGCTTCATTTTTTGCCGCTGGCAGAACCTTTGGAACGCGTTTCGCTGGTCTATCATAACCAGGTAACGGAGTTGCATGGCCATCATTCGGATTCGCCAGATTCAGCGGGAAAAATGCTGATACGCAAAAGGAAATCGCGAATCTATTTCGATCACCACTTTTTTGATTATCCATTATCCATCAACCGTAAAACGCTGCGCAGTTTCGGATTTAAAAAAATCAGCCGCATCGGTTACTCATACCTGAAGGCAAAAACATTTCCTTCAAAAAATGAAGAGACGCTTGAACAATTTTTCATCAATCGTTTCGGAAATGAACTGTATCAAACCTTTTTTAAGGGATACACTGAAAAAATCTGGGGCGTTTCCTGTGCCGAGATTCCGGCAGACTGGGGCCGTCAACGGATCAAGGACCTGAATATAGGCAAGGCTATTCTTCAATCGCTCAAATCAATTTTCAGCAGCAATCAGACGATCGGCCAGAAAGGAATATCCACCAGTCTGATTGAACAGTTCCTGTATCCGGAAAAAGGGCCCGGGCAAATGTGGGAAACGGTAGCCCATAAAATCCTGGAACTGGGTGGCGAAATTCACCTGGGATATGAAGTGGAGAAAATAATTATAGAAAAAAACCGGATACAATCGATCAGTTGCAAAGACGTTGTTTCCAACAATCGCCTCGAACTCACCGGTGATTATTTTTTTTCAACCATACCGGTGCAACGACTGGTATCCGCATTGGAAAATATCGAAATACCTCCGGCTGTGAAAGACATTGCCGCGCGGCTGGCCTACCGCGATTTTATCATGGTCGGATTGCTGTTCAAAAAACAGGACGGCCCCGGAAATGAACGCATGGATCAATTCACCGACAATTGGATTTATCTGCAGGACAAAAACCTGGTGGCGGGCAGGCTCCAGATCTTTAACAACTGGAGCTCGGAAATGGTCCTGGATAAAAATAATCTCTGGATCGGGCTGGAATATTTCTGTTCAGAAAAAGACGCCATCTGGAACCTGTCGCGTGAAGAAATGATCGCACTGGCGCTAAAGGAGATCAGACAGACCGGTCTGATCCGGCAGGAAATTTTACTCGATGCCACGGTGATTAAAGTTCCCAAGGCCTACCCTTCTTATATCGGCGCGTATGAACAATTCCAGACAGTACAGAGTTTTCTGGATTCCATTGAAAATCTTTATCTCACCGGTCGCAACGGCATGCACCGCTATAATAACACCGACCACAGTATGATGACTGCCATGACTGCCGTGGATAATATCATCGCCCATAAAAGCGACCGGAGTAATATCTGGGCGGTGAATATGGAGCAGGATTTTCACGAGGAAAGCTCAAGGCAGGGCACGGTTAATGGTTAATTGTTAATGGTTAATGGTTATTACGCATTTACAACATAAAAAAATGGCCCCGCGGGAGGGCCATTTTATATGAGGTAGAAGAACTCTTATTTAGCCGGTTCGTCGTTGCCTTTTTCTTCCTGCTCCAGCTTTTCCTTGATTTCAGCAAGGGTTCCGAGATCACCGAGTGTTGGTTTTTCAACCTTGCTCTGGATCGTCTTCACGGCTTTGCGGGTTTTGTCGGCATCCGTCCGCGCTTCTTTGCGTTCTATATTTTTCTCTTCAGCCTTTGCCTGTTCCCAGATACGGGTGTGCGATAAAACGATGCGTTTTTCATTGCGGTCGAATTCGATCACCATGAACTGCGTGGTTTCATCCGCCATCACCTGTTTGCCATCTTCTTTTGCGAGATGACGGTTGGGAGCAAATCCTTCGAGACCATAGGGAAGTTGTACCAGGGCGCCCTTATCATCTTTGCGCGTGACCGTTCCTTCGTGGATGGTTCCGATCGCAAATGTGTTTTCCAGTGCGTTCCATGGATCTTCTTCCAGTTGTTTATGGCCCAGCTGAAGCTTGCGGTTATCCTTATCGATGCTCAGAATTAGGACATCAATATGCTGACCGACTTTCGTGTATTCAGACGGATGGTTAAAACGTTTCAGCCAGCTCAGGTCGCTGATATGGATCATACCACCGATGCCGGGAGACAGTTCAACAAACACACCATATGGAGTGATGTTTTTAACAAGTCCGTTATGTTTGCTTCCCTGCGGGAATCTTGTTTCAATCGTGCTCCATGGATCTTCGCTCAGCTGTTTGATGGAGAGGCTCATCTTGCGCGCGTTCTTGTCGAGCGTCACGATGCGTGCCTGGTGTTCATCACCCAGTTTGAAAAATTCCTTGGCGTTGATCGGTGTGTTGGCCCATGTGATTTCGCTCACGTGCACCAGTCCTTCCACGCCAGGCATGATTTCGAGGAATGCGCCGTAGTCTTCGATGTTCACGACCTTACCCTTCACAATTTCACCTTCGCGGATCGCTTCCGGTAATACATCCCATGGATGCGGCGTGAGTTGTTTTAAACCAAGGCTGATACGTTTCTTGCCATCGTCGAAGTCGAGCACGACAACCTGGAGTTTCTGATCCAGTTTGAGTACTTCGCTCGGATGACTGATACGTCCCCAGCTGATATCAGTAATATATAACAGGCCATCGAGTCCACCGAGGTCCATAAACGCACCGAAGTCCGTGATGTTCTTGATTGTTCCTTCGAGCACCTGTCCCTTTTCGAGTTTGCTCATGATCTCAGCACGTTGTGCTTCGATATCGCTTTCGATAAGCGCCTTGTGGGAGACAACAGCGTTCTTGATGGTGTCGTTGACTTTCACCACTTTGAATTCCATGGTCTTGCCAACAAACTGATCGTAATCGGTAACAGGTTTAACGTCGATCTGTGAACCGGGCAGGAAGGTTTCCATACCGAATACATCCACGATCAGTCCGCCCTTTGTTTTGCTGGTCACTGTTCCGGTAACCACTTCGCCTGTTTTGTGGATCTCCACGATGCGTTCCCATGCGCGCGTGATACGGGCCTGTTTACGGCTCAGGTGAAGATGACCTTCCCGGTCTTCTTTTTCCATCACCATCACTTCCACTTCATCACCGCTTTTCAGGTTCTGCAGATCGCGGAATTCATTGAGCGATACGAGGCCGTCGCTCTTGAAACCGATATTGACAACCACATCGGTTTTTGTGACACCGACCACGAGACCCTTGATGAGTTCTCCGTCGGTGATCTGGACAAATGTATTTTCATATACTTTGTCGTACTTGTCTTTTTCTTCTTTGTTGTACGCAGCGACGTTACGTTTGTCGATCGTCCAGTCGAAATCGTCGTGAGCAGTCGGTGGGGGAAAATGTCCCTTTCCGTTAGCGGCAGGTGCAGTTGTTGTCGCTGTAGTTGCTTCCGTAGCGGTTGCAGACTCCTGGCCTTCAGCGTTTGTGTTAACAATTTGGTTTTCTTCCATAAAAATTAAAATACCCGAAGGTTTTATTTCGGGGCTGCAAAAATACGAAAAAAACCCGGGAATTTGAAGATTTGGGAAACCGCAAATGCGGGGATTCGCGATGTTTCAGTTCGTTGGTGGCGGCTTCGTATTGCCGTTATAATCAATTAATTATGAGTGATTGTGGAAATGCCCTTTCTGCTTATCCAGGTTTTTGATTTCGTATCCGGACTGGACGGAACCGCGGCCATCCCGACATTCGGAAAAACGATAACTTTATTTTACAACTATTCAGGAATGGAAGAAGAAGTAACCAAGCATACAAAAAAGATTTACGAGTCCCTGAAAAGTCCCGGGCGCAGTTTTTGGGAAAAAACAAAAGAAGTTGCCATAGAGATTTTCATTATTGTTTTCGCAGTAACCCTTTCTATATGGTTTCATGCATGGTCTGATCACCGGCACGAGCAAAAAGAAGCCCATGAATTTTTGATTGGACTTAAAAACGATCTTTCCAACGACATACTATTAATAGAAGAAAATAAAACTGCAATCACCCGGGTAGACTCAAACTTTATGACCCTTCTGGCGCTAATTAACAGTAAGTCGATAGATACCATTAACGAAAGGATGATTTCGCGCCATCTTTATTTTGACCTGCTCGTTACTCATCCCAATATTGCCCGATATGAAGGATTTAAATCGAGCGGAAAGATAGGTACAATTGAAAACGACAGTCTGAAACAAAACATATTGGTATATTATCAGCAAATGATACCAAATCTTAGCGATGTTGAGGAAATTGTGAATTCTTTTCAGACCAGAGCAATGGAACTGGAAGTTAATAAGAACGACAATACATCCATGAATGCCCTGGCAAAATCGTTCAAAATGCAGGCGCTGCTTCAGTTCGCGACACAAAATATCCGAGGAGATATTGAGGCCTATAACAAGGCACAGGAGCAGGCAAAAAAGATCATTGTTATGATAAATGAATGATGTTTACATTTAAAAAACTGTATTCATAATAAATAATCAGAATGAAAAACATCTTCCCCGTTTTTGTAATTGTATTGTTCTCGATGATCCTAACGGCCCGTGTGGATGCACAATCCATGAAACCGGAAAATCCAGATGTTTTTCTGTCGTCAAACGCCGTCGTCAACGGCGTGAACATTCATTATTATGCGGGAGGAAAAGGAGAACTCCTGGTATTGATCCACGGATTTGGGGAGAATGCATATATGTGGAACCGGATCTTTCCGGAATTGGGCAAACATTTTTTTGTGGTGGCGCCGGAGCTGAGGGGAATCGGTGAATCGGGAAAGCCCGATAGCGGTTATGATAAAATGACCATGGCGGCGGATATACATGAACTCGTGAAAAAGCTGGGATTTAAAAGCGCCTATGTGGTCGGGCATGATATAGGGCTGATGGTGGCCTATGCCTATGCCGCGCAATATGGTGATGAAGTAAAAAAGCTTGTGCTGATGGATGCGCCGATACCAGGTATTGAGCCAGTCTGGGGGCAAAAGAAAGCGACGGCCTGGTGGTTTGGATTTTTTAACTGGCGAACGTCGGACGAGATTGTAAAAGGAAAGGAATCCGAATTCTTAAACGGTTTCTGGCAGATCTCGATGCATAAAAAAAATTCCTTTACAGAAGAAGAAAAGGATTCGTTTATCAGGGCTTATTCGGAGCCCGGGGCGATGCAGCGGAGTTTTGAATGGTACCGGAGTTTTCAGCAGGATTCGGTTGACAATATGAAATTTAAAAGGCATATGCTCCGGATGCCGGTGCTCGCGATGGGTGGGGCCTATTCCGCAGCGCATATTGCCGATCAGATACAGGTGGTGGCCAGTACCGTTCGGGTAAATATCATTGAAGAATCCGGGCACTGGCTTGTGGAAGAGCAGCCGGAACATGTTACTCAGGCATTGCTTCAGTTCTTGCAGGAGTGATAAAAATGTATGTGCGCAGTCTCTCAGAAAGGAGAACGGCGCGCATTTTTAGGAATCCCTAAAGACGCCTATATTTGCAATCCTTAAAAACATGTTCTTTTAAATGCCCGGGTGGCGAAATTGGTAGACGCACTGTGTTCAGGTCGCAGCGTGGGAAACCATGTGCTGGTTCGAATCCAGTCCCGGGCACTAAAACCTCCTCGATGAAATCGAGGAGGTTTTTTATTTAGGAAGCGTTCAAAGCTTGCTTTGATAAGCGGACTAAATGAAAAACCCAATCCTGCGAAGCAGGATGAGGTTTTTGTAATGCCCCTCGTGGGAGTATCTGGATGATCCCGCATGTGCGGGATCATCCAGTCCCGGGCACAATGCTTTTCAAACGAAGTTTGAGAGGCATTTTTATTTTTGAGCGGTGAAAGTTTGATTTGACAAGCGAAGAAATGAAAATACCGGAAACGCCGAAGGTGTTTAAAGGCATTGGGCAAGACCACCATTCAGGATCTTCTGAGCACCGAAGGGTTGCGAAGAAAATCCAGTCCCGGGTAAGGAGGGACTAGGCGAGGCCAAGCTGCCGCGCAAGCAGTGCGGCGTCCCAGAAGGCGGCAATTTCAATGAGTTGGTCGCCTTTCCATTTAGTAGTCTGGACGAACTCGACATCGAACTTCTTTCCTGTGGGCGGGACGACGTTGCCATCGGGGAGCTTCATCTCACCGGTAAAGGTGCCAGTGACGTTGGTGATCACGGTGATCCAGTCGCCACTTCCGAAATGGATCGGGTATGGAGTGTGAACATGCGCATCAGGGAACATGCGAACGAATTGATTCATGAACTTGGCGTGTGCATCCCTTCCGTAGATCGGTTGCGCGTCTCCCGTGACATAAGCGATCATGTCTGGGTGGTGGATAACATTCAACGTAGCCTGGTCGCGGTTGTTGAATGCATCGTCGCCTTTTGTCATAAGTTCTACCAGATGGGCAGTCCGATTGGTGGTCTTTTCTGTGGTAATCATGGTATTTTTTATTTTATTATTAATTATGTATTCCTTTCATAGTTTATTTCACCTTAACACGCCACTGTTTTTGAAATATCTTCTGTATTAAAGGCATCTTGATAAGAGAAGATTAACTTTCCAATTGCTGATTTTTCTATTATTGTATTTATTTCAGCTTTATTTTGGCGGTCATTACCTGCTATGATTTCTACAATCAACCGTAAGAATATTTTTTAGGATTAACACCGTATTGCTTTTCAAACAAACGGGTAAAATGACTTAAATTAATAAATCCCAGCCGGAAACCAGTTTCGGAAACAGAGCAGCCACCACGTTTTAATAAAAAAGCTGCCTCCTCCATCCTGGCTTTTTGAAAGTAGCTAAAAATGCCCTCTCCAAATACCTGTTTAAATAGATTTTTCATTTTGGTTTCACTTAAACAGGAAATTTTTGCAAGATGTTTTAACCGAGGAGGCATGCTTAAATCTGATAACACTGAAGACCTTACCAAAAATAATTTATCAATGTCGGCCTCGTTAACCGGACTGTACATTTTTGTTTCCCGTTTCAAGAGCTTTTCAAAAACCAGATACAATAGTTCTTCAACTTTTATTTTAAAGTAAAAAGATGTCAATTCATTTTCTGTATGGGGCACTTTTAAATGCGTAAGCTTTTTTTCTACATCACAGCTCATACTTTCATAAAACAGGAAACCCGGAGTGCTGCTTAATATAGTTTGTACGGCACAATTAGGTTTTTTAATATTCAAAAGGGTTTTTAGCCTTGAAACGCTTGCGACAACAACAACATAATCTATCTCGACGTTTGCAGGAAAACGGCTTATTGAGTTAAGATCTGTGGAGGCAATTTGAATAGCGAAATTGTTATTTTTAGCAATTTGAATCTCATTTTCTTCGGTTGAATGGCTTACCGGCACTTCGTTACAATTAAATATTATACTGACCATATCATTATGATGCTCCGCCTGCATGCGTTTAAGCACGAATTCTTCATTTAACTTATAACGGTGTATGATTAGTTTAAAATCAGGGAACAGATTAATATTTCTGATTTTGCCTTGTCCAAGGGAATCCGGTATGGGTAACGTATTATTTTTGACCTGAACATTAAGTTTTTTTGCAAAACTGTTTAAAAAATTAAAGTCTGGGCTTGTTACAAATTCAAAAAGCATGGAATAATATTATAAACCATTACTTCTGCATAGAAAATTGTGCCTTAAATTCTATTCTGTTTTATTAATCCAGATAACCGATGGAAAGAGCTTCTGTCCATGCTTTTAGTGATTGCAGTTAATTTTTTCATTGCTTCCGGATTCATTGGTGGCGGGGGAACAAATGCCCCAAGGAGAGCAGGAGAACCTATTTCATCAAATAATCATCAAAACCGAATTGGCACAACCGCACACCACAAATGAAACGAAAAAGTGGTATACTACGACAAGGGAATGTCTATTGGAAATCAGTATCTCAATCTTCATTTTTCTGATCCAGCGGCAATACGCAATGACGGCCGGTGATGATTATCTCGCTTCTGCCAATGCTTTGAGCGCCCGCAGCCACTCCTCATGCGACGAAAGGAGTGTTCGTTGAGTGCGCGCTCCAAGTAAGTGAAGTAGAAAACCCTCTTGCGCCTCTTCCGTAATGACCTGACAGCCGCCGGGCGTGGGTTCTATGTACCATGCGTGTGCGCCGCTCGTCCCAGCTGGTCCCTTCGCCAACCAAACAAGCAAGCGATAGGGATTGAACGTCACTATGTCGGGCTCGAAGTAGAATCCGATCGTCTTGAACCGGAACTTCCCTTTGGCGCTCAAGACAGGTCCGCCGCGCAGCACTGATACGTCGGCGCAGTCCTTGTACCAGGAGGGCCAGCGCACACAATCGATCAGCAGCGACCAGACTTTCTCCGGCATCGCGGCGATCTCTGTCGTGTTTTGGGCGAAGACAATCGACGATGAGGGCGAATGTCCGGGCGGCCAGGTGATCCGGGAATCCGGAATCTGCTTGTGTCGCGTCATGGTATCTTCTCCAAGTTCTCCATTCTTTTCTATTGTTACGGCTTTCGTATAACTCTCTTCCTTCACTCAAAATTTAGAATAGATTAAACAAAATTGTTTGCTACAGCGCTACGGTATACAATTCAGCTTTTTTTTTCCAGATAGTCGGGCGGGAAGAGTTGCTGTCCATGCTTTTCAGCGATTGCCGTTAGCTTTTTCATTGCTTCCGGATTCATGGGAGGCGGGGGAATGAATGTTCCGAAAGTACCAGGTTTGCCAATTTCTTCGAAAAAATCATCCAAACCAGCCGGCACAACCACACACCATAAATGGGCAACCTTATCTGATTTATTTTTAAAAAAATGTACCAATCCTCCTAACGGAATTTCCACGAAAGTGCCTTTCTCTGCCTTATAG
>Ga0066787_10000096_pt1 | contig 12382 bp, 6 predicted proteins | sample OrgsoiDNA2013047_FD_70942 | JGI IMG/M metagenome (GOLD analysis project Ga0066787, IMG submission 70942) | Permafrost soil microbial communities from the Arctic, to analyse light accelerated degradation of dissolved organic matter (DOM) -... | ecosystem: Environmental > Terrestrial > Soil >...
ACTTTGCAAATGCCGTAATCTCCGACGCCGATGAGCCTGTCATCTTCCACCAGGGGATGATGATCCGGTACACCATATACCGCGGTGGAGGAAATATGCACTACCCTTTTTATATGAAAGTCCAGCACAGACTGCAATACATTCCGGGTACCATCGAGGTCTGTTGAATATATATCTTCTTTTTTGTATAGCGGCAGGGCTGCTGCAGTATGAATCACGAAATCTATTCCCTGCATGGCCCTGTCCACCATAGCTCGGTCGCGGATATCTCCCTTTATTTCCGTAATCCTTTCTTTTTCCGGGTAGTCAAAATCAGCGATATCCAAAGAAACAATATGATGTCCTCGATCAAGCAGGTAGCGGGTCATATTAATACCAAGGAAACCGGCGCCTCCGGTAATAAGATACGTACTCATAGTTCAGATTATTTTGGGGTTGACACTGGCAAGGGCGCAAAGATACTCATTAAAAAAAAGTTTGCAAGTACGGGTGAGACGGATTCTGGCAAGATTGTTGGAAATTATATACCCTATTCGATCATTAAAAAAACTAAATATATGAGTTTGCAGAGACTTTTTACGGCAACACTTTCAGGCATTGTAATCGGAATTCTGATCGCACCGGCCAAGGGCACGGATACCAGGAGAAAACTGTCCGATTCAGTAGACAATATCAAAGATAAAATCAGGCGTTTACGAGGAACCACCCGTGAAGAACTCGAAGAACTTCACGATGTGTTCGAACATGAAATTACTGGCTTACGCGACGATATCCGCGAAAAGGTTTTAAAACTGATAGAAGTGAGTAAAAAAAGCTACAATAACGTAAAATCGGAAGCCTTGTCTTAAGATATCAGGCCAGACCTGAAGACGTCTGTACTGTTAAATTCCTACGTTGGTATTTTGCTTTACGCTTTTCGCGTTTTTAATCCCTGTAAGATCAGGCTCAGTGAAATAACACCCAGGGCGCCAATCGCATTAAGCCAGAGAAAGCTGATATTGAGGATTCCCTTCTGGTTTAAAATGTGAATGCTGATCACAAAGATTTCAATCAGCACCGCACTGATAAATACTGGCGTTGCGCTAATCTTCTTAAAGTAAAACGCAACGAGGAATATACCGAGTATCACCCCATAAAACAAAGAACCCAGTACGTTAACGGCCTCGATTAAACTGTTCCCGATTTTATAGGCAAGCTGCGCGATCACCACGCAGAAAATCCCCCATACCAGCGTGTATACGCGGGAATAATAATATTCCCTTTCCTGTTTTAGGGGTACTTTGATCCATCGCTTATGGATATCGTTGATGGTGGCAGAAGACAAGGCGTTTAGGGAGGCAGCGACAGATCCCCAGGCCGACAGAAAAATAACCGCTATGATCAAACCGATCAGACCCCGGGGCAGGTGATCAACCACAAAGCGAAGGAATATATAGTTGGTGTCGTTCGCATCTCCATTTACATCTTTGTCCCGTAACCAGCGTTGGACGGTCGTTTTATATTCAGCCTGCTTTGTCTGGGCATACTGCATAGTAAGTCCCTGATGCATCCTGTTCTCCACCTGGGTTTCCAGGGATGGTTTCATCTGTGCAACTTTTTGAACCTGAAGTGCATCATATTCCTTCAATAGTACGTGAAGGGAATCCGCATATTTTGTTTTTTCGAGCAGGTCCAACTGCGACTGGTTAAAAAATAATGGCTCCCGGGCAAACTGGTAATAAGAAAATACCAGAACACCCAGCAGCAGAATACCAAACTGCATCGGAACTTTCACCAAGCCGTTCAGCAGTAAACTTATTTTACTCTCGCGGGTGGAGCGGGCAGAAAGATAACGGCCTACCTGCGACTGGTCTGTACCAAAATAAGATAGCTGTAAGAAAAATCCGCCGATAATACCACTCCAGATATTATACCGGTCATTCCACTGAAACCCATGATCACCGCGGCCGGAGGTTATCACATTTAATTTACCAGCCTTACCCCCGATATGCAGAGCGTCTGACAAGCCCAGATTCCCGGGAAGCAGATGCACCACCATGTATCCGACGATAAACATGCCCGCGATGATAATAAGGAATTGTATCTGTTGTGTATAGGCTACCGCCCGCGCTCCACCCGTAAAAGTGTAAGTGATGAGGAGTCCGCCCATCAGGATATTGGTCCACAGAATATTCCATCCCAGCAGCGATGACAAAATAATAGACGGCGCGGAAATGCTGATTCCGGTTGACAATCCTCTTTGTAATAAAAATAACAGAGACGTAAAAGTTCTCGTTTTGCCATCAAATCTTTTCTCGAGGAATTCGTACGCCGTAAAAAGTTTCAGTTTATGAAAAACAGGAACAAACGTCACGCAAAGCACGACCATGGCGAGTGGCAATCCAAAATAATATTGTACAAAACGCATCCCGTCGGTGTATGACTGGCCGGGAGCAGACAAAAAAGTAACGGCACTCGCCTGTGTGCCCATGATGCCAAGCAGGATAAGGAACCAGGAAGAACTCCGGTTCAGCAAAAAATAACTCTCGAGGTTTTTTTCAGACCTGCTCTTATATAATCCATATAAGATGATACCGACCAGCGTCACAATAAGAACGACCCAGTCGACATCACTCATGAAAAATGTTTGGTAAAGAAGTAGAATAAAATGATGAGCAACGCAAGGCTGCCAATGACGATCCAGTACCAGGCGGTCCAGGATTTCAAAAACGGGGGCTTTTCATCTGGCAAAACACTCATATCATTTTTTTGAACTCATCCGGTTTGCCATCAGCATGGAGGCAATCAATCCAAGTATTAAACCAATGAGCATCCCCAGCGTTACTTTTTTTATCAGCCTTCCCACAACAATACCGGTAATGATGGCCACTGCAAATGCGATCTCTCTGCGTTTCAGCATGTTTTATTTATCCTTATGTTGATTCAGTGCGATGATGTTGGCTAGCAAACGATAAGCGCCCGGAACACCCGCAGGCAGTTCCCGGAAAAAAACAAGACCCGTATATGTAAAATTACCTTTGCCATAATTTGTTGTGATCAGACTTCCGGTTTGGTCAGGTTCACCGGAATCATGCATGGAAAAGATAGACTGATAGTTGGCGTTCAGGTGCTGTGCGAAATAAATGCCCCGTTCCTGTATCCACCCGTCGAAATCATTGCTTGAAATCTCATTGGGAAAATGTAATACCGGGTGGTCCGGCTGAAGAAAATGAACGACTGCGTCTTCTTCCGTAACCCGCGCATTTGAAATACCGAAAGGATATGGCCCGATGCCGGCACTATCGTCTCCCAGGTTGCGGTTATACTGAACAATCAGATTGCCCCCGTTTTTAATATAGTCCATCAGGATACTGTATTTACCAAACAGCCAGTCGTGCACTTCATATGCCCGGACACCTGCAATCACGGCATCCAGGTTTTGAAGATTTTCTGTCGTCACCGAATTTTCGTTTAGTTTAACAACAGTAAATCCCATCGCGGTCAGCGCATCCGGAACCTTGTCACCCGCTCCCTCAATGTATCCAATCCTGTTTCCCCTGGTTTGCAGGTTGACGGAAACGATGATTGTTTTAGCCTGTTTGAAATAGTCAATCCTGGGAATATGTTCATAGGAAATGGTGCGGCATAGCAGCAAGGTATCTTTGATTCCGTTTTTCAATACTAATGCCCATGTCGCGGCGTTGCCATTCTGTACGGATCCTGACTTCAACGTAAAATCATACGTATCGGCAGTAACAGAAACATTCCTGGTATCAAACCCTGGTACCGGCGTAATGGAAATCGACGGAACAGTTGCCGCAGGTTTTGATACGGTTGACAAGAGCGCCGGGTGAATGACTGAATTTTCCTGAATATGCTGTATTGTTTTCAATTGTTTCCTGACAAATAGTTCCTTCTGTCTGTCTTTTGGAAATACCAGCAAATCGGGGTCGCAAAAGGCAAGCTGGGCAGGCACTATGGTAATGGGTTCAAACAGCTCTCCTTTAACCGGATCCGTATATTTAAAAAACACGCGCTGCGGCAAACTGAATGGTTCATCGAACAAACGGACCACAAAAATGGCCTCCAGCGCAGGCGGATTCTCCGGCCGTCCAATCAGCGTCTGATCATGTACGTTATAGGAACCGGGCGACATGGATTCAACCAGCCAGTAAGGCTGGGACACCGGCAGGTTCGCAAGTGATACCCTGCATGTGGCTGAATAGTTGACACCGGTTTGTAAAATCTGGGTCCATCCGGTATCCTGCTGATTCAGACTCACCGAGTTCAACGTGATCGGGACGGGTGAGCGGTTCACCACGCGCAGAGTTACGGGCACCGTTTGATTTTGCAGCGCATACGCTTCCGGCACTGTCGCTTCCAGCCACAAACCGCTACAGGCCTGGATTAAACCTTTAGTCTCTTTTAGTTTTTCATCACGCCAGTATCCCGCCGGCAGCGCATTTATTTTTTTATAGATGTCCACCAGATCCTGTAACGATGTATACGGTGCAGCCGGATCATATTTTTTGATCATCATTTCAATCATTTTTCCGACGGCCTCCCCTCCCGGGACCCGGTCCCAGGTGCAGTCGATACTCTGCATGAGCGAGGAATCTGCTTTGCTTCCCGCAGTCAATGAAAAGTATTCTGTAAAATTTCCCCTGGAATGTGCAATGCCGAACCCCTGTGACCGGTGCTGGCTACGGCTGTCAGCTGCTATTTCACCATAACTTTTCCCCACCAGCGGATTGAAACCGCCGACTTCAATTTTCAGCTGATCCTCTCGGGTGGTATTGACGGAACCGAAATTATAATTGTTCCAGAATAGCCTCGTAGCCTGCCAGGGCCCGACGCCATGGGTAAGCTGTTCGGGAAATTGTTTTGGATCCGCCGCAGCATTGAAAGCAAGCCTCGCAAGAACAGAGGAAGCCGAATGCTGTCCGTGGCCCGCCCGTTTGTCTTCGGGGAACCTTGTTATAATGACATCCGGCTGAAATTTTCTGATGATCCAAACCACATCACTGAGTATTTTTTGCTCATCCCATATTTTCAGTGATTCTGCCGTCGTTTTTGAGAATCCGAAATCGTAAGCGCGGGAAAAAAACTGATCCGCTCCGTCCACCCTTCTGGCAGCCAGCAATTCCTGGGTCCTGATCAGCCCGAGCTCGATACCCTGTTCGTCGCCGATCAGATTTTGTCCACCGTCTCCCCGGGTCAGGGAGAGATAACCTGTCCGGTATAATTTATCTTTGGAGAGCCAGGCAAGCAGCCGGGTGTTTTCATCGTCGGGATGGGCAGCAATATATAATACCGATCCGAGGATCTGCAATTTTTTCATACGAAGCAAAATGTCAGACGAGCCTACTGTTTCAGGAACCTGGCCTGTGGAGTATTCTGTGGCCATCAGAATTGCGAGTATCGAAGACAGAAATATTTTCATCCCGGATATGCATCTTTAGTGCTTGCCAAATTAATGAATCCCGGAGAAACGTCGCGTGATATTATATCGGCGGCAATTTGAATATATCACTTCGTTAATTTTACTTTATTTTCATCCCATGAACATTTCGCGAAAACACCTGCTATTGCTTTCTCTGTCGCCCTTGTGTTGTTTTTGTTTTTCCAGCCAGGCACAGGTCGCCTCCAATAAGAAAGTAAATGTCCGAAACGGGGCGGTGGTATCAGCACATCCGTTGGCAAGCCAGGCAGGGATCCGGATGCTGAAAGAGGGCGGCAACGCCGTCGATGCTGCCATTGCGACACAGCTGGCGCTGGCGGTTGTGTATCCCGGGGCTGGAAACATCGGTGGCGGCGGATTTTTCGTGGCACATTTGGCGAATGGGAAAAATATCACCATCGATTTCAGGGAAAAGGCGCCCGCCAATGCAGGCCGCAACATGTACCTGGATGCACAGGATAATGTGGTTCCGGGTAAAAGTGAAAACGGGCATCTTGCCGCAGGGGTACCCGGCTCTGTAGCCGGTATTTTCAGTTATTACAAATATGCCAGGCTCCCTTTTAAGAAACTTATCCAACCAGCCATTGACCTGGCTGAAAATGGATTCGCGATCACGGCCGCAGAAGCGGCCGATTTGAATGAAAACCAGGACGACTTTAAAAAGTACAATTCAGTCGTACCCGTTTTCGTCAAAGAATCGGGGTGGAAGGCAGGCGATATCCTGGTTCAGAAGGACCTAGCCGGCACACTAAAAAGAATCCGCGACAAAGGCGCCAAGGGATTTTATGAAGGCGAAACCGCGAGTCTGATTGTTGCAGAAATGCAGCGCGGAAAAGGATTGATCAGTTACAATGATCTCAAAAATTATACGGCAATAGAAAGAGAGCCGATTGTTTTTTCATATAAGAAAGATTACAACCTGATCACCATGCCGCTGCCTGCCAGCGGTGGAGTGCTTCTACCACAAATGATGCGCATGGTAGAAGACCGGGATCTGAAGAGTTATGGTTTTGAAACGACCCCTTCCGTTCATTTGATGGCAGAAGTCGAAAGGCTTGCGTATGCCGACAGGGCGCGGTATCTCGGCGACGTGGACTTCGTTAAAGTACCTGTAAAAACGATGGTCAGCTATCCTTACATAATAGAAAGAATGAAAAATTTCAAACCGGATTCCGCGGGCAACAGCGAAATCATTCAGGCGGGTACTATACATGAAAGTGAAGAGACAACGCATTTTGACACATATGACAAGGATGGCAACTGCGTTTCCGTCACCACCACCCTCAACGGAGGATATGGAAGCCGCACCATGGTGGCAGGAGCCGGCTTTTTACTCAATAATGAAATGGACGATTTTAGTATTAAACCAGGTGTTCCGAATATGTATGGCGCTGTAGGCGGTGAAGCCAACGCCATTGCACCCGGCAAAAGAATGCTGAGTTCGATGACGCCAACCATTGTTCTATATCACGACAAACCCTTCCTGGTGCTCGGCACGCCCGGGGGTACTACCATCACGACTTCTGTGTTTCAGACATTGATTGATATCATTGAATTTGGCCTCTCGACTTCAGATGCCGTGAACAAACCCAAATTCCACCACCAGTGGCTACCAGATATCCTGTATATAGAAAAGGAGTTTCCCGAAACGGTTCGGATCCAGCTGAAACAAATGGGATATAACGTGCAGGAACGGGAAGCCATCGGCCGGACCGAAGTGATTCGTATTTCTCCATCCGGAGAAATTGAAGGCGTGGCGGACCGGAGGGGAGATGATGATGCAGAAGGATATTGAGCCATTTCCACATTTTCACATTTCCATATTCCGCAACCGCTTGATCCTTAACAGACAGCTTTGGCCTTACGCTTTAAGCTGTAGGCTTTTAGCTTGATAGTCCAGCATGCTTTTTGTACTTTAGCCGATCTAATATACCCATCTGAAAAAAGCCGGTAAAATAGTTCGCAGGACGCTGCTCACCCTACTCCTCCTCTTGGTTTTTCTATGGGCCATCATCCATACCAGCCCGGTACAGAATTGGCTGCTGGCAAGGGTTACAAACACGCTTTCAAGGAATCTTCATGCGACAGTATCTGTACGGGATATTGATTTTGCCCTCTTTAACAAAATGAAACTAAATGGCGTACTGCTGAAGGACCGGCAGGGCGATACTTTAATTTATGCTGGCCAGGTGCGTGTAAACATCACCGACTGGTTCTTTTTTAAGGATAAAATTGAGTTAAAGTACATCGGGTTGGACGATGCTTACGTGCATCTCAGAAGAAGTGATTCAGTCTGGAACTATCAGTTCCTGGCTGATTATTTTGGATCGGGAAGCTCTTCAGAATCCAAAACGATCCAGTTACTTTTCCGTGATGTTGACGTATCGCATCTGCACCTGATAAAACAGGATGGATGGCGCGGGGAGGATATGGAACTAACCCTTGGCGCGCTCAGCCTGGATGCGGAACAGCTGGATCTGGTACACAAAGTGGCGATCATCCATTTATTAAAAATTACAAAACCTGATTTTGCTATCCGCAATTATATCGGTAAGCGCCCCCATCCGGTAACGGATAGTTCCATTGTAAAAAACGATCCGCTCCACCTCCGCTGGAACCCCGGAAATTGGAACATCTCCATCAGACAAGCCATCATAGAAAATGGTTCATTCCGTGACGATAAGATTCTTGATCAGCAGATGACAGATGTATTCGACAGCTATCACATGCATTTTTCAGATATTCAGGGAGACTTTAAAAATGTTTCTTTTGTCAGGGATAGTATAAAAGCAAAAATGCATCTCTCTGTAAAAGAAAAATCAGGCATTTCCGTTCAACAGCTGAATGCTGACATTAAATTTTACCCGGAAGGGATGGAATTCTACAATTTCGACCTGGTTGCCGGCAAGAGTCATATTCGGAATTTCTTCGCCCTCCGTTTTAAAAGTTTTGACGACCTGTCTGAATTCACTACAAAGGTGAAAATGGAAGCCGATTTTACAAATGCCACGATAGATAGTGACGACATTGGTTTTTTTGATTCCGGTGTCAAAACATGGAAAAAAAATATACTGATTACAGGAATTATAAAAGGATCAGTATCTGACCTCGCCGGCAAAAATATAAGAATCAATGCGGGTTTACATACAACGCTGAAAGGTGATTTTCATATAAAGGGTCTGCCCGACATAGATAAGGCATATATCGATTTCCGATCGAATGATTTTCGCACCACCTACCGGGACATCACCACATTTATTCCCTCACTCAGGAATATCGGCAACCCCCGTATCGACCGTATTGAAAATCTGCGTTTCGTTGGAAATTTCCAGGGGACTGTTTCGAACTTCGTCACTTCCGGAACGATCGAAACCAATCTTGGCACCCTCGTTACCAATGTCAGCATGCAGCTTCCTGTCAATCGCCCGGCGGTCTATTCGGGTAACCTGCTGACCAATGATTTCCAGTTGGGCAGGTTCCTTGATGACAGCACCCTGGGTAAGATTTCATTTAAGGGAAAGGTTCAGGGAACCGGACTGGCATTGAATACCATCAGTGCGAGTCTCGACGGCAACATCCGGGAATTCAGTTACCAGGGTTATACGTATGAAGATATTTTTATCAACGGGAAAGTCAGAAAAAAAAGATTTGACGGTAAGATCGTTTCAAATGATTCCAACCTGCATGCCACGCTGGTCGGACTGATCGATTACAGTCAGTCCATTCCGAAATTCGATTTCAATGCGGTTGTTGACAATGCCCATCTTCATGCATTGCATTTCACCGGGGACAGCATCGATTTTAACGGAAAGCTCCGGTTCAATTTTACGGGAAACGATATCGACCACTTTTTGGGAAGGGCGAGAATATTCGACGCGTCCATTTACCGGAAAGGACAACGAATGTCATTCGATTCACTGGTGGTGGAATCCAATATTATCGACAGCAGCAAAACGATCACGATTGTGAGTAACGAATTCGACGGTGCCATAGTGGGCGAGTTCTCTATAAAAAAACTGCCATCTTCCTTCCAGGAATTCCTGCACCGGTATTATCCAAGCTATGTTCAGCCCAATACGGTAAAACTGAGTAAACAGAAATTCAGCTTCGTCATCACCACACGGCAGGTTGATCCCTACCTGGATCTCTTTACGAAAGACTTCAGGGGTTTCAACAATGCCAATATCAACGGACGTATCAACAGTGATGAAAACCTGCTGAACGTAAATGCGGATGTGCCGCAGTTTAACTATAAGAGAATATCATTTTATAAGGTGGAACTGAAAGGCAACGGAAATTACGACAGCCTTTCCATGGACGCAAAAATTGGAGAAGTGTATGTGAATGACAGTCTCCATTTTCCATTAACACATATTCAACTACGATCCTTCAATGATATTTCAGACGTTAAAATCAACACCAGTGCAAACCAGACGCTGAATGCAGCCAATATTTCTGCCCAGGTACAGACCCTGGCAGATGGTGTTAAAATAAAATTTAATCCTTCCACCTTCGATATCAACAGCAAGACCTGGACAATCGATAAAAACGGGGAACTGTTATTCAGCAGGAATACTTTGTCAGCAGAATCCGTCAGGATCTACAACGGAGACCAGCAGTTCCTGATGAGCACGACGCCCTCAGGGGAAGGAAACTGGAACGATGTACACCTGGAAATGCGTAAAATAAATATCGGCGATTTCGCACCATTTTTCATTAAGGATGAACGAGTGGAGGGTGTGCTGACCGGAAGAGTGGATGTGGCGGATCCGTTCAATCATACGAGCGCCCGATTCAGCGGCACGGCCGAATATTTCCGCTTCTCAAATGACTCTGTGGGAAAAATTGATCTGACAGCGGATTATGATAAACAAACGGGTATCGTAAACGGAACTGTGAATTCTGATAATAAAGATTATCATTTTGACCTTAGGGGTATTTTCAATACAACCGACAGTGCTGCGAAACCGATCAATATCATGATTCCGAATATGGTCAATACCAAAATTGACCTGCTGGAAAAATATATTGGCACTATTTTCAGCAACGTGACGGGTTATGCAACCGGTTCTTTACAGATTGTCGGAACCGGCAGCAACCTGGATTATATAGGAGATATTCATCTTACAGATGCGAGGCTGCACGTTAATTATACACGCTGCACCTATCACATACCATCAGCCATGGTACATATGCGTGCTGACCAGATTGATTTCGGGTCGTTCCAGATCGTGGATTCGCTGGGCAATACAGCGGAAGTAAGCAAAGCCAAATTATTTCATCATTCATTCAGGGATCTCAGCTACGATTTTGCCATCAATACCAACAAAATTTTACTGCTCAATACCAAAATAACGGATAACAACCAGTTTTACGGGACTATGATCGGAAAAGCCAATGTTCGCCTGACCGGTCCTCAGGAGGATCTGCAAATGTATATAAAGGGCGAACCAACGGACAGTTCTAACATTTACCTTCCGACTACTACCAGCCGTGAAAGTGCCAATGCGGATTTTATCGTATGGAAAGTGTATGGGAAGGAAATGAAACCCGATAACGAAACCTATTCAGAAAATAATTTTACGGTAAGCCTCGATGTGACAGCCAATAATTATGCAAATGTTTATCTCATCATCGATCCGCTTACGAAAGATATTATTAAAGCCAATGGCCATGGAAATCTGCAGATGCGGGTAGGTACAAATGAAGACATGTCGATCCGCGGCCGGTATATAATCGACCGGGGGAACTATAATTTTTCGTTTCAGTCATTTATTAAAAAACCATTTGTATTCATGCAGGGTGCGGATAATTTTATCCAGTGGACGGGCGATCCGTACGATGCAGACATCAATATTCAGGCGGTATATGAAGCCGAAAATATTCAGTTCAGTGATCTGGATAATTCCAAGACGGGTACTTCCTCGATAAATAATACCGGTAAAGCAAGAACATATCGCGGACCGGTATGGGTAGTCACCACGCTAAAGGATAAGCTGATGCATCCGACCATCAGTTTTGAATTGCAGTTGCCCCCGAACAGCGAGATACGGAATGATGCCAGCGCTTATTTAACACTTCTCCAGATCAATCAGGAACCCAGCGAATTGAATAAACAGGTCGCCTTTCTGCTTGTATTTAACAGTTTTGGTCCTTTGAACAACAGCGGAGGCATTTATACTGCCAATGATGCGGTGGGTGGCATATTTGTATCCAGCATTTCAAGTTATATATCCAATTCGCTGAGTACACAATTCTCAAATTATTTTCAACGGGTATTCAAGGATAAGAGTCTTCGTGTGAATTTCAACACCGCTTTATACAATGGATCGGCGCTGGAAAATCAGGCAGACCAGACGACGACCTACGACCGGACGAATCTCAATCTGTCCGTTATTAAAAGTTTTCTCAAAGACCGCCTGACGTTCACTGTCGGAAGTGCTCTTGATTTTGGTATCACGCCAACGCAGACTACAAGTGCTTCGACCCAGTTCCTCCCGAATGTAACGGCAGAATATAAACTCACGGAAAATGGCAATGTCGTGTTGACTTTTTTTTATCGGGATTCCTATAATTATCTCTCCATAGGTAGCCACACTATGAACAGTTCCGGAACAAGCATCTCGTATCGCCGCGACTTCGACCGGCTGGATGAGATCTTTAAGAAGAAAAAGAAGGCAGATATAAATGCGGAAAGCAAGAACTAAAATCTTCAGATTCTTAACTCGTGCCCCAGCTTATCGCGTTTCGTATTCAGGTATCGTTCGTTGTGCGGATTAGAGGGTATTTCGATGGGTATGGTTTCCACAATTTCCAGACCATATCCGGAAAGACCCGTGCGTTTGCGGGGATTGTTACTGATCAGTTTGATACGGCTTACACCCAGGTAGCGCAGGATCTGCGCACCGACACCATAATCCCTTTTATCCATAGGAAATCCAA
>Ga0066787_10000097_pt1 | contig 12360 bp, 13 predicted proteins | sample OrgsoiDNA2013047_FD_70942 | JGI IMG/M metagenome (GOLD analysis project Ga0066787, IMG submission 70942) | Permafrost soil microbial communities from the Arctic, to analyse light accelerated degradation of dissolved organic matter (DOM) -... | ecosystem: Environmental > Terrestrial > Soil >...
CAAAGACAACTGTACAAGGGCTTCGGATACAATACCAGCAATCAACGCTATGAGAATACTTTCCATAAGGAACTGGACGATCAGCGCATTTCTCAGGGCGCCGGCTACTTTCCGGATGCCCACTTCTTTAGCCCTTTTTTCACTGCGGGCCGTGCTCATATTCATGAAATTGATACACGCAATGAGTAAGATAAACGCAGCGATGATCAGAAATACCTTCACCATCCCGATTTTTCCACCGGATTCAATTCCATTTACGAAATTGGCATACAGGTGAAGCCGGCTTACAGGATAAAGAAAAATTTCATTTGTTGCGGGATGATTCAGGTGTTTGACTACAAAATTCCGGATATGCGCATTGACGGCCGAAATGTCTGCATGCGGTTTCAGCAAAATAAAATTATGCGTGGAATTGTTGTTCCAGCTGCTGTCGTCCTGGCCAATCGTACTCATATATGACCAGGGCAACAGGTATTCAAAATCAAATTGGGAATTATTGGGCAGATCGCGGATGACGCCGCTGACCGTGAAATTATATTTCGTATCCAGCAAAACGGTCTTACCCATGGGATCCTCGTTACCGAATAATTTTTTTGACAATTTTTCGGTAATGACCATATCATTCGGATGGTTCAGCGCAGTATGCATATTTCCCTGTAGAAAAGGAAATTCAAACATGGTCAGGAAATCCGGGTCCACAATGGTACCCGTCACATTCATCTTTTTGTCTCCATAGTTTAAAAGAATGCTGGCATCCCAGTTTACGCGGCTCGTCTGTTCTATTTCAGGATACTCCTTTTTTAAAGCGGGCCCAGGGGTTTTGTAGTGGTGTTCCAGCAGCTCAGTCCGTTATTACCTTTGTCGCGGTTCCAGGTCTGATAAAGTCGGCTGCTGTTCGGATAGAAGTTATCGAAACGTAATTCATTTCTGACCCAAAGTAAAATCAACATCGCGCTGGCCATCCCGATAGCGAGACCGGAAATATTGAGAGCGGAAAAAGCCTTATTCTTATACAGATTCCTCAGGGCGATTTTGAAATAGTTTTTGAGCATAACCGGTCGTTACTCATTTACCATTCAAACGGATGCCAATTCTGTATCAAATTGATAATTAACAATTTATAATTATAAATTACTTTGGAAATGTGCGTTTTCGAACAATGGGCGTTCATTTATGTTCCACCTTTTTATCGGAAATCAACCTCGTCAAATCACTATACGTTCTGGCCTAAAAGTTGTAGATTTACGCTGACAAATAGGCAGAAATCCTCTCCATATTCTTTCTGAAATTGAATCAGAAATCCAATTCTTTGTGACTACTTATTTTTTAAAATGAAAGGCTCTTTCATCATTGTATTTCTATGGGTGGAGTTTATTGCCATTTTACATGGTTCAACCTTACGCGCCCAGCAAGCTCGTCCCCAGGTACCAGTTGTCAGCCGTCTCCAGGTACCGGTTGTCAGCCATCTGCAGATGCCGGTTGTCGGCCGTCCCCGGATACCGGTTAAAAACAACTTTACCAGCTTCACCAGAAAATATACAAACCGAGGAACAGTATGGCTGGCAAGAAATAAGGCTTACCTGCGCCATCCCGACGCAAATTTTGCTGATCAATACAGTCCCCAAAGCAACGCCGTTGAACTTTTTGAAAAAAGAACGGTTGATACCAAATTCTATATAAATAAAGACAATCCTTCGATTTATTATTCTCAACGGTCATCCAGCCCGATGCATTTCAAAAAAAACGGGCAGTGGATTACCATCGACAGCCGGCTTCAAGCAAAAGGCCCTTTAGTTTATGAAGCATCGAACCAGGAAGATCCAGTCGGGTTCGATATCAAAAGAAAGTCATCCTATATCATGACTGCTGATGGCAAAACTTATTTCAACGATTGGAAATTATATGGAGAAGGAAGTGGATACGCTATAAAATTATTGGCCAGCGCGGATTGGACGCATTATACTGCCGGGGATGATGGAATCGCTATAAAAAATATTTTTCCCGGTATCGACGCAGAAATGAAAGTGTCGAGGGGTTCCATTAAAACCAATTTCATCGTACATGCCAACAAATTTTCAGGCTATGAAACACTGCTGTTCACAGATTCTTTTTTGAATGGGCATGACGGCCATTTCAGTTTCTCCAATGGGAGCACTGGAAATGATTTGGTTTCTTCGGCAGATTTCCGTGTGAGTGCAGCCACTGCTTTTCACATAAAAGAAGGAGTCATGTACCAGAAGGAGAAACCATCTTCAACCTACCAGTTCATTCCGTATATTCTTGCACATAACAAACTGACACTGGCCATCAACCGCAATTTCCTGAATGCTTCCGGCAGGATGGGCGATATAGTAATTGATCCCCAGGTGCAGTCCATGGGCACGCTGATGATGAACACGATTACCGGATCACATTCGAATCTGGATTGCAGCCTGGATACTGCCTGCGAATACGATTTTACGGTGCCCGCACCGACCGGGGCAACGCTGATTGATGCCCAGTTTTCATTTGAATTTACGGCAAACGATCCCTGTGTCGGTCAGGACGGAGCTTTCTCTTTTGCTAGTGGAAGCTGCGTCTCTCAAAAGTACCTGGGTACTGCTCCCGGTCCCGGGGCACAGACTTTTCCAAACCAAAGCATATTAATGACTAACGGAGCCAGCCTGGCTGGCTGTCTACCCAGCCCGGTTTGCGGTCTTCTTCCCCAAAATATTCCTTTTAGTTTCTTTTTCTATAGAAAATGCCATGGGCCTGAAGGTTGTGATGGATCATGCATTACAGCCTCCCAGGATTTAACGATAACCCTGGTTGGACGAACATTTGATTCTGCTTCTGTGACTGCATCGCCGCTAAATAGTTGCCCGGGCGCTCCGGTGACCCTGACAGCAAGAGGGTATTTCGGTGTACCTCCTTATAACTTCACTTGGCTGGGACTACCGCAATTCAATGGTGATTCAGTGATCACGGTTAATCCTACAGCCAATACTACATATACCGTTCAGGTCAGCGATCCGTGTATCCTTCCGGTCAACCTCCCTATATTGAAATCGATAAACGTGAATGTGTTCGCTAAACCGCCAACGCCGGTATTGACGTCCAACAGTCCCGTCTGTACCGGGGGGCAGCTTATTTTATCCGTACCACCTGTAGCGGGTACAACATATTTTATAGAAAATCCAGGCGCCGGTTTGGGGGGCGGACCGTTCACCAGTACGGCTGTTTTCAACAATGTTACGGCTGCATATTCCGGTACCTGGATCGCCGTAGCCACCAATGCAAATGGTTGTACTTCTGACACGGCCACCACGCCAGTCGTTATCAATCCCACGCTTTCCCCGACAGCAACGATCACTTCTTCGGCAACAAATATTTGTACAGGCACCCTGGTCACTTTTAATGCCACCGTAATCAACGCAGGAACTTCACCCACTTACCAGTGGCTGTTAAATAGTCAGAAAGTAGGCACGAACAGTCCGGTATACAGCGGTAGCAGTTTTGCCAACAACGACGCCGTAAGCTGTATCGTGTTTGCCAGCGGGCCTTGTTCGGGCGGCTTCGATATATCCAATATTATTGTGCTGCATGTAAGCGCACCGGTTACACCGACATTTAATGCCATCGGTCCGCTTTGTCAAAATTCGACGCCTCCGGCACTGCCACTGGTATCGAAGGAAGCAATTGCCGGAACATGGAGTCCGGCCAGCATCAATACATCTGCCCTGGGTACGGTGACTTACACATTTACGCCAGCCGCGGGCAGTTGTGCAAATCCGGCTTCTATAAACATTTCGATTATAGGCATTGTCTCACCAACTTTTCCAACTATTGCCAATTCATATTGCCAGAATGCCGGAGTACCGGCACTTCCACCAGTATCGAAGGAAGGAATTACCGGAACATGGAGCCCGGTAAGCATCAATACATCTGTTCCTGGAACTACGACATATACATTTACACCTTCCGCGGGCAGTTGTGCAACACCGGCTTCTTTAAACATTACAATCGTTGGCACGGTCACACCGACTTTTCCAACCATAGCAAATTCATATTGCCAGAATGCCGCAGCTACGGCACTCCCACTGGTATCGAAGGAAGGAATTACCGGAACATGGAGCCCGGCCAGCATCAATACATCTGTCCCTGGAACTGCGACATATATATTTACACCGACCGCGGGCAGTTGCTCGACTCCGGTTTCTTTAAACATTACAATCGTTGGCACCATCACTCCAACATTTAATTCCATCGGTCCGCTTTGTCAGAATTCGACGCCTCCGGCATTACCGCCAACATCGAAGGAAGGAATTGCCGGAACATGGAGTCCGGCCAGCATCAGCACATCTGCCCTGGGAACGGTGGCGTACACATTTACACCAGCCGCGGGCAGTTGCGCAAATCCGGCTTCTTTAAACATCGCCATCGCAGGCAGTGTGGCACCAACTTTTCCGACCATAGCAAATTCATATTGCCAGAATGCCGGAGTACCGGCACTACCGTCAGTATCGAAGGAAGGAATTACCGGAACATGGAGTCCTGCTACCATCAGTACATCTGTTCCTGGAACTACGACATATACATTTACACCAACCGCGGGCAGTTGTGCGACTCCGGCTTCTTTAATCATTACCATTGTTGCTACTGTCTCACCGACTTTTCCAACTATAGTAAATTCATATTGCCAGCATGCCACAGCGCCGGCACTCCCACTGGTATCGAAGGAAGGAATTGCCGGAACATGGAGTCCGGCCAGCATCAATACATCTGTCCCTGGAACTGCGACATATACATTTACACCCTCCGCGGGCAGTTGCTCGACTCCGTTTTCTTTAAACATTACAATCGTTGGCACCGTCACTCCAACATTTAATTCCATCGGTCCGCTTTGTCAGAATTCGACGCCGCCGGCACTACCGCCAACATCGAAGGAAGGAATTGCCGGAACATGGAGTCCGGCCAGCATTAGCACATCTGCTCTTGGAACGGTGGTGTACACATTTACACCATCCGCGGGCAGTTGCTCAACTCCGGCTTCTTTAAACATTACAATCGCCGGCAGTGTCTCACCCACTTTTCCAACCATTGCAAATTCATATTGCCAGAATGCCACGGCGCCTGCGCTTCCGCCAACATCGAAGGAAGGAATTGCCGGAACCTGGAATCCGGCCAGCATCAACACATCTGTCCCTGGAACGGTGGTGTACACATTTACACCATCCGCGGGCAGTTGCTCAACGCCGGCTTCTTTAAACATTACCATCGTTGGTACTGTCTTATCAACTTTTCCGACCATAGCAAATTCATATTGCCAGAATGCCGGAGTACCGGCACTACCGTCAGTATCGAATGAAGGAATTTCCGGAACATGGAGTCCGGCCAGCATCAATACATCCGCCCCTGGAACTGCGACATATACATTTACACCATCCGCGGGCAGTTGCTCGACTCCGGTTTCTTTAAACATTACAATCGTTGGCACTGTCTCACCGACTTTTCCAACAATAGCAAATGTATATTGCCAGAATGCCACAGCGCCGGCACTGCCACTGGTATCGAAGGAAGGCATTGCCGGAACATGGAGTCCGGCCAGTATCAATAAATCTGTACTGGGAACTGCGACATATACATTTACACCGACCGCGGGCAGTTGCTCGACTCCGGTTTCTTTAAATATTACAATCGTTAGCAGCCTCACGCTAATATTTGATGCCATCGGGCCGCTTTGTCAGAATTCGACGCCTCCGGCACTGCCACCGACATCGAAGGAAGGAATTGCCGGAACATGGAATCCGGCCAGCATCAATACATCTGCCTTTGGAACGGTGGTGTTCACATTTACACCAATCGCCGGAAGTTGCGCAAATCCGGCTTCTTTAAACATCACCATCGTTGGTACTGTCTCACCGACTTTTCCAACCATAGCAAATTCATATTGCCAGAATGCCACAGCGCCTGCATTCCCTTCAACGTCGAAGGAAGGAATTACCGGAACATGGAGTCCGGCCAGTATCAATACATCTGCCCTTGGAACGGCGACATATACATTTATACCATCCGCGGGCAGTTGCTCGACTCCAGTGTCTTTAGACATCACCATCGTTAGCACCCTCACACCAACATTTGATGCCATCGGTCCGCTTTGTCATAATTCGACCCCTCCGGCATTACCACTGGTATCCAGGGAAGGCATTGCAGGAACATGGAGTCCGGCCGGCATCAATACGTCTGCACTTGGAACGACGACTTACCAGTTTGCGCCATCATCCACGGGCAATTGCGCAATTCCGACTTCGATAAACATTACAATCGCTACCAGTATCACACCAACTTTTCCAACCGTAGCGGATTCATATTGCCTGAACGACATCGCGCCGGCGCTGCCGGCAACGTCGAAGGAAGGAATTAACGGAACCTGGAATCCTTCTTCAATTGGCACCGCAACCGCAGGCAGTACGGTATATACATTTACTCCTACAGGTAGTCAGTGTGGAGTGTCTGCGCAAATTACTGTAACGATCAACCCGCCTCCGGTGTTGACCATGGGACCGGATCTAACCATTGCTAACGGTGCAAATACGACGCTGAACGTTTCGGTGACGGGCAATATCGTTTCTTATCAATGGAAGCCATCTACCGGGCTGAATAATGCGACCATCAAAGATCCTGTTGCGAGTCCGTCTTCTACTACGACGTACACGCTGGTTGTTACAGATGACAATAACTGTGAAACCAGCGGCAGCACTAAGGTTACGGTGTCGGGACGATCAAGAATTTCTGTGCCCAATGCCTTTTCGCCCAATGGTGATGGAATCAACGATACATGGATCATTACCAATCTTTCTATTTATCCCGGGGCAACCGTAGATGTGTTCAATCGCTATGGTCAGCCTGTTTTTCATTCAGAAAATTCTAACAAAGCATGGGACGGAACGTATAACGGCAAGGCCCTTCCCGTGGGAACTTATTACTATATCATCGATCTGAAAAACAATGAAAAGAAAACGGCAGGGGCTGTTACCATATTTAAGTAACTTATAATTTGACAATGTGATTTTGGGAAAGAAATTTGCAATCAGTAGCGTGTGTTTTTTAATGGTGGGTGCCGCGTGTGCCCAGCAGCAACCTTATTACACTCAATATATGATGAACAATTTCATCCTGAATCCTGCACTTGCGGGAATAGAAAATTACTGGGACAGTAAGGTCAGTTACCGCAATCAGTGGGTTGGTTTAAATGGTGCGCCTACCACGCTGTATCTTACCATAAACACGCCACTGGGAAAAACATCCTATGACTATGAAACGCCGAACACGGTCCCGGATCTTCAGGCCAAGAATCTGGGTGGAAAACAATTCGGGATGGAGTATACCGCACCACCGGCCCATTCCGGAGTTGGCTTTACGATTCTGAACGACAAAACGGGTCCCCTGAGCCGGATTGCGGCGTATGGCTCTTATGCATATCACATTCCGGTGGGCCTCAAAACCAGTTTGAGTTTTGGCGTTTCCCTGGGTGTACAGGAAGTAACCGTTGACCAAAGCGCGGTGGATTTCGGACAGGCGAATCCCGTCGATCCGGCTATTGCGGGAAGCGGGTATCTGAATAAGCTGGAACCGGATGTCAATGCCGGTCTTTGGTTATCGAATAAAAATTTTTTTGTTGGTTTGTCTGCTCAGCAAATTGTTCCCGTTCCAATTAATGCCAGCAATGGAACCACACCCAGCGGAGTTGAATTGCTCACAGGGAAACTGATTCCACATACGTTTTTGACTGCGGGGTATAAGATTTGGATAAGTGATGATGTCAACCTGTTACCTTCCGTCATGATCCGGTATGTACAACCGCTGCCCGTTGGTTTTGATGTGAATGCTAAAATCCAATACCAGGATTTGCTCTGGCTGGGATTTTCCTATCGCTATCAGGAGGGATTTGCAGGGATGCTGGGAGTCAATATCAGCAGCACGATTAATCTCGGCTATTCTTATGACTATACGACCACTGCACTGAACACCGTCAGTAATGGTACACATGAAATAGTACTTGGATTCTTATGGAGAAGAAATAAAAATAATTCTAATTCAAAATAATATATATGCGATATTTTATGCGATCTGCGCGTTCTTTGGGCCTCCTGATTCTTCTATTTGTTTCGCTGCTTGTAAGCTCTTTCAGCAAGATATATGCTCATTCCGGACCGGTTCATGCCGGTGATGTTGTTACTGGTTATGCAAACAAGGATACTGTAAGGCCTGCATCCGGAGCATTACCGGGCAATGTTTCAAATGATGAATTCAGGAAAAAGGCATTAGCTAAAATAAAAGAGTTTCAGGGCTGCCTGTTTATTCTATGTGATATAACGTCGGGAAATGTTGCATTGGATAACGCAGTGGATCAGGCCACCAGTTTATTTATTGACGGTGCCATTATAGAAGTTTCATCTCTACACAGCGATGAAAAGAAACATTTAAAAGTCCGGGATTTTCTGGAGAAATTCAGAAACCTTCATTACGATCGTGTTGTTATCACGTTCTCCCACGTGGATTACGTGAGTAATATTCGTAAGGGATCCGACGGCAAGTATTATGGATTAGTCAGCTTTGAACAAACTTTCCGTGGCTATAATGACGGACGTTTGGTTTATGAAGATGAAACAAAAAAAACGACCGAGGTCCAACTGATTGTTTACGACAGAAATCTCCGGGGCAATGCCATCCAGCAGTGGGATGTGATGTTATCAGATGTTGAGATACTGGGCACGAAAAGGCCAAAAGCGTAATCGCATTGCAATATGGCAAAAACAGGTGTTCTAAAATTTTTGATTTTTATTTCCTTTTCTATTTGCCATCATCGCCTCTTCAGCCAGGTGTTTTCAAATAACGACGATGCTAAAGAGAAACATTTTGTTTACGAGGTGAAGGAAATAGATGAATTTTTTGAGCGGTTTAATGACGAACGGGGCTCATTCATCAGAGGCGTTTACAAAGCCCATCATGTCAAATTCAATATTCCCAGGCAACGATTGATCTGGAGTTTATTCAACTATGAAAACATGTCGAGGGATAGCGTTATGATGAAAAAGTTTATCTCAGACGTTACAAAGAAACAAAAACCAATTTATCTCCATTATTACGGAGACGACTGGTACGCCGAACTGACATGTAAATTCAAATACAATGCTACTTCTATTGTAATTCCGGTCATCATGAAAATTGAAATGACCCAAAACAAAGGATCAAAATGGATGATTGTCGGCGTCGGATCCAGCGGCTTAAAACCAAAGATCGTTGTAACAGAAATGGCGCAAAGCAAAGTAAAAATGAATATCATCAGTCCGACCAGCAACGGTACCAATTTTGTGTCCTTAAAAAGAGCTTTTGACGACAAAGAGAATTTATCCGATTACTTTGAAAGCACTGATATGAAAAACTCCAAAATGTTGGAATTTTACAACGCTATTTTGAATGGTGACATTGATTTTACGGATGTTGTCAAAATAAAATATCATTTTTTACTGGCTGGCAGGTGGCTATTTACGGTAGAGGATTTCATCCGGAAGGATCTAAACTCAGGTTGGCTTATTAATCATATGGAAAAGGTTTCTTCGGCCGGGATGGACAACTACAGGAGCAAATTATTAAGTGGTAACTAGGATGTATAGGGTAATTCTTTTCTTTGTTGGATTCCATTGCCTGGCTCATATGTGCTGTGCCCAGGATTCTATAACTACAACCGATGTAAAGGTTATCAAAGCAAAATCAGAAATCATAATAGGGCGATACTTTTACAACCTGCTAAATACGATTTCTTATGCAGGCGCTGAAAGCACCGAAATTAGGGAGTTGATCAACCAGAGTTTTAAAGATAGTACCAAACAATTATTTCTTAATAACCAGGTTGCCATTGCGGATGATATCAGCGATCCTGATTACTCAGGTTCCTTGAATGCTCCCGACCTGCCAGCTATTCAATATCTAAATGCTTTTAATACCTTTTATGAAAAAAGTGATTCCAATTCTGTATACCTCAAAGATGTCAGATCTTCCCCAGTTAAGAGAGGAAAAAAGAATATGTTTATAAATGTCTATTTCACTTCCCTTTTCCAAAATATATGCTTGTCACATCCAACTACCCCATACAAGCCTGCAAGCCGGGTGGCAGAGATTTTTATAAAAAGGAGCAATAACAACAAATGGCTTTTGTATATTTCTAGAATTGGTTTTTTCAATCCGGCCGATACCCTGAATGATGATTTAGACAATATCGAAGTAGTTGAGACAAAAAATCCGGCCGAATCATCCGGACTCATAGATGAAACATTGGACTCGGCGGATAAATTCAATCTATATATTGATCAGGCCCGTATCGAGGAGAATAAAAGAAATTACCAGACAGCCATCAATTTATACTCCAGGGCAATCGAACTGGCGCCGGAAAAAAGAGATTTGTATGAACCCCGGATAAAAGAACTCAATACTTCCTTCCGGATACTTGCTGATCTCCAAGATAAATACAACGCGGGAGATTATAAGGGGGCTATTAAAGTATATACAGAGCTGCTCAAAAAGCCTGAGTTGAATTCCGGTTATTCCAATTCAGATTATTATTTAGGAAGGGCAAAATGCTTTGACAAAATGGGGCAGCTGACAAAATCTTATAACGAGCAGGTCGAGTATTACAATGAAGCACTACACGATTACGTTAGATCTTATGGATATGATCATGATAATGTGGAAACCATCCGATGCCGGGCAGATTTGAACAGACGTATGAACAGACAATAAAAGGACTAAGGATTAAAAAATTTACCTGATGATAAATCCTGAAAATATATATTATTTATTTGAGCGTGGTCATAAAATCAAACAGGAAGATTATATATGGCCCATTCCCGGAAAGGCAACCGTGAATGACAGGGTTTTCATTGTTTGTGATGGGTCGGGAAGCTTTGAAAACGGCGAAATCGCGAGTAAACTGATCTGCCAGTTTATGGCAGCGAACGTTTTGAAATTTCGCGAACAGAAAATGTCCGGAGAACTGATCGATCGATTTCTAATGGAAGCGAGAGACGAATTGATTGCTTATGCCCGGAAACACAGACTGGATACCGATCTGGCCACCACTTTTTCAATGCTTATCCTTTATGATCAAAGAGCGCTCATCTCCTGGTACGGAGACAGCCCAATTTATCATATGCGGGGAGGAGAAATTCTTTTGAGCACTGAAGATATGCCGCCCGTCAGTGAACCAAAACAGAATAAAGCTTTTGCCCGTGGAATCATAGCAGATAATTCACCGATTTATGCGGAAACAAAATGGATTGAGGACCTGCAGGCCGGTGATTACTTTTTGCTTTGTAGTAAAGGATTAAGTGAAAATGTACCGGATGACGATATAAAATCATTGGTCAGCCAGAACGATAAAGCAGATATCGACCTGGCGAGGTCTTTTAAGCAACTGGCTTTTGAAAGGACACCTGGCAATTATTCTATGTATCTGATAAAAGTAAATGTAGGTACACAGAAAAAGGTTAAAAAGGATGGACTCACCGCAATCGGAAAACAAACCAATGCGATCAGGAAACACATCAACCCAATCAGGGAACAAATCATCGCAATCAGGGAAAAATCAAACGGAAATTTGACGCCGATCCTGATCCTTGCGATGACGGTCGTCGGGATGATCATTTTGTTTATTTATTTCCGGAATGCGAGAACATCCGGTCCCATACCCGTATATACAAATCAAACGAATCCACCTGCGGACGTGCTACGCGAGGATAGTGTTCCCAGCGCCATCGTGATGTCGGCGCACCGGAAGCCAATTCTTCCGGCGACTGATTCTGTACAAAATAATAGTGAAGATCCTCCGGCAGCTCCGCAGATCGATAATTCAACAGCCATTCCCGATGAAGAAAAACCCGGGCAGACAGATCGAACACCCATGGATCAAAGAAAACGGGTGGCGCAGCTGATGTTAAAGCTCACGACTGATGAGACGTGCAAGCTCAAAATCACGAATATAGGTTTGGATCAAGTGATCGATTGGGATTTGTCGCGGGATGATGATGGCACCCTTTATTTAAAGGCAGGAAAATATTCGATCGTCGCTACGAGCGTGATCAGCAGCTCCAAAACCAAAACGTATGATTTTGACGTGAAACCTGGATATGCACACACCAGGCAAAATCTCCATATTAGATTTTGATAGCTATTGTAATATTCCGGTACGCCTCGTCAGCAGGTCTGCCATTTCCCAGCAAAGGCACGCCTCGTCAGCAGGTCTGCCATTTCCCAGCAAAGGCACGCCTGATGCGCATACAATGCATATTTTGAAGGCCTCCGTTTTTGCGCATCAGCCGAAGG
>Ga0066787_10000098_pt1 | contig 12360 bp, 10 predicted proteins | sample OrgsoiDNA2013047_FD_70942 | JGI IMG/M metagenome (GOLD analysis project Ga0066787, IMG submission 70942) | Permafrost soil microbial communities from the Arctic, to analyse light accelerated degradation of dissolved organic matter (DOM) -... | ecosystem: Environmental > Terrestrial > Soil >...
GGCGATAAACAAAATAATGAGTCCCTTTTGCTGTAATGGGATACGAAATGGCCGCCCGGCAAGTGGTAATTTTCTCCGAAACATGATCAGTGCGATATATTCCAGCGAGATGCCTGCAGTGTACAAACAGATATCGAGGATAATGAGATCGGCCAACGGCCGCAGGATCAGCAGACTGACGATGCAGGCACAAATAATAATAGAAACATATGGCGTATTAAATTTCGGATGAAGTCTCGTAATGAACTCCGGCAACAGTTTATCCTTACCCATCACAGCCGGCACCCTGGAAACGGACAACAGGACAGCACAGAAAATCCCGAACATACTTGCCATACCGCCGATGGAGAGCATGGCCCCCATCGTGTTTCCGCCAATTAAGGTACCCAGGTACGGAACACCTTGTTCGGCAAATACGGGTCTGGAAATTCCAGTTCGCAACGCCAGGTAAGTGAGCGTGATATAAAAAAGAAAAATAGCCGAGAATGCAAGGAGGATGGCTTTCAGATAGGTTTTCACGGGACGCTGCACTTCTCCTGCATACGTTGTGGCATTATCCCAACCGATAAAATTCCACATGATTATAAAAATGGCCATCCCCAGTGAAGAGCCTGGTGAACGGTCATGAATCACCATAGGAGCCGGATGAATAATACCAGTAACAAATAAAATTAAAAAAGGAATCATTACCGCAAATGTGAGGACCATGGCTGTTTTCCCTACCGGAACTATCCCACGAATATTCAAAAGCGCATTGACCCAGATTACGGCAAGACAAACCGGCACCCGGTACACGTCAATCTGCGGGAAAAAAAAGGCAGCATATTCGATAAAAAATACGGGATAGATGGCGAGGTCTACAAATGTATAGAGCCAGGTCCACCATCCTTCAAAAAAAGCCCAGCGGATACCGAGACCGCTTTTCACCCATTCATAATAACCGCCTTCTACCGGCATCATGCTGTTGAGCTCAAGCACTACGAGAATTGTGGGGATATCCCAGAGTATCGGTACGATGATCAGCAATGGTATGGCATAACTGCCGGCAAAGCCAATGAGCGGTTCAATGCCATAAGGACCACCGGATACGGTAAAAAAAATAACGGCTGCCAGTGGCAGCACGGCGATCTTACGAATGGTGGGAGGGAGGCGGGCCGATCCGGAAATCATGTCTGTAAAATGTCCGCAACAATACAACAAAATTCATGGTGTGATGGAACTGTCAGGCTTTTTTCAATAAAAATATTTCAGTATATTTGCCGCCCTTAGTGCCTGTAATTCAATATTTCAGGTCAGATGGCCCCGTAGCTCAATTGAATAGAGCATTTGACTACGGATCAAAAGGTTTCAGGTTTGAATCCTGACGGGGTCACAGAGCCTTTTCAACAAAGTTGAAAGGGCTTTTTTATATCTGATGATACTAAGGAGGCTTGGTTTAAATGAACCTGCAACGAACTGCTGTTTATCCCCGGTTTCTCCTCAATGGCTCCTCTTTGACTTCTCTTTTGGTCGTCATTGGTATCTCGAAATTGGTATACACGATATGGAGAGAGGGATATTAATTACTTGTTATTATCCGGAATCGCATTCCCGGTTCTGAGGTGGTTCTGAGGGGGCATTGAGGTATCATTGAGGTGTCAATGAGGTCTAATGTCTGTATAAGGTCTCTATAATGTCTCTATAGTGTCTCTATAAGGTGTCTAAGAATTTGCGAAAATTCGTTGTTATTCGTTGTACTCCATTGGCCTGAAAATCATTCTGTTTTTACACCCGAACCATTTTATTATTAACCAGATAGTCATAACTGTCTTTCAGCGCTACGAAAACATCAGTTGCCGTTTTGTCCATCTCCACCACCATCCACTCCGTATTACCGTCTGCCGCTTTCACAATCGCAGGAAAATTCTGTGTGCCTTTGCCCACTGCGGTCATGGGATCGGGATTATCTTTTGGCAACGAATCGTTCCAGACCGCCGGCCCGTCTTTTATGTGAAGCAACTTCGCGCGGCTGCCCATTCGTTTTACGATGGCAGCGGGATCCTGTCCGGCTACTTTCACCCAGTAGGTATCCACTTCAAAAAAGATATCCTTATCCACATGCTCCAGCAATACCTCGTATACAAATCGTCCGCCTACTTTATTGCGATATTCCCACCAGTGATTGTGAAGCCCAAATTGCAACCCATTTAACTTCGCAAATTTTGCGGCCTCGTTGTAAACAGAAACCAGTTCCATGGTTCCTTCCAGCGAACTATATCGTTTGTCCTCCGGCCAACCATGCCAGATCATTTTCTTACAGTTGTATGCGGCAGCCGCATCCAGCATGGCCTGTTTGTGATCCCCAAGAGGAATTTCAATATGCGCCGAGGATACAGATAGTCCTGAATCCTTTATATATTTTGCCGCTTGTTGCACAGAAATCCCTTCGGGCCAAAATGCCGTTTCCACATTTCTGAATCCGATATCGTATACACGTTTCAGTGTTCCGGAAATATCCTTGCTGATTTGGTCCCTTACCGTATATAACTGAACGGATAAGTTTGCCGGATGCCATTCATCCGGGCCGGAAACACTCAACGAATGCAATGGCAAAATTGCACCAAGCGTCCCCAGGCCGCTGATCTCCAAAAAACCGCGTCTGGTAAATATTTTTTTCCGTTCGCGCGAAATAATTTCCGGGTCATTTGCAGAGGCATGTTTTATCTTCATGGATGATGATTTTTTTTATAGCAAACACAACCGAAAATAAGTAAAAACAAAGTATGTCAAACCATTTTGACGCCATAGTGATTGGATCCGGCATCAGTGGGGGGTGGGCCGCTAAGGAACTTTGCGAGGCCGGTATCAAAACAATTGTACTCGAGAGAGGAAGAAATGTGCAGCATATTAAAGATTACCCGACGGCTACAAAACATCCATGGCAGTTTATACATCGCGGCCGCATCCCGGCTGAACTTGAAAAAGAAAATCCCATCATCAGCAAGTGTTATGCATTTGATGAAAGCGCCCAGCACTTTTTTGTCAAGGATAAGGAACATCCTTACATACAGGAAAAACCATTCGACTGGATCCGTGGTTACCAGGTTGGTGGAAAATCTTTGATGTGGGCTCGTGAAACCCAGCGCTGGAGCCGGTTTGAATTTGAGGCACCGGAACGTGACGGGTTCGCAGTTGACTGGCCTATCCGTTATCACGACCTCGCGCCCTGGTATTCACACGTGGAGAGGTTTGCGGGCATCAGCGGAAATAAAGACGGCATCGACAACCTCCCCGACGGAGAATTCCTGCCTCCCTGGGAGTTTAACTGCGTCGAAAAAAGCATGCAGCAGAAGGTCAATTCCTACTATTCAAACAGGCGCATGCTCATGGGTCGCTGCGCGAATCTTACGCAGGCTGGCGAACTTCAGTTGCAGCAGGGGCGAGGTCAATGTCAGGCACGAAACCTCTGCAGTCGTGGCTGCCCCTACGGCGGATACTTCAGTTCAAATTCTTCCACACTTCCCTGGGCCGAAAAAACCGGGAACCTTACACTGCGTCCGGATTCAGTTGTTCATTCCATCATCTATGATGAAAAAAAGGGGAAGGCCACCGGTGTGCGCGTCATTGATGCAAAAACAAAACAAGCCACCGAATATTTTGCGAGGGTCATTTTTGTAAATGCGGCTTGCTTAAACAGTAATCTGGTATTGCTGAATTCAACCTCTAAAAGATTTCCAGCCGGTTTGGGCAACGATCATGATATCCTCGGAAGGTATATTGCCTTTCAAAATTATCGCGGATCACTGTTTGCATCCATCGACGGATTTTCAGACAAGTATTATTATGGAAGAAGGCCCGTGTCCCCGCTAATGCCAAATTTCAGAAACGTTTATAAACAGGAGGAGGATTTTCAGCGCGGATATTTATTGTTCTGGGGAGCCTACCGGAATACGGGAAATGAAAACATTCCCGAAGGCATCGGAGCCGGTTTTAAGAAAACCATGACTGAAGCGGGTCAATGGTCCGCGTACATGTCCATGCAGGGAGAAGTGATTCCCAAAAAGACAAATCACGTGCGCCTCAGTAGTGATCTGAAAGACGAATGGGGTATTCCACAGCTGATTACTTCTGTTGTATACGACGAGAATGACGAAAAAATGATAAAGGATTTTCTGACCCAGGGCGCCGAGATACTCGACAAGGCTGGTTGCAAAAATATCACGCAGCACGACAGTAAACAGGCTCCGGGACTCGATATCCATGAAATGGGCGGTGTTCGTATGGGGAGGGATCCGCGAACTTCCATGTTAAACGAATGGAACCAGGTACATGCCTGCAAAAATGTATTTGTCACCGATGGAGCCTGTATGACGTCTGTCGGAAACCAGAATCCCTCGCTGACATTCATGGCCATCACGGCTAGGGCTGCGCACCATGCCGTTTCGGAATTAAAAAAGAATAACCTGTAGGCCGATTATTTTTACCGGTAAAAAACCCGGTTTTACCGTTTGAAATGATAATATGACCTATATACACTTGTCACTGGAATCTCTGCTCGTTAGTTTTACCTTTATATCGTTAAAATGATCGCATGACACAACCAAAAACGGCAGCAATTCCATTCACCGGGTACCAGAAATTCGCCATTTTTATCCTGGCTATCACGATGTTTACAGTGGTGCTGGATTTTATGGTGATGTCACCGCTCGGGGATATTCTCATGAAATCCCTAAACCTGAAACCGTCCAATTTTGGTCTGGCCGTTTCAGCCTATGCGTTCAGCGCCGGCATTTCGGGACTTCTGACAGCGGGATTTGCGGACAGGTTTGACCGAAAGAAGTTATTACTCTTTTTTTATACCGGTTTTATTGCAGGAACTTTTCTTTGCGGTATTGCCAATACATATCCGCTGCTGGTCGGCGCAAGGATCATAACGGGCATATTTGGAGGTGTGATCGGTTCGATATCCATGGCGATCGTGGCTGACCTGTTTGACCTGCAACACCGCGGACGGGTCATGGGATTTTTACAGATGGGTTTCGGCGCCAGCCAGGTGTTGGGCATACCAATCGGGCTTTATCTGGCGAATGCCTGGGGCTGGCATGCACCGTTTTTATGGGTGGCATCGATGGCGGCTGTAATTGCGGTTCTAATAGCCTTGCGATTGAAGCCGCTGACCAAACATCTTGCAATTCAACATGACAAGTCCGCGTTAAGTCATTTACTTCATACCCTGGCTAAAAAAGATTACCGGATCGGGTTTACGGCAACCGCTTTATTGTCCATCGGTGGTTATATGATGATGCCCTTTGGCAGCGCCTTTGCGATCAATAACCTGGGCGTTACCCAGCACCAGTTGCCCTTATTATTTATGATTGCAGGGTTGAGCACGTTGATCATCATGCCACTGATCGGAAAACTAAGCGACAAAGTTGACAAATTCAAAATTTTCATGTTCGCATCTGCCTGGATGATCGTCATGGTTTTAGTCTATACGAATCTTTCCATCACACCACTTATCGTGGTAATTATGTTTAATGTATTGATGATGGCGGGTGTCATGGGCAGGATGGTTCCATCCTCTGCTTTAATATCTGCGGTTCCTGTTATGGAGGACCGGGGCGCATTCATGAGTATAAATTCCTCTCTTCAGCAATTAGCCGGTGGTGTTGCGGCAGCTTTTGCCGGACTGATCGTAATACAGAAAAATAAGTTCAGCCCCCTGGAACACTATAACACGCTGGGATATATTATTGTTTGTATTTCTGTGATAAGTGTTTACCTATTGTCCCGAGTAAGCAAACTGATCAGGGAGAGGAACAGGGATGTGCAAAAACCGAAAGAACCAGCCGTATTGTTAAAAGAGGTCGAAGCATAGGCTATACATATTCAGAATACCATCCCCGGCATATTTAAAATAACATTCATGAAAAAAAGGATTATTTTCTCATCCGCCTTTTTGTTCGTGCTGTTTTTATTTAATTCCTGCGGTCCTGTATTAACGGTTACAAACGACTACGACCATTCCGCGAATTTCAGCCAGTATCATACGTTCAAGATCGTAAAACTTGAACAGCAATACCAGGCGCTCAGCCAGTTTAACCAGATGCGTATAATCAATGCTGTGCAGGCGCAGATGGTCGCCAGGGGTTTCACTTTATCTGAAACGCCCGAGCTACTGGTCAATATTACCAGCATCCTGAAAAATGAAAAACAGGTTGTAGCAAATACATACGGATATGGAGGAGGATACAGGCCATACGCCTGGGGTGGCGGAAATATGTCAACCACGGTAAACGTCCAGGATTATACAGCAGGATCACTAATTATTGAAGTGGCCAGTGCGTCCACACAAAAACTACTTTGGGAAGGAATCGGCAACCAGGATATTGATGCCCCTATAAAAAACCCAGACAAACTAATAAATACGGCGGTACAAAAGATTATGGCCAGCTTCCCTCCAGGCTTGCCACACTAATGTCTTCAGGGTAAAAAACATTTCAGTGATCCGTTTTCATAGTGAAGAGTTGTTTTAGTTTCATCATTGAACTCAAGTTCAAAAAATCCGCCAGAGTTCCACAGTAAAAAATCGTCGACCGACAGCGATGCGTCGTATTTACGTGTATCCTTTATATTTAATATTTTCTCCTTACTTCCTGCACCGCTAATGATATAATGAATACTGTCTTTGTAAAAATACTGAAGGGCATGCAAGTGACCACTGGCGTAATAGATTCCGGGATAGTGCCGCAATACTGTATTGATTCCGTCCGACATCGCCTTGTAGGAAGGGAATCCGGGGCTGGACGCTTTGATACGTCTGAACAAATAAGGACGTTTCAAGGTCCTGTTGAAAGGGCTCATCGAATATACAGGGTGGTGGGCAAGTACAATAATTTTTTCCTTCAGCACATAACCCTGGCCTATAACAGTATCCAAACGGGCATAAAATGATTTTTCTTCTTCCGGGATCTTTCTTTTTTTTATTCCTGACTGGATGATACGATACGTATCTATAAATACCAGCCGGACAGACCGATGATTTAATTCAACGTACTCCGGCCCATAGTCGCCGTTTGCAGGAAGAAAAAATTTTCCCGGGTTAGCCAGGCTTGTATTCATTTTCAGGTTTTTCTCAATGAATGATTCCTCCATTGCCAGTTTGGATCTTCCTCTTTCATACGTTGTGCGATTCCACCAGTCATGATTGCCAGGTAAAAAAAAGGCGGAACCCGTATATTCCTTTAGTATATCTAATTGCGCCCTTATTTTTTTCATCGTATTGCGGGTACTGTCAAAACCTTTAAAACCAAAATGAAGAATGCCCCATAAGGCATCTTTATAACTGTTATCCCCCATAAAAACGACCGCACTGTTCGGATTGCTGACTAGTTCTTTTTGTAGATTTGTCAATACACCATCTTCCTCCAGATGATCACCCGCGTCGCCGATCAGGTATATTTTAAACCCGTTTTGAGCAGATGAAGTATATATTCTCCCGAAAACTGAAAAAAACATATTCAGTATCAAAACCACAGACTTATATTTTTTCATTCTGCTTTTCCTGCAAGTAACACTTTATTTTAGTATGCTCGATCCGGACAAACCAGAATCTGATTTTTCTTATTCTGAAATTATTACTGTGAGATGGCGGTTTTACTGTTAAATGACTGTAAATTAGATTCCACCAAATCCCAGTCATATGAGACAATCAATTTTTGTATTATGCATATTGATCGCATTGTCTATTGTATCCTGTGGACCCAACAAAGAATTAATAAGTGCCCGGGCTAAGTCAGACAGTCTCAGCAATGTCACCAGCCTGTTAAATAGCCAGGTTAGCCAACTCAGCGGTCAATTGAATCAGATGAGCAATTCACTAGCCGCGGGTAATGCCCAGGTGGGTCAGTTGAAAAATCAGAATATAATTGCCATGCAGGAGGCGTCCGATTGCAAAACGGCCAAGGAAGCAGTTGCCAGGAGAATGGAAGAACTGAACCAGGCGATGGCCGCTAATGGTATTTCCATGAAAGAAATTCGCAGGAAGGCTGCGGACGCACTCATTCAGTTTGCAAATGCAGGCGTTGATGTAACTTATAAAAACGGTCTTGTATATATCTCCATGCAGGATGCGTTATTATTCAACGCAGGTAGTGCCAGGCTCGGGAAAAACGGGCAGGAAGCACTAGCTGTTGTTGCACAGGTTCTAAATGATAATCCCAGTCTGAAAATCTATGTTGTGGGTCATACCGATTCCGTAAAAGTGTCCCGGGGATTTACCGACAACTGGTCATTGAGTACAGAACGGGCCAACAGCGTGGTGCGCGTGTTGCGTGATCAGTATCAGGTGACGATGGACCGGGTAACAGCTGCGGGACAGGGTAAGTATAATGCTGTTGCTGACAATGCAACAGCGGAAGGCAGGGCTCAAAACAGACGGACGGATATTATTCTGAATCCAGACCTGTCAAGATTATGGGAGCTTATTGACAAGCAGCAGTAGGGGTCCTAAGGTCAACTAAATCGTCAATGGGCAGAAGTTTTCAATAAATATTCTTAATTTGAACGAACGATAAGGGCAATACTGTATTGCCCGCTATATAAAAAACACCACATGAAATGGTCTGCCTTATTGCTGATAATTACCTTATCAGCTTGCAAATCCAAGGGTCCGGTCTGTATTATCAACGCCAGTGATATTGGAAAAGGCGGAAACGGAAAATTGATCATTCTCAAGGATTCCGGCAACAAAATTACTGCTATGTACGATGCAGGATGGGACAGCCTGAAAGGAGGTGCTTATATTTTTTATCCGAATCAGCAATTGAAATCATATACATTTTATCAGAGCAGAGTGGCAGTATACAATGAAACGTATGATGATCAGGGCCACCTGGTTCACACACAGGGCAGTCCCATGGTTGACAGGGTAATCAATGAACTCGGTCTTGATTCAGCTTATGTGCAGGTTTATTTTTATAGTGTCATTAAAACTTACCAGCAATTGAATATCAAGATCAACAATAATGCAGCGGTAAATTATATTCTGCGGAACGATACCAGCTATTCGAATATGAAATCCATCACGTTTGGCATCACCACGAGCGACCTGACGAGGATCAATATGTATTCCAGGATAAAATATTTCGATAACTGCACAGAAATCGAACACATTCTCAGCGATTCCCTCTTCCTGTTAAAGGATCCGCATATTGAACCGGCACCTCCGAGGGTAAAATAGTCGTGTTAGACTTAGTCTTTACTAAATTCATTCGCAACACGATTCAATTCATTCACACCCGGTGTGTTCCTTCCATTTTGAATGAGAATCCGATAATGAAAGCGAACAGAACCGCCCTTTTTTAAATGCAGATTGAAGGAGGATTTGCCATTTGTAAATATTTTTTCTCCCAACGGGTTGGCAGCAAACAGACCATACCCGCGGGCATGCCAGAATGTGGGGTAATTTGGATTCCCCGGATGATCAAAAATGGTAATACTCACGGAATCATGGTCTATGATCCCATACACCTTGCACCAGGCAGCTCTTGTGCTCCAAGCCGAGTCCCCTTGTTTACCTTCACTGGTCAGGTAATTTCCGCTGGCAATGGTATCGCCTTTTACTGTCGTGAGATTGCCTTTACGATCGGTGAATGTCTGGTCTTTCGAAGCAGGAATCTGTAATTCATGTGTCAGACGCAATCCAAACAAACCATCTTTGGCATCGGCAAATGTAACATCGGTAACCGCCTTCAGTTCCGTAACACGATCAATTGTTCTTGTGTCAGCCGTCCCGCTGAATTCATACCGGGTTGTTTCTTCTATCAAGACTTCTTGTCGCTGGTTTATCCAGTTCGCATGATAATGCAATATGCCGGAATGACCGCCTGACATTTCGTAGATGCTATCTGTTTTTATCCATCCGTACGAAGACTTTTTATCTGCCGGTATAGCGTAGGAATTGTTCCAGAAATCAAAGCCGTTTACATTTTCATACGTGAACCAAAGACCGACATGGTGAGGATGATCTGTCGGTTCGCCAGGTGCCGGATTCAAGGGAAATCCTCGCGTGATCAATGTATTGCCTGCATTATAGATGGGAAATAAAACCGGTTTCTCCAGACTGTCCGGATATAAAAACCGGGTAAATAAATCGGGTCCGACAAAAATATCCACCCGGTTTTCATTTTTTACTTTTATAAATTTCACTTCTTTTATAGATTGGCCGGATGCGAGCAAAGGATATATGAAGAGTAGGCAAATCAGTTTCCGGTAATACATATATGCAAAAACGATTTATCAATATTGGAATGGCTTGTTGTCTGCCATTACTTCCTGCGTTGTTTCATCAAAAGTTACTTTCGATCCCGTACGCACCGCTGCATTTGTCATGATGGTCGCTATAGAATGACTATATCCAGCCTCCACCGGTGCATGAGGTTGTTTCCGGCTACGCACGCATTCCATCCAGTTGCGAATATGCGCTGACGTTAGGCTATCGCCTCCGGTGTTTGCTGAACTGACTACTTTATCCACTGTTGATAAGCTCATCTCCGGAAGCAGATTGGCTGGCATTTTCATGGCATCCGCATAATGTGCGGTAAGACCGCCGGACGGAGTCACTTTGTTGGTTGCCAGATTCAACTCGCCTCCATTGGAATAATATATTTCTGACGGGTCATCATCGCCGTTGTCCATCCTGGATTGAAAACTGACCTGGAATCCGGAGGACTGATCATCGGTCGGACCATAGTCAAATGCGGCTGTCAGCGTATCCCAATTCTTCCGCCCGTCTTTCCACATATAAATTCCTCCGTTGGCAATAACAGAACGGGGATGTTGCAGACCACTAAACCAATGTACTGTATCAATCTGGTGACTCATCCATTGTCCGGGCAAACCGGATGAGTATGGCCAAAACAATCGGAACTCCAGATATTTCCGGGCATCGAAAGGGACATCCGGACGGTTTATCAGCCAGCGTTTCCAGTCGGTATCTTCCTCTTTTAATAAAGGCAGGAGTTCAGGTCGCCGCCAGCGCCCGGGCTGGTTTACGTTCCATTTTAATTCTACCATTACAATATTTCCGAATTTGCCTGAGCGGATGAAATCGTTTGCGGCCTGGTAGTTCGATCCGCTTCTCCTTTGTGATCCGATCTGAACAATTTTATCAGATGCTTTTATTGCTTTCAACGCTGCCCGGTTATCTTCCATAGTCTCTGCAAAGGGTTTTTCGACATATGCATCACAACCGCCTGCCACTGCCTGGATAGCGTGGCGGGCATGTTGGAAATCCGCTGTGCTGATGAATACTGCATCCACCAGTTTCAAATCGTATAGTTCTTCATTGTTTCTACAGGTTATAATATCGTGTTGCATTTTTGCCTTCCATTGTGCAACACCTTCCTCCCGTCGCCGACTCCAGATATCCGACAATGCAACGACGTCGAAATTTAATTCCTTATAGTGATTCATGAAACAGGGCATATGCGTCGATCGGTGCCGGTCAGAAAATCCGATTACACCCGCGCGTATGCGATCATTCGAACCCATGATCCGGTTATAACTGGATGCCGTGAAACCTGCATGCGCGACCAAGACTCCGGAACCTGCCATGGCTGATTTTTTTATGAACGATCTTCTGGAATTTTTCATTGGCTGTTATTTATTCATTCATAAAGATAAGATGCTAATGGTTAATTGATAATTGTCATTTGTCAATTATATTGACCAAATGAATGAGCAGGATTGCCTGCGAATACACTTGATTAAAACGATGAAACAATTGATAATTAAAAATAAACAATTATTGAAGTTGGTTTGGAACCTCTTCAAGCACTTTCCGGAGAAATTGGGTAGAATCGCTTTTTTTGGAATTGGCCATGTCATACAGCGTGATCTTGTCCAGCAACTGATCCACGGTAAACTGAATCATCTGCCAGAGTGACCGGGCAGAACAATCTACAGAATTGGTACAAAGATTTACGGAGCCTGTATGTTGTCCGCAAAAATCCTTATCATACAGCACGCCTCCGAGGGCCTGGAGAACGTATTTAATCTTAATTTCTTTTGATGGTTTTGCCAGTACGTAACCTCCTTTATATCCAGGTGTACTATTGATGAAACCTGCCATGCGCAGGGTCCTGGTCAGTTTAGCCACATAATGGCTGCTCAGGCCTTCCGCCTTGCTGAGTTGGGGAATGCTCAGGCCATCCATTGTTTCGCAACCTGCGATGCGGATAAGTACCCTTAAACCAAATTCTTCCTGTGAAGTTATTTTCATAATATAAAAATATATTTTTCAAATGGCTGACAAATATCATTTCTTACTAAAGCCATCCCAATTCGAGCTGGGCTACTTCGGACATTCTGCTTTTGTCC
>Ga0066787_10000099_pt1 | contig 12342 bp, 7 predicted proteins | sample OrgsoiDNA2013047_FD_70942 | JGI IMG/M metagenome (GOLD analysis project Ga0066787, IMG submission 70942) | Permafrost soil microbial communities from the Arctic, to analyse light accelerated degradation of dissolved organic matter (DOM) -... | ecosystem: Environmental > Terrestrial > Soil >...
GGTAAATGCAATTCGGATTAAAGGGCGCATGAGTAGGGTATTAATCAAGTGAAAAAAAGGCCTTCTCGGATGATGGGACTTGATTGATACAGGATTTCAACGTTGCCAGAAAATAAAAAACCTGTGATAACAGGTTTTCAACGGATAGATGGTACTCCAAAGAATGCAAAAAAATCGCAAATATCATAGCTTTTATACATAAAATTTCGGAAAATACGGTGTACAGAACCTCATTTTATGACTTTAATAAATATTTTTTATATTAATATAATATCTTAGGATCAATTTCCCTAATTTCAGGCTTACGCTGCCATATACTATCATATAAGCTAATTCTTAATTCCATTCTTTAATCACCAAAACTTAAGCGTTATGAGAAAATGGCTATTTCTGTTCATCCTGATAGCGGTCATTCAAACCACCTTCGCCCAGGCGCCCGTGTCAGGAAGCATTAAAGACTTGCAGTCAGGGAACCCCTTGTTTGGAGCCAGTATAAAGATAAAGGGCAGGAAATCGGGTACTACAACGGATGCGAGCGGCAATTTTACCCTAACCGCCAAACCAGGAGACGTTTTACAAGTGTCCATGGTTGGTTATAAAACCATGGAATCCACTGTCGGGGACGGACCCATCGTTATCGGTTTAACAACTGCGATGGAAGATCTTGGTCAATTGGTGTTCGTGGGAACCAGAGGTGCTCCCCGGTCGAGGGTGGAATCTCCCGTGCCTGTTGACGTTATTAAAGTAAATACTCTGGGTGAAACCACCGCGAAACCGGACCTTATGTCGCAATTGAATATGGCAGTTCCATCATTCAACTACAACAAACAGAGCGGCGGCGACGGTTCAGACGCTATTGATTTCGCCAGTTTACGCGGATTGGGTTTTGACCAGACCCTGGTACTGATAAATGGCAAGCGACGCCATTTATCCGCCTTTGTTAACCAGGTAGGTACAAGGGGACGGGGCAATTCGGGAACCGATTTAAATTCTATTCCGGAAGCAGCAATAGACCGTATTGAAATTCTAAGGGATGGCGCCTCGGCCCAATATGGCTCTGATGCAATAGCGGGGGTAATAAATATTATCTTAAAAAAAGATGTAAATCACCTTTCCGTAACAACCGGCTATAGCGGCTATTACGACCATAAATACAACTCGCTCAACAGCGTGGATCCGAGCCAGTTTTATACCGGCAGTTGGATCGACGGCAATACGTTCACTCTCGGTCTTGATTATGGCTTGCCCATTGGAAAAAGCGGCGGTTTCTTAAATGTGGGTGGAAATTTTTTGGCCCAGGGAAAAACATTCAGGCAAGTCCCTGATACGAACTGGAGCACAAATAAAAGTGCATTGTCTACTAACGACTGGAGAAGAGCCGCGGGAGACGGAGCGGTCACATCAGGGGGTGCTATGTTTAATGCAGAAATACCCATCGCAGGAACAAAAACCACTTTCTATTCTTTTGGAGGATATAACTACAAACACTCAAACGTGTATGCCTGGACACGCCGCTGGCATAATACCGGTAACAGGGTTAAATTTCCAACAGACGCGGATGGCAATCTGATTTTTGTACCTAGTATTATGCGCGTATTTGGAACAACCGATGGCACGATCGGGCCCGACAACGTCTATTACAATCCACAGGAAGATGTATACATAAAAGATGCATCGTTTGCACTTGGAATAAAAGGTACCGTAGGAAATGGCTGGGACTGGGATTTAAGCAACAACATCGGTTATAATGATTTCCATTATTTTGGAAATAAAACATTCAATGCATCACTCCCTCTTCCTGAACAAGCAACTAAAACCCGTTTTGATGATGGCGGTTTTAATTTCTTACAAAACACTTCGAATCTGGATATCAGCAAACATTTTGATGATGTTGCCCAGGGATTTACTTTTTCTGCCGGTGCTGAATTCCGTTACGAAAGATATTCACTATATGCCGGTGAGCCCGACTCATATCGCCAGGGTGGCGCCTATTTCGTAGTAGGCGGAGACACTTCCTACAAGGCTTCGGGATCGGAAGGTTATCCCGGCTACCAGCCTTCTGACGCCTCCACGGCTCATCGTACCAATGTAGGCGGATATGTAGATCTGGCATTAGATGTAACGAAGGCATGGCTGATTGACGGAGCAGCCCGTTTTGAAAATTATTCAGATTTCGGATTTGTCAATACCTATAAATTCGCAACCCGGTATAAAATCACGAGCAATTTTAATCTTCGCGGATCCATCAGTACGGGATTCAGGGCTCCCTCCCTGCAACAATTGAATTTCAGCAATACAAATACCAATATCATTGGTGGTCAGTTGGTATATGCCAAGCTAATTCCCAATTACAGCGAAGCTGCCAGAGAGGTCGGGATTCCAAAACTAACGCAGGAAACCTCTGTCAACGGAAGCTTCGGATTCAGCTGGAAACCGGTAAACAATATGACGATCACGGTAGACGGATACTGGGTACAGATAAAAAACAGGATTGTAATCACCGGTAATTTCGACACATCGGTTACTGCACTAAAGAATTATCTGATCGACAATAACGTATCCAATGCGAACTTTTTTGTGAATGCTGTAAATACAACCAATACGGGCATTGATATCGTGTTTGACTACACGAAGAGATGGGGGAACAATAGATTTACAGCCTTGCTCGCGGGCAATCTTCAGCACATCAACATTGACAAAATCAATATTCCATCTGCACTCGATGATACGTACGCACATCAGCAAGCATTCTTCAGCACCCGGGAAGAAGCTTTCCTGAAAGCATCCGCGCCATTAGGGAAATTTTCGCTGGCGCTTGAATATGGAATTAAGAAACTCGCCTTCGGTACCCACCTCACCTATTTTGGAAAATTAACCACTCAGGGATTTGGTTATGCGAGTGTGCCCGGTGCACCGGCAGGAGGACCCGGCGGCGCAGGGATTTCAGATAGCGAAAACGGATGGGATCCTTATGTTACACGAGATGACGGACAAGGTGTTGTTCCTGAAAACTTTGTATTTCACGGTAAGATCACAACAGACGTATATCTTACATACAAACTCGCCAAGACAGTCACCCTGTTCGCCGGTGTAGATAATATATTCAACGTCCATCCTGACCTGGCTGTCACACAAGGTGCGGTTCAGAGTTCCTGGGGCGATAGTGAATCGGGTGGTGCATTCGACGCAGTTCAAATGGGTTCAAATGGCATGAGGATGTTTGTAAAATTTGGCATCAACTTATGATGATTGTTCTCAAAGATTTATAAAGCGAATTATAAATTTCTGCAGTTATAAAACAAAAACCATCCCCAAAAGGATGGTTTTTGTTTTACATATTTGCTAAAATTTCAACTATACATTAAATAACTTGCACCCTCAATATAAATCGCATGGAATTCTTAAATGAACTGGGAATTCAGACCCACAATGCCGGCAGTTCCTCCGGAGTGAAATGGTTTGATAATCCAAAACAGACTATTATTTCTGTTTCGCCGGTGGACGGGGAAAAAATCGCGGCCGCTTCAGTAACCACCAGGGAAAATTATGATGAGATCGTGAACAAAGCACAGGAAGCATGGCTGATATGGAGAACCTGGCCTGCTCCGAAACGAGGCGATGTTGTACGACAGGTGGGGGAGGCTCTTCGAGAAAAAAAACATTCCCTGGGGAGCCTGGTCAGTTATGAAATGGGTAAAAGCCTCCAGGAAGGACTGGGAGAAGTACAGGAGATGATTGATATTTGTGATTTTGCGGTTGGCCTTTCCCGTCAGTTGCACGGCCTATCTATGCACAGTGAACGACCCCAGCATCGCATGTATGAACAATGGCACCCGCTCGGCATAACTGGCATCATATCCGCTTTCAATTTTCCAGTTGCCGTGTGGAGCTGGAACAGTATGCTGGCTTGGGTTTGCGGGAATGTTTCTATATGGAAAGGCTCTGAAAAAACACCCCTTTGCTCAGTGGCCTGCCAGCAGATTGTCGCTGAAATCTTTGAAAGGAATGAAGTTCCGGAAGGTGTGAGCTGCATAGTAACCGGCGGTCGTGAAACGGGTGAATGGATGAGCGGGGATCACCGGATACCTTTGATCTCTGCAACCGGATCCACAAGAATGGGCAAAGCCCTTGCATCCGTTGTCGCTTCCCGCCTGGGCAGATCATTATTGGAACTCGGAGGTAACAATGCTATTATTATCAGTGAACAAGCTGATCTGGACATCGCTGTACTCGGAGCCTTGTTCGGGGCTGTTGGAACTGCCGGACAACGATGTACTAGTACCAGACGGTTGATTATCCATGAAAAAATTTATGAAAAAGTAAAAACCCGGCTTATAAATGCCTATGCCCAATTGCAAATTGGTAATCCGCTGAACGAGAAAAATCATGTTGGGCCTCTAATCGACAAACAGGCAGTAGATATGTATCAGAAAGCAATCCAATCGTGTAAAGAGCAGGGAGGTCATTTTATAGTAGAAGGTGGTGTTTTAACAGGAAAGGGGTATGAAAGCGGTTGTTATGTGAAACCGTGTATTGCTGAAGCTAAACCAGACTTCAGCATCGTGAAACAGGAAACTTTTGCGCCGGTTCTCTATCTGTTAAAATACAACACCCTGGAAGAAGCCATACGGATCCAGAATGACGTACCTCAGGGACTCTCTTCTTCCATCATGACTCTCAATCTGCGGGAGGCAGAGCAGTTTTTATCGGTGGCGGGAAGTGATTGCGGAATCGCAAACGTTAATATCGGTACCTCCGGAGCAGAAATCGGTGGTGCTTTCGGGGGAGAAAAAGAGACAGGGGGAGGCAGGGAGAGTGGCAGCGACGCCTGGAAATCATACATGCGCCGCCAGACAAATACCATTAATTATTCCACTAGACTGCCCCTGGCTCAGGGAATACATTTCGACTTATGAAATTAAAGATAACAGCCTGAGCTTTAAAGTGGATTTTGATGTGCAAAATGGAGTACGATTTTTCCCCACAAATTGTCGACTCCATGCAGATGGCCATAGAAACTTGAAATAATTTATACTTTAGGCTCTAGGCTCTGGGCTTTCAGTTTTGGGTTTTATTTCAGATAATATAATGATTTACTGCACGTTTATAAAAGAAATGAACCCGAACAGGAATTGCCGTAAATTATTGATCGTACTGCTCTCTTTTACGGTTTCTGCCGCCTCGCTTCAGGCACAGATCCGGCTCGCCTTGTTAGGTGGCGTCCATTCATCCGACTTTATTCAGAAAAATTCGATACCCGGATACGATACATCCAATGGAAAATATTATTCTTCAAATACGGGAATTCAACTGGGTGTATTGGCAGAAATACCCTTCGGAAAAAACAACCTCTATTTTCAACCCGGGTTATTATACAGCGCAAAGGGAAATCAGTATGAAAGATTCTATGATTCAACGGTCATTAAAACCGATACCCTTTATAATCAGCATACCCTGAACCTTAGTTATGTGGAAATTCCATTGTATCTCACCTGGAAAATTTCACTCTCCAAAAACCAGCAAGACCATTTTTATATCAGTGCAGGGCCATATTTCGCATTTATATATAGTGCTTCCCAATCTTACCAGAACCGGGTGAAAGATTTTGCTTCTTCGAAATTCATCTATAATTCAGGTACAAATGATTTGGACGTCGGCAATGGGCAGGACAAATACAAAACCTATGATATCGGCATCGACGCAAAAGCGGGATTTGAATTAGGAAGCGTCTTTATTGGCGCTTATTTTAGTCAGGGGCTCACAAATGCGTTTACTGCCATCTATCCATCCACTTTTCACAACCAGGTATTTGGCGGTTCATTTGGTGTCTGGTTAAATAAACCAAAACCGATAACCCAGCCTGTAAAGGATACCGATCAGGATGGCACTCCTGATAAAGATGATTCCTGTAAGACAATTGCCGGACCGCCGAAATATCACGGCTGTCCAATACCGGATTCCGATCATGATGGGATCAATGATGAACAGGATTCTTGTAAAATGATTCCGGGTGTAGCAAGATATCATGGCTGCCCGGTACCAGATTCTGATAATGACGGCATCAATGACGAAGAAGATTCCTGCAAGACTGTTCCGGGTGTGGAAAAATATCATGGCTGCCCTATCCCAGACAGTGATCATGATGGCGTAAACGATGAGCTGGATAAATGTCCATATCTGCCAGGGCCCGCTGAAAACCAGGGTTGCCCCGTGGTGAAAGAAGCAATAAAAGCACGTGCCCAGCTGTTGTCATCCAGTGTAATGTTTAGCATCAACAGTACCAGATTGACAGCAGGTTCATATCTTGGCATTAAGGAACTGTCGGACAGTCTGAAAGCGAATCCCGATCTGGATTTACGGATTGACGGTCATACTGACAATTCGGGGAATCATGTGTATAATCTTAAGCTATCCCTGGAAAGAGCGACAGCGGTTAAAAAAGCGCTCCTGAATCTGGGCATTGCTGATAATCGTATACAAGTCAGGGGATATGGCGACTCGCAGCCGGTGGCTGGTAATGAAAGCGCTGAAGGAAGGGCAAAAAACCGCCGTGTAGTCTGTGTATTCCAATTAAAGAACCGTTAAAAAGCCCATTATCATTACCATATATATTAAACATATGCTGATCTTTGCCGGTCCAAATAATTTAATACGCCCGGTTCAAACTGATAAACGATTACTTGTTAAATAAAAAATCCACGATGATCCGTATCAAACAAATTTTTCCCCTTTTATTCCTGACCATTTTTTCTTCATCAATTTTTGCCCAGGGAAATTCCAAATCCGAACTGGTAAAAGGATGGCATCTGCTCGATAAAGAAAAGGATGGTGTGTATGGAATTAGTCTCGAAAAGGCCTATGATTTTCTGCGGCTAAAAAATATGAAAAGTAAACCCGTACTGGTTGCGGTGATTGATTCAGGACTTGATACGCTGCAGGAGGACCTTGTTCACATTTTATGGACAAACCCCAATGAAATTCCCGGAAACGGCATCGACGATGACCACAACGGATATGTAGACGATGTGCATGGCTGGAATTTTATCGGAGGAAAAGACGGAACAAATGTGAAAGATGATTCACAGGAAGAAGGCCGTGTATATTATAAATACAAGGAACAATTCGACGTAAAAAAAATTCATACGGATACCATGAGTGTTGAATCGAAGGAACACTATGATATGTGGGTGAAAGCTAAAAAGAAAATCATGGGAGATGGGACTGATGACGGTCTAGATCTCCTCATGCTCAAACGCGTGGTTACTGCCTGTATAAAAAGTGACAGCATTTTACAGGAAGCAATGGATAAGAAAGAATACACCGGTAATGACCTCGATAGCTTTCAGGCAAAGGATATGGAAGCCCGTACCGCCAAATCCGTTCTGCTTTTTATGTTCAAGGAAAATCATATCATGGACATGACGAATACCACGTTCATCAGTGATTTTACGGAACAGGCAGACCGGGAAGAAAAGAAAATGGAAATAAAAGAAACGGCCCCAAAAAACTACCGCGCGGAAATTGTTAGAGACAATGAGAATGATATAAAAGACAGTGTCTATGGTAACAATGATATTATGGCAACTGATCCCATGCATGGTACTCACGTAAGCGGGATTATTGGTGCGGAAAGAAACAACGCGATCGGTATAAATGGAATTGCAGACAACGTCCGGATCATGATGATTCGCGCTGTACCGAACGGTGACGAACATGACAAAGATATTGCACTGGCCATTCGTTATGCAGTCAATAACGGGGCCAGGGTTATTAATATGAGTTTTGGTAAAAATTTATCGCCCCAGAAATCATGGGTAGATGATGCCGTAAAATATGCAGAATCGAAAGGCGTTTTGCTGATTCATGCTGCAGGCAATGATGCAGAAAATGTGGATTCGGTTGATAATTTTCCAAATCCAAATTTTAAAAATTCCAGATTGCACGCAAAGAACTGGATCACCGTCGGAGCAAGCAGTGATCCCAGAGCAGAAGAAAATTTTAAAAGCTATACCGCCTCCTTCTCAAACTATGGTAAAAAGGAAGTAGACATTTTTGCGCCCGGAACGCGTATATATTCAACACTTCCGGGTGGTAATAAATATGGCAACCTGGATGGCACCAGTATGGCTGCTCCGGTTGTAACAGGTGTCGCAGCCCTTCTGCTGGAATATTTTCCAACGCTCACGCCCGAACAAGTAAAATATTGTATAGAAAAGTCTGCTACTATGCCCACGCTAAAAGCAAAAAAACCAGGAACTGAAAACGAGTTGGTTCCTTTATCAGAACTGAGTACATCCGGAGGTATTTTGAATGCGTACGGTGCTGTGAAGATGGCATCGGCCATCACTACAGAGCCCAAAAAGAATGAAGTCCTGAAATCTACCCTTCAGAAGGAAAAGAATTAGACTGACTCACATATTTATACCGAATAGCAAATTGCTTATAGTAATTTGCTTTTTTTTATGCCCCTGATACAACGACGTCTTCACCGTATTGCTGTAAGCAGTTTTTTTTTCCTCGCCGGAATCTGTTTCGCATCCTGGGCTTCCCGTATTCCAGATATACAAACAAAACTGCATTTAAACTCAGCTACACTGGGTGGCGTCCTGCTTTGTCTTCCGGTCGGTTTGCTCACATCACTTCCCATAGCGGGTTTCCTGGTTGCGAAATACGGAAGCAGGATCATCGTTATACTAGCCGCCGTTTTGTATGCTACCACCCTTCCCATGCTAGGTCTTGCTTCCTCCGTCACACAACTGATGATTACTTTATTTGTATTTGGTTTTGGCGGAAACATGCTGAATATTTCTATTAATACGCAAGCCGTTGGAACAGAAGGCTTGTATCAGAAACCCATTATGGCCTCTTTCCACGGCATATGGAGCACAGCAGGTTTTACTGGCGCTGCAATAGGCACTTTATCAGTTCGGTTGCGGGTAATACCCAGTTATCATTTTTTATGTATTACCGGTCTTGCAGGTCTGATCCTTTTAATTTTTTCCCGCACTCTGATCCGCGAAGACAGTAACCGCGATGATAAGAACCCCATTTTTGCGAGACCCGATAAATCAATTTTAAATTTAGGACTTATTGCTTTTTGCTCAATGATTTGTGAAGGTGCCATGTTTGACTGGAGCGGAATTTATTTTTTGAAAGTTGTAAACCCTGGAGCTGCCTGGGTAACCGTTGGATATACAGCGTTTATGTGTACAATGGCTACGGGACGTTTTGTCGGTGACTGGGTCGCATTCAGACTTGGCATGAAAAGAATGCTGCAACTGAGTGGCGTACTAACGGCAAGCGGTTTATTGATGGCGGTCTGCTTTCCGTATTTCATTACCGCTACAATCGGATTTCTTATTGTAGGCGCGGGCGTTTCCTCAGTAATTCCGATGATCTATAGTGCTGCTGGTAAATCCAAACGCATGTCTCCCGGGGTGGCCATTGCAGCAGTCTCGACGATCGGGTACCTGGGGTTTTTATTTGGTCCTCCATTTATCGGATTCATTGCACAGGCAACCAGTCTGCGCATTTCATTCGGAATGATTGCCGTGATGGGAACTATGATCGCGGTGATTGCGAGCAGGATCAGGATCTGATCCATTCGGAAAACTCCCAGTTAGTTTTTGTATACTACATTCTTCAACGAAATCATATCATCCATTACGTTGACGGTTTCTTTCAGGTAAATATCTGTTTTGCGGCTGTCCACCCACTGTTTGTATCGGTCCGCCTTGTCCTTGTCCCCACTGTATTTTGCAGTATCCTGAGGCATAGTGTACACGTCCATCGGCACTTTTAGCTTACTTACGGAATCTATTTGTTTAACGGTAGCTCTGATTGTTTTCTGTTCTTCCTGGTATGCCTTCAGGTTCAGCGGATACATTTTGTCATTTTGTTTGTCGAGCCAGCTTGCATTTCTGGAAATAGTACTAAATGCATCATTTGTGTTTGTTCTTTCTGTGCTCGAACTACGAATACTGTTGATATCATATGCATATTTCCAGGTTGTGTAATCTGCTCTTGGCATTTCGTCCCATGCGAGGGCATCGGGCTGGTCTTTTTCACGGATCTTATAATGTTCATAAAGATCAGGAAGAACAATATCAGAAGACACTCCACGCAATTGCGTGGAACCGCCATTGATACGGTAAAATTTCTGGAGTGTGAGTTTTACCGTGCCCAACGGACCACCCAAATCATTATAACCAATATTCTTATCCAGCGGGATATTCCGTTGAACAGTTCCTTTGCCATAGGTGCTGGTACTACCAATAATCACTCCCCGGTGATAATCCTGGATAGCCGCAGCAAAAATTTCAGAAGCGGAAGCGCTGAATTCATTCACCATGACGGCCAGTGGTCCATCATATAAAACAGTTTTGTCCCTGTCATTTAATACCTGTGGCTTTCCATCACGGTCGCGCACCTGCACAACCGGTCCCTGATCAATAAAATATCCGACCATCTGTACAACATCAAATAGGGACCCTCCCCCATTATTGCGAAGGTCGAGGACAATTCCATCCACTTTTGCTTCCTTTAGTTTTATGATCTCCCGCGCGACATCGATCGAACAACGGTTTCCTTTCGCATTGTCAAAATCAGCATAAAATTCCGGAAGGAAAATATATCCGATTTTCCCTTTTTCACTTTGTACGATAATGCTCTTGGCAAATTTTTCATCCTGCACAATCTCATCGCGGATCAGGGTTATCACCTTAACGGAACCATCCGCCTTTTTCAAAGTCAGCCTCACCTCGGTTCCCTTGGTTCCCCTGATAATTTTTACAGCATCTTCCACCATATAACTGGTCAGGTCTACTGGTTCCTGGCCGCCCTGCGCCACTTTCAGGATCACGTCTCCCACATTGACCTGTCCTGATTTCCAGGCAGGACTCCCTGTAACCAGCGTCACTATTTTGATGGTACCGTCTTCATCACGTAACGCGGCGCCAATACCATAAAAACGGCCACTCATATCTTCATCGAATGATCTCTTCTCTACCGGCGGAAAATAGTCGGTATGTGGATCCATGCATTGTACGATAGTTTCCACAAATACATTAAAGAAATCATCTTCGTCCGCTTTGATTTTCAGGTGCTCGTAAAACCGGTCCGATATCTTTAACGTTTTATCCCGTGCTTCCTTTTCAAGCTGTTCATTGGTTTTTGCAACATAACCAGGTTTACCCTTTGCCGCTTCCTGCTGATCCATCAGGTCGGAATACTTTTCCAGCGTAAGATATTTGAGTTTCTTGCGGATCTCCTCGCGTTGAGCCGACGCATTCACAGGAAAGTCAAGTTTTTCGTAATCCAGATTGACCGTTTCCTGTTTATTAAAATCAAATGGCTGGGTCAGGATTTCGTGGGTAATATTTTCTGTTTCCTGCAGTCTTTTTTTGTAAATGGCAATAACAGCTGGCACGAATTGCACAGCGGTTTTACCCTGAATTTCTTCATCGAGTTGATTTTGATATTTCGACAATTCCTGGATATCTGATTTCAGAAATATCTTTTTTTCGACATCCACTTCTCCCAGGTACTTTTTAAAAACCTCTGCGGAAAATTTATCGTCAATATCCTTCGGGCTGTAATGGATTTCTTCCAGCAATTCACTCAGGTTCTTCAGTATCCGTTCATATTTAGTCGGGGGGTTGCCCGCAAAAGCAAATGTCCTTAGTGCTACGATAATTCCAAGACCCAACACGATCAAAACAACAGGTAAATTTCTTTTGTTCAACATATAGGAGAGCAGTTTAGACATTGTTCAAAAATAACGATTAATGCATCTGTATTGTTGTTGCCAGGCTTAATATTAACGAGTACTTACTTCAGCGGTAAATAGCATGTACGATTGGGATCGTATGTTAATTCAGTTATTAATTGACAAAGCCTTTTCCAAATTGTCAAATTCCCTGATTCTCAAATTTTCCTTAGATTTGCCCTGCCAAATGGTGGTTGTAGCTCAGCTGGTTAGAGCACTAGATTGTGGTTCTAGGGGTCGCGGGTTCGAACCCCGTCATCCACCCATTTTTTCCTTTTCCCGGGTAGTGAATGAGATCCTTTTCGTTCATCCTCGTCCTTTTCCTTAACAAGCGCTTAGCAATAAGATTAGGCACATTACTTGAACCATACAATTGAATTGTCTTATTAGTATGAATATTTCTGTGGGCCGTTTTATGGTGGGATGCCTGCTGCTCCTGCTTTCCATGTCATCTTTTGCACAAGACTCTACAAAGCCTGTTTCCCCGGTCCTTCCAACTGATTCAGTTCCTACCCCATCCTATCCACAGGATTCCACACTTCCGCATCCCGGCATCCACGATTCCACGCGTATGG
>Ga0066787_10000100_pt1 | contig 12307 bp, 12 predicted proteins | sample OrgsoiDNA2013047_FD_70942 | JGI IMG/M metagenome (GOLD analysis project Ga0066787, IMG submission 70942) | Permafrost soil microbial communities from the Arctic, to analyse light accelerated degradation of dissolved organic matter (DOM) -... | ecosystem: Environmental > Terrestrial > Soil >...
GAACCGCTTGTGGGAGGAAATAACCCGCAAAGAATAGAAAGTGTGGTCGTTTTGCCGGCACCATTGGGTCCGAGTAAACCGAAAATTTCATTGCGGCTGACCGTACAGGAAATATCTTTAACGGCATCTTCTGTGGCATTTTTAAACCTCTTTGTCAGGTGTTTTATTTCTATAATAGGGCTGGCATTCATTTGTGGTAAAAATAAAATAACTCCGATAACTATCTGGACAATTTATTTTGCCAGCGTTGCCGTGATTTTGGCCGACAACAAACATAATGGAATACTGGGCCCGGGGTGAACGCTTCCACCGCAGAAATATAGATTTTTGATCTCTTTGGAAAAATTAGCGTGACGTAAAAAAGCGGCATATTTATTATTGGAACTATTGCCGTAGATGGCTCCAAAAGCACTCGATGTGCGGCTTTCAATCACCCGGGGATCAAATACCATTTCGCTTTCGATCAGCGGTTCAATATCCGTTTTTAATACCCTGTTTATCTTTTTGATGATATTGGATTTGGCTTCCAGGATAAGTTTGTCCCAATCCTGACCGATATTATTTGGAGTGTTAATAAAAGTGAACCAGTTTTCGCAACCTGGGGGAGCGTCTCCGGGTGTGTGTTTGCTGGTTATATTTAAATAAACGGTGGGATCGTCGTGAATGGATTTCTTAGAAAAGATGGCATTAAACTCCTCTTCATAATGATTACTAAATAAAATATTATGCAGGCCAAGCTGGCCGAATTCTTTTTTAATACCCCAGTAAAATATAATGCCTGAACTTGATTTGGGCTGGTTTAAGGTTTTAGTTGGTTTTTTTGCATGTGGCAGTAGTTGCTGATAACAGTTATATATGTCCATATTGCTTACTACCAGGTCATAGTCTGTTTTTCCTGCATCCGTCCGTATGCCCGTTATTTTTTTATTGTCTGTCAATATCTCCCGCACAGGAGTAGAAAAAAGGAATTGCACACCCATATCCTTAGCGAGCCGAACCAAAGATTCTGTAATGCTGTACATGCCGCCTGCCGGGTAATAAGCGCCTTTCACGATCTCTACATAAGCAATCACGTTCAAAGTAGCAGGAGATAAATAAGGACTGGATCCATTGTACGTGGCATAGCGGTTAAAAACCTGTATCAGCCGGGGATCTTTAAAGGCTTTTTGATTTGCTCCATTCATAGTATCAAAAGCTCCGATTTTCCCAAAATTCAAAAGGCCTCTTAAGGTGGGCCACGTAAAAAAGCTCTTTAGCTTGTGCAGCGAATTCTTTAAGAAAACGTCTTCTGTCAGGTTGTAAATGATTTCGGATTTATCCAGGTATTTTGTGATATCCTCTTTAGTGTCTCTGCTGTTGGCAGCCATGGCTGAGGCAAATGGCTCCTTACCACGCCTTGCATGGAATACGCTCCCGTCTTCAAAGAAGTAACGATATACGGGATCCAGCGGTGAATAGTTAAAGTAATCGCGCGGGTTTTTTCCAGATAGTTGAAATAATTCATCTACATATTCAGGCATCGTGAATACGGAGGGGCCCATATCAAAACGGTAACCTTTGTTGTTTTCGGAAGACAACTTTCCACCCGGAAAAGGGTTGGCTTCGTATACGGTGACAGCGTAGCCTTTATTATGCATACGGATAGCAACCGCTATTCCCGACACGCCAGCACCTATAACCGCACATGATTTGCGATGCCCCCAATCGTCCTCTACAGGCAAATCCATAGTTACAGGATATTAAACTGGCTCATTATTCCGGCTTTTGCAACGATATAGATTTTGCCATAGTTGGGTATGCGTATACGTTGTTCGAGGATATTTGAAGGAGCGGTTTTCTTGATTTTATGGAAAAGGGATAAATAATATTTATAGGCTACGTACACGCCAAATCTTGCTTTAACGGGTAACATGACGATACCGTCGTAAGCATCCTTAAAATCTTTTTCTATATCAGCCTCGATTCCTTTTTTCATATGGGAAGTAAAATTCTTGAAGTCAATTTCCGGAAAATAGGTTCTGTTGAGTTCTTCATAATCGGTTTTCACGTCCCGTAAAAAATTAACTTTCTGAAAAGCGGCACCCAGGGATTGAGCAGAAGGTCTTAGCTTTTCATACATGATGCTGTCGCCTTCACAAAAAACATACAGGCACATCAGCCCCACTACTTCGGCGCTTCCGTAGATATATTCTTTATAGCCATTGGTATTATAAAGCGTTTTGCTCAGGTCCATTTCCATACTCTTAAAAAAAGCTTCGATCAGCTCCATGGGAATTGAATAAGACTTGACTGTTTTCTGGAAACTGTGCAGAATCGGGTTTAAACTGATACCTCTCTCAATAGCTTTATACGTGTCTTTTTTAAATTCAAACAGCAATTCTGCCTTGTTATAGTCATGGAAAGTATCAACGATTTCATCTGCAAAGCGTACTAACCCGTAAATATTATAAATTGGGTTCCGGAATTCCGGATGTAATAATCTGATGGCGCTGCAAAATGACGTGCTATACTTCTGCGTAGTCGATTTGCTGCATTCTCCGCAAAGTTCATGAAATAAGGTTATCATATCCCTGGGAAGGTTTAAAGATTAAGGTTTAAATATAATAGCAAAAAGTTAGTTTCATATAGTCGGGTTTTAACGGGGTACTATGACTTATTCAGATATTTGAGCGCTTCTTTTGCTACCACTTCACCACTTATCAAACTTGGAGGAACTCCCGGGCCAGGAATAGTCAATTGGCCTGTGTAAAATAAGTTTTTTATTTTATTACTCCTACAAGAAGGTTTTAACACAGCCGTTTGCCTTAACGTATTTGCAAGGCCATAGGCATTGCCTCTGAACGCATTGTAGTCCTGAATGAAGTTGCTTACTGAATACGTTTTTTTATAAATAATGGCGTCCCTGACTGACTGCCCCGTCCTTGTTTCGAACCGGGAGAGTATTCTTTGAAAATAGGTTTCCCGTAATTCTTCCGTATCTCCTTGTAATCCAGCAGCCACGGGAATTAGAAAAAACAGATTTTCATTTCCGGCGGCCGCAACCGTTTCATCGGTTACCGATGGTGAACATACATAAAATAAAGGATCTGCCGGCCATTTCCCGGTTATATATATTTCCCTGCCATGTTCGTTAAAATCAGTGTCGAAAAATAAGGAATGATGCTGGATATCCTTCAATTTCCTGTTTAATCCGACGAAATAAAGCAGGCAACTGGGTGCCATTACCCTGGAGTCCCAATACTCTTTACTATATGTTCTATTTTCCTTTGAGAGCAAATTCATTTCCAGGTAATGATAGTCTGCTGCACCAATCACTACATCCGCTTCGTAAAAGTACTCTTCAGATAATGAGTCATTTGCGACAACCCTATTTGCCTTTCCGTTTGCCACTTTTATTTCGCTTACGTCCATGTTAAATAGGAATTTTACTCCTAATTCTTTTGCCAAAGAATGCATTCCTTCTACCACTTTGTACATACCACCCTGAGGATACCAGGTTCCTAATTTTATATCTGCATAGTTCATCAGGCTGTATAAAGCTGGCGTATCCTGGGCCAAAGCTCCCAAAAACAGGATTGGAAATTCCAGTAACTGCCGCAAATGGGTGTTTTTAAAATACTTGCCAATATGTTTTTTCATGGATGTAAACACATCCAGTTTAAAAACCCCTTTTAAGAAGTCTATTTCCAGGAACTCCGACATCGATAACCCCGGCTTATGAACCAGCTTGTTTATTCCTATTTTATATTTATACTCTGCCTCTTTCATATATTGATCGAGGCGCCCGGCGCTTCCTTCTTCCATACTTTCAAACAGCTTTCTTAATTCTGTATAGTCTGCAGGAATGTCCATCTTCGCGTCCGGCCAATAAATCCGGTAGGATGGATTTAACCGGTCCAATTGGTAATAATCGGCGACCTTTTTGTTAAAGCTGCTAAAGAACCGTTCAAAAACATCCGGCATCCAATACCAGCTTGGCCCCATATCAAATACAAAACCATCAGCTATAAATTTCCTGGCCCGGCCTCCGGGTATGGCATGTTTTTCCAATACCGTGGTATCCATGCCGGCTTTTGCCATAAAGCAAGCCGCAGATAAACCAGCAAATCCACTTCCTATGATGACTGCTTTTTTCAAGGGATGAAAATACGGATATTGTGTATCAACCTGATATGAAATCCCGACCCCGCAGATCATTTATTTTGCTGCTACAAAACTAATTATATAGAAAAGGAATCCGGTAAATTCCCGACGAACGGCTTTGTAAAATCGTCGGACATTTTTAAGCGAATATTTCGGGATACCACTACTTCAAACCCGACCGCCTTTGGAATTGAAGCAAGTATCCCTGAATTAATTAGTGTTATTATTACAATCAAACAGCGATACCGGTGAAAGCCATCAAACAATGTTTTAAATCAATCTTTAAAAATTCTATGAAAATATTTTTTTATTCTTTCGCTATATTATTTTTTTCCTTTGGTGCCAAAGCGCAGGAAAACAACCTCTTTACTGTTGGATTTGAAAAAAGTTCGCTCTCAAAAATATTAGGTGAACAGCGTAAGGTTTGGATACATATTCCAAACAGCCACGGAGGAAATGAAAATACCGGTAATGAACATTACCCGGTAATTTACTTATTAGACGGAGATGCAAATTTTAATAGTATCGTTAGTATAACCGAATTCTTGAGTAACGCAGGTCTTTGTCCGCCAATGATCGTAGTCGGGGTTTTACATCCTGCCCGAATGACGGACCTAACATTTGGTACAGATAAGGAAACTCCTGGTATTGTAGGAAGAGGCGAAAAATTCATGCTCTATGTCGAAAAGGAATTGATGCCTTACATCGAATCAAATTACCCAACAGCTTCTTATAAGATCTTTATTGGTCACTCTGTTGGCGGCCTGACTGTTGTGAACACTTTAATACATCATCCATATTTATTCGATGCCTATGTTTCTCTTGATGGTGCTCTATGGTGGAACAATCAGCAAATTGTAACGGAAGCAAACATGATTTTAGCAAATAAGAATTATAAAGGGAAAACCTTATTTATGGCATTGGCAAACCGAATGGAAAGAGGAATGGATACGCTGGAAGTTCAAAAAGATACTACTGAGGGAACTGAACTTATTCGCAGCAACCTTGAATTCATTAAAGATATTTTCAAAAACAAAACAAATCAATTGCGCTTCCAATATAAATTTTATGAAAATGACGATCACAGTTCCGTCCGTTTGATCGGGGAGTATGATGCCCTCCGTTTTATTTTTGATTATTACAAACTTAAAATTTATAATAGCGAATTAGACGATCACAATTTTAAATTGGATTCTTTATTAGCAACACACTATAATAATGTTACTGAGCAAATTGGCTATCTCATTAAACCAGATGAAAGCCAGGTTAATAATCTCGGATACCGGATGTTGAACCAAAAACAATTTGATAAAGCAGAAGCATTATTCAAACTAAATATTGCGAACTATCCCGAAGCTGCCAATTGTTATGATGGGTTGGGAGATTTGTACCTGGCAAAAGGGGATAAAGCGAAAGCTATAGAGAGTTTCAAAAAAACTTTAACGCTTAAACTAATTCCTGAAACAAAAGAAAAGCTTGAAAAATTATTAAAGGAAAAAAAATAAGGTTTGCGACGCTGCAAACCAGGCTCATGGGCGGGCACACAGTCCAATGTACAGAAGCACACCTGGCTAAGAGCCTACCTTGCCCTACACACGGCAACCTAATACTTCCTAAACTCAATTCAGATGCAATGAAATAGTTTTGCACAACATGCAAATCAAAAATAAAAAAATCGCGATCATTGGAGGCGGTCCCGGCGGATTAACCCTTGCGCGTCTTCTGCAACAAAAAGGTATACCTGTTACCGTTTACGAGAGAGATGTCAACAGGGAGGTCCGGGTACAGGGTGGAGCCCTGGATCTGCATACGGAATCCGGACTAGCGGCATTGGAGAAAGCAGGCCTCATGGATGAGTTTAAAACCCACTATCGGCCGGGCGCGGAGCTTATACGGGTAGTTGATAACCAGTCGAAGATCTATTTCGACGAGCATATCGAGCCACGTTCGTCAGAGTTCGGCGATAAAAATCACCGGCCCGAAATCGATCGCGGGCCCCTAAGGGAAATTTTACTGAATTCTCTGGCGCCCGATACCGTCGTCTGGAACAGCCACATCGTATCCATTGAACCTGCTACGAATCCTGGTGCGGACGCATGGAAACTGTTTTTTGAAAAGCGATCGGAGATATGTCATGTTTCATTCTACTGGTTTTCAACCGGTTTGCTCTCTCGATCCCTCTTTTACGTTTATAAAAATGAAAAAAGATTTGCGTAGTCAAATAACTACACATATATTTGTAGTCAAATGGCTACACGATGAATTTAAGACGGGACGTTTTCCAGGCGATAGCAGATCCGACCAGAAGGGCGATACTGCTGCTAATTGCTTCGCAATCCATGGCGGCAGGCGCCATCGCTTCGAACTTTGACACGGCCAGACCAACTGTTTCAAAGCATCTGCACATACTCACCGAATGCGAATTGGTCGAACAAAAACAAAACGGCAGAGAAATTTACTATCACATCAACGCAAAAAAAATGAAAGAAGTAGCCGAATTTATTGAGCCATTCCGCAACATGTGGGACGAGAGATTTAATAAACTGGAAACCATCATGAAAAAATATAAAACAAAAAAATAACATCGTATGGAACAGAAAACAAAAGTTCATGCCGAACCAGGCAAACAGGAATTAGTAATAACAAGGGAATTTGATCTGCCACTGGAATTACTATTTAAAGCAAATACGGATCCCGAAATTATTGAACAATGGATGGGAACAAAAGTCCTTAAACTTGAAAATAAAAAACATGGCAGTTATCAGTTTGAAACCACGGACCCTAAAGGAAACAAATATGGTTTCAACGGGACAATCCATGAATTTGAACCGAACAGGAAAATTACGCGGACTTTTGAATTCGAGAATATGCCTTTTGGTGTTCAGCTTGAATTGGTAGAATTTGAACGACTTACGGATGAAACCAGCAAAATAACCATACACACGGTTTTTGAATCGGTTGAGAAGAGAGAAAAAATGCTGCAGATGCCGTTTACGCAGGGTATCAATATGGCGCATAACCGGCTGCAGGAGGTAGTAAGCAAATTAAAATAACAGGTTATGAAAACGAGAAATAAAATTATTTATTGGGTTTCTACCTCGTGGCTTGCTTTGGGAATGCTATCGACAGGAATCGCACAGTTGGTCAAAAAGGAGACAGGAGCAGGGGGACTGGATAGTATTACTCATATGGGCTATCCTGTCTATTTTCTAACTATACTGGGTATTTGGAAAATCCTGGGCGTTATAGCCGTACTTATTCCTAAATATCCTTTGTTAAAGGAATGGGCTTATGCGGGATTTTTCTTTACTATGACGGGAGCAATATTTTCACATTTCGCTTCGGGTTCCATGTATTACTTAATTCCTTCGGTGCTGCTTCTGGTCCTGACATTGGTATCCTGGTATTTCCGGCCTGCAGACAGAAAGATCAATTCAGTTAATTTTGCCAAATGAACACCGGACATCCGGGGTGAATCCCGGATATCCGGGATAAATCCTGGATGTCCTGAATGAACTACGCGCACTTACTATTGTATAAAATAACATACTATGACAAAGAGTGTAATGAATCCCAAGGTTGATTTTTATTTTAATAGAGACAAAAACTGGCAAAAAGAAATAGAGAAATTAAGATCGATCATTCTTGACTGTGGACTGACTGAAGAATTGAAGTGGGGTACGCCTTGCTACACATTTGAGAAAAGCAATATCGTTTTAATACATGTGTTCAAGGAGTACTGTGCGATGTTGTTTTTCAAAGGCGCCTTGTTACTGGATGCAAGCGGTATTCTGATCCAGCAAACAAAAAATGTGCAGGCAGCGCGCCAGATCCGCTTCACGAATGTTCAGGAAATAGTCAAGATGAAACCCATCCTGAAAGCATATATTTTTGAAGCCATTGAGGTAGAAAAAGCCGGTCTGAAAGTGAAATTAAAAAAGACGTCAGATTTCACCATTCCCGAAGAATTCCAACATAAATTAGATAAAAGCGCAAGCCTGAAAACTGCTTTTCATGCGTTAACGCCGGGACGGCAAAAATCATATCTTCTTTATTTTTCTGCGCCTAAACAATCCAAAACCCGGGAGTCGAGGGTTGAAAAAAGTGTGAAGCAAATTCTCAACGGAAAGGGATTAAATGATGAGTAAATTTCTTATTTCAACATCGGAAGATTCACGCCGTCGAACATGCTTTTCTCCGCGATCTTTTTTTCTACATCCTGCCATTGACGGGGTGCATCGCCGGATAATAGTGTACAACCGTTTTTTCCAACGACCACATCGTCTTCAATACGGACGCCGATATTCCACCATTTCTGATCCACCTTACTTCCAGCCGGAATATAGATTCCCGGTTCCACGGTAATCACCATATTTTCCCGGAGGCTGTCATAAACTCCTTTGTCATGCACATCCAGGCCGAGGTGATGCGTCATGCCATGAGGGTAATAGATTTTCACTTCTTTTGCCGTTTTGATCAGCCCGAGTTTTATCATTCCGGCAGCCAACACCTCTGTGGTCGCTGCTTCCAGGGAATCAAATGTGATGCCCTGTTTACAGATTTTAAAAGCCACTTCCTGTGCTTCATACACAAGTTGGTAGATGGCTTTTTGTTCCTCCGTGAATTTACCGTTAGCTGGAAACGTTCGTGTCACGTCAGCAGAATATCCATGATACATGGCGCCGACATCCATCAGGACCAGCTGATTTTTAAGTTCCATCGCATTGTTTTCTTCGTAATGCAGGATACAGCCGTTTCCACCAGCGCCTATAATCGGCGGATACCCTTCTTCTTCCGCGCCGTATTTCTTGTGCACATACAACATGATTCCTTCCAGTTCCCGTTCAGACATTTTGGGATTGACGGCTTTCATCGCTTCGGCGTGGGCGATGCTGGACAGACCAACCGATTTCTTCAGCAACACCAATTCTTCTGGTGTCTTTATTCCCCTTAGCGCATTCAGCGAGTTGGTATAACTGATCGATCCGGTATGCAACTCCGCATACTTCTTTTTTACCTCGGCAAGCGTAGCCGAATCGGGGTTTGCCATTAATTCCTGGATCAGCGGATCATTCTTATATGCTTCCTGTATTAATTTGGGTTTTAAGACTTCCAGGATCCTGGGTAAGTTTTTTATGGTGATTCTTGTGTAAATAAGATTCAGGTCTCGTGTTAGACCTTTATCTACGGGTTTTATGTCCGCCTTGTCCACAAAATGACTCACCAGCCATGACAGACTCCCCGGACCGCCCACGTCAGCGGTATCCGGTAACACATCTGATAACACCGTAAATTTTTTCAGATCAAGCGGAAATTTTCCGAATTCCTCGCCATTGTAGACTCTTTTAAATCCCAGCTGTGATTTAACGCCATCCACTCCCAATCTCTTGCCGTGCCATTGTTCCAGCCTGGGGTCGCGATGCTGAACAAAAAACAATTCATTGTAGCTACTGTCGCCATCGGGCTGCATATCTTTAAAAATCAGCAAAACGGCATTTGGTTCCAGGTATCCTGAAAAATAATACAGATCCGGATTTTGGTGGTATACATAGTCCACATCCCTTGAGAAAACTTCTTCAGGATAGGAAAAAATAACGGCCACGGAATTAGGGGGCATTAAATTACGGAATGCCTGTCTTCGGGACGCGTGGAATTCTTTTGTAAGGTAATCACGGGGAAGGTTGGAGTCCGTGGTTTCCGATTGTGCAAAACAGGGCAACACAAAAACGAATCCGAGAAATACGGATAAGATTGTTTTATACTGACTATACATATGGATGTTTATATAGGAAGAAAAAGAACAATTAAGGTACGTAAATATCTACCTGCTACCGCTCAAACCAGTCTTTCATCCATTTTTATTTCCGTGACGGATATAATGCGCAGCAATTCATGATACCCCGGAAAAAGAGGATTCAGAAGACAATTATATTCAGCCGTATTGATGGCAGAACGAACCCGGATTCCCAGATATATTTTCTCACGCATCCAACGGTCACCTTGTCGCTGGTTTTCCAACAACGACAATTTTTTCCAGTCCCGATGATAGTCTCTGTCTGGTAACGTATAAATCAGAGTATCATGCTGAACTTCCATTTCAGTTATATATAATTGGGGCGGAATATCACCTTCGTCAAAATGAACCAGTTTTTCCAACAATGCGAGAGAACTGTTTTCGCTGCAATAGAGCATATACGTGCCTTCACTGTTCCAACGGCCACCGGCACGAAAGGCGCCGGCCCCGCTTAGATCTGACGTTCTCTTCTTATCCTGAACGATTCTGAAAAGGTTCATTTTCAGGATTTAAGAATAAACACCTTCTTCAATTCTCACCAGGATATTATCAACCAGCCTCAATCCGGAAAGCGTATCAAAGAGCTCAACGGGTTTTAAATTGTTTAATGCCCTGTTTTCTTTATTTAACCAGCGTTTGACTTTTTCTTCATCCCGGAATACTTCATAGGTATGTTGCAAAAGTTTTGCAATCTCCACTGCATGGGACGACGTTTTCTTATCCAGCTTTGTCCTGTTGTCTTTTCGTTCGAGCGTTTTTACGGAAACATCAAATATATTTTCCGAAATATATTTCCGGCTGATACCGATAAAAGAGGCCAGCGTATGTATGGCATTCTTGGTTATTCCGGACGCACCTAGTTTAATGATGTCAAAATCTGAAACGAATGATTTGCCATTCGAAGACGGCATGCCCAGCCAGTATATCAGCGAATTTCTATTTTCAATATTAAAAGATCCCGGGCTTTTTTCCAGCGTATAGTACATGGCCTGGTCTTCCTGAACGACCGGGCTTATTTTCTCTGAAATTTTATGACCCTGCTTTTTTTGCGAGGACTTTTTAACAGGGATTTTATTAGATTTCCTCATAGCGACATTTTTGTCAAATTTAAGTAATTAATGTCGTATATGAAAATTACAGTTGGAAAATCAGTTGTTTTCTCTTAGATTTTAGAGCGATCCGCCTACGGAAGTCATTTCCGCACGTATAAGATAATAGCAAAAGGCTGATCTTAGCCACCGGGTTATCATCTAAATCTATTGGGGATCTTGAAAGCTGTTTTTTTTACACTTCTGATGCTTTTATCTGTCTGGGGATGGTCTCAGACCTTTCCGATAAAAGGCCAGTATCCGTCGACACCGTTCCCGGTATGCGGCGCCGATACGATTCATCAGGCGGCTGTACCTCTTGGTTTAACTACAACCATCCCGGTGCCGGGCTGTGTCGGATACCCGGATGTTAATCCCTTTTATTATACGTTTACCTGTTTCACAACAGGAACACTGGGGTTTACCATTGTTCCAAACGATCCGGGAGATGATTACGACTGGATGATTTTTGATTATACCGGTATTCTTCCGAGCATAATATACACTGACTCCAATCTGATTGTTACGGGAAATCGCTCCGCGACGCCTGGCGTAACTGGCACAGATAATAACGGTGTCACATTCTCAGAATGTCCTGGCCAGCCCAATCCATTAACTATAATGCCAACCCTCGTGAAGGGGCATCAATACTTGCTATTGGTGACTCATCCCCAGGCTGCGCAAAGCGGGTATTCACTTTTTTTTAAAGGGGGCACAGCTGTAATAGACGATCCTGCACCACCCCGTTTTTTATCAGTGGTCGTTGGTTGTGACAAGAAAACACTAACGGTCGGTATCACAAAATTTGTTCGCTGTAACAGCCTGGCCGCAGACGGATCGGATTTTGTAATTTCAACAAGCACAGGTTCCATCGCTCAGGCAGTCGGACTAAATTGTAATCCGCAATTTGACTTTGACTATCTCGAACTGACGCTGAGTGACCCATTATCACCGGGAAATTATGAACTTGCTTTTCAAAGTGGATCAGACGGAAATACGTTGTTGGACGATTGCGGTTCGCAAGCGTTTGCCGGTGATAAAATAAGTTTTACGGTTTCCGGAACGACGCCCACACTCGATAGCATAGTGCCACCTGTCTGCGCACCAAAAACAATTCAAATTTTATTATCAGATCCTATCCAATGTGGTTCAATAGCCGGTGACGGATCTGATTTTATTATTTCTGGCAGCTCCGTTGCTACTACGGTTAAAGCAGAGGGAACCTGTTCAGCGAATCTGACGAAGGTGATCACCCTGACGCTGGCTTCGCCAATTGCCGTGG
>Ga0066787_10000101_pt1 | contig 12265 bp, 9 predicted proteins | sample OrgsoiDNA2013047_FD_70942 | JGI IMG/M metagenome (GOLD analysis project Ga0066787, IMG submission 70942) | Permafrost soil microbial communities from the Arctic, to analyse light accelerated degradation of dissolved organic matter (DOM) -... | ecosystem: Environmental > Terrestrial > Soil >...
AGCCCAGTAAAACGCAGTATGTATTTTCAGGCTGACCTTTCGGAGACGGAATTCCGAAATGTGTAAAACTATTGTCGCGCTGATTGAATCGATCGATGCCTGCACTGTTTCCGATCCAAACCGTATGGTTGGAATCTTCCACGATGCGGGTAATAAAATTTCCGGCCAGCGTATTTTTGTCATTGTCTGCATGACGAAAATTTCTACTGCGAATACCGTCAAATAATGTGATTCCGTTTCTGGTTCCCAGCCAGACATATCCCCTGCTGTCCTGAAGAAAATGGTAGACAATATTCTGGGCCAAACCGTTTTGAACGTTCAGCTGTCTGAAATTGTAATAAGGATTTATGTTTTGACCAGGGCAGCATTGTCCTGATACCGCGACGCTCACGGTCAGTATCATTTTTAGGAGTCGGGTTTTCATGCTGTCTGTTAGCCTATTAAATGTAAGCATTTGCGGTATGAGCGAATGTTCTAATAAAAAGCCGGCCCCGGAGGACCGGCCACAGGGCGGATCATTGCATCTACTATTGTAATTTGGTTAACCGGTCAAACTCATCACCTGTGTCCTGTTCGTATATCTGGTGACCGGAGATCAATGTAAAATATTCAAATGTTGGCAAGCCGGTCATGGGTATCGACGGGTCTGATCCGGCAATGCCACTGCAGATTTTGGTGAATCCAGGCGATACAGCGCCTGCATGTGTCAACTGCAGATACAGATTTCGGGTTGAATCACCAACCACTCCGTCGATTGTGCCCTGCGCGCTCACGACATTTATTTCACCGAGCGGGTCCGGAACCCAGGTTGCGGTGCATGGACTCAGTGTATAAGTGGGCGTATTCGTTTTTGGAGCAAAATTCGTGAAATCGGAAACGACTACCTGATCGTCATTATTAATGACGACTACCATGCTCGCGGAATCGGAATAGATAAATGAACCAAACGTTTCTCTTATTTTAATTTCGAGCAAATATTTTTCGCCATCCACGATCGTAATACTGGAAACCAGTAATAGTTTATCAAATGTTTTGCCCTCGAATTGTTTTTTAAAAGGGAGTTCTGCAGAAACCTGTACAGGATTTGAAGCGGGAAGTTTTGAAGGAGCTGTAAAAGTTGCCCCATTATTGTCGCCGCTGATAACTCCTACGGCAGAGTTACCATTCGGAATCCCGTTGGCCGACCATTTTACCTGTGCCGTTTTTTTATACAGTGGCGCGAGTTCATCCAATTCCTTTCCGGCTTCCACATACTGGATATCGAGATGTATCGCCTTACTTACTCTTACGCTCGTACTGATGGGGGTCAGCTGCATCAGATCGAACATCGTCCAGTCGCTAAAATGTGATATTGACGCTGATATGACTTTGGCGGATGTATCATTCGTCACATTGTGCAGGCAATACCAAACGCCAACGCTGTCCTGGAAAGCAATACCCATTATTTCCGGAAGTGTAGCTGAAAGATTGTCTGCGGTATAGTGAAATTTTGCTGTGACTGGCTGGGCAAATTTTAGTCCTTCAGGTAAGAATCTATACGCATTTCCAATTCCGTTTGGTGCATTATTATTCAAAGAATGGATACTGATTGTTGTGTTTCCGCTTAATGCTCCTGCGGGAAAAATCAACTCCGCCTTACCATCTGAAGATAAAACAGATCCACCGCCCGTTCCGATTGTTTTCGTGGAAATGACACCGGTTGGTACACCAATATCAGTAATTGTGGGCTCGTCGTCGTTTGGAGTTATCAGATTGTCTGTTAGTGATTTTGTACAGCCGAGCAATCCGGTTACTATTACAAATAGCATTAAGACCCGCGAACTTGTTAGAAATGGATTCATAATATAAGGTTGATAAGGTTGAATTCAAATCTAGCAGGTCCGCCGAAACTATTCAATAGAACAAAAGTTACCATGGCATTGGAATTTGGCTCATGATCAAACCATGCGCTTACCAGCAATGCATAACTCCCATGTACATACACAATCGATGAAACTTCTAACCGCTGAAGTGCCGGGTTCTTTGGCGTTGCCGCCTGTCAGTCAAAACTTAATGACTAAAACCTATGGAACCGGGGTTTGACTAAATTTTGATCCAACAGTGTAACACAAAAAATCCTCTGACTGTTATAGATCAGAGGATTATGTTTTGCAGATTTCTCAAAAACCTGACTGTATACCGCGTACGGGAATCGAACCCGTGATTCATCCGTGAAAGGGATGCGTCTTAACCCCTTGACCAACGCGGCGAAAACAGTGTAAACCCAACAGGTTTTGCCGTTTAGGGTCTGCAAAGATATAGGCTGTTGCGGTAACTGCCCAAATGTTTTTGTTTCGTAACTTTGCATCCTAAAATTTAAACAATCAAGCTATGAGCACAGTAAAAGTTGCGATCAATGGTTTCGGCCGGATCGGACGTTTGGTATACAGGCAGATCTTTAATATGGACGGAATTGAAATCGTTGCTATCAACGACCTGACCAGTCCAAAGGTATTGGCGCACCTTTTAAAATATGATAGCGCTCAGGGTCGTTTCAATGAAGATGTACAATCCACTGAAAGCTCCATTTCAGTTAACGGGAGCGAGGTAAAAATATATGCGCAGAAAAATCCGGCTGAAATTCCATGGAAAAATCATGATGTAGACGTGGTGCTGGAATGCACAGGTTTCTTTGCAGATAAGGAAAAAGCCGAACTGCATCTAAAGGGTGGCGCCAAACGCGTCGTGATTTCTGCGCCGGCAACGGGCGACCTGAAAACCATCGTGTTTAATGTGAATCATAAAATACTGGACGGCAAGGAAACAGTTATCAGCTGCGCATCCTGCACTACCAATTGCCTCGCACCCATGGCTGACACGCTGGACCGCGCCTTTGGAATCGAGATGGGATTTATGACTACCGTGCATGCCTACACGAATGATCAGAATACCCAGGATGCGCCGCATCCGAAAGGCGATCTGCGCCGCGCCAGGGCAGCTGCCCAGAATATTGTTCCGAACAGCACGGGTGCCGCAAAGGCCATCGGTCTCGTATTGCCCCAGCTGAAAGGAAAACTCGACGGCAATGCACAACGTGTTCCCGTGATTACCGGTTCGCTGACTGAATTGACGACTATCCTGAATAAAAAGACAACGGTGGAAGAAATCAATGCAACCATGAAAGCAGCCAGTAATGAAAGCTTTGGTTATACCGAAGACGAAATTGTAAGCAGCGATGTTGTAGGTAGTCATTTCGGTTCTCTCTTCGATGCCACACAAACCAAAGTGATCACAGTTGGTGATAAACAGCTGGTAAAAACGGTCAGTTGGTATGATAATGAAATGAGTTATGTCAGCCAGCTGGTGCGTACGGTGCATTATTTTGCAGGTCTGATCAGTAAATAATCTTCGCATGTCAACCTTCTCCGAATATAACTTCAAGGGAAAAAAAGCGTTGGTCAGGGTGGATTTCAATGTTCCGCTGAATGATCAAATGCAAATCACCGACGACAACAGGATGCGCGCCTCTATTCCCTCGATTCGAAAAATATTGAAGGATGGCGGAAGCGTCATTCTCATGTCTCATCTGGGTCGTCCGAAAGATGGACCGACCGATAAATATTCCCTCAAGCATCTGGTAAAACATTTGTCGGATCTGCTGGACGGTTCACCCGTTTTATTTGCCGATGATTGTATTGGCGAACAGGCCAGGTCCACTTCCGGTAGTTTGAAGCCTGGCGAGGTATTACTCCTGGAAAATCTCCGTTTCTATAAAGAAGAAGAAAAGGGAGATGAGGGATTTGCGAAAAAATTATCACAGCTTGGAGATGTTTATGTAAACGATGCATTCGGTACCGCTCACCGGGCACATGCCTCCACCGCGGTCATCGCTAAATTCTTCCCCGGCGACAAAAAAATGTTCGGGCTACTGATGGAATCCGAAGTCAAGAATGCAGAGAAAGTATTGCACGCGCCAGGAAAACCCTTTGTGGCCATTATCGGCGGAGCGAAAGTTTCAGATAAGATGCTGATTCTCGAAAACCTGCTGGGAAAAGCAACAGACATAATTATAGGAGGAGGCATGGCGTATACGTTTCTGAAAGCGGACGGCGGAAATATCGGCACATCCCTTTGCGAAAATGACCGTATTTCGACAGCGCTGGATCTCTTAAGCAAGGCAGCCGCCAAAGGCGTTTGCATCCACCTGCCGGCAGATTCCATTATCGCAGACAAATTCGATGCACACGCGCAAACATCCACCTCGCCGAGTAACAATATACCCGACAACTGGATGGGATTGGATATCGGTCCGAATGCCTGCGAACAGTTCTGCAACGTCATCAAAAGATCCAAAACCATTCTCTGGAATGGTCCGATGGGTGTTTTTGAAATGGAAAAATTCAGACATGGCACGCGGTCCGTCGCGCTGGCGGTGGCAGAATCTACAAAAAAAGGCGCTTTTTCGCTGGTCGGCGGCGGCGATTCCGTGGCGGCGGTGAATATGTTCCACTTGTCGGAAGAAGTCAGTTATGTGTCAACCGGTGGTGGCGCCATGCTTGAATACTTTGAAGGAAAAACCCTTCCCGGGATAGCGGCGATCAATGGTTCATGATCACCGAACTTCTTTCTCTGGAAATTGTTACATTTAGCATATAACAAAAAAAACAACTTATGAGTACGCGCAATCTCTCGCTCATTATTATAGTAGCAGTTATCCTGCTTTTTGGCGGATGCGCCTGCAGCGGATACAACAATCTTGTCTCAAAAGATGAAAACGTTAAAAACAAATGGGCCAATGTGCAGAGTGATTATCAACGCAGAAGCGACCTGATTCCAAATCTGGTGAATACTGTAAAAGGGGCTGCCAATTTCGAGCAGACCACATTAACAAATGTTATACAAGCCAGGGCCAAAGCGACCCAGGTACAGATCAATGCTGGTGATCTGACACCGGAAAAACTGGCCGCGTTCCAGCAGGCACAGGCCGGCTTAAGCGGAGCATTGGGTAAGTTACTCGCTGTGGCCGAAGCCTATCCAGATCTCAAGGCAACACAGAATTTCCGGGATCTTCAGGCCCAGTTGGAAGGAACAGAAAACCGGATAAAGGTATCACGGAATGATTTCAATGCCGCGGTGCAGGATTATAACCAGACGGTCAGGAGTTTCCCCAATAATATTTTTGGAGGAATGTTTGGTTTCCATGCAAAACCTCCGTTCCAGTCTGACCCTGGTTCTGAAAAGGCTCCAAATGTGCAATTCTGATAAAATAAACGCAGGCGCTATAATATTATCGTATTGAAAATTCCATTTCTTTCAAAAAAGGATTTTTTTTCTGAAGAAGAAAAAAACCGGATCGTCGCTGCCATTCAGGAAGCGGAACACCAGACGAGTGGAGAAATCCGCATCTATATCGAAAGCCGCTGCCGGTACGTGGATGCGCTGGACCGCGCTGCTGAAGTTTTCCTGCACCTGAAAATGGGAGAGACCGCGGGCCATAACGCCGTATTGATCTACGTAGCGTTGAAGGACCGCCAGCTGGCTATCTTCGGTGACCAGGCGATCCATGAGAAAGTGGGAGAAGAATTCTGGAAGAAGGAAGTGATGGAAATTCTTTCTCATTTTCAAAGGGTGCACTATGCAGACGCGATTGCAAAAATGGTGCTGGACGTTGGCGCCGCATTGAAATATCATTTTCCATACGACCGGCAGACCGATATCAACGAACTGCCGGACGATATTGTGTTCGGCAGGTAAAAGCCATCCGCTTCATGAAAAAAATATTATTGTCCCTGCTGATTTTCACCTGCCTGGTGGCCGCTGCGCAGAATATCCCTGCGCCGCCAAATCCATCCAGGCTGGTGAATGATTTTGCACATGTGATGACAGCCGATCAGGTCGAAGAACTGGAAAGTAAACTGGTTGCATTTGACGATAGCACATCCATCCAGATCGCTGTCGTAACGGTTCCGACTACCGGCGACTATGCGATTGAAGATTATGCACTGAAAATTCTCCGGGACTGGAAAGTGGGGAATAAGAAAACAAATAACGGGATGGTCATTCTCGCAGCCATCCAGGATCACAAAGTATTTATTGCAACGGGATATGGTATGGAAGGCGCTGTGCCTGACATTACTGCAAAGGAGATCGTGGAAGATGAAATCATACCCAATTTCAAAGAGCAGAATTACTATCATGGATTTGATCTCGGTGCGGATGCAATCATCAAAGCTGCTCATGGGGAATACACAGCACCCACGGGTTACAATCAGAATAAAAGAAGGGGCAGCGGCGGAGGAAATATCATAGGTATCATCATCTTTATTATCGTGTTCATTATTATCATCGCCCGCGGTGGTGGCAGAGGCGGCGGAGGTATGTTCAACAGTTCGGGTGTACTCCCATTCCTGATCGGCAGCATGCTGGGCGGCGGTGGCCGTGGAGGCGGATTCGGCGGGGGTGGCGGAGGATTCGGAGGTGCTGGTGGCTTCGGCGGTTTTGGCGGAGGAAGCGGCGGCGGCGGTGGTGCAGGCGGCAGTTGGTGAAATTATTTTATTTGATTGCACTCCGGATATAATCCCCTTGTTCCTTCAAACCTTCCTTTTCCTTTTGCTCCGCAACAGGTTTTAAATAGTTATTGTTGATCAGCGTGTTCATTTCCGCTTTTTCAGACGACGGAACATCATCCCTGAAACGGACCAGTGCATCTACCGCTTTTTTTACAAGTTCTTTGTTTTGTGTTTTCATAATCAACGCAGCAAATAACTGCGGCGCCTCCTGAATCTTCTCCTCGCTCATCGGCAGACCATTAAAACTACTAATGATCATGTCAAATTTAGCATCTTCTCCTTCCATGATGAGCAGTGAAGCCATTGCATAAAACAAATCTCCCTTAGCGGGATGATTTGAGAATTCTTTGGCCAGCTCAAATGCCTTCGGTTCATCCAATATACTCAGAGCGGCGAGTGCATTGCCCGATACTGTGTAGGAAGAATCAGATGTTTTTTTCAGGAACAGATTTTTATATTCCTCTTTTTTATACGTGCCGAGTAAGCCGATGGCATTTCCCTGGACCGTCCTGTCCGGATCCCTTGTCGCCAGATCCAGCAACACGGGCTCCACGTCTGTTTTCACGCCTGGTTTTTCATAGTCGGTCAGATTCATGGTCATGTTCCTCAATTCAAAATAACGATCCTTCAGCGACATTTTCAGTAGTCCGCGCGCAGCAGGTTCGTCCTGGTGAGCTGCACAGTATTCGATGGCCTCGCGGCGGTCAAGGTACAGACCGGCGTGTGTATATTGGTAAATAAAATTGTCGAGCGTTTTGTGATCCTGTTTCTGACATAACACAATTTTGTCCCCGTCTACGTTGATCAGGTCGGGCCTTTTATTATATCTGAAATAAAAACTGTCGGATTCATTTTCCAGCCAAACTTTATGTCTTGATTTTGATCCGCCCTCATATACGTCGATGGCCATCGGAATTCGAAAAATCTTCCCGGTGTTCTGTACCTGGTTCACAATCACCAGCGCCATTTTCTTTGAGTCGTCATACCGGTAACTGATGTCGAATATGGGATGACCGCTGCCGTAGTACCACTGGTTCCAGTACCAATTGAGATCCTGACCCGTCACCTGTTCAAATGCCAGGCGCAGGTTATGTGCTTCCGCGTTTTTAAATTTAAAGCTGACCAGGTACAGGTTGAGTGCCTTAAAAAAAGCACTGTCGCCTACATAATTCCTGAGCATGTTCAGAATGCGTCCTCCCTTGGAATAAGTAACCATATCAAACATATCTTCCCGGTCGGCATAGTAGAATCGCACCAAGTCCTTGGAGGGATTTCCTGGACCCGCCAGGTATTTTTCGATATCGTGATAATTGGTGGCATCACCGGCGTCTTTTCCGTGTTTATATTCAAACCACAGTGTTTCGCTGAAATTGGCAAATGATTCATTCAGTGTAAGGTTGCTCCAGCTTTCCGTTGTGACCAGGTCACCAAACCACTGGTGAAACAGTTCATGACATATATAGTCCTCATACTTATTTCCGTCTGTCAGTTGCCGGGCATCCTGCTGGAGGGCGTCGGTATGGAGGGTTGCCGTGGTATTTTCCATCGCTCCGCTTACGTAATCCCTTCCCGTCATCTGGGAATATTTAACCCATGGATACTCAAAATCCAGGATGCGGGAATAAAAAGCCATCATCTCAGGGGTCAATCCGAATATTTTGCGCGCCACCGGCCCATATTCTTTTTCCACGTAATAATTCACATCCTTACCCTTGTAGCTGTCGTGGATGACGGCATAGTCTCCGATGCCCATGAAAACGAGATAGGGGGAATGGGGCAGGTCCATTTTCCAGGTATCCGTGCGGGTGCCATTGGCATTTTTTACCTGTGAAACCAGTTTTCCATTGGAAAGGGTTACGTACTTGGCAGGGACCGTCATGCTGATCTCGTCGGTACATTTTTGATCGGGTTTGTCGATCGTGGGAAACCAGGCCGAATTCGATTCTGTTTCGCCCTGCGTCCAGATCTGGGTGGGCTCGTTTTTATCTTCCCCCAGGGGATTTATAAAATACAGACCTTTGGCATCCTTGATGGCTTCGCTGCCCTGGACCTTTAACTCATTGGGTTTGGACGTATAATCTATATAAATGGTGTAATTTTCTGAGTAACGATACGTTTTATCGAGGTGAATACGCAGCGTGGAGCCATCATAGTTATATTTTAATGGGGAATGCTGGTTCCCTTTGAGTATAGAAACCTCTTTTATGTCCATTCCTTTGGCGTCGAGTGAAAGGGAATCGGTCGGATAGAAATGAGGCCTAAGGGTGATCCAGGCCTTTCCGTACAAATATGATTTGGCATAATCAAAACGGACGTCGAGTTTGGTATGCTGCAGATCGTTTATATGTGGAAAACTGGCCCGGTAAATCAGCAAAGCTGGATTCGCGGGAGACTGGGTGCTGTCCTGGGCTTTCAGTGAAATGATCTGGATAGAAAAAAATAAAATAATCAGCAATCGTTTCATTCACAACAAATTTATATGGTACAAAGCTCGTGGAGTCTCATGTGAATCAGCAAGAAATATAAAATAATGCAAAAGCCCGGTCTTTTTGGGATGAACGGTTTTATCATGGTTCTGCTTTCCTGTGTGTCTTTTGCTGCGCGTGCGCAGCAACCGGGATATCTGATATTAATTGATGCAGAAAACAGGCAGGCGTTTACCGTGCATGTCGGAGACCAGGTCTATGCGTCTACCGGTCACGGTCATATTGTGTTATCCCAGTTAAAAGACAGCAGTTACCGTCTTTACCTCCGTTTTTCCAAAAAAAATGTGGCCGAGCAGATGTTTCCGGTTACTATTCATAAGCGGGACCTGGGATTCCAGTTAAAGGGATCCGATAGTTCCTGTATCCTGTATAACTGGCAAACGAAGGAAACCATACGCCCTGTGTTTGAGCGCGACAGCAGCCGTATTCTTGAGATGGGTGTCAGAAGGCAGGATGGGTTTTCCCGGCTGATGGCTTCGGTTGTGAATGATTCCTCCGTAATGTACAATACATACAGTGGTAACGGATTTAGCCAGGATAGTATAAAGCATATAGGTTTGCCAAGACCGGCCGCCAACCAAAAGGATAGCCTGCTTGCCGTTAACCGCCAGCCTGCAATCGCGAACGGTCAGTTGGTAGCTGCGAACCAGAAAGATAGTCTGGCACTCGCTAAAAAGACAGAAAAGGCCAGAAAAGATAGTATCGCCACGTATAAACGACTCGCCATCGCCAGTCAAAAAGATAGCCTGCTTGCCGCTGACCGTCAGCCGGCAACCGCGAACGGTCAGTTGCTAGCAGCGAACCAGAAAGATAGTCTGGCAGCACTAAAAAAACTGGCTGTGGCAAACACGAAGGATAGTCTGGCACTCGCCAAAAAGACAGAAAAGGCTAGAAAAGACAGTATTGCCACATTTAAAAGACTCGCCATCGCCAGTCAAAAAGATAGTCTGCTTGCCGCTAGCCACCAGCCGGCAACGGCGAATAGTCAATTACCGGTATCCGGCCACCAGGCGAATACGGCATCCGGAGTAAAGAAACTTCGGGAAGTATCCCTTAAAATATCAAGGAAACTGGTGTATTTGGATGTCGGCAAAGACGGGCTTTCAGATACAATCACCTTGTTCGTTTTCTTTGAAACAACCGATACAGCTGGCAAGAAGCAGACAGTCGAACCCATCGTGGCCTTAAAAAAGCCACCTAAATCAGATTCTACCGCCGCGGCTGTTGTTTCCGTCCGAAATAAGTCAGTTCTGAAGCCGGGCGAAACGGGTTGCTCCCAGGTTGCCACGGATGATGACGTGCAATCCTTGCGGTCGGCTATTCTGATAGCAAATTCCGACCAGGATAAAATTTCCGTGGCATCCGGTGCCTTTGCTCTCAAATGTTTTTCGGTCAGCCAGATCAGGCTCCTGGCGGGTCTGCTTGTTTCAGACAAGTCCAAATTCCGGCTGATGGATGCCGCGCACCTGCATATTGCCGATCACAATCATTTCCCTGAACTGGTGGATATGCTGACGGACAAGAATTTCCAGCGTAAATTCCTTGCGATGGCTGAAAAACGGTCTTAGTCCCCCAGACTGTATCTTTGGGCATGCCCCGTTATTTTTTGGAAGTTTCTTATAAAGGCACTGCCTACAGCGGTTTCCAGGTGCAGGCCAATGCCGGTTCCATTCAGGAAGAGATCGAAAAAGCCTTTGCGGTTTTCTTCAGAAAAGCGGTTGGTATGACGGGTGCTTCCCGCACCGATACGGGAGTTCACGCCCGGCAGAACTATTTTCACTTTGATTTTGACGACGCGGTACGTGATGAAACGGTATATCGCCTGAATGCGATCCTGCCCGGGGATATCTGTGTCAGGGGTATTTTCCCGGTTCCGGCCGGGGCGCATTGTCGTTTTGACGCAGAAAGCAGGGAATACCGGTATTATATATATGGAAAGAAAGATCCGTTTATGTGGGACCGCGCCTATTTCTACCCTTATCCTCTAGATTGGGCACTTCTTGAAGAGTCGGCCGCCCGTTTGTTAGCGGTTACTGATTTCACCAGTTTTTCCAAGCGGAACACCCAGGTAAATCACTTCCGGTGCACCCTGTTTGAAAGCCATTGGGTGAGGGGAGAAGGGGTATTGTACTACCGGATCCGGGCAAACCGGTTCCTGAGGGGTATGGTGAGGGGGCTGACGGGTACTATGCTGTTGGTTGGGCGAGGGCATTTAACGCTTTCAGCATTCGAAGAAATCCTAGAAGGCAGGGATGCGTCGCGGGTGAATTTTAATGTGCCTGCGAAGGGTTTGTTTTTGGAGCGGATCCGGTATCCGGAGAGATACGATTTGGGAATTTGATTTTCGGATATGCGGGAGGAGATTTTGAAAATGGTTTGCGAGAAAAGTTTATTCATTTAACATGATCTGTTAAAAGAGAATGTAAAATTTGGAATTACGGTATTTCAATTTGTGCACTTGGAATCTGTAAATATTTGAAACTCTTTTTTACCCTGTTTTTTTATTTGAACCGCTGAAACCCTGTATTCACAGGTATTCCAGCCGGTCGTGCTACAGGGAGTTTCATTCTATAAACTCCGGATTTTGAAACGCCCAAAATATATTTGGTTTCCCGCTATCGCCCCCTATCTTTGCCGCCGTTTTTGAAAAACCGGATTGGTTTGAGGGGTTCGCATAACGTGTGAATAAATTATTAAGCGGAAAGTTTTACGGGATGGAATTAGGTTGTACATTTGCCTCCCGATAAAAACGGACAGTTCTTAAAAACACCTGACATTAAAGTTTTCTCCTGGTTTTAATTTGAGAAATAATTGGTCGGATAGATAAAGGCGCTTACCTTTGCATCCCCGTACAAAAAACGGGGCAGTGGTAACGCTGGAAGTTCTTTGAAAGTATGGAAGCAACAGCAACTTTTTTCCGGTTTTTGAAAACCGGATCAGAGTAAGGTTTATTTAGCAAACACATTCGAACAAGACGTTAATTTCGAGAGAGATTAAAGTCATGGTCAAAACTCATTTACAATGGAGAGTTTGATCCTGGCTCAGGATGAACGCTAGCGGCAGGCTTAATACATGCAAGTCGTGGGGCAGCATGGTGTAGCAATACACTGATGGCGACCGGCAAACGGGTGCGGAACACGTACGCAACCTTCCTTTAACTGGAGAATAGCCCGGGGAAACCCGGATTAATACTCCGTAACATTATGAAGTGGCATCACTTTATAATTATAG